>Ga0315899_10009683_pt1 | contig 10344 bp, 8 predicted proteins | sample LakEriMetagenome_2_FD_203518 | JGI IMG/M metagenome (GOLD analysis project Ga0315899, IMG submission 203518) | Freshwater fungal communities from buoy surface, Lake Erie, Ohio, United States - Buoy 4 MA112 | ecosystem: Environmental > Aquatic > Freshwater > Lake | place: USA: Lake Erie, Ohio...
GTTGGGCCATCGATCAGCTCTTTCCGATCATGCCCATCCATCGCCTCACCGAGGAGCCGGTGCGTCGCGGCACCCTGCAGGACGTCACCTGCGACTCCGATGGCAAGATCGACCGCTTCGTGGGCGACAAGAACGGCCGCCCCAGCCTCGAACTGCACGAGTTCCGCGATGGGGAGGACTACATGCTGGGCATCTTCCTCACCGGCGCCTACCAGGAAATCCTCGGCGACCTGCACAACCTGTTCGGCGACACCAACGCCGTCCACGTGCGCATGACTGATCAGGGCAGCTACGAGATCACGGACATGGTCGAGGGCGACACCGTGACCGAGGTGCTCAACTACGTGCAGTTCGGCGCGTCGCAACTCCTCGCCACGTTCCGCCGTAAGGTGAACGCGTCCAGGGGCCTCTCCCGCGACGAGATGAACGGGTTCATCGCCGATTTCGTGGCGGGACTCGAAGGGTATACCTACCTCGAAGGAGAAGCGGCACGATGAGCAACGACACCCCGGCGGCCGTGCCGCACAGCAGCGCGTGGGAAGACCTGCTGGAAGTGCTGTGGGCACCGTCCGCGGTGTTCGAACGCACGCGTACGCGCGGGGTCGGCATCTACATGCTGCTGCTCACCGGGGTCTTCCTGGTGCTCGTGGTGGCCACGAAGAGCCTGCTCCAGCCGTACATGGATGCGAACTACGACCTGCAGGTCATCAAGATGGCCGAGCAGGGCCAGAAGATGCCGGCCGAGGCGGTGGAGCAGGGGCGCACGTTCAGCGGCTATTTCCTGCTGTTCAGCTGGTCGCTCACGGCGATCTTCTCCGGGGTGCTCGGTGGTCTGGTCACGTGGCTGGGGGCCAAGGTGGTCGGGGCCGCGCTGCCGCTCGGACGGGCCGTGTTCGTTGCCACCCTGGCCAGCGTGCCGCGGGTGCTCAGTCTGATCGCGACCGCCGCGCAGGGGGCACTGGTGGATGCCAGTGCGGTCACCTCGCTGTTCTCCGCGTCACTTGGGCCGGCGCGCTTCGTAGATCCCGTGAAGACCAACCCGGGGTTGATGGGGGTGCTGGCCAGCCTCGATCTCTTCACGCTGTGGAACGTGCTCATCACGGCGGTGGGGGTGAGTGTGGTGGCTCGCGTCTCCCGCGGGGCGGGGTGGATGGCATCGCTCGTTGGTCTGGGCATCACCATGCTCTTCGCCCTGATCCCCGGCGTGCTGAGCTGAGCGTAGGGCCAGGGGGCGAGACAAACGGCTGGGACGAACGGCACCGGGCGGGACAACGGCTGCGCCGGGCGGTACGTTGTAGCGTCGGTTTCCCTTCCGCCCGCCCCTCTCGCTGCATCCGATGCAATTCGACGCCAAGCTGCTACTGCTGATCGGCCTCGGTCTCGTGGCCGTCTATCATGTGATCTCGCTCGTGCGAGGACTCCCCAAGCTTGGGTCGCTCAAGCCGACGCCGGGCCTCCTGCTCAGCGGCGTCGTCACGAACTTCTTCGATACCCTGGGCATCGGATCGTTCGCGACAAGTACCACGATCTACCGGGCCACGAAGTGGGTGAAGGATGCCCTCATTCCCGGGACGCTGAACGCCGGACACACGATGGCTGCGCTGACGCAGGCGTTCATCTACACGCAGGTCGTGGAGGTCGAACCCGTCACCCTCATCGGCATGATCGCCGCCGCGGTCGTCGGGGCCTGGGTGGGCGCGGGGTTGGTGGCCAAGTGGCCCACGCAGCGCATCCAGCTGGGCATGGGGCTGTGTCTCGCCGCGGCGGCGATGCTCACGATGGCGCAGGCGGCCGGTGCCCTCCCCGGCGGAGGGGAGGCCATCGGCCTCACCGGCCTCAAGTTGGGCGTGGCCCTGTTCGGCAACTTCGTGCTCGGGGTGCTCATGACCATCGGCATCGGGCTGTACGGCCCATGCCTGCTGCTCGTGAGCGTCCTGGGCATGAATCCCGCCGCCGGTTTCCCCATCATGATGGGGAGCTGTGCCTTCCTCATGCCCTTCGCCAGCGACCGGTTCATCCGCCTCGGCAAGGTGGACCCGCGGGCCGTCATGGCCAACATCATCGGCGGTGTGCCGGCCGTGCTGGTGGCGGCCTACATTGTCAAGTCACTGCCGCTGACTGCGCTGCGCTGGCTGGTGGCCGTGGTGGTGGCGTACACCGCGGTCACGTTGATCATGTCGGCGCGGCGGAAGACAGAGGCCGAAGGGGCACACGCCTGAGCAGCACCGGCCACTCGGCACCCGAGACACGAAACTCCCCCGGACATCGCGCGATGCCGGGGGAGTTTCGTGTGTCGGATATCTGGTTCCGGAAGTCGGTCGGAGTTACTTCCCGTACCGCTTCGCCACTTCCGCCCAGTTCACCACGCTCCAGAACGCGCCAAGGTAGTCCGCGCGGCGATTCTGGTACTTGAGGTAGTAGGCGTGCTCCCACACGTCCACGCCCAGGATGGCGTGCTTGCCTTCCATGAGCGGATTGTCCTGGTTGGGCGTGCTCATGATTGACAGCGCGCCGTTGGTGGACACGAGCCACGCCCAGCCGGAACCGAAGCGGCCCATGCCGGCCGCCTGGAACTGCTCCTTGAACGTCGCAAACGAGCCGAAGGCTGCCGTGATCGCCTCGGCCAGCGCGCCCGTGGGCTCGCCGCCGGCGTTCGGCGCCATCAGCTGCCAGAAGAGCGAGTGATTCCAGTGACCGCCCCCGTTGTTGCGCACGGCGGTGCGCACGCTCTCCGGCACCTCGTTGATCTGGCGGCACAGGTCATCGAGCGACCACGAAGCAATCTCCGGCGCCTTCTCGATGGCCGCGTTGAGATTGGTGACGTACGCCTGATGATGCTTGCTATGATGGATGTTCATGGTCTGCGCATCGATGTGCGGCTCGAGCGCTTCGGGGGCGTACGGAAGCGGCGGCAGCGTATGGGCCATGCGTGGATCTCCGAGTGTTGGGGAACGAGGGAAACGTCAGGCCGAGGCGGCCTTGCTCTTGCGCTCTTTCAGCCAGGCGATGATGCCCGGCAGAATGGAAAGGAATACCACCAGCAGGATGATCTTCTCCACGTGCTTGGCCACGCCCGGCACCGTCTTCGCCAGCACGTAGCCGGTCAGCAGCATGCTCCAGATCCAGAGCAGTCCGCCCACGACATTGTAGGTCACGAACGACCGGTAGTGCATGCGTCCCACGCCGGCTACCACCGGGGCGAACGTCCGCACGATGGGCATGAAGCGCGCGATGATGATGGTCTTGCCACCGTGCTTCTCGTAGAACGCCTGCGCCTTCAGCAGATGATCCTTGTGGAAGAACAGGGAGTCCTCGCGCGTGAAGATGCGCGGGCCGGTGGCCTTCCCCACGCCGTAGCCCACGGTGTCCCCCACGATGGCGGCGATCGTCAGGATGACCCCCAGCAACCACACGTTGAGCCCGAAGTCGGGATTGGCCGCGAGCAGCCCGGCCGTCACCAGCAGGGAATCACCAGGCAGGAAGAAGCCCACCAGCAGGCCGGTCTCGGCGAAAATGATGAGGGTGAGGCCGACGTAGCCGGCCCACTTCACGAGACCTTCGAGGTCGCGAAGCTGGTCGAAGAGCTGGGTAAGGAAGTCCAATCGGGCAGTCCTGGGATCGGTGACGCGACGCCCCCACACGGGCAGGGGCCGCTGCACAAAGCTCGACGGGCTTGCCGTTGGGGTCAACCGCACGCGACCTTGAACGCGTGAACGCGTCACCCACCGGTTCCGCCGAAACGCCGCCGCTGCGGGTGTGTGTCGTTGCCCATACCCACTGGGACCGCGACTGGTACCACGTGGCCCCCCGCTTCCGGCAGCGTCTGGTTGCCCTCGTCGACGCCCTGCTCGCGGACTCGACCGGCCCGTTCCTCCTCGACGGGCAGGCCATCACGCTGCGGGACTACCTGCGCGTACGTCCGGAGGCCGAACCGGCCCTGCGCCACGCCCTCCGGACCCGTCGCCTCGAGGCCGGCCCGTGGTACGTGCTTGCCGACAATCTCATCCCGGGCGGGGAAGCGTTGGTGCGCAACCTCGAGGCTGGGGCGCGGGTGCTGCGCCAGCTGGAGGCCCTCCCGCCGCGGGTGGCCTACTGCCCCGACAGCTTCGGCCACCCGGCTGCCATGCCCATGGTTGCCGCTGAATTCGGGCTGCCGGTGGCGGTCGTCTGGCGCGGCGTGGGTGGCCGCACGCACCCCCGTACCGATCGGTTCCGTTGGCAGGCGCCCAACGGCAGCACCGTACTGGCGCACCATCTGCCCCCCGACGGCTACGAATTCGGTAGCGCCCTTCCGGTGGCGCACGAGGCGGCGACCCGGCGCTGGGCCGAGCTGGAGGCGCTCTGGCGGCAGCGTACGGAGGGCACGGTCGCGCTGTTGCTCAACGGCGCCGATCACCACGCGGCGCAGCCGGATCTGGCGGAGGCGATCACCGCGCTGCAGCAGGCGGCGGGTCCACGTGCCCACGTCGAACGCACGACACTCGAAGAGTGGGCCGCCCGCCTGTCGGCGGCCGCGGTGCCGCCGTCGCTGCCAATCGTTGTCGGTGAGCTGCGTGACTCGTACGGGTATACCTGGACGCTTGCCGGGACCACCGGCACGCGGGCCCATCAGAAACGGCGCAACGCGCGCCTCGAACGGGGGCTGCTGCGCGATGTGGAGCCTTGGCTCGCCTTGCTGCGGCTCCAACCGGAATCCGCCGCGCATGCACCTCGCGCCGCGGCGGTGCTGCCGGACCCGGCGGCGCGACTGACCATGGCCCAGCTTCCGGCGCTGCTGCACTGCGCGTGGGAGGAACTGCTGGCCACGCACCCGCACGACACGTTGTGTGGCTGTTCGGTGGATACGGTGGCGCGCAGCATGGAGCTGCAGCAGGACCTCGTGGCCGAGCAGGGGCAGGGGCTGCGCGAGGCCGCCCTGCAGCAGCTGCTGGGGTACGATCCCGTCGCGGCCCGGCAGCACGTGGCCGACTTCGACTGGCGACGCGTCGTGCTGCGCAATCGGGCGCCGCGCAGCAGGGGAGGCATCGCCGAGGTTACGCTGTTCGAAACGCTGGGCGACGAGCCGGTCGGGCCGGGAAGCGCCGGCGCCACCGTTGCCGAGGCGCCGGGCACAACCACGGGCGCCCTGTTCGCGCCGCCCGCGCCCGTACACCAGCGACTTGGCACGCACCGCACGCGCCTACGGCGCGAGTCGCCGCAGCACTATCCCGACAACGACCTCGTGCGCGCGCACCGCCTGCTGCTCTGGGTGCCGCCGGTACCGGCGCTCGGCATCGACGCCTGGGACGCCGCACGATGGACGGCCCCTCCGGTCGAACCGCCCTGTCGCGTGACACGGAAGCAGGTGAACGGATGTACCGTGCTGCACAACGGGCGACTGACACTGGAACTGGACGAGGCCACGCGCGCGGTCACCCTGCGCGTGGATGACCGGGCGCTGCCGCAGTTGCTGGCGCTCGAGCTGCAGCAGGATGCGGGCGACAGCTACACGGCCAGCCTTCGCGGTGCCGTGGAGCGGATGCGCTGCACCGGCGCCCGCGTGGTGGCCACGGGACCCCTGCGCGCCACGGTGCGGCTGCGCTGGAGCACGGCGTCCACGCGGCGCCGTCCCGGTCCCGACGCGCGCGTGGTGGTCGTGACCGATCTGGTGGTCGACGCCATGTCGCCGGTGGTGCAGTGCCACATTCGCGGTCGGTCGTGGCGCACCAACATGCGCCTGCAGCTGGTGTGGAACACCGACGTGACGGACGGGCGCGTGTGGGCCGACGCCGCCTTCGGCCCACTGCAGCGCGATCCCATCACGGCCCCCGCGCACACACGGGAAGCGGTGCCCGACACGATGCCGATGCATCGTTGGGCCATGCACGCCTCGCCGCTGTTCGGTGCCACCATGATTGCCGATGGATTGGCGGAAGCCGTCGTGCACGACCGTCGCCTGGCCCTCACGCTGGTGCGCGCCGTGGGAGAGCTGTCGCGCAACGACCTGCCGGAGCGTCCCGGGCACGCCGGATGGCCGTGTGCCATACCCGAGGCGCAGTGCCTGGGGCCGTTCTCGGCGCGCACGGCGCTGTTGCTGCACGGCCCCATGAGCGACGATGTCCTGGCCCGCGTACGCGATGCCTGCGATGACGTGTTGCTTCCCCTCACCGGCGAGAGTTGGCGCGACCTGCCGCGCGCCATCCGGTGCCACGGCCCGGAGGTCGCCGGTGAAGCCTTCGAGCTATCGGCCTTCACGCCCTCCACACAGGACGAACACGCCGCGGTACTTCGCGTGGTGAACAATACCCGGCGATCCGCATGGGGCACGCTGCGCTTCCCCGATGACGGGCCGTGGGAGGTGACCCCCTGTCGACTCGACGAAACGGGAGTCGGTCCGCCGTCGGTGGTGGCCGGCGCGTTCAGCTTCGAGGGAGCACCGCGGGCGGTGCTGACGTTTCGGGTGAAGCGGTCGCGTTAGGCCGCGCGTCCTCGCCGCGCCCCCCCAGCCGTTCCCCGAGCATCGTGGCGCACACCACCGTGGCAATGAGTGCAAGCCCCGGGCTGAGGGCGATCCATGGCGCCACGAGCAGCCACTCGCGTCCGCCGGCAATCATGTTCCCCCAGCTCGCCGTGGGCGGCTGCACGCCCAGCCCGAGAAACGAGAGGCCGCTTTCCAGCACAATGGCATTGCCCACCCCCAGTGTGGTTGCCACCAGGGCACTCCCCAGGGCATTGGGCAGGACATGGCGTCGCAGCACTCGCCATGACGGTACCCCGAGCGCCGTCGCGCCCTCGACATAGCCCAGCACTCGCACCCCCTGTACGTCGGCACGGACCAGCCGCATCACGGCCATCCAGCCGGTGAGGCCCAGTACCACCACCACCACGCGCAGCCCCGGCGACCACAACGCCGCGATCACCAGCAGCAGCACCAGGCGCGGGATCGCCAGCAGCGCGTCGCCAAGCGCGACGATGACGCGGTCCACCCACCCGCCGCGCCACCCGGCCACGGCGCCCAGTGCAACGCCCAGCAGCGCCGACAACGCCGAGCCAGCCACCCCCACGAAGAGCGACACCCGCGCCCCCGTCCAGATGCGCACGGCCATATCCCGGCCAAAGGCGTCGGTGCCCAGCAGGTGCCACACGCCGCGCCCGTCGCGCGCGAGGGGTGGCGTGAGCCGCGTCCCCAGCACATCGCCAATCTCACGAGCGTGCTCTCCGGCGATCATGGGTACGATGACCGCCGCCAGGCACATCAGTCCCAGCACGAGGCCGGGCCACCCGGCCCGGGCGGGCACGCACCGCCACCCCGTGCCGGTCATGTGCGCCGCCGCGGATCCAGCCACCAGAGCAGCACATCCGCCAGGAGATTCGCCGCCACCACGGCGGTGGCATACACCACCGTGAGTCCCAGCACCACCGGATAATCGCGGGCGCCAATGGCACCGAGCATGGCGCGCCCCAGGCCAGGCCAGGCAAACACCTGCTCCACGAACACCGACCCCGCAATCACGCCAGGGAGGGTGAGCCCGAACAGCACCACGAGCGGCGTAAGGGCGGTCCGCAGGATGTGACGCCACTCCACCCGCCGCCGGGAGAGCCCGCGGGCGTAGGCACTCACCACATGCGGTGCCCGGTGCGCGTCGCGAATGGTCTGCCGGGCATAGCGCGACACCCCCGCCATGCCGGGCAGCGACAGCACCAGCAAGGGCAACACCGCGTGTCGCAGCCGGTCACTCCAGGGCGCCACCGCGTCAGCGGCCGGCGACTGCATGCCGAAGGCCGGGAGCCGAAGCCACTCGGGAAGCCCAAGCACCGCCACGCCGCTCGTAAACAGCGCCACCAGCGCCAGCGCCAGCCAGAAACTCGGGGTGGCGAACAGCGTGACCGTGACCACCGAAATCCAGCCATCGACGCGTCGGCTTGCCCGCAGCGCCTGATACCCCCCCGCCAGCGTGCCCAGCACGAAGCTCACCAGCAGCGACACACCGCCGAGGAAGAGCGATACCGGCAGCGCCTCGGTAATGACGGCGCGCACCGGCATCGCGCGCGCCAGACTGGTGCCAAGATCCCCCCGCAGCAGTCCGCCTGTCCACCGCGCATATTGCACGGGCAGCGGTGCGTCGAGCCCCATGGCGGTGCGCAACTGCTGCGCCTCCGCCGCCGTGGCGGTTGGCGCGATCAGCAACGTCGCCGGATCACCCGGCGCCAGGTGCAACAGCGCGAAGGTGATGGTGGTGACGATCCAGAGCAGGACGGCCGCGTCGGTGACGCGCAGCAAGAGACGGCGCACGGCAGGATGATGCCTCCTGCATCGCGCACGTCAACCCGCCGTCCGTGGCCCGGACGCGCGGCGCGCGCGCGTACCGGCGCGCTTGCCGGTGCATTCGCGCTTGCTGGTACCGTCGCCTGTGCCCCGGCCGCGCGTGAGCCGGGAACCGTGGTCATTGCCTCCGGAACCGACCTCGAGTCGGCCAATCCGCTGGTCACGGTGCACACCATGGCCCGCCAGGTGCAGCGCCATATGCTCTTCGTCACGCTCGTGCGTCTCGATTCGCTGCTGCAGCCCATCCCCTACTTTGCCCGCCGCTGGGAGTGGGATGGCGCACGGCGCACGGTCACCTTTCGGCTCGACTCCACGCTCCGTTGGCACGACGGGCACCCCACCACGGCCGCTGACGTGGCATTCACGCTCAACCGCGCCGCCGACTCGACGCTCGGCTCGCCGCGCCGCGGTGATGTGCGCGTGGTGGAGCAGGTGCGCACCCCCGACCCGTTCACCCTCGAAGTCCGGTTCACATCACCGCAGGCGCAGCTGCCCGTGGTCTTTGGCGAACTGCCCATTGTGCCACGGCATCTGCTTGACACGGTGCCCACGGCGCGCTGGCGCGCCCACCCGTTCTCCACCGCCCCGGTGGGGAACGGGCCGTTTCGCTTCGAGTCGCGGCTCCCCGGCCGGCAGTGGCGCTTCGGGCGGAACGAGACCTTCCCCGCCGCCATGGGGGGGCCGCCGCAGCTTCGGCGTCTCGTGGTGGCGGTGGTGGACGAGGCGGCCACCAAGTTTGCGGGGCTCGTGAGCGGCGAACTCGATCTTGCCGGCGTGTCCCCCACCATGGCACGCCTCGTCCGCGAGGATCCGGCGCTGCGGCTCATGTCGCCACCGGTGCTCTTCTCCACGGTGCTGGCGTTCAACACCACCCGTGCGCCCTTCAACGATGCGCGCGTGCGTCGGGCCGTGGCCCTCGGCGTGCAGCGCGAACGGGTGGTCGACGCAGCCGTGGCGGGGTTCGCCACGCCAGCGTACAGTGCCGTGCCGCCCGGTCTTCCCGCTTCGTCGCCGTCGGCCCAGTCGGTCAACCATGCGCGGGACGCGAGGGCCGCCGATTCCCTGCTGGACGCTGCCGGTTGGACTCGGCCCTCGCCGGGGGCCACACGCCGTCGCCGGGGAGTGCCGCTCACCCTCACCCTGCTGACCGTGGGCAGCGGTGATATGGCCGTCGAGCAGCTGCTGCAGGCCGATCTCGCCACGCGCGGGGTGCAGCTCGAGGTGCGCGTGATGGAGTTGGCCAGCTTCCTCGCCACCGTGCGGCAGCCCGACAAGCAGTTCGATCTCGTGCTCACGGGCATTCCCGGCGATGTGGCACTGGGGCACCTCTCGGCGCTCTTCGATTCGCAGCAGCGTGGCGGGGCCCTCGATTACACCGGATTCCATCGCCCGGCGCTCGATCAGGCCCTTGCCCAGGCGCGCACGGCGAACGCGGCGGAGGCCCGCGCGGCGTGGCACGCGGTCGATACCCTGCTGCAGCGCGACATGCCCGTGGCCTGGCTGTACCACGCGCGCGGGGTGCAGGGATTGTCCGCCCGACTGGAGCATGTCGAGATGGACCTGCGGGGGGAGTTGGTATCAGTCAGCCGTTGGACCCGTCGTCCCAATAAGTGATGCTGCTGCCTTTCTCCGTACCCGACCGCCGGCGCGAGACCGCGCCCGGCACGTCATTGGGGGCGCTGGCCGATGCGTTGGCATCGGAACTCGACCCATGGCTCTCCGCGCCCCTCCCCATTCCGGAGGTCAAGGCGCGACTCACGCGGGCAGGGGGGCGCTGTCCCGTACACGGCTCCCCGCTCGAATTCGACCCGCGGCAGCCCCACCGCCATCGCTGCGAGCGCTGTGGCACCAGCTACACGGACGAGGCCCATCACGCGTGGTGGGCCATGGGGGCGCAACTCTTCACCGCCGAGCGTGCCGTACACGCCGCCGCCCTGTTCCTGCTGCGTGGACAACCGCCACACCGGGATCTCGCGGTTGGCACCCTGTGCGAACTCGCGCAGCGATACCGGCACTGGCCCAACCGCGACAACGTGCTG
>Ga0315899_10009685_pt1 | contig 10343 bp, 10 predicted proteins | sample LakEriMetagenome_2_FD_203518 | JGI IMG/M metagenome (GOLD analysis project Ga0315899, IMG submission 203518) | Freshwater fungal communities from buoy surface, Lake Erie, Ohio, United States - Buoy 4 MA112 | ecosystem: Environmental > Aquatic > Freshwater > Lake | place: USA: Lake Erie, Ohio...
TCGGCCAGCTCTTCAACACCGTCACGCACGGGATCCGCAACATGGCCGGCTACGGAACGCAGATCCCCACCGATGATCGCTGGGCGATCGTGGCGTACGTGAAGGCCCTGCAGCGCAGCTTCGATGCCCAGCTGCAGGATGTCCCGCCTGACCAACGGAGCAAGGTGCAATGAGCCACTCGCACGATCACGCCGACCTCGGCCCCTCAAACACGCGCGCTGACGCTGCAATCGCCCGTATCGGTGGTCGGCTGCTGCCCGCTGCCATTGTGCTGCTTGCCGCGGCCGCATGGCTCGCCTGGAAGGGCGGCAACGCCAACGCCACGGCCAAGCTCTACCTGGTGTCGTTCACTTTCATCCTGGCGATCTCGCTGGGTGGACTGTTCTTCACGATGATCCAGTTCCTGACCCGTGCGGGCTGGTCGGTGGCGGTGCGCCGTCCGGCCGAGGCACTTGCCGCCAACCTGCGCTGGCTCTGGATCCCGTTCATGCTGCCGCTGCTGTGGCTGTGGTGGAAGGGCGGTCAGCACCAGGAGCCCGGCGCGCACGCGCTGGGCCTGGACGTGCTCTGGCCGTGGGCCAACCTGGAGCACATGCAGCAGCATGAGCCGGCCGAGTACGAGAACGTGCTCAAGAAGGCCGGCTGGCTGAACCCGAACTTCTTCGTGCTGCGCGCCGCGATCTACTTCGCGGTCTGGGCCGTGCTCGCCACGATCTTCTTCAAGGGTTCGACGGCGCAGGATGCCGCCGGTGGCACCGCGACGACCGACCGCCTCCAGAAGCTCTCGGGCCCGTCGATCATTCTCTTCGGCCTGACGGTCACCTTTGCCGCGTTCGACTGGATGATGTCGCTCACCCCGACGTGGTTCAGCACCATGTTCGGCATCTACTTCTTCACGGTCTGCTGCACCGCGGGCTTCAGCGCCATGGCGCTGGTCACGATCCGCCTGCAGTCGCTCGGTGCGCTCAAGGGGATCGTGACGCGCGAGCATCTCCAGGACTTGGGCAAGTACATCTTCGCCTTCGGCATCGTCTTCTGGGCCTACATCGGCTTCAGCCAGTACATGCTGATCTGGTACGGCAACATCCCTGAAGAGACCACGTGGTTCATGGCCCGCCAGATGGGCGACTGGACCGTGTTCAGCTGGCTCCTGATCGCTGGACACTTCGTGGTGCCGTTCGTCTTCATGATCAGCCGATGGATGAAGCGCTGGAACGTCACCCTCGCGGTGGCGTCGGCCTGGATGCTGTTCATGTCGGCGGTCGACCTCTACTGGCTCATCGTCCCGGTGATCCCGGCGGGCTTGGCCGATGCCACGACCTATGCCGAGCTCGCCGAGAAGCACAAGGATGCGCCGGTGGGCTTCTTCACGCTCGCCACGCTCTGCTCCATCGGCGGCATGCTCTGCCTGTTCGCCTGGCGCACCGCGCGCACGCTGTCCCGCAACCACCTCGTCCCGGTGCGTGATCCGCGCCTGGCCGAGAGCATCGCGTTCCAGAACATCTGAGCCATACCCATGTCCACCGCACCTGCCAATCCTGCCGCGCAGATCGACGACCCCGAACCCGTGAGCACGTGGGTCGTTTCGATCGTCGGCACGCTGCTGATCGTGGCGACGATCGTGTTCGTGTGCTGCGTCTACTTCATCGCCGCCGAGCGAGAGTTCACGGCCAAGGTCGTGGACGCTCCGGACCTCGGCCCGGCTGCCCTGAAGGCCGAGCAGCAGGCGCTGCTGGGGGGCTACGGCTCCTACACCATGACCGACGCCGCAGGCAAGGAACGCAAGACGATCCGCATTCCCGTCGAAAAGGCCATGGAGGCGCTCGTGGCCGAGGGCATCAAGCCTTCCGCGGCGCCGGCACCTGCAGTTCCTGCGGCCGCCAACCCCTGACCGAACCTACCGTTCCACCGTGAAGAGCCGACTCGCCATCCTCGCCCTTGCCGCAGCATCGATGCTGCCGGCTGTGGCCATGGGGCAGGGCAGCGGTCCTGTCCTGGCGCCGGGTGAATCGGCTGCGCTCAGCAACGAACTCCCCAAGGAACTCGAAGGCGTCGAGTTCGTGGAGCACCTCGGCGAGTCGGTGCCCATGGACCTTCGCTTCACGGATGACGATGGCACCAGCGTGACGTTGGCTGACCTGCTCAAGCCGGGGCGTCCGTTGCTCATTCACCTGGGCTACTTCAAGTGCCCCATGATGTGCAGCCTGGTGCTCAACGAAGCCGTCCGCGGCTTGCAGGGCATCGATTGGACGGTCGGCAGCGAGTTCGACATCGTCGCCGTCAGCATCAACCCCTCGGAGGACGCCGAACTCGCCCGCGCGAAGAAGGCCGGCTACGTGGCGGAGTACGGACGCAAGGGCTCGGAGAAGGGCTGGCACTTCCTCACCGGCCCGGTCGAGTCGACCCACGTGCTCGCCGAGGCGGTGGGTTTCCGGTTCAAGCTCCTCGACAATGGCGACTACTCGCACCCGGGCGGCATGATCGTGGTCTCGCCCAAGGGCGTGATCACGCGCTACCTGCACGGCGTGCGCTTCCCGCCAGAGACCTTCCGGCTCTCCCTCGTCGAAGGCAGCGAGGGCACCATCGGCAGCAGCATGGATCGCGTGATGCTCTGGTGCTTCCAGTACGACGCCTCGACGAATTCCTACGTTCCCTTCGTATTCCGTCTCGTGAAGCTTGGTGGTGCGCTGACCGTGGTCGCGATCGTCGCGGCCGTCGGCGTGGCCCTGCTGCGAGAACGGCGCTCCCGACGACTCCAGCCGCCCACGGCGGTGGCCTGCTGAACCCGACGAGATTCCCATGATGTCCATGCTGACCATGCTCACCTTGGCCCAGGCCGCTGACGGCCCGACCCCGCCCACCTTCTGGATGCCGACCGGCGCGAGCGCCCACGCGTCCAACGTCGACTCGATGATGTGGTGGATCAACCTCATCATGTGGGCGTTCCTGGCGCTGAACACCGTGCTCACGGTGTACTTCGTCTGGAAGTACCGCCACAAGGTCGGCACGAAGTTCCGCACTGACGGCCCCGATCACAACGGCCCCCTCGAGCTGGCCTGGACCGTCGGGCCGCTGCTGATCTGCATCGTGCTCTTCATCTTCGGCTTCCAGGGCTACCTCGACGTTCGCACGCCGCCGAAGGAGAGCTACGACATCAACGTGACGGCCTACAAGTGGGGCTGGCAGTTCAAGTACCCCAACGGTGCGCAGTCCGATGACCTCGTGATTCCCGCCGGCAAGCCGGTGCGCCTGGTCATGCGCGCCAGCGATGTGCTGCACTCCTGCTACATCCCGGCGTTCCGCGTGAAGCAGGACCTGGTGCCGGGTCGCTACACCTACCTGTGGTTCCAGAGCGACTTCCCGACCGGCATGGACCAGCCGACGGATGGCCACCACCTGTTCTGCACCGAGTACTGCGGCACGGGCCACAGCAACATGAACCGCCGCGTCTATGTGCTCCCGCAGGAGCAGTTCGACGCGTGGACCACCAAGCAGGCCAACTGGCTCGATGAGATTCCCGAGGAAGAGCTGTACTGGAAGGCCGGCCCCAAGCTCTACGCGCGCTGCGTGCAGTGCCACTCGCTGGATGGCACCAAGGGCATCGGGCCGAGCTGGAAGGGGATCTGGGCGCGCGTGAGCGGCGGCGAGGGCAGCAACGGCGCCTTCGCCGGAGGGTCCACGTACTCGGGACTCATCGGCGCGGGCAAGCAGTACGCCACCGCCGAGGACTACATCCGCGCCAGCATCTACAACCCGGGCGAGCACCTCGTCCAGGGCTACGGAAACGTGATGCCCACCTTCAAGGGCCAGATCAACGACAAGGGCATCGATGCCCTGATCGGCATGATGAAGAAGCTCGACGAGTTTGACCCCAAGACCGGAGCATGGCTCAAGACCCCTCCGGCGGCGGCGCCCACCGCGAGCGCCAAGTGAGCCCCGCACACCACTGAGCAAGCACCCGAGACACACGAGGTACCAGACATGACGACCCTGCCAGCCCGCCCTGCGGCCCCGACCTACGACACGCCCGAGAGCGACAACTACCTGACCCACGACAAGGGCTTCCTCTCGTGGATCCTCACGCTCGACCACAAGCGCATCGGCGTGATGTACACGGCGAGCGTGCTCCTGTCGTTCCTCGTGGGCGGCATCTTCGCGCTGCTCGTGCGCACCGAGCTGCTCACGCCGGGCCGCACCTTCATCGATGCCGACACCTACAACCACTTCTTCACCCTGCACGGCGCGGTGATGGTGTTCCTGGTGATCATCCCGAGCATCCCTGCGGCGCTGGGCAACTTCGTGCTGCCGGTCATGCTCGGTGCGAAGGACGTGGCCTTCCCGCGCCTGAACCTGTTCAGCTACCACCTGTGGATCGCCGGCGCGGTCTGCACCGTCGTCAGCCTGGTGATGGGTTCGTTCGACACCGGCTGGACGTTCTACACCCCGTACTCGACCACCACCACCGCCGGCGGCGTGGTCCCGGTCATCGTCGGCGTGTTCATCCTGGGCTTCTCGAGCATCTTCACGGGAATGAACTTCATCGTGACGATCCACAAGCTGCGTCCGCCGGGGATGACCTGGTTCCGGATGCCGCTCTTCCTGTGGGCGCTGTATTCGACCGCGCTCATCCAGGTCCTGGCCACCCCGGTGCTCGCGATCACGCTGGCGCTCGTGGCGGTCGAGCGCATCGCCAACATCGGCATCTTCAACCCGGCCATGGGCGGCGACCCGGTGCTCTACCAGCACTTCTTCTGGTTCTACAGCCACCCGGCCGTCTACATCATGATCGTGCCGGCGATGGGCATCATCAGCGAGCTGATCGCGGTGCACAGCCACCGCCAGATCTTCGGCTACCGCTTCATCGCCTTCAGCTCGGTCGCCATCGCGATCTTCAGCTTCCTCGTGTGGGGCCACCACATGTTCACCAGTGGCCAGAGCTCGCTGATGAACACGCTGTTCTCGGCGATCTCCTTCAGCGTTGCAATCCCCAGCGCAGTCAAGGTCTTCAACTGGATCTGCACGCTCTACAAGGGCTCGATCTCGCTGAACACGCCCATGCTCTACGCACTGGCGTTCCTGATCCTGTTCACGATCGGCGGGCTCACCGGCCTGCACCTGGCCACGCTCAACACCGACGTGCACCTGCACGACACCTACTTCGTGGTCGCCCACTTCCACTACGTGATGATGGGCAGCGCGCTGATCGCCATGGTCGGCGGCCTGCACCACTGGTGGCCCAAGATGACCGGCCGCATGTACAACGAGAAGCTGGGCATGACCGCCTGCACCCTCGTGTTCATCGGCTTCAACGTCACCTTCTTCACGCAGTTCATGCTCGGCAGCCACGGCATGCCGCGCCGCTACTACGACTACCAGCCCGAATTCCAGATCTACCACGTGATCTCGACGATCGGCTCGTACATCATGGCCGGCGGCTTCCTGCTCACGGCGATGTACCTGGTGCAGAGCCTGGTCAGCGGCAAGCGCGCGCCCGCGAACCCCTGGGGCGGTGCCACGCTCGAGTGGGAATGCGCGAGCCCGCCGCCCTACTACAACTTCCACGAGGCCCCCAAGGTGGGCGAGCCCTACGACTTCTCCAACCTGAAGTGGGACGAGCGCGGTGAGGGCTACGTCACCGTGAAGCCCGCCGAGGCAAAGGCCTGAACCGATGAGCGCACACGCATCCGCCGGCGACCACCACGCAGCCAAGGGTCATGATGACCATGGCGGTGGCCATGGCCACCACAACGCCGAGTACCCGTTCCTGGCCCACCACTTCGAGACGCCTGCGCAGCAGTTCGACAGCGCCAAGCTCGGCATGTGGGTCTTCCTCGTGACCGAAGTGCTGTTCTTCGGGGCGTTGTTCGTGGCGTATGCGGTGCTCCGCAACCGCTACCCCGAGGTCTTCAAGTACGCGAGCGCGTATCTGGACACGACCATGGGCGGCATCAACACCGGCGTGCTCATCCTGAGCAGCCTGACGATGGCCATGGGCGTGTACTTCGCGCAGACCGGCCGCAAGGCGGCGCTGGTCCTCTGCCTCTGGCTGACCATGGCCGGCGCTGCGGGCTTCATGGTCATCAAGTACTTCGAGTACACGCACAAGTTCCATGTGCACCTGGTCTGGGGCGAGGGCTTCTACAAGCCCGTGACCGACGATGGCGGCCTGCAGCAGGCCGAGCTGGCGTCGAAGGCGCCGGTGCCTGCCGGACCAGCACAGACGACGATGGCTGCAGGCACGGTGACCGCGCAGCAGGCTGCTGCGCCGGCCTTCGTGCAGATGCCTGCCGGTGAGCAGACCGCCATCGCCCCACCGGCCGAGGGGCCCACGGGCATGGCACCCGCAGTGATCGATGCGAAGGCGGCCGAGCATGCGGCCGATCCGGCGACGCACGGTGACGAGGCCCTGCACCTGCAGGATGCCACGATGCCGCCGAACACCCACCTGTTCTTCGCCATCTACTACGCCATGACCGGCCTGCACGGGATCCACGTGCTCATCGGCATGGGTGTGATCGGATGGCTGATCGTGCGCGCCGGCCGCGGCGAGTTCGGTCCCAAGTACTACACCCCGGTCGACCTCGTGGGCCTGTACTGGCACATCGTCGACCTCGTGTGGATCTTCCTCTTCCCGCTCTTCTACCTGATCGACTGAACCATGGGACACGCACACACCAGCTCGGGCCACGCAGGCCACGACGGGCAACCGCTCGTCGGTCACCTCGTCGCCCCATGGATCCTCTTCGCCACCGGCGGCGCCCTGATCGTCCTGACCGTGATCACGGTCGCGATCCGCTACGTCGACCTGGGCGAGGCCAACCTGCTCGTCGCTCTGGCGATCGCCGGCCTCAAGGCCACGCTCGTGTCGCTGTTCTTCATGCACCTGCGCTGGGACCGGCCGTTCAACCAGCTCATCTTCCTGAGCGGCATCCTGTTCGTGGTGCTCATGATGGCGTTCTGCCTCATGGACACGAGCCAGTACCGCGAATCGCAGTATGTGGGCAACCCGGCCGACGTGCAGGCGGTCCTGGACAAGGATGCGCCGAACGCGCCGATCGCGGCGCAGAAGAGCCCCGACCTCCCGTGACGGTCGGTCACATCCTGTGAGAATCCTCGAGGCGGACCCAATGTGGTCCGCCTCGTCATTGATGCCTACCCTGAACCTCGATGCCCATCAGCGACCCAGCCCGTGAGCCGTTCACCTCGACGCAGGCGCGTGCGAGCGCGGGTCTTCTGGGCATGTGGCTCTTCCTGCTGGTCATCGCCATGGTGTTCGTGGCCACCATGCTCGCCTACCTCGTGGTGCGACTCGGGACTGGCGACGAGTCGGGCTGGCGCCCGGATGGATCGCCCGGACTGCCCGGGGAACTCATCCTGAGCACCGTGCTGCTGGCCGCGTCGAGCTGGACCATGCAGCGCTCGCTGGCCGCCTCGCGCGCCAACCAGGACGACCGCGCGATCACCTCGGCCTGGGCGACGTTCGCGCTGGGATGGGCGTTCGTCGCCGTACAAGGCTTGGGCTGGAGCCAGATGTGGCGCGCGCTGCCCTTGCAGGACAGTCTCTACGCGTGGACCTTCTACGTACTCACCGCGCTGCATGCCCTGCACGTGCTCGGTGGTCTGGCCGCGATGTACGTGGTGATCATGCGTGTGGTCCGTTCGCACGACCACCGGGAGGCCGTGCTGGGCCTGACCAAGTGCACGATGTACTGGCACACGCTGGGCGCGATCTGGATCGCGCTCTACGCCACGCTGTGGATCGGCTCGTTCGACTGAGGCCGGGCTTCAGCGGGCGGACGCGGCATCGAAGCCCTGCACCGATGAGCGCTCGCCATGGAAGGCGTGCCAGGAGAACCACAGGCAGGGCACCTGCACGCCGCCGGGCGGCGCGGCCGATGGCGGCGTGACGATCCATGAGCCGTCGGTCTGCATCGTGGCCACGATGCGCTCCATCGTCGCGGGAAGGCCGTTGCCCCCGGGTGCAGGCCGCGAGACGGCGAACATGGGCTTTCCGGCAAGCCAGTATCGCTCGTAGCTCGTGGCCTTGATGCGCTTGCGCATGGCGTCGTCCGGTGTGGGCACGGTGGTTCCCGGGTGCGCTGCAAGCCAATCCTTCCATGGCTGGATGCGCACGCCGGCGATCGGCTGCAGGGCGGTCCCGGCGAGCGGGCCGCTCACGGCCCGCAGGCCAAGCTGTGACCACAGCGATGGCACGTGTCCCGGTCCGCCCTGGTCATAGAGCAAGAGGTTGCAGTCGAGCACCAGCCCACTGATGCCGAACTCGATCGTCCGGCCCGCGACGCGCCGATCGAAGACGACCGCCGAGTCGCAGAGCGGGCTGTAGGTCACTGCGATTGGGACGCCGCCGAGCGTGTCGTGGATGACCTCGTGCACGTTGAGCACGCTCAGCGGCCACGCGCGTGATTCGTCGCCCAGCGCGAGTCCCACGACTCGATCGTTGCTCACGACGTACTTGGCGCGCTGCGTGGCGTTCCATTCGGCCATCGAGGCGCCCGCCATGGTCGACGTGACGGTCAGCGGCTGCAGGAAGTCACGAGGATTGCCGCTGCCGCTGACGATACCGTGTGTTCCGGAAAGGCCGGTGAGATCGAAGCCATAGCTCGCGGGATCGCGACCATCGCCGAGCGGGCGTTCGCCCGAGAGAAGTCCGGCAAGTGCGAAGCCGAGCACGGCCATCGTGCCGATGGCGGCGAGCGCGATGGGTACGGCCAGCCCCAGGCCGGCGCGGGTTGGGGCGGGTGCGTCAGGCATCGATCGGCGGCTCCTTGATGGATTCGAGCGGCACGTTGGCTGCGCCCCCGCGAAGCGAGGCCTCGACGGAGACTGCACCGCGATCGATGCACATCGCGCCAAGCACGATGGGCAGGTAGGCAAGGCTCGCGAGGAAGAGCGTGCGCGCCCGGGCATGGCTGCGCTCCTGCAGGAAGCGCAGCGAAAGAAGGGCCAGCGCCGATCCTGCAAGCAGCGCGACGAGCGCGAACGCGAAACCCGCGGCCCCGACGTGCACGCCCAGCAACGCGACCGGAACCAGCAGGAGGCTCGTGGCCAGGCTCGTGGCGGCCGTGAGCGCTCCATCCGGATCGCGCGACGGCAGCATCGCGAAACCACCGCGCTCGTAGTCGTCGCGGAGCATCCAGGCGAGTGCCAGGAAGTGCGGCATCTGCCAGAGGAACAGCACGGCGCCGATCACCCATGCGCCGGCGGTGAGTTCGCCGGTTGCGGCGGCCCAGCCGATCATGGGTGGCAGGGCACCGGTGACGGCGCCAACGATCGTGTTGAGCGTGGTGTGGCGCTTGAGCGGGGTGTAAATGGCCACGTACAGAACGATGTTGCCGATCGCGAGGCCTGCAGCCAGCAGGTTCACGAAGCTCGCGAGCACCGCGAAGCCCGCGTACCCAAGGACCAATGCCAGGACCCACGCGCTCACGCGGCGCACCCGGCCGGTGGGGAGCGGCCTCCCGGCGGTGCGCTGCATGCGCGCGTCGGGGCCGGCCTCGAGGACCTGGTTCAGGATCGCCGCGCTGGCAGCGGCACAGGCGGTGCCCAGGACGCACCAGCCCAGCACGGCCCACGAACGATTGGCCCCCGGCATGGCTCCCGCCACCACGAATCCGGCAGCCGTCGTCAGCACCACGAGGGCATTGAGCCGGAACTTCGTCAGGTCGGCGAGCGTGCGCAGCGTGCTGCGTCGGGTGGGGTTCTCTGAGCGGCCTTCGTCCATGCGCGCTCCTAGCATATGCCTCCATGCTGCCTTCACTCGTTGCCCAAGCCGCTCCATCGGTCTCGCTCCCGGGATTTCTGGCGATGTACGCCGGTGCGCTCGCCGCACTGGTGGTCCTTCTGGCCATCGCGGTGCCTGTGCTGCGTGCACTCGGCGGAGGTGCACTGCGGGGCGGGGATCTTGCGCTCGGCTTCGCCGCGACCGTCGGCATGTGGACGCTCGGCTACGTCGCCATGATGCGTCCGGGGCTCCTCGCCGGTGAAGCGCTCTTCGCGCTCACGCTGTCGGCACCGGCGTTGATGGGCTGGCTCGCGGCCCGACGTGGCGTCGCCACTCCGTGGAAGGTCGGTGCAGTCTCGGCAACGGTCAACCTGCTGGTCGTGGGCAGCCTCTTCTCGCGTGATGCCGGCGATGTCTGGCGCGAGGGCCTGCTCTGGATCGGCGGGCTCTACGCCGCGAGCATCGCACTGAGCGTGTTCGGCGGATGGATCGCTGCGCGCATGGGTGGCATGCTGCGTGCCCAGCACGGGGGCGATCCGGTCAACCTGTTCGCGACCGTCGCAGCGATCACGGTGTTCCTTCTCCTGATCACGGGCGGCCT
>Ga0315899_10009687_pt1 | contig 10342 bp, 2 predicted proteins | sample LakEriMetagenome_2_FD_203518 | JGI IMG/M metagenome (GOLD analysis project Ga0315899, IMG submission 203518) | Freshwater fungal communities from buoy surface, Lake Erie, Ohio, United States - Buoy 4 MA112 | ecosystem: Environmental > Aquatic > Freshwater > Lake | place: USA: Lake Erie, Ohio...
TCCTGCAGTAATAAACACACACACCTGAGCGCGTACAAGGACGAGCCGCTGAGCAGCGCGCACCTCCCCAAAACGCGCCAGCCCACCGGGGCATTGCACCCTACTAAACCCCCGGATGCCGCGGCCTTTTCTTTTTCAAACAACAACAGCAACGACGTAGACCCTCTGTTGTTGTTTTCGGAAGCCTCACTTACAGTATTGTTCCAGGCCCGCAGAGTTCCGGGCACAAAACATTCATCACACGTCCAATGTGTGCCTATCCGAGCGCGGAACTGTTCCCCAGGTCTGAGACTTTCGGGCACAACCACGAGAAAGTCTGCCTGGCGATTTACGCTCAGTAGTAGGTTAGGCAGAGAAATGCGGGGGGACGAACTCCCTGTCGTTGTGACCGTCTGTATCTTCTTGGCCGCCGGGCGTTATGCGTCTAGGCTAGACTACGGGCGTCTTGTGACTTGTGTCGGCGTCTTTTGTGGCCGATGCGTTCATGAACCCTATGCGGACTGGTGTGGCGTGGGGTAGACGCGAGGCGCTTGGGGATCCCGTTTTTCTCGGTTTCCGTGTGGAGGTGGGGGATACGTGCGTGCCCCTTTGCCGCTTCGGGGGTCTTTCCCAGGGAGTGGAGGGCTTGTCGGGGGTGCAAGGAAGTTTACTCCGCGGTTTACTCCGCTTTGCTGCTTCTCCCTTGTGCGGTGCGTCTCCCCTTGACTGCGTCTGTGGGGCTCAGGGTTGGGGGCTCTGGGGGGTCTTCTTTGGGGTCTAGTCGTTCTGTTTGCAAACTTGTTTATAAGGGACTTTAGAAAGGATGGACTGTGTCTTCTGGTCGGGATCCGCGGTAGGAGTCAGGTTTGGTTTCCTTTATCGATCAGTACAGGAGTCGTGGACGTGATTCTGTATCCTACATGCAACTGTGTGGTGATTGTTGGTGAGTATTTCACTCAACTGCAATCACCACACAGTTCAGGCTGCCCATCGACTGAGGCAGCGCCGTCAGCCCGGGGCAACGAGACAGATCCAACTTCTGCAGTCCCGTCAGCCTGCCAATCGACTCGGGCAGCGCCGTCAGCCCGGAGCAAGAAGACAGATTCAACTCCTGCAGTCCCGTCAGCCTGCCCATCCACTCGGGCAGCACCGTCAGCCCGGGGCAACAAGACAGATCCAACTTCTGAAGTCCTGCCAGGCTGCCCATCGACTCGGGCAGCGCCGTCAGCCCGGGGCAAGAAGACAGTTTCAACTCCTGTAATCCCACTAGGCTGCCCATAGACTCGGGCAGCACCGTCAGCCCGGGGCAAGAAGACAGGTCAAACACCTGCAGTCCCGTCAACCTGCTCATCGACGCTGGCAGCGCCTTCAGCCAGGTGCAAAGAGCCACAACCAACTCCTGCAGTCCCGTCATCCTGCCCATCCACTCGGGCAGCGCCGTCAGCCCGGAGCAAGAAGACAGATCCAACTTCTGCAGTCCCGTCAGCCTGCCCATCGACTCGGGCAGCGCCGTCAGCCCGGGGCACCAAGAGAGTTTCAACACCTGCAGTCCAGCCAGGCTGCCCATCGACTCGGGCAGCGCCGTCAGCCCGGGGCAACGAGACAGATCTAACTTCTGCAGTCCCGTCATCCTGCCCATCGACTCGGGCAGCGCCGTCAGCCCGGAGCAAGAAGACAGATTCAATTTCTGCAGTCCCGCCATGCTGCCCATGGACTCGGGCAGCGCCTTCAGCCCGGGGCAAGAAGACAGATCCAACTCCTGCAGTCCCGCCAGCCTGCCCATCGACTCGGGCAGCGCCGTCAGCCTGTAGCAACAGGACAGTTTCAACTCCTGCAGTCCCGCCAGGCTGCCCATCGACTCTGGCAGCGCCTTCAGCTTGAAGCAACGAGACAAATACAACTTCTGCAGGTTCCTCATCTCGCCCAGCCATGCAGGCAGTGCTTCCAGCGCCGCGCTCTTCACCGTGAGCTCTCGCACGTGCTCCTTGCAGCGCCGCAACTCCTCTGGCACCTCCAGCAATGTCATGTGCTCCGACAGATCCGCCTTGACCACGCTCACGTTCGCAACGACCTGCTTCTTCCCCTGCTGCTGGATCTCCTTCTTCCCCTGCTGCTCCAGCAGCAGGCGCATGGGCACGTGGAACAGTCCGCCCTTGCCGCACCACTGGGGCACTGAGACTTCACACGACCACGCCGCCGGCTCCATTTCACGCCGCCCGATGCGGAGCTCCTTGAGCAGCAGCTGTCTCTCCACCTGCTCCTCGGCACTGCCGACTACCCACGCCTCAATCAGGTCTGCGAGCGTCTGCAGCCTGTCCGAGGCCGCAACGGGGTTTTTTTGGAATTGGGAGCGAATGCAGTGTAGGATGGCCGAGAAGAGCATCCGACCCAGCGTCTTGCGCTGCACCAGCTCCATGACTTGCTGTGCAAACTGTCTGTTGTTAGGGGCCCCATCGCCCAGATCCTCGCGGTCTACGAGAAAGCACACGAGAGGGTATGCCATCTTGGCCTTGTTCGCTGCTGCAGTTGGCAGGGGCATTCGCTCGACCAGTTGCGAGGCTTGCCACAGCTTGGCGCACGTGTAGGGTGCAGGCCCGCTGCCAGGATCGTGCAGGGCAGGACTTTTCGAGGTACACGTCTCTGCCAATCGAGCGTCCAACTCCTCCAGGCGCTCACGCGCCTTGCTGTCGTTCATGCTGTCGTCCATGCCCTGCACTTGGTTCCGCTGTGATCTCTTGGGTAGTACTACGCTCAGGCTACTATCACCCGTCAAGACTGAATCATCGACATGATCACGATGCTCAGCATCCTCTCCTGCACTACAAATTTCGCTCCCTTCGCTCCCTATACCAGCACCCGCCGTGATGATGCTACGATTTCCACCCGTGTCTTTCTGGCCGTAGTTGCTTGCCGGTTTTGGAAGAAAGCTTGGTTTGTGTTCGTTCTCCACTCTCAGGCGCAGACTGAACAGGTCCACTGCCGCCCCTGGAGACACTTGGGCTTTCTGGGAAGACTGGGAGCCTCCGTGTGGACCAGGGTCACAACCATGGGCTAGTTGCTTTTCATGAAACTGATGTGTCTCTGCAGGCGAAGCACACGGCTGGTTGTCAGAAGAGGCACTGATCGTTCCAGGCATTTCATGCGACCCTGGAATCTCTCTCTGCAGCGACTCCACTATTTCTGTTTCGACAGCCGTCCTCATTCGTTGGCATTGCGCCAGGAGCTCAAGCGCTCGATCCACGGGCCCAGTATCTCCTGCCTGGGGTTCTAGGATATCATGCAAGTACCCGGGGACGTTCCTAGACACTCTGCATACTTTAGGTTCGCTACCAGACACACCCCTTGCACTGTGTTTTACTGCCTCCGCCTCCAAAAGACGTGTCAACAAGGATTTGGGCATGCAGTACCGATAGCAAATCGTGTAGCTGACTGCCAGCACGCAGCCGAGCAGCACGCCTGCAGAGGTCCTGCTGAGGACGGCGACAGCAATGACAAAGATCCCGAAGAGGTCACTAGTGTGCGCATGACAGGCCTCGTCGGAATTTTCTTCCAACAAGCAGAGCGCCAGACTATTTATGTTCTCTCTGGCAAGGAATAAGTCCGCTTCTGCGCAGGCCTCAAGAACTCTCAGACGTTGTACAACATCTCCAGTTCGCAACAGTTCGAGCACTGGATGTGCATTCCAACCGTCACCGAGGATCGGGACCACTTTACCAAAAGCCTCCCGTAATTGTACCTCTTCGCCAGGCTTGAAATAAGGCGAATGCAGTCGACAAAACAACACACAGACGAGTCTTGATGCCCTTTGGAGATTTGTTGCGTGAGAAGCTAGCATTGCTGTGTCGCTCTTATCTCCATGCTGCAGCATTTCAACCACTCTGTCACAAATAAAAGACACGTGCCGGAGAGGCCAGTGACCTGTAGTCATAAGGTGAGATCCAGGTCCCCCCAATAGCCAGTCCACGAGGCCATCTGAGTATAGGTTGAGGTCGGCGACGGCCTCTGCCACATCAACGCTGTCAATCGCATTCAACATCTCCAAGAATGCGCGCTCGATAGCATCATCCAGCATCAAGAAAAACGGCTCCTCATGTCTCTTGTTACTCGTGCTCAGCACTGTACCCAGTCCCTTGACCAGGGCAAAATGAACATCCTCTCGAACTGCGGTGTCGGCATTGAGCATCTTTAGCATCCACTTCAAGGTCTCAGCCCTGCCAGTGCCTGCGTCCTTGTTACAATACTTCATCTGTGCTATCTGCGCCATGGACAAGATTCCAGCCCTCCGCTTGTGCCATGTGCTGCTGGTATCTTCAGCGATGTTTTGCAACGCAGAAATGAGCCCGCCGACAGCAAAGGGATCAGGCGGCATCTCAAACTGCCGCATTTCCGATAGGAGCAGCTCCCGCACGTCTGGAGAAGGGTGGCACAGGCCAGCGACCAAGTTGTCAGGGCCTCGAAATTCCCGAACTTTCTTTTCAAGCATTTGTTTCACTTCCTCTGATTCGCCGCGCTCGTTCAAGAATGCCCGCACGAGCTCGCAAGTGGCTCCGGCTCCGTCTTCGCGCTGCAGCACAGCGTGGCAAAACTTTGAAAAGATTTGGTCCTCGAGCATGCAGGCTGTGAACTGCAACACCTCCCTCCGCCATCGCGAGTGCAGCGGCTCGAGGTGCTTCACCAGCTCCGCGACATCATTTTGGTAGAGTCGCACGGTGCACCGGGCTGCGAGATACTCCTGCAGTGTCAGGTGGCTGAAGCGATAGGTCTCGTCATCGACACGAGAGAGCAATCCCACCGGCCCGTCCTCGAACAGGAGCTTGCGGGTCGCAGCAAGCAGCGCCACACCATGGATCCAAATCTGTTGCAGCTCTTCCGCGCATGCAGCCAGCTTGAAGTCACGTTCCTCTCGCCGCATCTGACACACAAACGAGCACACCTCCAGATACTCGATAGCCAGGTTCAACGTCGTGTCCATACTACCAGACTTGCCAGCAGCGTGTGCACTGTCCTGTCCCCGACTCAGAACGCCAGCAGCGTGTACACTAACCTGTCCCTGACTCAGGACACGAATGGTATCGTGCAGCCGCGCAGCATACTCAAAATCCATGTTTGCCGCCGCCTGATGCATATCCTGCTCCATGAGCGCGATCGTGCGCTGCATCTCCTGCTCCATGAGCGCGATCGTGCGATGCAGCCCGTCCGGCGGCTGCTGCTTGTTGGTGACGCGCCTTGCAACGCAGCGAGATACGATGCCCTCGACTTGCTCTCTATACAGGTCCACGCGTCGCGCGGGAAGATTCCCCTTCTTTTTGTACACTTCAATCATAAGGCAGAGAAGAAAGGGGCTGGTCGCTAGCTCTGGATTCTGTCGTGCTCGCACGTCCAGCTGCTGCTTGAAGCTGCTGGCCTGCTCAGGTATGCGCCCCTTGATCATGTCCATCTGCCGCTCACTTGTGAGGGGCTGAAGTTTCACGACCTCAAACTCGCCGAGGCGAAAGCACGCGCGGCTGTGCGCGTAGCTGTGCTCGCGCGTTGATATCAGCACACGCAGAGATCTTTTGGACCGTACAGCCTGGTCAATACTGTTTTCGACAAGCTCCCGGTGCGCTGCAGCCTCGTCCAGGCCGTCAATACATATCAACAAAAGATTCAAGTCAAACAGCTCGGCCAGGGCTTGCACAAGGCCCGAAAGCTTTGGATACCGATTCTGCTGCACGCAATATTCGAAAAATAGCACCACCAGTCGCCGCAAGCTGTCTCCCTTATTGTCTGTGGCACAGACCAGTTCCTGCACCTCGTTCGCAGCTCTGCCATCCGTAAGAAGCTTCGAGAGCTCTGAAGCTCGCATAAACACAGGCACCAAAGGCTCGCCCCCTTGCATCTTACGCCTGCACTGATCCACTGCAGCATGCACCGTTTGAAGCATAGTAACCGTCTTTCCCGATGCTGGCGGCCCGGTCAAGCATGCACGCTGCGCATTGTGCGTATCTGTGATGAATTCAAGGAACTCGTGAGCAGAATTGAAATGACATGTCGCGCTGTTCCTCTCTGGCTGCTCTTCTCCCGCCAAAGATCTTTCCTTGACACCGTAGCGGCTGCGCCAGATCTGGTTCTCTTCTTCACCCTCGGCATCCTGTTTGCGCTTCTCCTCTTCCTTCGACTTGTCTTGCTTGAATTGTCTAATCTTTGTCAGTATCCCTTCGTCAGGCGTGCACCTCGGTTTACTTGTATCACAGTCGTCAAGTTCCAGAGGTGCTCTTGTGCCCGGCGAAGTGCCATTCTGGCAAAACCACGCTTCAATCGCAGCACGCTCATACGTCTTGCCATCCGAGCATTTGACAGGATCCTGCATAATGTGCAGCGTGATTGGGCAGGTTAAATCCTCCTGCACTGCACTACTATCCTCGTTGCACTTTGTTTCAAACGACTTGCCAGGGAAGAGCTCCAGCGCAATAGATTCGCCATCCACTTGCCGCTGTTCGCCACTAGCACTGTCCATGTAGACACCGACAGAATTTGAAAGTTCTGTCAGATACCCCCGGATCAGATCTCGGATCACATCATTGTTCAAAAACGTTTGCTTTCGCTCCGTCTCTCTTGATCCAGCTGCACGGCTGCTCTCTACATCATTGTCGTCGACTGGGTCATAGTCTTTGGCCTGGCAGTATGTAGCAAGAGACTTTGATACAGAAAGCGGCGATGACACGTCTACGACGTAATCCCTGGCCGTCTTCATCGGCCCGAGGTGCTCCCACGCTTGCGCTGAGAGCCGCGCCAGGCACCGCAGACCCTTCAGCACCGTCGGCCTTGCACCAAGCGCAGGCACATCTACCGGGGTCAGACTGAAAATCCGTTTGGAGCTCGACACAAACATTTGAAATCCATGAAACAGGGAGCTGCTGCCTCCTTTTGCGCCAGAAGCCGCAGTATCCTCCAACTTGCGGGTGTCAAGGTACTCGAAGAGCAGGAGCGACGCCAGTTTTGTCATGCGCATAAAGGCGATATAGCTCTGCGTTTCGACCACCTGCGTCACAACGCTAGTCCCGTTCACGACGTGCTCTCTCAAGAACTTGTTGGCCCGCAAAACTAACGTCGATGCTTCTTCGCCATTAGTAAACCAGCTCTTGACAACGTCCTGCTGCCACGCGAGCCCGCTCTCTGCATGCCCCTTCAGCGATTGCTGCACCATCATGTCGGTCACGAAAATAGCGGCAGCAAACGGCTTGTTGCAGCCCAGCCGCTTGAACTCAGCGCGTGTCCACCCCTTGTGCGAAGTGCTCTCTTGCTGAAGGCACGAGTCAAGCATGGCAAGCAGTTTGTCTTGACTCGGAGACGTGATGCACTCTCGCCATTTCTCCCTCAAAATGCCGTCAAAGTGGGCGTCCTTTGCAAAGCGCATCCACACTAGCATGCAGTAAGACCAAATGCCATCCGGAAGGCCTGGACAAACGGTAAACGTCTCAGTTTTCTCATCCAACGCTCCAGGAACAAGCCACAAATGATCCAAAAATCCTTGAATGAAGCCCTTCATATGTTCCTGAAAGTCTTCAGGATTGCCAGGGTGCTTCGCCAATGCAGCATCAAAGCTACCGTCCGCCTTATCATCACTCTCGGCGGCTGTGTCTCCTCCCTCGCTTGCCGTGTCGTTGCCAGAAAGATCGCTGTCGTTGAGGCCGCTGTCTCGAAGGCTCGCACTGCCAGCAGTAATGTTTTGGACTAGTTCCATAAGCTTCTCCTTCTGCCATCTCTTGAGAAAGTACAAGTCAGGATCATCTAGATATTCTTTCTTCAGAAAGCGCAAATCCTTGACCAACACCATGTCAAGCGCTCTGCTGACTTGCACTGCACTACTGTTGAGCCCCTCAGCCGTCAGGAATTTCACCAATTCATTGTTGTCACTGTCTGCCATCCTGGTGATCGTGACTCCGCTGGAAGCTGATGACCCGGCAGCGGCTGGAGACGCTTCAGAAATAGACACAAAATGCTGAAAGGTGTTTCCTTGATCATGAAGCCCAAATGAAGCTGATGACGTGCGCGATCGCGGTGGTTCTGGCGCGCCTGCAATGTTAGTTGGCACCAGCAGTTTGATTACATCCTTGATGACCTCGATGACCTTATTTACGGCATCATTTTCTTCGCCCACAATCTTCAGGGTGCTAAAATGCTGCCTGCTTCGAAAGGCTTGCAGGGTCTGCCAAACTGAGCGACCAGCGTGTGCGATCTGGCCGTCGGGGCTGCGAAGGATAGACGGCGCTCCGACCTTGAGTTCCTTATCTTCAAGACCCTGTGCAACCTGGAAGTCGCTCCGCAATCCTTCGAGCGCGCTCTTTACCACCGACTCGACACGGAGGTCCTTTAGCAGTTCTTGGATAGGCCAAAACTGCGACAACTCGTCGTCATCGAATTCGTCAAAGTCTTGGTAGAAAGTGCGCCCAGCACTTTCACTTCCAATCAGCAGTGGCAGCACACGAACACGCTCCTGTGCATGTAGCTCCAGAATCATTTCATACCGGGCAAGCAACCGCGCCATGGCATGATCTGACGAACAATCTTTTTGCATTTGGCCAATGCCTTTCCATGTGCTGTGCGAAACCAGGAGAATCACCACTCGACTGCTGCAGAGCGCATCGGCGACCTGATCCTTGTCCAAACCGTGACCAGGCTTAGGCTTGAGAAAGACTCTGAGCTTTTTACTCTCTCCACCACGCGCAATATCTTCCTTCTCCAGGCGGCAATGCAGCGCATGCGCCAACTTGTGTTCCACACAGCCTTGAGCACCTTCCCGAAAGCAAATGAAGACGTCATGGTGCTCTGAAATCGATCTTTCCGGACCGTACAGACAAATTCTCCGAAGCTCCGCGTCCAAGTTATTCATGTTGAAGACATGCGGCTCCTGCCCCCGCGCACGCAATCGGCGACACGCCAATTCGAGCGCATGCCTAATGGAGACATTTTGTTCAAAGAGACCACACTGCGGACTCAAGAGCTCGCTGTTAAATGGACTATGCCCCCCAGCGTCTCCATCTTTCGCTGTCTGCCCCCTAGCCGCAGCTGTACACAACGCCCAGAGCTTGGGCCGAAATTGCACGTCTGGTTCAAGCGACTCCTCCGTCAAACCATGTTTCAAATTGTTTGGAAGGTTCTGGCACATGTCAAGAATAACAAGGAAGAGCACGTCGCCAACATCGATCTTGTCGTCGAGCTCCGTTTTTAGCAGCCTCCAGACCTCATCGAGCGACATGCACCACTGTTCGAGATCGGGCGCTGCCTCCAGCTTCGCGTTTGCAGGCACAAGGAACATCTTGCCGCCTCTCCGGATGCCGTGCCCCGCGAAATAAACCAGCACCACGCGTGGCGGTGCGCTGACAAGCCCCGCTAAAAACCCCTTGAGCACTTTCTGCAGTGTGTGCTTGCAGGCAGAGTTCTTGCATTGGGGCTCTTGGTCAGGGCCGACAGCTGCGGACCTGCCTGGGAGTTCTGCGCATGATGTAGGTTGACGAGGGCAATCGTTTAGTGGCGTTGGTGTACGTGTGCGAGCGTGCATGCACGGCATGCATACACTTCACGCACGCGACACACACAGATGTACAAACCAACACACACAAATATAACCAAGACACGCACAGAGGGATGCAATACATTAAGCACTTACCCTGCACCTTCTGGGCGATTGCCGTTGCATCACGGACGCAATTACCCAGCTGCGAGAGATGCTTGTACTCATCCACACCAATACAAAGAGCCTGCACCCATCCCCCCTGCGCCAGTGTACTGTCATAGTTGCATGTCTTAGTCTTGGGCTCGACGACCCGGGGCATCGTCGCTCGTGCTTGTCCGCTGTTTCCGACTCCACTGGGCAGGACAGCTGTGAGAGCGGCAGATGCACGGGGCCGCCTAAAAGCCTGTCGGCGGCATTGCTGCCCGCCCGCAAAGCCTTAGGCCCACGGCATTACCGCAGCTCCCGCACCTGCGTAATATGTGCCCATGGTCAGCGCGCCCGCAGGGTGTTGAAAAACACACATATACATATACATATGCATGTTGGCACTCAGCGGCAAGGATCGCGCGGCAAGAGCCGCTGAGGTGCGGCATCGCACAGGCCCAGCAGCGTCACGGAGGTCACCGAGCCACCGCCAGCCATGCCCTCGACCTCGGATTTTACGGAAAACGCAGTTTCTCCGTTACTACTCCGTGCGAGCCCAACTAGGGTGGATACCGAACGTTTAGCTGAAAGGGAAACGCTTTTGCACCGTTTAGGCTCGAAATTAAATCGCACCGTTCTCAATTCTTGTGGAAACTCATTATCCGTAGCGCAAATAACACGTGACTTTTGCGCAACCAGGTTTTTTTGCGAACAGAGTCATTT
>Ga0315899_10009689_pt1 | contig 10341 bp, 9 predicted proteins | sample LakEriMetagenome_2_FD_203518 | JGI IMG/M metagenome (GOLD analysis project Ga0315899, IMG submission 203518) | Freshwater fungal communities from buoy surface, Lake Erie, Ohio, United States - Buoy 4 MA112 | ecosystem: Environmental > Aquatic > Freshwater > Lake | place: USA: Lake Erie, Ohio...
TTCCGCCACGTGCCCCACGCCAACGCTTGAGACTTATGCGTCCATCTCTTGACCACCCTTGACGCCGCCACACAAAGCCTGCGCTGCTCTGCCATCTGCTCCTTCCACCTTGCCCATGCATGGCCTAACGCCTGGTGCTGCCGCTGCCGGATTGTCTTGTTTGACACATAATCTCGACTCTTGCTTGTTGCCCATATGCGAGCAGACTTTTGAAGCACTGAGGAGAGCCTCTCCTCCGCTTCTTTGCTTCTCTGCAGTGACTCCTCCGCCTCTCTGGCTCTCCTCTGTGCTTCCACAGTCTGCTCACATATGGGGCCGTGAACTATGGCTTTCGTCATATGCTTACCCAGAGGTGTTCGAAATATCACACTATCCGGATTGCCCACAAGATCAACGAGGGCGAGCGCAAGCTCCTTGGAATCAAGCTTGGGCATGCCCCGGGGATTTCCCAGAACGATTTCGCTGACGATACTACCTTTCTGGTGGCACAGAACGCATAACCGCTCAACTTCTATACCAAGAGCACCGCAGATGTCGACCTGTAGCTGTTTTTCAAATGACGACCGTTGGCTGGACGAGGCCAAGGTTGAATTAAAGTCAAGCTCAATTGACAAGGAAACAGCGGTAGGATGCTGCTCTGCCGCTTGCTCCTTCCACCTTGCAAACGCCTCGGCGTACAGGGCGAGACTCTTGCGATGCAGCGCTTGTTTAGTGCGCTTGCGCCCTTGCCTTGAACCGCGCACGTTGTGGATGAAGTTGTCGAAGGAGGCAGAGAGGTGAGCCTTGAGCATGCGCATCACAGCGCATCGCGCGCTCTCTACCCGCAGCGCCCTTAGACTCTGCAAGGTGCTGAGGGCATTCTCTCTTTCTCTAAGGGCATCTGTGAGCAGGTCGTCCCTCGCCGTAGCCTGCTTGTCCCACGCGCTTGCATGCACCTCAGCCACCCAGCTTCGGAATGCCACGGAAAGGCGAAGCAAGACAATGCGCAGTGCTGCCCTTACCTCCGTAATTCGCCGCTGCCTCGCACCAGCAGCCGCCGCAACAAAACTAGCCCATGCCTTGCTCAGATGCCGGCGCACCATTCGCACGTAAGCTTTGCGCGTCAGGATGGCGGTGTGTTGAGTGTGCTGCTGCTCGCGCTCTCGGAGGTCGAACAATTGCTGCGCCATCGCCTCGCACGTGCTTGTCAAGTTTTTGACCATCTCTTCATGCATCACCTTATGCCACCCGTGCACCGCTTTGCGCATCAGCCAGTGATACGCGAGAGGCTTCGTCACGCGCTGCTTTAGGTGTGTCCTCCAGGACATGCCTAAAAGCCGCGCAATTGTGCGCTTGTGGACCCGCCACTGCCTCCAAGAACAAAAAGCGCCACTGATAATCGACCTCTCACGCCAGCATGACCTTTTCGCCAGCTTCCTCACCGTGTCTCGCGCATTGTCGCACGCCAGCTTCCAACATCCCATCACCCTCACGCACATCGCCGTGTCCAGCTGGGAGAAGACAACAGCAATGTATTGCCTGAGCGCATGGCCCGTCTTGCAATGCAGCCTTAGGCCACCCCACGCCAGGACCAGCCTGTCGATACACATCATATGTGTTACCTATACACATATACATGTACATGTACATATATACACGCATTTACATGTATATCACGCATACACGTGGACCCATTCACACCTCGCAATCCGCTGACTGTCAAGATACATCCGGCATAAGTGCCCTTGCAGCTGCTGCACGTATTGAGCGCTTCGGTTGAGGCGTTGTGACAGCCCGTCATGCATGGCATGAGACTGCTGTAACTGCTGCCTGCATGCATGCACCTCGTCCTCCAGCGCTCGCTCCAGTTTACGGTATTTGCGGTAGATTTCAGGCGCTTCGTCTGAGATGCTGTCCTCCTCATGCAGCTCTTGCCGCAGCGACTGTGTGTGTGTGTGTGTGTGTGTGTGTGTGTGTGTGTGTGTGTGTGTGTGTGTGTGTGTGTGTGTGTGTGTGTGTGTATTTGCGCCCCTCCCCCGCCCGGTCGCCCACCTTCTTGGCAATCGCCAGGTCCTGTGTGTGGTACTCGATCGCCTTGCTCAAGTCCCCCTGCGACCCATACGCGTTCCCAAGGTTCCTGTACGCCTGCCCCTCCCCCGACCGGTCGCCCACCTCCTTTGCAATCGCCAGGCACTGCATGTGGTAATCGATTGCCTTGCCAAAGTCCCCCAGCGACTGATGCGCAATCCCCAGACAGTTGTACACACACACACAGTCGTGTGGCGATGCTGCTCGCACGGTGATTGCCACTGCCCTGGCCTCGTGCTCAAGCGCCACCACGCCCCGCCAGTCTTTCGACGCTTCAAGTTCTCTTAACCTTTGCAACATCCGTCTCTGATCATTCTTCATTCCCGTCTGGGTTGCGGCGGCTTCTTTTTTTTGTTTTTTGGGGCGTGCTTTAAATTTGGGTGCCACATTTTTTTTGAGTTTCAGTCGTAATTTTCCCTAGACTTTTTTTTGACGAATATGTAAAAAGACTTGATTTCAAAATCACGTTTCTTGCTCCGTTCTGAAAAGCTTGTCGTTCACCCTTGGGAGGACCCACAGAAACTGAAAAAACAGTCGTTCATTGTGAGGATCATCTTTTTCGGTTTGTTTTCGAAAAAATAGGGGCGGAGTTTTCGAGGCCGTTTAGACGGTGTTCCTTAGAGGACCCATATCGTAGCTAATCCTGACATAGCGACCTGCACCGTCCTACAACAGGCAGCAGGTGGAAGAGCGGTGGTGCCTCGTGCCGAGCCAGACGCTCCCTGCGCTACCCACGCCGGCCCGCTGCCCTCCGCTGCCGCTCCGGTGAGCCAGGTGCCGCACGACGCACTCTGTTTCAGAACATCCACCGTGCAGGCTGGTAGGCGTCTTAGAAGGGTCTGGGTGTATAGTATGTCTCGAAGTGCGGGGTAGCTTGCGGTGAGCCGGAAGCATGCAGCGCCCGAGCTTGCTGCCGTGGGCGCTCGCGCGGCGAGCTCAGCGTCGGGAACTGCGGCGACGCTCATTCGCGTGCGGAAACCTCTTTCCCAACACCCAGGAAGCCGGCCTGAGCCCGCCCCCTTGCCCCGCGATGCCGACGGGCGAGATGCACTCGCCGTCGCTTTCGCCCGTGAACACCAAACGTGCGCCATCGTGCGGCCCGCCCTCGGGCCCGCCGTCGCTGTTGACGACGCCGCGCACGGCGCGCCGCAACGGCGACGAGGAGGCCGACCAAGAGGGGCTGGAAGTGCACGACTGGGTGCGCACCGTGCTCACCTTCCTGGAGAGAAACGGCCCGGAACTCCTGCAGGCCATCTGCACGCGCTACAAGATCCCTTACGACCGCTCCATCGCCTCCATCCCGATCGGGACATGGGAGCAGGTGCGAAGAATTGCGACTTCTTTACAGCTGTCCTTGTGTGCTGCTGTCGATGTGTCCCCGCGCTGCGCCGTGGCTCAGCATGTGCGTGCGTCGAGCACCTGCTGTGTTCGACACCGCATGCTCGCGCGGCCTTTGCCCCGCCCTCACCTCTCGCCGTGCGGCTGACGCCCTCTGGTGCTGGTGTTGGCCCAGGTCGCGTACAACGCCCTTTTCAACCCGGCGCTGCCCAAGAACTCCAGCGGTGACGGCATGCCTCTGATGTTGCGAAACGTCAAGGGCGTCACGGACTTCCAGCTCCGCTTCCTGCAGGACAAGGAGGGCGTCTTCAAGACCACGCACGTCTATGCGCGCCTGTCGGGCGCTCCCTTCGAGATCGAGTGCCGTTCATGCTCATACTGCGGCTCGTGCTTCAGCGGCCGCTTTATGGAGCTCGATAGCACGCACCAGCGCGCTGGTGGATGGAAAGAAATAACGGAAAAGATTCATGCCGGCAACTTCTCCTGGAAGGGCCTAAAGGGGTGCGTTGCTCCTGCTCACCCCCTTGCGCCCACCCCCACCGCCCCCTTCCCTGCCCCTCCAACCCCTCCAATCCATACCGTGCCCTTGCTGGAATTATTATCGACTGGCCTACGAGAACCTGAGGCTTACCCGTGGGTTTTTTTGAAGGTGGCGGCTTTGCGTGCCATGCTTCACCAACTACGGGCAGAAGGGAACCATGGAAAACACAAACCGGCTCAGCATCGCCAAGGTTCTGATTCGTGCATGCAGCATGCATGCCCCATGAAAAGTTTGCCCTGCATGATGCTAGGGTCTGTAATGTGCTGCCCTATTGGGCGCTCGAGGCAGGGCCTGTTTGGTTGTCTCCTCAGAACGCGGGACTGACAGGAGTAACTTTGCTTACCCCTTAAAACCCCTTACAATGGAGCAGGTTGTCGAGTGCTCGCCGTATGACCTGTCCATTGGCTCAGTTTTGGCGAAGGCCACTCCTCAGCTAGGGCCGTATCGCCAGTGCACCGGAGGCGGCAGTCTTCGAGACTTCCTCCGGCATGGAATCGCGCCCGCGAAGAGGTTTTTTGAATCCGACGACGCTGCAACACGGCCGGCAAAGCGCAAGAAGGGCGATCAGTCGAGAGACTTTGTCGAAGTTTACGCCGAAGGAGATTGGTGTGTGCCTGTGTGCCTGCATGCCTGTGTCTGGCGAGCAACGATTTTTTGCAGGTGGCGGCGTGCACCTGACGTGTACACACGCACACACACACCATGTGTTACTGAGTCTGGTGCACGCGACGTTACATAGCGTTAAACTGATGTGTTACAGAGATGAGCTTCAGACTAAACTAACCAAACAAACTAAATTGAACAGGCTTTTATCGGACATTAATGCAACTACTAGCCGACAGCGTTGAATTGATGTGTTACAGAGTGTTGAACTGATGTGTGTGTGCATATGGTGTGTGCGTGTGTACACACATGGTGTGTGTGTGCGCGTGTACATATTGCTTTTCTCTAATAGTGTTACAGAGCGTTGAACTGATGTGCTACCGAGCGTTGAACTCATGTCGTGCGTTTGATGTGAGCAGGTGGGACGCACATGTGATCGATCATCAAAGCGACCTAGTGCTCGTGCACTATGTTGGAGGCACCGACGAGGAGGACGAGTGGATACACAAGAGAAGCGACCGTTTGCGGTTTAAGATGCCGAAGTTAACCCCTCGGTGCACGGCTATGCCGGAACCAAATGCGCGGATGTCAATGCCCCCGTGCGGCGCGTTTGCGGACGAAGCAGCCTGCATGATGCCTCAAGAACTGGATCTTGCTGGCAACATGGGTGAGGCATGTGACGAGCAGTTGCCCTCTTCGCCTGAGATCATGCTGGTTGGGGATGAACTGCCCGAGCTAGACTTGGCAGCCCATGTGGAAGAGCAGGACGAGCAGGAGAATTGCCTAGATGAAGAGCATGTGCTGCCCACCACAATCGATGTAGTCAAGGCTAATCTCGGCGACATGGACGAAGGTTTGGTTGAGCTTGCGCTCAACTCCTCCGGACGTGACCTGTCCTTCCAATGGTATGAGGGCAATGAGGCCATCCCAGGTGCCAATACCAACAGCTTGCTTCTTGTCAACTCCGGTGGCGTTGGCGGGCGGATTCGATGTCTGGTCCGAAATAAGTACGGGACAACCTGGATCAAGTGCCCGGTGTTGCTGCCTGCAGAGCCAGAACAGGCGCGCCAAGAGCTCGACGCCCTCAATGCGCCCGGCTTCTACCGCCTCGCGTGCAGGTGCCCAGCGCTCAACTTGCCTGCCTGCTCTCCTTGCTGCCATTATAGGCCTAGGCCTGTGATGCTATCGCACCAGGAGGGAACACGTGCAGCAATTGGCATTTACTCAATTTGCTGCTTGTCCCTGACTGGCGTGTGTCTTGTTGCAGCTGCGGGCATATCCGGGAGGGACTGGCGCAAGAGCTGTGCGAGGAGGCCTGCACGTGTGGCAAGTTGTGCTGTGGCAAGGTTGAGAAAATCATCACCGAGTCGCTCGACTCGCTTTTTGAATACTGATTGCGGACTTCGCCAATGTGCGCGCAGGTCGCGCCGTTGTGTCTTTTTAGTGTAACGTGACTAACGTGTAGAACAAGCCCGAGACAGCACAGCGAATCAGGGACGACTCTGAGCTAACAGTCTCGTCCCTGAGCCACCGGCTGCATATTGCGCCAGCCCAGAGCTGTTCGTTGAAGACGCTGTTTGATTGTGTAATAGTAGGAAAACACAGCGACACCACCGAGTGAAATGATGCAGACAAGGGATAGGGTAGCAACCGAGCATGTGCGGACAAAGGGCAGAATGTGTGGTGGCTCAAGATACAACTGTTTGATTTGCTCCTCGCGCGATCACGTGTCGCTGCAACGATGGAGGTGCGTGCTTTACCCGACTTGAATGTAAACTCAAGGACGTATTGAAACCACCTGGACTCTCGTCTCCTCCAGTTCGATTTCGCCTCCTCCGACCGAGTCTCTCCCCCCCGTAAGCGGTTTATTTTCGATCAAAGTGAGGTCGAACGCCATTACTGTAGCAGGCCCGGGGAGGACTGGAAACCATTCGGGACTTTTTCTGGATAAGGGACTACGGGGGGGGGGGTCCGGGTAGCCGCCCTTTTGGCGCACGCTGATCTAGCCCCGTAAGGCTTGGCCCCGTGACCTTACAAATAAACACTCGACACACACCGTACAGGAAAATTGTGTGCACAATTTTCCTGTACGGGTCGAGTGTTCAAGTGTACTTTTAAGGTCACGACAAATACCGTACCAGAAATTGTGTACACAATCTTCCTGTACGGTGTGTGTCGAGAGTTCAAGAGTATTTGCAAGGTCACGGACGGGGACATCAGCGTGCGCCAAAAGGGCCGCCCCGCATTGGTCCCTCATCGCGGTTGCCCGGCAACCGCCAATTGTGAAGATGAAACAGAGGCCGGTTTTGGACGGGCAAGACCATGAACCAGCATACGACAACAGCATTTAATGCATCTTACTCTAAAACTTTGTTGCGGCACTTTCGCAACCCGTAATTATTTTTGGGCAAGCTGCTGCTTGTGGGCAAGCAAAAGCTGCTGTTTGTGGGCAACCTGCTTGAGCGAGACAGGACCTGCAGCACGACGCGTGCCGCCGTTTCCGTTTCCGTTTCCGTACCAGTATCCCACCGCCCCTGAAACACCGGGCACGCCTGCGGGGCCCGGAGGTCCAGCGGCCCCAGATGCCCCCGGCACGCCAGCTGGCCCCGATGGACCCGTGGGGCCCGAAGGGCCTCGCACTGGCACACCTGCTTGCCCCGTCGGCCCCTGGGGGCCCTGCACACCGCGGGGACCGGCCGGACCGGGGGCTCCAGTCGGGCCAATGCGTCCAATACCCGGGGGGCCTTGCGGTCCACGGGGACCAGGCGCACCTGCAATGCCCGTCGCACCACGAGGCCCCTCCGGACCAGGAATCCCCATATCGCCCCTGGGGCCCATAGCGCCCGGCAGACCATCACGCCCGTCGCGTCCACGGGGGCCCTGATATCCAGGAGGGCCGCGCGCACCACGGGGGCCCTTCAAGCCACGGACGCCAGGCAGGCCCGGTGTGCCGTCCTTGCCCGGCTCTCCGGGCGTGCCTGTGGGGCCAGGGGCTTTCTCCAGAGTAGCAAGTCGGACCTTCATGTCGGACAGTTGCCTTGCCATGCCCACCTTTGCGCGGCCAAGCCCGGAGGTGAGTGAGGAGACGCGGGCCGACAGATAGTTGTCGCGCGACATCATCTGTGCCTTTACGGCCGAGATGCGCCTCTTGTATCCCCGGAGACTCTTCTTCAGCGCACCCACGGCCGCCCAGAGGGCGCTGTTGGAGGAGTCAAGTTCGCGTGTGGCCTCGTCTCTCACAGCCTTGATCTTGAGGTTCTCCTGCCAAAGGAGACGCGGCATGAGGGCAAGAACTACTAGAGGAAACAGAAGCATGTCGCCGGGAACATCTGACAGGGCAGACACATAAGCAGCTGCCTCGACAGGCACATGGTGCCGCTAACTGTGGCAGAATCATAGAAACAAACATGTGTGCTTGCACTCGGGCATGGGCATGCAATCTAACTCCAAGACCGAGAGCCGGTCATGTGAAAGTGATGCCACAGGCGCACTCTTCGTCAGGGCCCAATCAGAACAAACCCATCGTATTTCGTGACCAGTGAGTTCTGTCTCCATACTGTATAGACTACGTGTGGTTTCCTTTTCGTATATGCACATGCATGTGCATCTGCACCGAGCCTCACCTTGTCGATCTCCTTGCGGTTGTCAGCCTCTTTGTCGCCCGCCTTTTGCGCCTGAGCAAGGGCATCTGCGGCCTTTTGCACCGCAGCCAACGTCAGCGGGTGCGGCTCCACCGGCGTCACCGGCTGGTTGAAGGAGTAGTGCACCTCCGGGTAGGGGACGCCGCCGATGTTGCACGGCGGAGCAACGCAGCCCGACAATACGGTGGCTTGGTCCAACTCCGTGGGCTACAGAAGTATGAACGGGGAGTGGAAACAGGAAGAACACAGACACCAAGCATGAGAAGGAGCGGGTCAAGACAGCACAGAGTCTCTAGTCACCGCGCTGTCAAGTGCGAGTGCGTCGTTTTCGGACGCGAACATGATCACAGCAGGCCAGAGCAGCTCGATCCCGTAAGCATACGCACGTATGTGCGCCTGCGCGCTGTGTGGATACTGGCAGCCTTTTCAGGGGGAGCGCGGCAGCGAAGCAGCGTCCCTGTGACCACCGGGGCATCAAGCGGCGGGATGCCTCACCCGCATATGTATCGACCCCACGACCAGCACCGCCAGCACCGATCCGCCCAGCAGGAGGGCCGCCAGGCGTATTCCCCCCCGTCCCTCCATGGCTCGCGTCTCTTCGAAAAGAGTTCCTAGAAGGAACACATATACAAAAAATATGAATTTGAGTGAAATTCTTATTAGGTACGTAAGTGGTAATTGGTACATAACTTGAAAATCTCTATGAAAATCCAAACAAACAATTCTGCTATACTTATCGGTTGCACGTCAATCAAAGGGCTCCGACTTGACCGAGCAGCCCCGGCACTTCTCTCCTGCCTTGGTACCCCAGCCCCGGCAAGGGGCGCGGGCTCTATGGCACCTGCTGCGCGCCTGCTGGCGGCTGCGGTGCTCGCGGCGTGCGTATCGGTGCGCGCGGGGACGGCAGCGCCCGAACCGAGCAACGTCGAGGTGCAGATCGTCTCGCCGCGGACTGGCGCGGCGCTCCCGGGCGGCGCCACGGTCCGACTGCGCGCGCGCCTGGCGGGCGACGCGCGGGAGGAGGCCGTCGCGGGGTGGGCGCTGTCGATTGCGCTCGACGACGACGGTGAGAGCACGGTCGTGCCCGGCGGCGTGGTCGACGGCGAGCTCCCGGCGCTCCCGCCAGGCCCGCACTCGATCACCATCTCCCTCGTCGACGGCGGGCCCTCCGGCGCGCTGCTGGGCCCGCGCGCCCGGGTTCACTTTACGGTGGGCGCCGCGCCGCCGCCGCCCGACATCGTCATCGATGCGCCAGGTTCGCGTCTGGCGCGGCGCGCGCCCGCTGACGGCGCCACGGCCGCTAGCGTGCGCATCACGCAGCTGCAGGCGCTCGAGGGCACGGGGTGGGCGGGCAGGGTTGCCATCAACGGCATCGATGTCACAAGCGCGGGGCGCTGGCAGCTGGCACCCGCGGCGCCCGGCAGCGGCGGCGGCGGGCTCGAGTGGCGATCGCACCTCGCCAACCTCCCCGACGGGCTGCACATGCTCGATGCCGAGCTCACCGACCCCAGTGGGGCGGTCTTCGCGCGCGACCGGCGCTACTTTGAGCTGCTGACCAGCAATGCGTCGCACCCCCGCGGCGGTATCGAGTACGCGGCCGACGGCGAGAACTGCTGCGAGGCGCTCGAGGGCGGGCGGGACTTTGTCGCGCCGCCGGTGCCCGAGGCCACGATGCACTCAGCGTTTTCGGATGCGCATGCCCACTTTGAAGCGCGCGAGGCCCTGGACGTGCTCAACGAATGGTGCCAGATACACAGCGAAATTCTCAATGCAGACGACACCGGCGTGAGGAGCAAGAGATTCTTGGTGATGCCATGGACATGTCAAAAGAGACCCACTACAGTGTCAAAAGAGACCTACTACAGTGTCAAAAGAGACCTACTACAGTGTCAGAGATTCTTGGTGATGCCATAGGACAGCAGCGATGCTGCAATGCCAGGTGTTTAGTTCAACTAACAACTACGCTAAACTAAACGACAGGTGATGCACGCGGCCGCCGTACCTCTCGGAAACCGTCTGCAGTTTCTAGCGGGGGGCTTCCTTGTCGGCCTGCTTACGCGCCGCGCGGTGCTCGTGGATATGGGAGAGCTTTCGGAGCACTTTGAAACCGCCGCTTCTTCCGGCACCGGAGGAGAAGGAGGAGGGGGGGGG
>Ga0315899_10009695_pt1 | contig 10338 bp, 10 predicted proteins | sample LakEriMetagenome_2_FD_203518 | JGI IMG/M metagenome (GOLD analysis project Ga0315899, IMG submission 203518) | Freshwater fungal communities from buoy surface, Lake Erie, Ohio, United States - Buoy 4 MA112 | ecosystem: Environmental > Aquatic > Freshwater > Lake | place: USA: Lake Erie, Ohio...
GGCGGTACTGAAAAACACCGTCAGCCAGCCGGAGGCCCCATCCGCGGGAGGGCTGAGCGATGGGACAGCGGGAGGGGCTGAGGAGGATTCGGGTCGGGATTCTGGAGTTGTCATGGTTGGCGCAGCGCCCGAAGAAAGCGCCGCATTACCTTGCCACGGCCACCGGTCTCGCTGCGGATTTGCTGGCAACAGAACGAGATCGCCAGCCGATCGGCCGCCTCGCCATGGGCATTGAGCATCGTCAAGATAGTGCTCACCCGACAAAAGTCAGGCCGGCTTGCGTAGATGCGGCAGCGTTGACCGCCGGTGTCGTAGTGGATGCACCAACCGTCTGCACCCACCATCGCCAGATAGGTCTGGCGTTGTGCGTCATCGAGCATGTCCAGGGCTTCGGGCCTCAGATCAGGGTCGAGCCGACAGCAGGCGCCACAGCCCTGGATGCATCGCCAACGCGGGGGGGACTCGCTCATCTCTCTCTCCACAGGGGCTCTCCCCAGGGGCTCAGCGCAGGGGCTCTACGCAGGCGCGCCGTGAGGCTGTGACAAGGCATCACAGTGCAATTCAGTCTGAGGCACCGGGGGCCAAGTACGCCCTACGCTCTCAGCTTCACGCCATCCGCCTGCGAGATCACAAGCATGGGCATCGACATTCACCTGATTGCCAACTTTGCAGCCCTGGCGCTGATCACCCTGGCAGGGCCCGCCGTGATCTTCATCCTCTTCTACCGCCGCGGCGCCCTCTAAGCGCCTCTCATCCCCCAAGGCCCAGGGCCATCACGGCCTCCAGCAGCAGGGCGCGCACGTAGGGGTGCTCTCCACTCATTTGGGGGTGGGCTTGGGAGCCTTCCCACATGAGCGGGGAGCAGATCTCTTGACCAGCGGCATTCCTGATCACCAAACCCTTCTCCCTCAGGACGCATCTGTAGGGGCGGTCTCCCCTGAGGAGGACCACACCTTCGTCCCCTTGAGGACTAGGCCTGAGAGCTAACACATCAACAACGAGGCGCTGCCGCCCCTGCCAGCCATCCTGCCGGAGGCGGTAGGCCACATCCACCAGGGCAGGGATCGATTCCGAACCCTCCCAGCGCCAGGCCATGGCCTGAATCTTGGCCTCCCCCTGGCTGAGGGTGAGCTGGAGATGGCCGCCTCGCAGAATTTTTTGCTGCTCCACCCGACAACCGACGCTCCAAAACACGGGCATCGGGTGGGCCACGCCAAACGGACCAAGCCTCTGCAGCGCCTGCCAAAACGCTCCGTCGATCCGCTCTAGCCGGAGAAGTGCTTCCGGTTCCACCATCACGCCCTCAGGATGGCCAGCAAGCCAAACCTCTGCCAGGTCTTCCAGACGCTCCTGGAGCTCGGCGAGATGGGTCGCTGCCACCGTGAAACCGCCAGCGGCGGCATGGCCGCCGAAGCGTTCCAGCAGAGGGGCGCAGGCGGCCAGGGCCTGATCCACCGCAAACCCCCGCGGGGCCCTGACGGAAGCCCGCAGACGCCCATTCCCCTCCCCCCCAAGCAGCGCCACAGGACGGCCCAAGCGCTCCACCAGGCGGGCAGCAACGATTCCGATGACCCCATGGTGCCAATGGGACTGCGCCAACACCACAAAAGCCGGGCAGCGCGGCCCATCAGACTCCAACAGGGCCAAAGCCTCAGCCTCCAGAGCTTGACAAAGCTCGCGCCTCTCCCGATTCAAGGCATCACACTGGCGGGCCAGCTCCAGGGCCCGATCCCGATCGCGGGTGGTGAGCAGCTCCACAACAAGCAGGGGATCACCGAGCCTGCCCACCGCATTGATGCGAGGAGCGAGCTGAAAGCCCACCGCTTCGGCATCGACGGGGGCATCCTCCAACCCAGCCAGCTGGATCAGAGCCCGCAAGCCGGCCAGACGCGGACGCGACAAGCGCGGTAAACCCTTGCGCAACCAGCGGCGATTCACACCATGCAGCGGAGCCATATCGGCGATCGTGCCGATGCAAAACAGCTCCAGGGCCACCTCCAGGCCCTCCTGGCTGGCCATCCGTTGGGCCAGCGCCATGGCCAAGACATAGGCCAGGCCCACACCGGCCAAACCCCGGTAGGGGGATCCAGAAGGTGTGACGGATGGATGGAGAAGCGCCAGGCAGCGGGGAGGGACTTCAGGAAGGGTGTGGTGATCGGTCAGGATCACGTCCAGCCCCAGGGTGGCAGCCCGCTCGAGGGCTTCATGGGCACTCACGCCGTTGTCAACGGTGATCAAAAGGCTGATGCCCTCAGCGGCGAGGCGCTCCACCATGGAGCAATTCAAGCCGTAGCCCTCCTCCTGCCGGCTGGGAATGGCCGGCTGGGGATAGCAGCCGAGCCTCTCCAACAGGCCCGTCAGCAGGGCCGTACTGGTCATGCCATCGGCGTCGTAATCCCCGCAAATCGCCACGAATTCTCGCCGCTGAGCGGCTCGGACGAGACGGGCAACCGCTTTCTCCAGATCGGGAAAATGACTGAAGGGATCAGGGGGCTCCGGCGGATCGAGCAGGCTGGCGAGAGTTATTGGATCGGCCAGACCCCGGCGAGCCATGACGGCCCAGAGCTCTGGAGGCAGGTCAAGGAGGTGCTCCGCGCCGCCGTCCCGTGTTGGCAGAGGCGAGGGAAGCCTCCAGGCAGTGAGGGGCACGGCGGCGCAGGGTGCGACAAGATTTCGTCATTGTGGGGGGGCCATGGCGCGTGCGCATCCCCTGAAACAGACCCCCACTTCAAGGCGAGAGGGCTTTCGATCAACATTGGTGCCAAACCTGGGAGGCAACGGCTCTCAGTGATCGCTATGACACATGACCTGTGGAATTGAACGCACTGCTATGGGACGTGGATGGCACCCTCGCTGAAACCGAATTTCATGGGCACCGCCTCGCCTTCAACCAGGCCTTTGCTGATGCCGATCTGCCCTGGCGATGGGATGAGCGCACCTATCGCCAGCTGCTGGCGGTGAGCGGAGGCCGGGAGCGCATCCGCGCCTTTGTCGAACAACTGCCTGAGCCCTCCATCTCCGCTGTGCAGGTGGAATCCCTGATGGCCGCCAAGCAAAAGGCCTATGCGCACCTGGCTCGCACGGGATGCCTCCCCCTGCAGCCAGGGGTGAAACGCCTGGTTCTGGAGGCGGCCGCCCAGGGCGTCTGCCAGGCCCTTGTCACCACGAGTTCCCGATCCGCCGTGGCCGCCTTGCTGGAGGGCCATGGCTCTGAGCTGGCCCAATGCTTTGACTTTTGGATCTGTGGCGAGGATGTGGAGGCCAAAAAACCCAACCCTGAGGGGTATGAGCAAGCGCTGCGACGGCTGCAACTGCCCGCCAGCCAGGTCCTGGCCCTGGAAGATTCCCCCCAGGGCCTGGCTGCCGCCATGGATGCAGGGTTGCCTTGTTTGCTCACCCTTGGCGAACCTCCCGGTTCCAGCGAGCCGCGATGGTGGCAGCGAGCGACAGCCTCGCTCACCCATTTGGGGGAGAGAGAGAATCCAACCCAAGTGGTGCACGGCCCCCCTTGTGAGCAAGATGAGGTAACGCTCTCCTGGCTATCCAGGCTCCTGGAGGAAGCATGAGCGGACCCTTGCAACGGACGCGGCTTGAGCAGGTTCAACAACGCTGGGGGCAGGTGATCGTCGCCCAGATTGGGAGTCGCTGGGCGACGGCCAGCGCTGCCTTTCTGGCCCTGCTCGGCGGGATTTTTTTAGGAGAAAATCTCTCTTCGGTGCTCCTGTGGAAGGTCACTGGAGGCCGCCCCATTGTGGTGTTGGGGATGGTGATCACCCATGAGGTCGTGGTGAGAATCCGCACACGCGCAATCTCAGACCTCCCCTCCCTGGGCTGGGTGATCGCCGACAACCTGAGAATTGGCGTGGTGTTTGCCTTGGTGCTGGAGGCCTTCAAGCTGGGGAGTTGAGGCGGCCTGAGGGGAAACACCAGGCCGAGAGACGGAGGATCAGGTTTCCTCGTCCTCCGTTGCAGGCACGGGATATTCGAATCCTCGGGCCTTCCCACTGAGGACGGCCTTGCCAATGGACAGAGCCTTTTGGGCCGCATCGCCAGCCTTGGCCTTCCAGCGAGCGTGGCGCTGGTTGCGCTTGCCTTTCGATGTTTTCTTCTTAGGAACAGCCATGGCTCCAGCGCCTTGCCAAACGCTGATCTTCCTTTGCCGAGCGGCCTTCCGTCAAATCGCTAGCATCGAAGCCACACGACTTAAGCAGTGGATCGTCCGCCACCTTCCCTTCGAGCCTTGATTCCAGCACCCTGGCTCCTGGCGAGCGCTCCCCTTGCCCAACGCCTCGAGGAGCCCAACAGAGCTGGGTCGCCCACGACTGGGGGCTCTCCCAGCGCCAAAGAGCAAGCCCCCGTGCCAGCCAAGGAAGGCAGCAAGCCAGGCTCCACCAACGCCAGTCCCGCCCCAGCGGAGGGTTTCAGCTTGAGGGGAATGCGCCCCACCCCTCCCTCCTACAGCCAGCTTCTCAATGACATGAAGGGGGGGGCAGTGCGGGAGATCCTCCTCTCACCCAGGCAGCGGGTGGCCACCGTCACCTACAAAAACGGCCGCACGGCCGAGGTGGCTCTGTTTAACGACAATCAGTATTTGTTACGCACGGCGGAACAACACCGCGTTCCCCTCTCCGTGCGGGATGAGCGCCAGGAGGAAGCCATGGCTGGCCTGGTGGGCAACCTCCTTCTGGCGTTTCTCCTACTGGGAGCCCTGGCGCTGTTGATTCGGCGGTCCAGCCAGGTGGCGAACAAAACCCTCGGGTTTGGCCGCAGTCAGCCCCGTGTGCAGCCCGAAGGCGCTGTGTCCGTGCGCTTTGAGGATGTGGCGGGCATTGCCGAAGCCAAAGAGGAACTGCAGGAGGTCGTGACGTTCCTGAAATCGCCAGAGCGCTTCACCTCCATCGGCGCCAAGATTCCAAAAGGCGTTTTGCTTGTGGGGCCTCCAGGCACCGGCAAAACCCTTTTGGCACGAGCCATCGCCGGCGAGGCCGGCGTGCCTTTCTTCTCGATGGCGGCTTCGGAATTTGTTGAACTCTTCGTGGGGGTCGGGGCCAGTCGCGTGCGCGACCTGTTTCGCAAGGCAAAAGCCAAGGCCCCTTGCATCATTTTCATCGATGAAATCGATGCGGTTGGTCGTCAGCGGGGAGCCGGCATTGGCGGGGGGAATGATGAGCGCGAGCAAACCCTCAACCAACTCCTCACGGAGATGGATGGTTTCGAAGACAACTCGGGCGTGATTCTTCTCGCAGCCACCAATCGGCCCGATGTGTTGGATGCGGCCCTGATGCGCCCTGGCCGGTTCGATCGCAGGATCGTTGTTGACCTTCCAGATCGCAAAGGCCGCGAGGCCATCCTTGCGGTGCACGCGCGAACGCGACCTCTCGACGAAACGGTCTCCCTGGCGGACTGGGCGGCCCGAACCCCTGGATTCTCGGGGGCCGATCTCTCCAACCTGCTCAACGAAGCCGCCATCCTCACGGCGCGACGCAAGGAGAGCCGCATCGATGATCGAGCCATCAGCGATGCTCTCGAGCGCATCACCATGGGTCTCACGGCGGCCCCCCTACAAGACAGCGCCAAAAAGCGCCTGATTGCCTACCACGAGATCGGCCACGCGCTCCTCTCCTGTCTGGTGCCCCACGCCGACAAGCTGGACAAGGTGACCCTCCTCCCCAGGGCAGGCGGGGTTGGGGGATTTGCTCGCACCATGCCCAATGAGGACATTCTCGATTCAGGGCTGATCAGTCGGGCCTATTTGCTGGCCAGGATGGTGGTGGCCCTGGGGGGCAGGGCAGCGGAACTGGTGGTGTTTGGCCCCAGCGAAGTGACCCAAGGGGCCTCCAGTGATCTGCAAATGGTGAGCCGGATCAGTCGTGAAATGGTCACCCGCTATGGCTTCTCCAACCTTGGCCCGGTGGCCCTAGAAGGAGATGGGGCAGAGGTGTTCCTGGGCAGGGATTGGATCCGGGCCGAACCCCACTATTCCCAAGACACAGGCAACAGGATCGACGCCGTGGTGCGCAGCCTTGCCAAACAGTCCCTGGCAACGGCCATCTCGCTCTTAGAACCCAGGCGTGAGCTCATGGATCGTCTGGTGGAGCGGCTCATCCAAGAGGAAACCATCGATGGCGACAGTTTTCGTCAGGAGGTGGAAGCCTGGCAGAAGCAGCATCCAGAGGTGCCGTCCATACCAAACGCCCTCCTGAATGCCATTCCAAATGAAGCATCAATCCCGGCTTGTTAACCCCCCGGAAAATCTGATATCCAGGCTTCTCAAGTAGGTGTGCAGGCCCGCATCCTGAATCGGCAACAGCCGGGCAGGCTCACCAGAGTTGTTGACATGGGCATGCCACTGTCCTGGGGGAGTGATGAACACCCCCCCGCTCTCCCAATCGATCCGAGTGGGGTTGCGGATCTCGCCTGCCGCGTCAAGCTCGGAGCCCACCAGCGTGTAACAGCCGGGCGAGCAAGCCACGATGAGATCAATGGCCACGGATTGGTGGCGATGGGGAGCCTGCACAGCCCCGGGGGGGACAACGCCGAGCATGGCCCAAAGCGTGTGGGTCACGGTTCGTGTGGCGGGTAGATCGGCATGGGCCAGCAACACGCTCAAACGATTGCTGCGCGCAGCCGAGGGATCGGCCAGGAGCTGATTGAGGTCCTGATCCAGGCGATCGGCGCTGAAATAGCAAGGGGAAAACCGAGGACCAACGGGACTCACCCCCAAATAACGCAGCAACGGTGCGTCATGGACCCAATAGAGAAGGCTGGGCTGTTCAGCACTCAGCTCAGGGCAGAACCCGTGGGGCAAAACAAACACATCGCCCTCGGCCCACTCCAGGGGCCCGGCCAAAGGATCGCTTTGGACGGGAAAGGCCAACCTTCCCCGACCGCTACACACGTAGAACAATGAACTCGTGGCCAGCGCCTGCGGGCTCAGGGGATCGCCAGGACACACCTGCAGAAAATGGGCGGCCAAGCCGGGGCTGGTTGCGGGGCCATCACAGCCGAGGGCAGCGCTCAAATCCAACGGCACGATCCGAGAGGAGGCGCCCTCCCACGCCGGTGCACTCCACTTCTGGTGAGGAATGGGGTCGGTCAGTCCCGGCCGGATCGGGTTGGCAGCCTGGCGATAGTCGTAGATCAGGGACTGGTCCTGCCAGTTGGCAGCAGGTGTGGATACGGCATCCCCAGGACAGAGTCCCTGGGGGAAAGGGGAGATGGCCATGCCTTAACCCATCTGAGTGGCTGGAGGCTAGACCCAATGGCCAGCTCCTGCCGCACTCACCTGCGAGCGGCTTTGTTCAACCGCCTGCCACGGCTGGCACGATGCTCACCTCGTCGCCAGGGCCAAGCGCGGTAGCTTCATTGTTGAGGAAACGAATATCTTCACTATTCACATAAAAATTGAGAAAGCGGCGAATTTGCCCCTTTTCATCGCAGAGCCTTGGGCGAATTCCAGGAAACGTGGCTTCAAGAGTGTCAATCAATTCGGCCACACTGGTTGCATCAACACTGACGCTGGCCTGCTCACCCGTGTATTTCTGAAGTGGGGTGGGAATAAGAACCTGAACGGGCATGGATGGAAGAAGAAAATCAGAAACGAAAAGCACCCAAGGGATCGATCGTTCAGCCTGCCGGGGAGGATGGTAGCTGATCGGCTTGGGCCTGATCCCAGGCTGTGCGGAAACTCGCCAGCTGGGCTTCGATCGTGTAGGGCTGACCGATGACATCGGCCACGGCCTCGGTGGTTTTGAGACCGTTGCCTGTGATGTAAGCCACAGTGGTTTCCTCGGGATGAATCTTGCCTTGCTCCGCCAGCTTTTTAAGCACTGCAATTGTGGTGCCACCAGCTGTTTCGGTAAACACTCCCTCCGTTTCAGCCAGCAACTTGATGCCTTCGACGATTTCGGCGTCTGACACCGCAGCAATGTTGCCTCCGGTGCGGCGGGCAATGTCGATGGCGTAGGGGCCATCGGCGGGGTTGCCGATAGCAATCGACTTGGCGATGGTGTGGGGCTTGACCGGCTTAATAAAATCTCTTCCTTCCAGAAAGGCCTGGGCAATGGGAGAACATCCCTCAGCTTGGGCGCCACTGAACCGGACGGGCTTGTCTTCAATCAGACCTACTTGGACAAACTCCTTGAATCCCTTGAAGATCTTCGTGAAGAGCGATCCAGAAGCCAGGGGAGCAATGATGTGATCTGGAAGCTGCCAACCCAGTTGCTCAATCACCTCATAACCGAGTGTTTTAGACCCCTCCGAGTAATATGGGCGAAGATTAATATTGACAAATCCCCAACCATAGGTGTTGGCAACTTCAGAACAGAGGCGATTCACCTGGTCATAATTTCCCTTCACAGCCATCAACGTGGGGTTGTAGATCAAGGTGCCCAACACCTTCCCAGATTCCAAATCGGAAGGAATAAAGACACAGCAATCAAGACCAGCATGGGCAGCAATCGCTGCCGTTGAGTTGGCAAGATTTCCGGTGCTTGCGCAGCTGACCGTTGTAAACCCAAGCTCTCTTGCACGGCTTAAAGCTACGGACACCACCCGGTCTTTGAACGACAACGTCGGCATATTGACGCCATCATTTTTGATGTAAAGGCTCTTTAATCCCAAAACCTTTGCCAGACGGTTAGCCTTCAGCAGAGGGGTGAAGCCGGTACCCACATCAATCGGATCGGCTGCAACAGGTAAAAACTCCCGATAGCGCCAGATGGATGTGGGTCCCGCTTCAATCGTGGTACGACTGACTCGGGAGCGGATGAGGTCGTAGTCGTAGACCACCTCCAAGGGCCCAAAACACACGTCCTCACAGACATGCCTGGCCCCCAGGTCGTATAGCTGACCACACTCTTTGCAGCGAAGGCCCGTAAACGTGGGCCCACCGACGGTGGTCGGAGACAAGCTAATGGTCACGTCAACGCCATGGTCTGATACGACGCTAACAGCCTCAAAGCCAAAGGCAATTTAACCCGATCCCAGAGGTCGGAATTTTCGAGTGAGGTGCTCTCCCCTGTGGAAAGCCCAGCCGGCTGCCTACGCTCCAGAGGTGGCACACCCCCTCCTCCCCAAGCTCCCCACCCGTTCCCTCCTGCTCCTGGCGATCTTGACCCTGGTCCTGGTTGCAGGGGCAGGCATCCTCGGCCGCCTGGTGGTGGAGTGGCAGTGGTTTGGCCAATTTGGCTTCCAATCGGTGCTCCTGCGTCGCTGGGTTTTCCAACTCCTCGTGTTTGTTGGGGTGCTTGGCATCGGCTCACTGTTGCAACTCAATCAGCTGCAACGCTGCTGGCGACTTCGCCAGAGCAGTGCCTGCAAAGTGCTTCCGCTCCGGCCCATCTTCAGTCTGAAGAGTCGTGAGCTTGTGCTCACTCTGATCGGCCTGATGGTTCTCTTGAGCGGCGGGCTGGGATACCTGCTCATCCAGGCCAGGGGGCTCATCGCTGCACCCTTTAGCGGAGACGTCATCACGGGCTTTTCCGTGGTGCGAGATCTGGCCCACCCGGCCCTCATCCTGCTGATGGCCGTGTTGATCCCACCGCTACTAATCTGGCCGCTGAACAGCTTACGCGTCGTGCTCACGGCGGCCCTAGCCGCCTCCGCCACAGCCATGGCCCGGGGTTGGGGTCTCTGGCTGCCTGCCCTGCTGGCCACCCCCTTCGGCGAGGGAGACCCGATCACTGGATTGGATCTGTCATTCACAGTGCTGCGCCTGCCGGCCATTCATCTCTTTCTGAGTGTGGCCATTGCCCAGATCGCGGTGGGCTTGGCGGCTTGTCTGCTGTTGACGTTGAGCGAGGGCACAACGCTCTCCGATCTCAGCTTTGGTGGTCTCTCAAGCCAGCAACAGCAGGTGTTGCAACCCCAGCTAGCCGTGTTGGCCTTTTCGGCTGCGGCGAGCACGGCCCTCGCCCCTTTCGACCTCATGGTCGAAGGGAGCGGTGTAGCCGCAGGTGCCGGCTGGGTGGATCTGCATGTGCGTCTTCCCCTGCGCTTGATTCTGGCTCTGTTGCTCTTTCTCACAGCGGCGGGGCTCCTGGTGCCTGTGCCGGAGGGCTGGTTGCGCCGGGGAGTGTTGATCCCTCTCTCGATCACCAGCCTCAGCTTGCCCATCAGTGAGTGGGTGCTAGCACCATTGGCCCAACGGTTCCTGGTTCAACCCCGTGAGTTGACCCTGGAAACGCCCTATTTGGCGCGCAGCATTCAGGCCACCCGCAAAGCTTTCGGCCTGGAACGGGTGCGCACGCTCACCCTGGAGCCCCGCCAGACCGTCAGTGCAGCCGATCTGGCCTCCGCCCCTGGCACCCTGGACAACATTCGGCTTTGGGACAGCCA
>Ga0315899_10009697_pt1 | contig 10336 bp, 10 predicted proteins | sample LakEriMetagenome_2_FD_203518 | JGI IMG/M metagenome (GOLD analysis project Ga0315899, IMG submission 203518) | Freshwater fungal communities from buoy surface, Lake Erie, Ohio, United States - Buoy 4 MA112 | ecosystem: Environmental > Aquatic > Freshwater > Lake | place: USA: Lake Erie, Ohio...
ATCTTGGTGATCTTGTGGATGTCGCTTGTGGATGTCGCTGTTGGTGATTTGGTGACGCATGTCGTTACAGTGTAGGCCGGCAGCTTGGTGATCTTGTGGATGTCGCTACGTGGGGAATCGATGTAGTTTTGGTGTTGTGTGTTTGTCTTTTGACATTGGCAAAGTTTGGCGAATCGTTCCATGCGTATACAAGATGTATACGTTGGGGCGGTTCCAATTCCACAATTTATTAAGAAGAAATCTCGTGGTTAGGGTAGCTAGTGGTCTCTGACCTGTTTTTCCGTAGTTGTCGAAGCGGCCGTTGATGTTCAACTCGGTCGGGGTCGTTTCTTGTATTGGCGGCTCCGGCGAGAGTGCCGTCGGATCGGCCGCGGGTATCTGATCGAGCTTCTCGCGCATCTGTCGTGGTGCGTAGTACGCCATCGTCGGTTTTATGGGGTGTTTGCTCGTGGCGTCCGGCTTCTGCTTCGGTACAGTTCCGCGTGCCGGCGCGTCTGCCGGTGGCCGCGTGACTTGTGTGAGATCTTGAGGCTCGTCAAACGTCCCGTCTGTGTACGCTCCCTCTGCAGCTGTCCCGCGCCACGCATCCGCCGCTGCTGCCGGACCCGGCTGCGTCGTGCCCAGCGTTCTCTTGTCAGCCGCAGCGCCCGTGACCGCTTGTTCCCCTGCCGTTGCTCCCGGAGCCGGCCTTGTTGTGCGCAGCGCTCCCCCGCCCGGCGTGCCAACCGCCGCGCCCCTGCCCCGGCCGCTCCCTCCGCCCTGACCATTTTCAGCCGAAATAGATCCTGCGTGGATTTCTCTGTGCCCGCCAGCCCCACCGCGCCTCCCGGCACCGGCTTCCGCGTCTGCGGACCGCCATCGGACCCGAGCGTTTCCGCCCGGGCATTCCTCTTCTCCGTCAACCTCCATGATTTTTTTTTTTAAACTGAGACAGGCATTTTGCCTTTATGTTTCAAAAGTTGAGTACTGGGATCCATTGCTGGTACAAAGGTTCACTGAAAACAACTCCAAACATTCAACATTCGATTCGGAAAACGAGTGGCTGCGGAACGCCACGAACTTCGTAGATAACTTCCCCGCCATTTTGCTGCACGGGCGCCTGCGGGGGGGTGTGAGCAAGAGGTAGAGCTGAGAGGGCTCCAAGCGAAAGACAGCCGCAGATCATGTCACAACACTCGCCGGTAAATACCTGAAACGGCGTGCGGTGATTGCGGAAGCTGCTCGCCTGCAGCTAGCAGAGGGAAGAGAAGCTTAAGCGCTTAAGCGCGCCCTGCGCAGCGCAGGGCACGGAAACGCTTGCTCACCGCTGGACACTGATTACTCGCCGCCGCCTGCAGGGCTCGTCGACGCCGTCTGTAGACCGGCACTCCCAGGCGGGCTCGCGAGCCACCGTGCTGGCCTCGCCCTCATTCGTGTCGCCCGCGGGCAAGGCTGCGTCGCGCAACAACGACGTGCTGTCAATGGCGGCCCAGGGCCCGCACCACATCCCGGTGGCGCCCAGCTGGACACGAGCGCGCCCATTCCTCGGACTTTCGCACCTCTTCGAGCCGCGCGGTAGGGTGTAGTGGTGAGAGCGCTAGGGGCAAGCGCTAACGTGTTAGAGTATTTTTGAAGACTCGCACGGCCCAGCCCACCACCACTGGCGTTAGCGCAGCGATAATAACACGGAGCGATTTTGGACGTTAATGTGTTGGCGCGTTATAGAAGAGCGTCAGCGTCTCTAGCGCGTTAGCCCGTGCGTTAGCTTCTATGACCCGTCCAAAATCGCCCCGCGCCCCGAGTCGCTCGCGCCTTCGCTTCGCGCCATCAGCTGTGTTGCTTTTGTTTCAAGACTCGAGCGCGCCTGGCGGGCGCCCCGTGGCAAGGCTGCACTAACCTCGTCTGCCTCGCGCCCCGATGGGCAGCCGAATCGGGCGAAGACACGACGACAATTGGCAGCTTTCCGGTGCAGGTCCAGGAGATGCTTATCGTGCAGGATCTGCTGTCGGTGCTCATGGGCATCGACGGCAAGTACATTCGCATCAAGGTGACGAGCGCGGAACCAGGTCTGGCGATACGGCCTGACGCCACCCTCGACCTGTCGCTTGCCGATCTGGTCGACCGCATACTGCCGCTCACCGACTACTATGTGCGCATCGTGCGTTTCGTTGACCTGCGGCACAATTACGAGTTTGGCCTTGTGAACCACGCTCTCTGCGGTGCGGTGCGCGAGCTGCTGCGCGAATACCTAATCCTGATCGCCCAGCTCGAACACCAGCTCGCCCTGTCTCAGCTGTCTCTACAGAAGCTGTGGTTCTATGTGCAACCAGCCATGCAGACCCTCAAGGCGCTCAACAAGCTCGTGATCGATATTGAAACCGACGGCGGCGGCAAGGCGGACCGGGGCACGACGCTCCGTGGCGGCATGCTCCTTAATCTTTTGCACACCCACTCGGTGGCGGCCGGGGGCGAGCAACATACGAGCAAGCTGCTGGCATTTGTGCTGCAAGAGAGCGCGGCGCCGTATCTGAGTATGCTCCAGTCATGGATCCATCATGGCATTGTCCAGGACCCATACGGCGAGTTCATGGTGGAGGAGCGCCCGAAGCGCGCCTACTTTGACGACAGCTATTGGGAGAAACGGTATGTGAAGCGCGACAAGCACGTGGCATCGTTTCTTGCCGACAAGGACCTAGTTGACAAAATCCTTAACACGGGCAAGTACTTGACCGTGCTTCGCGAGTGCGGGCACGCCAAGCAGCGCAGGGCGCCAGAGCAAGCCGACCAGCGCCAACACGTGTGGTCAGCGCCCTCATCGGACGGGAAAGCGACGCAGCAGCAGATGCCAGCGCCGGCAGCTCTCACCTATTCGGCCAACACGCGCGTTTATGCGCAGCTGGTCCAGGAAGCCTACGCCGCGTCGTCGCAGCAAGTCTTGCAACTCCTCGTCCACGAGAAGCAGCTGCTCCACCGGCTGTGTAGCATCAAACGATTCTTCTTGCTGCAACAAGGCGACTGGCTGGTGCACTTTCTCGACCTGGCTGATGAGGAGCTGATCAAGCCGGCAAGCCAAGCGTCCAAGACGCGCATCGAGTCCATGCTCGCCTTGGCCCTCGTCACCGCTGCCCCTGCAGACCAAGAGCGCGAGAACGTGTCGTGCAGCCTCATGTCATCGTCGGCTCTTGACGAGGTTCTGTACGTGATCAGCATCGATGGGTCGGAGCGCGCATCTCAAAGCCGCCACCAGCACGTTTCTTCATCCACGTCTTCGCTCTCAGGAGCGTCGCGCGGAGGGCTCACGGGCCACGACGCGTTTTCCTTGACCTACACCGTCGACTGGCCGCTCAATATCGTGTTCTCGCGCAAGACCATGACCAAGTACCGCTGGCTCTTCCGCCACCTTTTCCTCTACAAGGTACGTACGCGCGTGCACGCCGTTCTCTCTCCACCGGCCGAGTGTGCGTCACAGCACGCAAGCACGAGGCACTCTGCCCTTGATTGAGTCATGTACAAATGAAACGTGTTGAAACGTGTTGCGCTTCTTGTTGCGCACGAGCACAGCTGGCGGAGAGGGACCTCTGCAGTGCATGGGGCTCGCACCAGGAAACCAAGGCGTTAAAGAACCACCCAGCCCTTGCTCTAGATTTTGCGCTCAGGTGTTCCGTCCAAACTTGCCACGTCCCTTGTGGCCTCTGACTCTAGTCGACTGTTTGCTGCCCCCCACAAGGTGCTGACGATGACTGTTTTTGTGCAGAGCGCGTATGCTACATTTCGTCCACAGCCTTCAGTGAGTGTGATTTGGCACCAACGTGTTACGTGTTTGTAGAGTTGCCGCTTCTAACACAGCATTCGTTGCAGCTGTTCCAGCAGTGCAATGCTCTCTGCCGACATTGCACAGCTATTCGTACAGTGGAATGCTCTCTGATTGTGCTGTTTCCAAACCTGCTTTCTCAACACTTGCATTTCACTGCCTTCATACTGTAGGCATTACCTGGTAATGGACGTGATTGAGAACTGCTGGCACACCTTCCAGGTGCTCCCACAAATAATGCCACATTGAATTGCAGTTCCTGTAACTAAGACCCATTTGAAGGAAGTGAGGTGAACGAAAAAAGGCTGCAAGTGATTATGGGTGGGGATCTGCCATCTGGCAGGAGAACATTCGTGCGGTCAAAACAGTTGAGGACGTGCTCCGGATCCTGGACAAGTTTCTGGATACGTAAGAAGCGTAAGCTTATAAGGATTGACCTCTTCTCTGCCTGCAATTGTGCGCGACTGCTAACTTGTCGGAACGTTTGACTTGCCGAAACTTGACAGACTTGACAGACTTGACAGACGTTTGACTTGCCGAAACTTGACAGATGTATCAAGTTGTTTGTCATCAACGACCCGAATCTGCTAAAAATGTTGACGCGCGCCATTAGCACTTCGCGAAACTTCGCAAAATACATCCAGGTTCAACATGCACTGATCTGCTGCAAAGCATTGAGCCATTGCACGTGGCCATCCTTTCTGTCCTCCATCTTTTCAGTCTGACACACATGTCTTTGACAGTCCAAGACTACGATGTTTCTCTTCGGCAACAGCTCGCCCGACGGCACAACACGGGAAGGTAATCTTGGAGAGGAATACGCCGGGGTCCCAACAATCCGTGCGAAACGTTTGGCACGTCTCCAGCTTGGAACCTTAGCTGCTGCACTTTCGGCTGAACCAAAGGTGCTTGACAAAAAGTCAACGCCAACTGTTTTCAGGGTCAAACTGGCAAAAAGCTTATTTGTGCAATTGATTTGTTGCTTACATATCACTGTTTTGCGTCAGCATCGGGAGACGGTGGACAAGTATGAGGCTGAATTCGACCATCAGGTTAATAATTATTTCTGCTCACATTTGGATGTATGGAACAAGTAACACGTTTCTACGCACATTTAGATTGTATGGAGCAAAGTAAGCATCGTTGATCAACGATGCTTACTTACATAAGCACAATTATGTCGAACGTGATCGCGAGGCGTTTAATTTTTTGCCACATCGGTCCCACCACTGGTTGAAACAAACACCGCAGGTGTCTTTGCTGCTCGAGAGCCTGCGAACCTTCTGCAAAGGTGGAGGTGATCCTCATTTGCTGGCACTCTGCGCCCAGTTGGACTTCAACAAATTCTATTCAGGGCGAGACGAGACGACCTGATTAGAGCTCTACACCACTATGTGTATTCCGGCCCAAACAGTCCTTGTTGGACAAGAAGTCCACTCTCCCAGACTCTGTCAAGTACAACTGAATGCCCTTTAACAATAAAACACGTTGAATCGGCTTGGCTTACAAAAATCACTTTGATTTGTCTAACGTACTATTGTCCAATTGTCAGCGTACTGTGAATGAAAGGGTGCAAGGCAACACGTCGGTGAACGCGCCTATTCTGCCCATTCTGCACTCTCACAGCCAGGCGAATATAGCTGTCCACATTCCTCGATGACAACCTGCGATTGAAATCGTCCACTTAGCAAGTTAACATGCAGGAGAGAACAGAGCAGCGGTAGAGCGACACAAATTGTGACACCTTGCGGAGTGGTCGGAAGTCCGCTCCAACTGTCGGAACCTATGAGACAAAAAAGCATTTGCAGCCATGAGCGTGGGGGGTACCCCCGCTTTCGCACCATGTCATGGATGAATGTCATCAACGACGAGCAAAATAGTCAAGTTGGCAACAAAGTCAAGACGCCCAAAACTGCCCCCGTTGATGATATACCTGGCTGATTTTTAAAACTGTGTCCATGCCGTCGAGCACCTGAGTGAGTAAGAAGAAAAAGTTGAGGTGTTGTGCACTAAGGTCTGGACATGGAAGCGCTCAGCAATAGAGACATTGACACACATCAGCAACAGAGACATTGACACACGTAAGCAACAGAGACATTGAAGCGCTCATCAACAGAGCCGGCAGCTTGCACTTACGTGGCCCACGACAACGTGCTTGCCATCTAGGAACGAAGCATCCTCGCAAGTCACAATGAAGAATTGGCATCCGTTTGTATTTTGCCCTGCAAATTCTTGCTTGCTGTTAGGGTCATCGTGCACACAAAATATGCTCGAGAGGTCCAGGAGTCTCACCGGCGTTAGCCATGACCACAGAACCGCTTTTATGTGCAAGACCAAGGTCCTCATCCGCAAATCGCACCCCACCGTAAATGCTGAGAAGGGAACACACAGCAATAAATTTGATACCACAACACCCGAGCGACTCAAATTTAATGTTCACTGAGACCTGTAGCAGCCAGTCCCATCGAACTTGACGAAATCTCCGCCTTGCACCAAGAATCTGCAAATGCATGTATGGCTCGCGGCGAGAAACAGATAAGTTCAAGGACAAGGACAGGTCAGTTCAAGCAAGGTAAGTTCAAGGACAATGATGCACACTACAAACTCCGCGCGTTTCAGTGGAAACCGTTACCAAGTGGCTGTGGAAACCGTTTCTGCCCAACACAGTTGGCATGTGTGTTGCCCAACACAGTTGGCTTGTGTGTTGCACACTTGGCTTGTGTGTTGCCCAACAACACTCTTGCCCAACAACACTCTTGCAAGTTGCAAAGCAACACTCTTGCCAAGTTGCAATCAATTCAAGAAGGGGAAGACGGGCGGAGACGACGGGAAACAGAGATGCCAAGTTGAAAGCAATTCAAGAAGGAGACGACGGGTAACAGAGATTGGCGCCTTGCCCGGGAACAATGCGATGGAAGATTGTGTTTTTGTATCCGACGGGCCGATACATGCGAGGGTCCAAAACCTGTCAGGCCTCAGTTGAGTCAGTTGAGTCCGTTGCCTATCATGAGCCTGAGGCCTATCATCAGCCTGAGGCCTATCGGGCTCTTTCACGTCAGTCCGAACAGCCTCTTCTCACTCTCGAGTAAAAACGCCAAGGCCAATCAGATATTCTCACGCCTTGCAAGCATCAGATATTCTCGCGCCTGATATATGAGATTTTCTCGCGCCTGCCACTCACAATACCTGTCCAGTACAAAAAGCTCGAAAGTTTTCTGCTGTGCGCGGAACGCGATGCGCGAAGAGCTCAATGGTTATTCGTCCTTGATGCTCAAGACTGCCCTGCCTGCGCAGGGAAACATTTCCTTACATGATCAGGAAGAAACTCAACTGTAGAATTCAACGGCGGTGGAGTGCGCATGGCCAAATAGAGAAGGACTGCTCCAAGACGGCAAGATAAAGCATCTTTGCTTCAGACGCACCTGTCGAGAGCATGGACAGCAACATCAAGAAAAACAACCGGGTTCGAGTGGTTGTGCATGTGAGGCAGCCACGGCGGTGGCCAGGGATGAGCATAACGTTGAAGTCGCCAAAATTGGGCCTCATCCTTGCTCATGGCGTCTGTTCGCATTGTTCGGTTTGTCCACTGTGCCACTCCAGTCAGTCACGACATGCAGGACGAGGAGAGACGACATGCACGGAGAAAGGCAGAGGCGGGAGCGACGGGACCTGGTTGCGAATGGCCTCGAAGCCTGAGAAGTTGCCACCGAGAAGCGCGTCTCTGGCCTTTTCAAACTCGGCATCTTTGTCCAGAGGCATTTCGCGCTTGAGGTCCTCCTTGAGGCTGCTCAACGTTGGCCACAGACATGTACATGCTCAAAGTTGGCGACTGACACATGCTCAACATTGCCGACAGACACAGTCATCAGCCAAACGTCCCACAGGGCATCAGGTTAACGTGCGTCAATCAGGGCATGCAGGAAACGTGCGTCAACCCCTCCCTTTGCCCTTACGCTTTGTGCAGAACGTCGCCCGGATTGGTATCATTGGTATCCAGCATACTGCTCTCGTCCTCTGAAGGCCAAGTGCTTGTGGAACTGCCGCCACGCAGCGTGTGCAGATACATCTGCTGCGCGTTACTGCCCAATTGCGATGTGGAGGGACGAGAGTTTGCGTAGACCCCATGTAAGCCAGACGTCCCCAGCCGTGTTCGTCAGAGAGGCGCGCGCGAGCGCGCGAGAGCAAGTTTGCACAGAGAAACAGCTTACCTTGACAATCCTTGCGAGAGAGCGGGGGCGAGGCTGACGGCACCAGGCAAGGAAGCCTTATTCAGCATGGCCGTGTACACAGAACCCCATGGGCGGTGGGTACAAGGACTAACGGACACGAGGAAAGGACGACACGATGATCCGGGGAGGCAGGGCCACTCAATTGAAGTGTGGAGCAAATCACGGGTATGGTTAGTGCCCGCACCCCGCGTGCCGACAAGGACCCCCAGCAAGTCTTGGATCTTTTTGAACTCGTTGTAGCTCCTCATGGATCCTTCCTCCTCCTCCTCCTCCTCCTCCTCTGCCCCCCGTTGTCTGGCGCAGGACCGGTCGAAAACGCCCCGCGCGCAATCGAGCCCTTCCCGCAACTGGAGTTGCGGTTCGACGCACCGCATCGCCCGCGCATCCCATCCACCCACTTGCTTGCAGCCGGGGGCTGAAACGCGTCCTAGCGCTCGCGCGCAGGCGCCGTTCGCGAGTGCCGCAGCGCGGCTGCACAGCGGGCACGGTGCCATGCACAGAGCACTCAGGAGAATGGCCGCGGCGCCTCGAGCCCACGTCCACCACCGCCCGACGCGTGACATAGAGGCAGCGGCGTTGCCCAAGCCGCTACTGAGCTCATCCTCTTCACTTTCCATCCATGCCTGCCATGAACCCCGAACTCTTTCTTTTTTTTTCTCGGGTAATTTAGGTCACTTTATGCAAGACTTCATCAGTTATCTCATGTCTTTTTTTTTATCGGCACATGGATGATCAAAGGGGTGATCACAGTGAGAAGGATAGCAATCTTCATGGCGTTGGCGCGCCTGTCGTCGCTGCCCGGCGGCTCCGCGCTCGAGCTGGATGCGGCCGAGAGCTTTTTTGACTGTTCACAGATCGAGGGCGAGCGCCACACGCTCGGCTGGGCCGAGAGCTGCCTGACCGCATGTGAGCGAGCGTGCCGCAACGACCCGCCGTCCCGCAGTGCGTTCGTGCAGCTGCTCCGCTGGAATCGCAACGACGACTGTGCATATCGCTGCACACACGCATGTCTCGCCGAGAGCATCAAGCACGGCGGCAGGATGTGGAAATACAAGGGCAAGTGGCCCCACACTCGCATCCTCGGCATCCAGGAACCCTTTTCCACCGTCTTTTCCCTGCTCAACTTGGCGGCCCACTGCGTGGGCTACGTAATGATATGCTCGTGTCGGCGGGCGATGGACCAGGCGGCCCCAGGTGCCGCCAAGCCCGCCGGGGGGGCTCAGGGCGTCCTAGTGCTGGGTGCTTCGGACGCGCACGCGCACTTACGACGCCTACAAGGCATGTCAGCCCTGTGGATGGGCGCTTGGATTTCCTCGTCCGTGTTCCACGCGCGCGACACGTGGTGGAGCGAACGGTTGGACTACTGCTCCGGAAACTTGGCCATGGCCTGGATGGTCTACACCTCTATCGCACGCGCTGCCACCCCTTTGGTGCCCATGCATCGCGCGTGGCTCCTCAGACTCTCGGGTGCAGTGCTGAGCTGCGTGGTTGGCGGAAACATGGTCCTCAACTACCCCGTCATCAATTACGGGCGCAACATGGCCATGATGATCGGGCTTCTGAGCGCACACACTCTGGCCTTGCTCTGCTCCTGCATGGCCAGCCCTGCCAGCCACAACCCACTCTTTTATCTGTCAGCCGCCCTCACCTATGCAGCGGGGCTGCTGGAGATTTTGGACTTTCCGCCAATCTTGGGGTCATTGGACGCGCACGCGCTTTGGCATGGCGCAACCCCGTACCTCACCTACTTGTTTTACCGCTTCCTGTCGCTAGACGCCACCCGCCTCCTCCAAGAGGCAACCCGCAAGACCCTGTGAGCACAAATGCTAAGACCCTGTCACGACTACTGGCAAGAAGCAGACGCGTGCGTCTGCCCCTTCGCCAGCCGTCTAGAACTTCTGGAGCTCAGGCTTCTATCCAATTACTTGCTTAGGATCGCTGAGGAGCAACATGGAGCTTTGAAGCACTCGAAGAGCAACATTGAGCTTCAAGGATAGCAACCAATTCTGCCTCGAGTTCATGTACAGTGACACCTGTGGCAAGACACTCATCGCCATCGTGTGTGGGTGCAGTCCCCAGGGGCGTGCAGCACAAACTCGCGGATCTACAGGCTTGGAACGTGGCAGCCCCACAACTGCATGCGCATCTACCTGTGTCAGCAAGCGTGTGTCACAACTGTATGCGTGTCACATACTGTTACACATCATGAGAAGGAGAGAGAGAGAGAGAGCACGCGCGCGGGGGGGGGGGGGGGGGGGCACGCGCGTGACGTCAATAGGGATATGTGGAGCGTTTTTGTTTTTCCGGTGAATTAATC
>Ga0315899_10009698_pt1 | contig 10336 bp, 15 predicted proteins | sample LakEriMetagenome_2_FD_203518 | JGI IMG/M metagenome (GOLD analysis project Ga0315899, IMG submission 203518) | Freshwater fungal communities from buoy surface, Lake Erie, Ohio, United States - Buoy 4 MA112 | ecosystem: Environmental > Aquatic > Freshwater > Lake | place: USA: Lake Erie, Ohio...
ACCAGGTAAGAGAGGCGTCCATCATCGTAGGAATGCACCCGGACCAGGCATCTGAAGCCATAGTCCAGGTCTTGAGGGAGAGAGAGAGACGGAGAGAGGGAGAGAGAGAGGGAGGGAGCGAAAAAGCGAGCGAGAGATAGATTCACTATAGGTTGTCGTATCAGGTTCACAATATGCTGTATTGCGTTTTGCCATGAAACACAAACCTTAATTCCTATAGGCTTTGAGTATTGAGACAGACTTCACCTCTCACTTCCCGGCACACGGAGAGACTGAAACACCCCACGTGTTATCAAGTAGCTTCCCCGTGTGTTGAAACATGATACATCAACCCTAAACCCTAAACCCCCTACACCCTAAACCCTAAACCACAAACCCCAACCCCCAAACCCCAAACCCCAAAGCCATGTGATATCAAATAGCTTCACCGTGTGTTGAAACATGACTCATCATGAGATTTGTTCACATATAACGTACTGTCACCACACACACACACACAAAACGGACAGTATGCAATTGCATACGGAAAACCATTTGCTCTAGTTCCTTGCTGTGTCTACTCCAACGAGCCACAGGTTTAGGCCTAAAACCTAAAAACCAAATTAAATCCTAAACCCTAAAATCTGAGCCAAATGTCCTGGCCCCTTGCTGTGTCTACTCCAACGAGCCTCAGGTTTAAGTGTTGGAGTTTAGTTTAGGATTTACGGGTTAGGCGATAGGGTTTAGTTGTTCAGGTTAGCGTGTCGGGTGTTAGGGTTTAGGGTGCAGGGTTTAGGCAGTAGACTTTAGGTGTTCGGATTTAGGGTTTGGGTGTGTCTTCCCCGACGTGTTCCAGGTCTCTCAGCACCTGGTGTAGCGTTCAGGTCTTAGAACCTGAAAGGTTTAGGGTTTAGGGTTTAGGGTTTAGGGTTTAGGTATAGCGTTTAGGTCTTAGAACCTGAAAGGTTTGGGGATTAGCGATTAGGGTACAAAGTTGGTCGTAGGAATTGCACTCGCCCAAGTTGAGGTCGCGTGCCGATTGTAGGAGGATTTCAGTGTTTTGAACTTAATAGAGACCCTGGAGAGGTCTACTCTGCGCCTGCACGCACACAGGTCAGGGGGTTCGAAGGATGTCATGTGTGTACTGATGGTTTCTTCGTCTTCTTCTGACTTCATCTTCAACTTCTTCTTCTCTCCTCCCGCGCGCTTTTGCTCTCGCTCTCGCTCTTGCTCTCTCCCTCGCTCTCTCTGTCTCGCGCACGCGCGCGCGCTCTCTCGCTCTCTCTTGCTCCCTTCGGCTCCCTCCCTCTCCCTCTTCCTCACCCTCTCCCTCTCCCTCTTCCCGCTGTCCCTCTCTCTCTCTCTGGGACACGCCAGTTTCGTATGCGAAGGACAGAAGATGGGAGCCGTGTGAAGACGTATGAGGCGTTCGTGACGTATCTCAAGCACAAGTATGCGTTATCGGTTGACACGCTGCCATTTGAGGGGAAAAACAAAGTTCTGTATTCCTTGGGGTCCCAAACCTGTTACGAGAGAGAGCGAGAGAGAGAGACAGAGAAGTTTTATTGAAATCAAGAAGTGACTGAAGGTCGACAAGTACAACGAGGGGGCGAGAGCTAGTGAAACAGGGTGGGGGGGGGTGGGCGCACCGGGGGTGCAGCTTTTCACTGTAATTTTCACACCACCAGGGAAAGGGGGGCTTATTCAGGAGGAGGAGGGGAGTAGGGATGGAAGACAGACTGTAGGGAAAGGAGGGGTTTATTCTGTAGAGGAACGATACTCTCATGACGGGGGGGTCAAGGGCGAGAATCAAAACCATGAGGAGCAAACAGCCACAAGCATTGAATGAATTTGAATTTGTTTTGACGCAACGGTCGAAACAAAGCCTCTTTGTCCCAGTGCCACAAGGGCAGCACGAAAATCGCCCAGGAAAAGTCTCTCAGCTCGGAGAGGCCGAGACGCTGAAGTTTTTCATGGGTCTGAGGATATGCGTTCGGCGAAGATGGAGATGTTCCCGACAGCCTTGTTTTTCTGCCACATCACAATTGATCAGGCACAATCATTCCAGTGCAAATTTTTTACAGGCGGCGCCCGTAAGTACACGCATTGACGAGTACCAGGTTGGTCAGAGGCAAGACATACTGTGCGCTGATCCCTCGCTCAGGAAGTTTTGACATGATGCGTGACGCAGGAATCTTCCCGCATCCGAACATGGACGCTCTGCTGGTGGCAACGGTCAAGTCAACTAAGCAGGATTCGGGAATCATGCTTCCAGCACGCGACCATTGCGCATTGATCCTCGAAATAGCCGTGGTGAAGGTACACACTAGAAATGCGGTCGCAAGACTATAAAAGAGGCGTGGCTGGCAGGGAGGGTGCGATCTAAAACACACGACAGACATTTGCACCGTGCAGAATTATCGCGGTCTTCGATGGTGTCATACCACGCCAAGGTAAATTTTTGGTCAAGCTGAGCGACGGCGAACTGTATGACGCTCTCAATCATCAGTCCTTGATGCCAATCATTCAAATAATGATCAAATGCCATGGAGAACATCTACGGGTTGAAACTCGTACCTCAAACTTCTCGGACCAAGTAACCTCAAAATTACCCGAACGCGCATCTCGTTTGATTCGCTGCCCTCCTGTGTGGAACTTAAATATCACAGGATAGCAACCTTGCATACTATTCTTAACCCCCCTTGCCCTGCAGAACAAGCGCATCAAAGTCCAGTACAACAGCTTACCTGGAATCGTTTTGCGAGTTTTTTGGACCCGAGCCTTTGCGTCGTTGGCTGCCAAGGACGCCAAAGACACGGAGGAGCCAGTCTCAAGCGTGACTTGGATATAGGGGTTTCGCACTGCATCAGCGACCAATTGTGCCTGTAACCCGAACACGAACAGCACAGGTACAGATGCACAGTCAGCGGAATATCTTTTCTTTCTGCCCATCATAGCCAAAGGTGTGTAGCCCGTGCATATCTAGAAGGCACTCACGGATTCGACTGTGACGAGTAGATGCCATGGCTTGTTAGCTGTTGCTGCATCATCGGAAAGTCCCTTCCGAATATGCGAAGAGTTTGTGTTTGGCACCCTCTCTCTTGTCCCTAGTTGTTGCAGCAAATCTGAAAAATCCAGAACCTACGACAAGTCGCCAGTTAGACACTTTTCTAGTACCTAGTAAGAGTAAGAGTTTACCTCTTTGTTCATTCCGTGTTCGATTGGATCGGGCATACGATCCACACTGTCGCTTCTGCTTTGCGCGCAGTCGCCTACAGATCGGGCTTTGAGATGACGTTCCGAGATCGGCGACACGTCCGCTGAGAGGTGAATTCGTTTGTGTAATCGTGCAGGTGTGTACATATGTCACAATTTGCAGAGTCATCAGCTCAGTGGAGGCTGCAAGCAACAATGGAGAATCCCAGAAAGCAAACATCAAGAAAGCTGCACCTGCCGACGACCAGACGGTAGATATAGGAGAGATGTCACCAAGTTGTTTTTCTGCTTCCGACGGCCAGCGAAGTGGAGTATTAGGCGATGGATGCTCAATCTCAATATCACTTCTTCCGCCTTTCTCCTCTATTCTCATCTCTCTCGCGTTGACTTGCTGCCGACTGGCCGAATTTGGGCTGCTGCTGCGGCGCAGGCGACGTTGCTTTGTTGCGCTTGTGCGCTCTGGAATAGATAGATTGTGCGAATTGTTCGAAGATGGTGGATCGGCCAGATTGCTGCGGAGAGTTTCAAGATGCAGAAATTTGAAGTCCTGCAACACGCAGGAATCAGTTCCTTTTTGCAGTTGTGCTCGTGTTGTCACCAACACTGTGTGAATATTTGAGCACATAAATTCGACACACATGCTATGCAATGCGCAGAAAGCCATCACCTGCAATGTACTTTCAACGGTGCGACCAAGCGCATCATTGATTTCGGAGAGCTCATATACCATACCAGAGCAGCATCGCTTCACATCCTGCTTCAGGTGCTCTAACAATTTTTTCGTCCCAACAACCTGAAACTATCATATATCCATGTACAGATACAGATGAAATTAATGCACTGCAAGCGATCTGCTGAGCTCACCACAACATTAATTCTTCCAAATACGAAATACCACAAACATGTAATCGAACAAAGCGCATCGAATAGATCGCGGCTCCCTACCGCTTCTTGAGTCTCGAGAGCGTCAAATTTAGAATCAACCACCCAGCATCGCATCTTAGTGTTGTATCTGTCTTCGCGCTCATCTTCCAACTCAATAATCTTAGATTCTAGATGAACAATTTTGCGCTCCCGATCTCCCAGCTCCTGCTCAGCCTGTCCGAGTGCAAGGGCCAGATCCATCGATTTCTCCACATCCATTGCTGTCAACTTATTCATACTGTTCTTACACACATTCCCACCACCAGGACTCATCGGACTGTCAAGAGGTGAAAGGCTGTTCGTGTTCGTTGAGCTTTTCAACGCCCGATTCTGCGGGAATGGACATTCTGAGGATAAGTGTAAGTCGTCGAGCTGTTGTTGGAGACGATGTCTGGCGGCATCTTGCAATTCTAGGTCACGATGTAGCCGGTCGATTTCTAATTTTTGCACGTCTAGTAAGTCCAGGAGCTGTGTTGCGAAGAGAGCGAGAGAAGGAAATACAATCGGTCAGAAATATGGTTTCCAGGTCAGCTCTTGCGCTACACACACACACCAAACAAAAGCAGGACATCTCCTTTTCAATTTGTTTGCCACGAGCCACGAACTTGCATGTGCAACACAAGCAAACCTCAGTTTCGCGTGCTCGAGCCTCTTCGAGCTGGCGACGAGAACTGGATTTTTTCTTCTCTTTGCTGGGCTCAACCGCCTCCACGTGTTGCGCAGCAATCCAGTCAAGTTTGACCGTCACTTCCGCCACCTTCTGGTCCTCGTCTGCTCATGGTCGAGGACATGACGTTTGAGTGGAAACACGAATGCAGGGGCGTTTTGTTCACAACGCTTATATTACTCACCCTCACCTGAGACTGACTTAGCTTTGTAAGTGGAGCCTGCCGTGGAGTCTTGCATCGATTGCACTAGGAAGCTGTTCGCTTCACGAACTCCGGTGCGAATGGCTTCCATCTTCGACGACGGAAGGGATCAAGACCCGGAGCAGATCGGACAAACGAGGGAAACAACACAGGAAGGTCAGTGGAGGACGAACAGGATGAGGGAACAAGCAAGTACACAGACAATATTCACGGAGACGCGTTTAGCACCTGAGCGCAACGAGTTGCAAGCGATGATGCAACACGCTCCATAGCCCCGACAATCCTTTCAGTCACAGATGTCGATTGGGAAAGAGGGACCTGGTAATGAAAAATCAGAACAAGGTGCTTTATCCTCAAAAAGCTACCTTTTTAATCTCAGGAGAATCTGATTGCAGCGAAATCACATAGACACGAACATGACTCACGATTTCGCGGCCAGATGGCGTGCGCCCGATGGTTAGAGTCGCTCCTCTGTGATGCGACACAAGTTTTTGTACATCCTGTGATAAATCTTCAACTACGCAATGCACCGGGTCCAACTCCTGGAGCACCTGAGGGACCACGAAAACGGCAACTTGAATTTTCTTACTTTTCAAATTACATGCATGGGCGTAAAAACGTGCATGCACGATCGCGAGCGGGTGCATTCACCTTATTTACTGTTATTTGAATAGTCTCAAGATCGCGCTGTGATATCTGAAGTTCATGCATGAGCCGCATGTTTTCACTGGACAATTCTTGGTATTTCTTCCAAATCACTGATTTTTCGTTGTCGAATTCTTCCTGCATACTTTTAAATGTGTCTTGGAACACGTGCTCGCTTTCGGCCAGGGCAATTCTTGCCTCTTCTTTGTCTTGAATTCGATCGAAGTCGATCCTTCTGGCGTGCTCCTGAGCTACAGCGAGCTCTTCTGACACAATTTTGATCTCTTGTCTCGCAACGGCAAGCTGCACAACATTCATAGGTATATGAAGCAGAAATCAGATTTATCCGACGAAGCAATCCATCGCAGCGTGGAGGAGAAAACTGCAACGCCTGCAACATTTTGCATGCACCCGGGCAATAGCTCTTTCACTTGCATGCCATACACGACTACCGACCTTCGATGCCAACTCCTTATTATCAAGGTCCTTCTCAATTGACGAAAATGTTCTGACGTTTACTTTACCGAATGTGCTGAAACCTTCCTCCAAATCCTGCGTGGCAACGCGCGCCGGCGGCGAAGATGAGACATGCGACTCGGCCCAGCTGACTACCGAAACAGAGTCCAATTCTGCGAGGCTGATAGGGCGAATTGTTTGAGGAGATCGCGGTTCCGTGGGCGTGTGGGGCCGCGCGCCGCGCGCTACTTCCACCTGAAGCTTTGCAATCTTTTGACGTGCTTCAGCAAGGTCCTGGAGCAAGATAGATTTAGCAAGATAGTGAGGAATCGGATGATGAATTCTTATTTTTGTTCACAAATTGTTGCCGATTTTGCCTGTGAATTCCTATTTTAGCCAGGGAGGCACAGCAACGCAGCTGACAAGCGCACCTTCTCCTTTTTACTGCACAACGCCTTCCACCGAATTTCGAGCTCCTTTGAACGTTCCTGCTCTCTGCATAGTGCCTCTTCGGACTCTTTGCTATTTCGCTCTGCATCCTCGATCCTCTTGATCAGCGTTGCAATGGGAATCGCTGCCCGTTCTGCAAAAAAAGGATTGGGGTTTTGACATCCGTATGCAAGGTGGGGAGGGCGTGTGGGATGTACTGGAGGACCAGAATTTGCCACTAAACCAGACAAACTGCTACGGCTACGCTGAATTCATGATTCACCACAAGTCTGCGGCACTCCTGAGCTAAATCGTTCACCTCCAACCCTTTCCGCGCTTTTATCAAGAAACTTTGTACCTTTCTTCGGCGGGCTCAATTTTTTGGTACTGATCGATCTGTAGAGAGGTGGTTTCGGCGGCAGCCCTACCGCCAGATCATTGTCAGACCCTGTTGGCAAAATGTAGCTGTGGCGGCTATCGCGAAGATTGTCACCCTGCGATCTTGACCGGCCGCGCGGCGTGTTTTGAGGGCTGTTCTCTGACCACCGCATCGTACGCTGCATTGCAGGGCTGAGCGAGCGCTCCACCCTGGCATCTCGGCTGCTTTCGCTACATTTGATCTTGTAGCTGATTATTCCCCACTGTGTATGCCCCTGGTCCATGCTGCTCGTCAGCCATTGCCGCTCTACGCACTCACATAAGATCGGGTAGTAGCGAGTCGTCAAAAAGCCCCAACCAGTTGCACGAAGAAGAGGAGACTACCTGCTGGTTGAGGCAATTGTTGTTGCGTACAAAGTCGAAAAACTCCTTGTAGAGCGAAAGGGACCTCTTGAAAATATCCCTGTCCACCTCTGCCTCTACCAACTTGGTTTGTAAATTTCGGAACCCGTCGAGCTCTCGTACCTGAAGGGAAATCCAGCCCAGCAAGTGATAAGGCAATCAAGGGTGAGAGGCCCCGAGTTCAAGCTCGCAAGCGGACGTGCACCAAATGATGAGGCAATGAAAGGAAACCTTGTCCTGCAGCGCATCATTCTCCTCAAGCACCTTGGCGATGAAAATCTGCACAGCCTCAGTTTCGTCTTTGATTTTTGAGCGCTCCTCTTCCTGTGCTTTCCGCACCGCATCGCCGCGCTCACTCTCTAGCTCTTCAAATGCCTCCTTGTATTCGCGCACCTCTCGATCCTGACCACGAAAGAGTGAGTTGTCTGAATTCAGCTCATGTTCGTGCAATTCCAGCATGGGCTGCAAGATAAAACGTTTGAATAATGCAAGATCTGGACTTTGCGCATCGTATACCTTGGCATCCTTCTGGATCAGTAGGGTGTTGTACAGTTCCTCCTTCTGTTCTAGCTGGATCAATCTCTTCTTGAATGCCTCCTCTTGAGTGGCCCACCTGTCAACCGTGATTGTTAGTGTGTGTGTGCCCAACGTGGGATATCGGTGTTTATTGTTACAACATTCAGTAACCACTAAACCGTTGCACAAGTAGACGGATATCGGATGTGAGGAGAGTGCGAATCGAAGCCTTCCTAGACTCGCAGGCTCGCGAAACTCACAGTTGCCTATCCCGGTCTGCGGACTCCTCCTTTAGCTGCGAGCGCGCCCGTTCCGTCTGCAGCTGATGTTGCACGTCCTTGAGCTTCCGCTCCGCCTGCAGCAAGCAAAAACAGCGGAGTCAAATAGACTGCGCAGGAACGCAGAGGGTGAGAAACAGTCCAGAGAGCCGGCTCCAGCAGCTACGCGAGTGCGGTTCGACGAGCACCCATCGCTCTCTCGTCTGCCTCTCAGAACGAGCGATACCTCCTCACGTGCGTCAGTTTGAGCCTGGAGATTGAGACGGTACTGTTTCTCGACTTCAAAAGCCTCATCGCCACTCGACAACAGCTGCGCGGCCGCGGACGGCCGCATCTTCAAGCACCCGAGGCGCGTTCAAAACGAACCCCGCACTCTGCCTTCTCACTCTTACACCCTTCGCCACGCGCCTGCGGGGTGCCACCCACAAATCGCCCGCAAGCCCTCCAAGCCCTCCATGTTGAATGTGAGACGCGGGCTCGGGGTACGACCGTATCGTGGAGTTTTCGTGGAGTTTTGTTTTTTTTGTGTTCGCTGTATATATATATGCTGCGGTTGTTCGCTGCTTTCGTGCTCCTGTCGGTGGGCAGCAGCTGCCCACCGATAAGCATGCTTCATAAGCATGCTTATGATAGCGGTGCCGGCAGCGGTACTCTGCGCGGAACTGCGCGAAGCGTGATCAAGCTAGCAGCCCAGCATGTGCTGCTGCGCGGCGCATGCGAATGCGCCCCGCGGGCGGCGTTGCGCGGGGGCTCGTGGCTCTTCACCCCCAAAATCGTGCCCGTGTCCGATGGCGACGGCGGCGTGGTTCAGTGGCGGCAACAGCCCGCCGCGCCGTGCCATGCAGATTCCAGCGGCAGCGCGTCGGGCTGTGGCGTGCCCGAGGGGCCCGCTGGCGCCGAACTGCAAGGTGCGCCGGACCACGCGCCGTGCACTGCGGCGCGTTTGCACCCGGCGGCCAGGGGCGTTCAGCAGACAAACGACGATTCCACTGCATCCAAGGCCTCGGCATCGCGGGCCGGCTACTTTCGAGATGGGTTTGTTGAGCTGTTCGTCGGAACGGTGCCAAGGCGCACGGCCCTCATCAACCGCGGTTACTTTGCGCGCGTTCACGCCGTGCGAAGTGTCATAGCAGCGTTTTTGGACGCGTGCAATGGCCGGGGGCAGCCGTGCCAAATTCTGTCGTTGGGCGCGGGCTTTGACACGGCATATTGGGTCATGAAAAGGCTGCAGAAGCTTGACACGTGCACGTGGGTTGAGGTCGATTTTCCCGAGACGGTGTGTCCTGGACAAATATTTTTGGGCGCAGTGGGCGCACTTTTTCTCTTGCATGTCATGCATACCCTGCGCGCGCATGTCGTGAACACCAAAACACTCGCTACTGCACGCTGTATGTGCTGCCTGGCCGCATTTGCTTGTGTGCAACATGTGTATGCATAATACATGCAGTGTGAGAGTTTGTTGTGTAAGTGTGTATTCTGTGTATATATGTAAATATGCATGTATGCATGTTACATGCATATACGTATGCATGCATGCAAGCATGATTGCATGTATGCATGTGTGTACGTATGTGTCAAGTATATCTGTGTGTGTGTGTGTGGGTCTCTCTCTCTCTCTCTCTCTCTCTCTCTCTCTCTCTCTCTGTGTGTGTGTGTGTGTGTGTGTGTGTACTAATATGTATATGTATGTTATATATATATATATATATATATTATAACACCTAGCGCAGGTGGCGCGTAAGAGAGCGGTGGTGGAGTCAGACCCGCAGCTCAGTGCGCTTGCGACTGTGGAAGACCTAGGAAAGTATTCTCAAAAGTACGATGTAGAGTGACCTACATATAGTAAATGCACTAGGGCACTGACTTTTCAGAATGTATAAAAGGTAAGCACGGCAGCGCATTGCCTCTCTTCATTGATTTCCGCCTCTCACAGCTCGCCCAGATCTATCAGGAGAGACCAGGTTAACATTAATTTAGTAGAAAATGTTTTATGTGTGTATTATGTTTTATATGCAAGCGCATGGCCTCTCAGCGTTGATTCTTGTTATTGAAAACAAAACAGCAACACAAAGTCGCAAGCCTACTTTTGTCTGTAAAGCGTTTTTTCTTTTTCTTTTTGCAGACTTTGTGGCCCGGGATCTCGGGCTGGCGCGCGGGGAAATTCACACGTCAGATCTCAAATGTATTGGCGCCGATCTTACTAACACTCAACTCCTTCGCCGTCGGCTGTTTGGTGAGGAGGAG
>Ga0315899_10009699_pt1 | contig 10336 bp, 9 predicted proteins | sample LakEriMetagenome_2_FD_203518 | JGI IMG/M metagenome (GOLD analysis project Ga0315899, IMG submission 203518) | Freshwater fungal communities from buoy surface, Lake Erie, Ohio, United States - Buoy 4 MA112 | ecosystem: Environmental > Aquatic > Freshwater > Lake | place: USA: Lake Erie, Ohio...
GGACAGGGCTCGGATGCCGTAGGTGGAGAGGAACTCCTCCTCATCGAACAGCCGCTCACAGATGCGGCGCAGGCGATCCTCCGGAACCAAAGCAAACAGCAGCCGGTCGTTGCGCCACTGGGAGAAGTTGTCGATCAACCACTGCGGACGGGCTCGCTCGTGCAGCAACCATTTCATGCTGCTGGCCACATCCAACACGGGCAGCCGCTTCACCGTATCCACATCAAAACTGGCCACCGCCAGCAATGGGATCAGACCTGAGACCGAACGGGTCCGTAGGAAGCTGCTGCTTCCATCAGGCCGTTTGATCACGTCGTAATAGAAGCCATCCTCCTCATCCCAGTTCACGTAGCCCCGACTACCCGGTGTATTGAGCGTGAGCGCCAGGGAGAGGTAGTCGAAGACGAAGCGCTCACAGATGTCGGCATATTCCGGCTCCTCTCGGCTGAGCTCCACGCTGATATTGAGCAGATTCAGGCTCAGAGAGGCCATCCAGGCGGTGCCATCGCACTGCTCGATGCGACTGCCATCCGCGAGGGGATAGCGACGATCAAACACAGCGATGTTGTCGAGGCCGAGGAAACCACCCTCAAACACGTTGTCGCCGGAGCGGTCGTTGCGGTTCGCCCACCAGCCGTATTCGAGGATCAGCTTGCGTAAGGACGCCCGAAGAAAGCCGAGATCGGGCTCATCGGTGCTCTTGCGATCGATCTGGAAAACGCGCATCGCCGCCCAGGCTCCGATCGGCGGGTTGGGATCCGAGAGCGCCCACTCATAGGCTGGGGTCTGGGCATTGGGAGCTGTGTAATGCGGCGAGCGCAACAGCATGCACTGCTGTTTTGCCGTCGCGGGATCAAACACGGTGAAGGCCACCGCGTGGAACATCAGATCCCACTGGCAGAAGTAGGGGTATTCCCAGGCATCCGGCATCGAGATCACGTCATGGGCGTGCAACCGTTGCCAGGAGGCGTTCTGGGTCTTCCAACGCTGAGCGGGCGGGATCGGAGAGGTGGGATCCCCATCCAGCCAACGCTGCACACTCCAGCCGTAGTACTTCTTGCACCACAGCAGGCCCGCAGCAGCGCTGCTGTGAATCAGGCGATCTTCCTCATTGAGGTTGGGAACACGACTCTCAAAAAACTCACGCCATTCCTGCTCACGTGCCCGGAACAGCAGATCCACGGCGTCGCTTGAGGCCAGGGCCTCAGCGGAACTGGCGGGCCCGCTGAGGCGCAGATCCACCTGCCACTCCTCTCCGGGTTGCAGCGTGCGCTGGAGATGCCGGGCCACCTTGGTGCCGCGCTTGTCGGCATTAATCGCTGCCTGCTCGCCGTTGATCAGGTAACGGTGAAATCCGTCCTTCTGGAAAGGACGCTGATTGGGCTCCTGGAAGAGACGCTGCGTGTTGGTCTCGTTGTCGGTGAACAGCCAATCGCCCTGCTCGTGACAGATCAACTGGTAGCTGCCAACCCCGCCACCGACATTGGCCTGCACAGCATCCCCATCGAGCTGCATCGGATGCTCGTGCTCATCGGGATAGCCCCAGCTCCAGGTGTTGCGTAACCAGAGGGTGGGCAGCAGGGTGAGGGGTGCCGGATCAGGGCCTCGGTTAATGGCGCGGATGCGAATGGCGATGTCATCGGGACCCGCTTTGGCGTATTCGATGAACACATCGAAGTAGCGGCTCTGATCGAAAATGCCGGTATCCACCAGCTCGTATTCGGGCTGATCACGACCCCGACGCCGGTTCTCCTCCAGCAGTTGCTCGTAGGGGAAACGTTGCTGCGGATACTTGTAAAGCCCACGCATAAAGCTGTGGGTGGGGGTGTTGGCGATGTGGAAGTAGTAGTCCTTGATGTCTTCGCCGTGGTTGCCCTCTTCATTGGCAAGACCAAAGGGGCGCTCCTTGAGGATCGGGTCTTCACCGTTCCAGAGCGCCACGGAGAAACAGAGCCGGCACTGGTTATCGCAGATGCCCAGGAGACCGTCCTCACCCCAGCGGTAGACCCGCGAGCGGGCGTGATCGTGGGGAAAAGAGTTCCAGGCATTGCCATCAGCGGAATAGTCCTCACGGACCGTGCCCCACTGACGTTCCGGCAAATAGCTACCCCAGAGATCCCAGCGAACGTCTTCGCGATCGCGCTCGGCCATCCGGCGCAGTTCGGATCCTTCTGGTGATGAACCGCGGGGAGTGCTCATAGGGCTTGCAACACCTGATCGCCCACGCGCAATGCATTGGCAATCACCGTGAGGCCGATGCCAATGCTCGGGCAGCTGGGGAACACGCTGGCATCAGCGATGTAGAGGTTGGTGAGCTCGTGGGAGCGGCCGTTGAGATCCACCACGGAGGTGGCGGGGTTGGATCCCATCCGGCAGGTGCCGCAGACGCTTCCCATCACCGTGAGCGGAGCTTCACCACGGGGATGGGTGGGGGCCGGCTTCACCACAGGGCACTGTGGATCGTTTTCCACCAGCTTCAGGGTGTCAATCCAGCGGTAGACGAGCCGATCGTGGGCCTCCCGGTTGTTGGGGAGGTAGTGGATCTGAAGATGATTGCCGCGCAGGGTTACCCGGTTGTGGGGATCGGGGAGAACAGCACTCATCGCCCACCAGACCACCGAACGCGCCGCCAGTTGCTCGAGGCCGAAATTCGGCATCAGCTTGGTGACCAGCGACAGCACTGGTGGTGACTCCGCAAACAAGGCGTCCTGGAGCACGCCACCACCACTGGCAATCGAACCCAGCGGGAAGCGCACGTTCTGATCGCCCCAGTAGTAGTCGTTGACGCCGAGACTGCGCCCGTAGCGCCCAGAGTTGGGCTCAGCAGCCAGCTGGATGATCGAGGTGAGCTGCGGCTTCATCAGGTTGCGGCCCACCTGATCGGATCCATTGGCCAAGCCGCGGCTGTGATGCTCAGTGGCCGAGCGCAACAGGATCTCGGCGCTATTGATCGCCCCAGCGGCCAAGACCACCACATGGGCGGCGAACAGCCAAGATTGCCCATCAATCTCCGCCTCTACCCCGCGCACTTCGGTGCCCGACGGATTCACGTGCAATCGGCACACGCGTGCGCGTTCGCGCACCTGCACCGTGGCCTGGGCGCGAGCCGGCTCGACACCAAACAGTTCGGCATCGCCTGTGGGATCGAGGGCTGACTCCGACCAGCTCTGGGGCAAGTGGTAGGGATGAACGCCCTGCCGCTCCAGCGCACGGCGCAGGTCCTGCATGAAGGGTTCAATCGGCTTGGGTCCGAAGGGGAAGGCCGACTCACGCGGAGGCTCACTGGGGTCGACACCCTCTTCACCGTGCACCCGGTAAAGCTGCTCAGCGCGGTCGTAGAAGGGAGCGAACTGGTCGTAGCTCAGCTCCCAGGACGGAGCCGATCCTTCCTGAAGCTGCACACCCGCAAACTCCTTCTCGCGCATCCGCTCGAGCACGCCACCCCAGATCTTGGTGTTGCCTCCGAGCGCGTAGATGGTTTGCGGGGAGAAGGGATCGCCATCGGTGCCGAACCATTGCTCACCAGGGTGGTAGCGATCCTTTCGGAACAGATCCACATCGGCCACGTTCTGATCGGCCAACGGCATCGCGCCGCCGCGCTCGAGCAGCAGCACACGCTTGCCGGAGCGTGAGAGCTGACCAGCAAGCGTGCCTCCAGCGGCACCGCTACCGATCACGATGACGTCGTAATGGATGTCATCAATAATCATGGTGAACCTCCTATTGCCACACGTAGATCAGCAGAAAGAGGATGATCCAGATCACATCCACGAAATGCCAGAACAGGGACGTGGCCTGAACACCCTGCTCACCGCCTTTGTAATTGCCGGGGATGAAGGATTTGATCAGCATCAGCCCCATCAATAGGATGCCGGTGGCCACATGCAAGCCATGGAATCCGGTGAGCAGATAGAAGGTGCCGCCAAAGGTTCCCGAGGTGAAACCGAACTGCAAACCGCTCCACTCCACCGCCTGGCCATAGAGGAAGTAGGCCCCCATCGCCATGCTCATCAACCAGAACCCCCGGAACAGGGCCATGTTCTCTCGGTTCTTGAAGTGCTCCGCCAAAGCGATGGTGCCGGAGCTGGAGACCAGCACGATGGTGTTGATCAACGGCATCCGCCACTCCAACCCTTCAACCCCATTCGGGAGCCAATTGAGGGCCGAGGTCTTCAACAGGGCGTAGCCACTGAAGAAGGCCAGGAAAATCACGCTTTCCGAGCACAGAAAGATGATGAACCCGGTGAGGTTGTGCTTGGGATGGGCCTCATGCTCAGCGGGAGCCCCAGGTTGTTGCAGTGTGGTGGTGGTCATGCGGCTGCCTCCTGCAGCGCAAGCCTGCGTTCGATCTCGTCCTGGTGTTCCACCAGGGGCTGGCCTAATCCGTAGCCGTAGGGACGACTGATCACCGTGGGCACCTCCTCACCAAAGTTGTCCTCCGGGGGAGGGGAAGGCAACAACCACTCCAGGCCGATGGCATTCCAGGGGTTGTGGGTGGCCTTAGGACCTCGAATCCAGGCGCTCAACATGTTGAGCAGAAACGGAATGATCGACACACCCAGGAGGAAGGCGCCGAGGCTGGCCACCACATTCCAGAAGGTGAATTCCGGGTCATAGCTGGACACGCGCCTGGGCATCCCCATCAGCCCCAGGGGGTGCATCGGCAGGAAGTTGAGGTTGGCCCCGATAAAGGTGAGCAGGAAGTGCAGCTTGCCAAGCCCTTCGTAGGGCATGCGGCCAATGAATTTGGGGAACCAGTGGTAAATGGCGGCAAAGATTCCCATCACCGCAGCGCCATAGATCACGTAGTGGAAGTGACCCACCACGAAATAGGTATTGGACACGTGAATGTCCACCGGAACGGTGGCCAACATGATCCCGGTGATGCCGGCGAACACAAAGTTGAACAGGCCACCAAGACAGAACAGCATCGGCGTGGTGAGCCGCAACTTTCCGCCCCACAGGGTGCCCAGCCAGGCAAACACTTTCACGCCGGTGGGCACCGCAATCAGCATGGTGGTGACCATGAACAGGTTGCGCATCCACTGCGCCACACCACTGGGGAACATGTGGTGCACCCACACAATCAGGCCGAGCCCGACAATGATGAAAGAGGCCAGAGCCACATAGACATAACCAAACAGCGGCTTACGCGAATAAACCGGGAAAAGCTCTGAAAAAATCCCAAACACGGGCAGGATGATCACATACACCGCCGGGTGCGAGTAAAACCAGAAGAAGTGTTGGTATAGCACTGGATCGCCGCCACCTTCAGGGCGATAAAAGCTGGTTCCGAAGGTGAGATCCATCAGCAACATGATCGCCCCGCCGGTGAGAGCAGGCAGGCCGATCAACTGGAGACTCTGGGCTGCCAGGGCAGTCCAGCAGAAAACAGGCATGCGAAACAGGGTCATCCCCGGAGCTCGCATCCGCAGGATGGTGGTCACGAAATTGATCGCCCCCATGATCGACGAAACACCGGAGAGGGCCACGGCTGTAATCCACATCCCTTGGCCATTGATCAGATGGCCAACCGGATTTTGGATACTCACCGGTGGGTAACTCCACCAACCGGAATAGGCCGGCCCACCGGGCACAAAGAAGCTGGCCATCAGCAGAAAACCGAAGATGGGCACCAGCCAGAAAGCGACAGCATTGAGACGCGGGAACGCCATATCAGGTGCTCCGATCATGGTGGGTATCAACAGATTGTTGAGACCATTGAGCACCGGGAAGATGAACAGGAACAACATGATTGTTCCGTGCATCGTGTAGATGCCGTTGTAAACGGCTCGGTCCACCAGATCACTCGCCGGTGTAATCAGCTCCCCGCGAATCACCATGGCCAGCAGGCCGCCGATCAGGAAAAAGAAAAAGGCGGTCACGATATATTGAATGCCGATCACCTTGGCATCGGTGCAGAAGCCGAAGTAACGGCCCCACCCCTGTTCGGGTGTTGGCTCTGGCGGGAAGGTGGCGATGGTCATCAGGCTTGGTGGGGCTGAGCGGGTGATCCGGGAACGTTCACCTGAGGGGGAGGCGCCGGGGGCACGGTCGCCCAACCGGGATTGGAACGGGCCTGGCGGGTGGCGTACTCCGAGACCGCGAGGCTCAAGCCCGGCTGCAGAGGCGCACGGGAGGCTTGCTCCAGCCACTCCTGATGCTGGTCCGCGCTTTCCACAACCACGTCGGCTTGATTGGCGGCAAACCAGGTGCCACTGAATTGCGAGTCACGCAGGCGATACACCCCTTCGCGTGTCGGGGTCACGTTGAAATCAATCGCCCGGCCCGGAACCACATCCTGCTTAACGCGAAACGCGGGGATGTAGAAGCCGTGGAGCACATCCTCCGACACCAATCGGAAGGTGACCGGCTGATCCACAGCAAGGTGCAACTCCGAAGAGGAGACATGGGTGCCGGGATAGCGAAACTCCCACGACCACTGACGGGCAATCACCTCCACCTGCTCCGCCGGCAGACGGTCGCCGGGGTAGCCGCCCGCCTCTTCAACCGGGTTTCGGGGATGGATGTGCTCCATCGGCCCGAGGGTTCCCAGCTGATCGGAGGCGCGAATGGTCCAGAAAGCAATCCCCATCACCAGCACGAAGGGAATCGCCGTCCAGATCACCTCAAGCTTTGTGTTGCCCTCGATCGGAATCGCATCGGTTTCGTCGTATTTCTCGGCTCGGTTGAACAACATCACCCACACCATCACCGACACCACCCCCAGAAACACAAACGTGCCGATGGCGGTTTCAAAGCTGAACAGGTCATCCACCAACGGTGCAGCGGTGGAGGCCTGAACCGGCAGCCAGCGATGGGCTTGCTGTCCCATCCAATGACTGATCAGCACCACGAGCCCGACCCAGAAGCTGAGGCCAACCACGGCGGTGGTGTTGATCGATCGCGTTGAGGAGCTCGTCATGGCAACATCGTCCTCAGGGCAACGCGGTGTGGAGATCAGCGCCGGCCTGCAGAAGCTGATCGGCCGCAATGTGAACGCCGAACTCAGCGGCCAACTGCGCACCGAGGGTGCCGTGCAGGCCCAGAACGGCGAACATCACAACGCCAACGGCGAGGTAGAGCCACTGCACCTGACGACCCATGTCGCGGCGCCAGGCATAGCGCTGGAACCCGCGCCAGACGGTCATGCCCACGATCACCGCCAGCAGCAGCACACCGCCTACGCCATGCCAGAGCATGGTGGTCATGCCGCCTAAGCCGAAGGTGCTCTTCACGCCGGGCAACGGCACGGCCGTGAGCATTTCGTAGAAGCCAGCGGCGACGGTGAAAAAGGTCACCAGGCAGCACGCCAACAGGTTGTACCAACCCACATCGTGGAAGCCACCACGGGTGATTGGCAGAGCGAGAAAGCGAAACACCCGCTTCTCTAAGGGATAAAAAGCACCCACCAGATCGAAGGCGATCGCGATCACAAACAACCCGATAGTGAGGTGCACCAGATTCGGGTGGATCGGCAGGCTGTAAGGCAGCCCGTTGGCTCCGAGTTCGGAGGCGATCTGATCGATCGGCGACTGCTCGGGGCTGTAGGCGAGAGCGAAGGGCATCAGATCAGCCCCTCCCGCATCGCCGCAACCACCTTCACGGTGTGCAGGCCGTAGGTCCAGATCAGCTTGTCGCCAAGAACGATCTGCACGCAGATCAGGGCGCTGACCAGCGATCCAGCCCCCAGGAACGACAAGGGCAGCGTTTCCGGATCGCGGGAGCGGAGCACATAACGCCAACCGGAGAGGAGCGATAACACCCCCGCAAGCGACCAACCAATCGTGGTGTGGATATCAAGGATGTTGCGCGCCGCTCCGTAGGGCGCGGCCAGGCCTGCTTCCACCTGGCCAAAGATGATCGCCACGAAGATCGCCCCTGTGGCAAACAGCAGATTCCAGAAGCTCACCTCAAACAACGGTGGCTTGCGCCAGACCACGCCGATCACGTCGAAGACGAAGGCAATCAGTGCCATCGCGATCACGAAGTGCACAACGATCGGATGGATGGTGTCCATCCACGGGAGGTTGTGATCGTTGAGCGGCGGCAGCAGCTCAAGCATGGGATGGGCGCTGACCTCAACAGCCATCACCCTGGCGACGACTCAGAGCTCTGTCAGCTCAGCTGTCATGAGTTGAGGCCAACGGCGCGATGGGACCAGAGGGACTTGAACCCTCACAACGTTGCCGTCTGCGGATTTTAAGTCCGCTGCGTCTACCAATTCCGCCATGGTCCCCGGCGTCGAAGGCGCGTACCCGCGCATTCGCCTGACCATCCTAGATTTGGCTGTAGTTGGTTCGACTGCCGTGCCCCTGCCTGGGTTTCTCAACGCTCTTTCCGGCGAAACCCTGCTGGTGATCGCGGCCTATATCGCCCTGGGCGGGGCCTATCTGGTGGTGGTGCCCCTGGCCCTGATGGCCTGGATGGCCAAGCGCTGGACCGTGATGGGCAAACTCGAGCGCACCGCCATCTATGGGCTGGTGTTCCTCTTCTTCCCCGGTCTGATCGTCTTTGCTCCCTTTGTGAATCTGCGTCTGCAAGGACAGGGCCAGGTCTGATGGCGACTGGCATCACCCGGGGCAAAGCCCTGCTGGCAGGGCTGGGGATCTTCGCGGTGGGCGGCCTGGGGTATGTGGCCTTCCAGGCCTTTGGCTTGGAAGGTTTCAGTGCCGGGATTGCCGCGCAGGCGGTGCTGGTGTTGATCGTTCTGGTTTGGACGGGTTCCTACCTGTTCCGAGTCGTGACCGGCAACATGACTTACATGGAGCAGCGCCGCCGCTTTCGCGCGGCCTACGACGCTGCGACTGACGAGGAGCTGCAGCAGCGTTTTGATGCCCTCTCCCCAGACGAGCAGGAAGCGCTTCTGAGGGAATTGGGTCAGATCCCCGAACCCGAGCCGGAGAACGGCCCCGGCTGAGGTTCTCGGTGCCTGCGACCCCATAGGCTCACGGGCAGCAGATGCGCTGCCGTGACCACGCCAACCCCCATTCAGCAGCGTTTCAGCCAGCTCCGCAGCGACGGTCGTTGCGCCCTGATGCCCTTTCTGATGGCGGGGGACCCCGACCTCGCCACCACCCGCTCCGCCCTGCTGGCCCTGGAGGCCGCCGGCGCCGACATGATCGAACTGGGCATCCCCTACAGCGACCCCCTGGCCGATGGCCCTGTGATTCAGGCCGCTGCCAGCCGGGCCCTGGGATCCGCCACCACCCCCGGCCGCGTGCTGGAGATGCTGAGCAGCCTGCAGGGGGAGCTCCACATCCCGGTGATCCTGTTCACCTACAGCAACCCCCTGCTCAACCGCGGCATGGAGAGCTTCTGCCGCGCTGCCGCCGCCGCCGGAGCGGCCGGCCTAGTGGTGCCTGATCTGCCCCTGGAAGAAGCGGAAAAACTCTCCGCGATCGCAGCGGCGGAGGGATTGGATCTGGTGCTGCTGGTCGCCCCCACCACTCCCTCCGATCGCATGGGGCGCATCGCCGCCGCCAGCCGCGGCTTCACCTATCTGGTGAGCGTCACCGGGGTGACCGGCGTGCGAACCACCATCGAAAACCGGGTGGCCGGTCTGGTGCAGCAGCTGAAGGGCATGGGTCCGACGCCCGTGGCGGTGGGCTTCGGTATCTCCGGAGCCGAGCAAGCCCGTCAGGTGCGCGACTGGGGTGCCGATGGCGCCATTGTCGGCAGTGCCCTGGTGAAAGTGATGGCCGAAGCGCACGCCCAACAAGGCGATGTGGGGGCTGCCGCCGGATCCTTCTGCCGGGAGCTGCGGACCGCCCTGGATGCCTGATCCAGCCTCCGATCTGTTCGGAGCAGTTTCAGAGGCCTACGCCGCCTTTCGTCCCACCTATCCGGAGGCCTTCTTCACGGCCTTTGCCTCCCATTGCCCCTCGCGGCAACGGGTCTGGGACTGCGGCTGCGGCAGCGGCCAGGCTTCCCTCTCCCTCGCCAACCAGTTCGAGCAGGTGGAGGCGACCGATGCCAGTGCGGCCCAGCTGGAGCAGGCACCAGCCCATCCCCGCATTCGCTACCGGCAGGCCTCTGCTGCCAGTAGTGGGCTTCCTGACCAGAGCCTGGATGGGGTGCTGGTGGCGGCTGCAGTGCACTGGTTCGCCGGGGAAGCCTTCAACAACGAGGTGCGTCGGGTAGCGAAACCGGGAGCCGTGATGGCCTGGATTGGCTACCTGCCTCTGCAACTGCCCTCGAAGGCGCTGCAGCAGCACCTCGATCACCTCTACGACGCCACACTTCAACCCTGGTGGCCCCCGGAGCGCCGCTGGGTGGATCAGAGCTACCAGGGGCTTCCCTTCCCCGGCGACGAGTGGCCCTTCCCCGGCGATCT
>Ga0315899_10009700_pt1 | contig 10335 bp, 6 predicted proteins | sample LakEriMetagenome_2_FD_203518 | JGI IMG/M metagenome (GOLD analysis project Ga0315899, IMG submission 203518) | Freshwater fungal communities from buoy surface, Lake Erie, Ohio, United States - Buoy 4 MA112 | ecosystem: Environmental > Aquatic > Freshwater > Lake | place: USA: Lake Erie, Ohio...
TTAATTAAACAGCATCGTGCATTGATTGAACGTGAAATTGGAGAAATCGATTCTGAGAAAACAGAAAAAGAACTTACTTTAAATGAGAAAAAAGCTGAAAAATCAAAAATAGAAGCAGATAAGCAACAAAAAGAAAAATCTTATTCAAAACTTAAAAAAGAGGAAGAGAAGCTGTTAACACAATTAAAAGAAGAAGAAAAGAAGAGGAAAAAGATCGAAACGCAAATTCAATCAGCAATTTTGGCTGAAGCGCGAAAAGAGGAACAGCGACGTAAAGAAAAGGAAAAAGAAAAACCTAAAACGGCCACAAATACAAGCGGGTCTGAAGGAAATAAAACACAAACATCAACCCCTGCACCTACATACAAACCTGAAACATTGTCTTCTGAAGGTTCCGTGGCTGGTAAGAATTTCGAGACAAACAAAGGGACTTTACCTTCTCCTGTTTCTAATGGAACCATTACTAGTCGCTTTGGTAAAAACGCGCACCCGACACTAAAAGACGTATACGAAAACAACAACGGTATAGATATTTCCTGCAGTGCTGGGGCTGGCGTTCGCGCCGTATTTGAGGGAGAAGTTAGTTCTGTATTTAGTATTGCGGGAGCAGGTAAGGTTGTAATTATTAAACATGGTAATTATCGATCTGTATATAGCAACTTATCCTCAGTATCTGTAAGTGTTGGGCAAAAGGTTAGTGCTAAACAAAACCTGGGGTCATTAATTACAGAGGGGAATATTTCAACCTTACACTTTGAAATACACAGTGTAAGTGGAATCAATACAACACCGCTAAACCCTTCCGTCTGGCTGAGCAGATAGGCGGTTATTTAAAACAAATAAAATTGCAATCATTCCATAAATTGGAACGGCTGCCTTATCCGTGTCTAAAAAGTTATTCAAAAACGCGTGAATAAAATACGTAGACATTGAAAACAACATGCCACATCCCAAAATAAAATATGGGCTATTTATCGTTCTTGCACGTTGAATGAAAACAATCAAATAATAGAATACGCTCGCAATAAACGCGATAAAGAGTATAAAGCCTAATATCCCTGTTTCAGATAATGCGCTTAGATACTCGCTATGCGCATTGCCCATATCTCCAAAATTTGTTGAAATAATCGTTAGGTTCTCTGGCTCTTGAAAACGGGCGTACTCAAAGGAATAAGTCCCGGGGCCAAAACCAAATACCGGTCGTTCTTTAAACATTTCCAAGGCACAGGACCACCTGTTTATACGCTCCAAATTAGAGGCATCAGTTGTGACATTTGCCGCGCTTTGTAAGCGTTCGTCGAAGGCTTCAGTGGTGTGTTCGGTTTTGTTTCTTGCCAACTCCATTTGAATATCATCTCGCTTCCACACTAAGGTTATTAACGCTAGAAGCCCCAGTGCAAATACGACATTGAAACGGACCTTGAAAATCACCAGCGCAAGAATGGTGGTAGCACCAAAAACACTCAACCATGCCGCACGTGTATATGAAAAATACAAGCCTAACATAATAATCAAAAACAAGAGCCCTAAAATAAATGATAGCAAGGCGGATTGTTTTTTCATTAAAAACAGCATGATGGGAAAGGGAACAACCAAGGCCACCGCCGCGCCATAAATTGTATGGTCCTTGTAAAACGGGGACATTACCCAATGACTTTCTTTTTCGCCAAAGGCATAACTGGCATGATTTAACAAGGTGAATAATATAACGATCGAAGTCCCGAGCGTTAACAACCAAAAAAAGCGAGAAATTGCCTTTTCTTTAAACAACAACACCTGTCCAAAGAAGAAAACCGGGATAATAAACCATAAGCGAGAGAGTATCGATTTAAATGAAATTAGCGGGTGTGTGCTTGTTATGCTACAAATAATCAACCAAGCCAAATACCCGATTAAAATTAAAACGATGGGGTGTCTTAAAAACCGCTGATTTATTAGGTTGGTTTTTAATTCATAAAAAACTAATAAGAGCATGAGTCCAAACAACAAGGGTTCCGTCGGAACAAACAGTCCGAATTGATCCGTGTATTCTTCAATGTTTATAGATAAGGGAGTAAAAAAAACAATGGCTAGAAAAAGTGATTCCGTGTAATAAATAGCAACATAGAGAACCGCTAGAATAATTGGAATGGAAAGGAGGTACATCAAATCCAAATAGAACGCCATTCCCATAAGTAATCCTATAGAAGAACCCGCAAGGATTAATAAACCAGGGCTTAACCTCAAGATGCGCGCAGTTCCTTGTACTTCTCCCACAATAACAAAGAAAAAAGCCCAATAAAAAATGCAGCTACGGTAGATACTAAAACAATAACAGATCTTTTTGGTTTCTCTTTTTTATCCGCTTTAACCGCACGCTCTACAATAAACTTATGATTGAATTTTGCATTAGCATCAGACTCCGCTTGCTCATACGAGATATTAAAATCTTCAATTTTTACAATTTTTTCATTTCGCATATACTCTAGTCCGTCATACATTGCCCCATATTTCATGTTGATGTCTATCTTCTTTTTTAATTCGGCCCTGTCTTCAGGATTTTTAGAATCAACGTATGCTTGGAATAAATTTGAACGAACATCTAAGGCAATAACACCCAAATCAGCCAAGCTATCTAACTTTCTTAAAATCGCATCTCTATCCCGTTTCATTTGAGCCAATTTACGCTCATTTACCTTAAAGGCAGGAACGGTACGTTCTGCGATCATCTCATTCTTTACCGTATCAATCAAATCCACAATTTTATTTGCGATTTTAGCCGCTAAGGCTGGGTTTTCATCAAGCACATCGATTCGAATAGAACCGAAGCGCGTGCGATTGAAGGAAATATGATTGTTATAGGCCTCATTCAATTTAAAATATTTATTAGCGCCATTCGCATTAATTTGGTAATGTTTCATAAGATCAAATTCGGTGACAACCTTATCTCGAATCCTAGAGCTTTGAAGAATTTGTACCAATTGTTCTGCCTGCTCTTCTTCACCAAAATCCATTGCTGCTGCTTTAGCATTTCGTTGCTCAGAGAAAGACACGCTACTTGTAGCTGCTGGAAAAACAACCGCAGTACTTAAATATAATGGGGTCATTAAAAAAGCAACAACACCAGAAAGCACTGCCGCTGCGAATGTAAATACCAAGAGTTTTTTGCGATTAATCCAAATAAACTGAATTAATCCCTCGCTTGCGTTTTTTAACCCTTCTTGTTGATTATTCATGTATGAAAAATTGTGCTACGAAGATACAGCTATTCAAAGACTTGTAAAAACGATAAACTGTCAATATTATTGAGAATCCTCTTTTAATTGCCAAATCTTTCGAAGGGACTTAAGATCAACAATTGAAAATAAAAAGGCAAAAACACCTACTAATAAAACATCCGCCAAAAATGATTGAAGCAGTGAAGAACCTAAATTAATTGTCATTTTTATTGCAAACAATGAACATGTGAAGCCAATAAAAGCCAATAAGGATTTAACACTAAAATAAATTTGTAACTTTTTTACTGATATTATCACGAGTAATAAAGATACCACCGCTTGCGTGATTAATGCAGCAATGGCACAGCCCACGGCCCCGTATAAAGGAATTAGGAATATATTAAAACAAACGGACACAAGAACTCCGATTAGGGCCGAAAGATTTAAGGCTCGTAAAAACCCTCCTGCCGTTAATAAGGTCCCAAAAATAAAATTGAAACTCATAGCCATGAAAGCAATCATCAAATAAACAAACACGGTAATTGACTGATCATCAACCTTGTCTCCGTATATTAATTGGAGAAGAAAAGGCGCATTATACATTGAAATAAACATAATCCCAATGGCCCCACCAATTAAAAGCTTGCCTGAAACTTGAACCAATTCACTTAATTCTTGGCTTCGCTGATGAATCATTCTACTAAATACCGGAAACAGTAGACCCGCGAAAATCATCCCTAGCATATAAAAAGCATCTAACAAGCGATATCCCTGAGCATAAATTCCCGCTTGATAATTGCCGTCTTGAGCAATTTGCTTTAGGAGTACGACATCCGAACGGTTGTATAATAGCATTAAGAGCACTAACAAAGCAAACGGAGCACTTCTTTTCAAAATATTGATAATATAAACAGTATCAAATACAGGGATTATAGATTTTATCTGATTTCGAATCAACCAACTTGCTAAAAGAAAGGTGCCAAAATAACATGCCGTTTGTGCAAACACAAAATTATTGATGGTAATGCTTGGTATTGAAAACAATAGGCCGGACCCCATAATCAAGATAAGTAAAGCCCTGTCTAATACTGAAATAAACGTATCTGTTTTAAATAAATGTAAGCCAGCAAACAAACTTCTAATGAAGGCTATGGATTGAATTAAAAATTGATTTAACACCAGAAGGGTTAATAACATATACTGACCGGGAGCTATATTTATAAGCCACGCAGTGCCAAAAACCGATATAGCGTAACATAAAAACAGCATGAGTCTTAAATAGAAAACTCGGCTTACATGTTGTTTTAATTGTGATTCATCTTGAGCAATATACCGAGTAGTAAAATTGTTAATGCCAAGATCAAGAAAAATATTAAAAACTAAGGTAAGTGTTAATAAGACAAAATATTGTCCATAGACTTCATTTCCCAATACACGTTGAACGCCCGCATCAATAACTAAGACTGAAATGGGTTTTATCAAAAGGTTTAAAGAAAGAGACAGCGCTAAACTCGAAAAGAATCGCTTTTGCATGCCTCAAAGGTAGGTGTTATTTAATAATCAATTTAAAGCCGATGCCATGGATATTCATGATTTCAATATTCGGATCTTCACTGAGCAGCTTTCTAAGTTTCGCGATATATACATCCATGCTTCTTCCGTTGAAGTAATTATCATCTCCCCATATAGCTCTCAAGGTCGCTTGGCGATCAAGTACTTCATTGATGTTTCGAACCAAAAGAGTTAAGAGGGCATTTTCCTTAGTTGTTAATTTCTTTTCGCCATCTTTTGTATAAAGTATACTTTTATTTGGGTCGAAATCTAAAGAACCGATGGATAATCTTTCGTCTTTAACCAATGAACTATCTCCTGTCCTTCTCATTATTGCGTGTATTCTCGCAATCAGTTCTTCCATCGCGAAGGGCTTAGTAAGATAATCATCAGCGCCAACTTCAAATCCTTTTAATTTATCATCCTTCATGCTTTTAGCCGTTAGGAATAAAATCGGCGTTTTTTTATCGGTAAGTCGAATTTCTTTTGCTACTGAAAACCCATCCTTATCAGGCATCATTACATCCAAAATGATAAAATCTATAGCATTATTAAATGAGTGATAATAGGAAATTGCTTCTTCTCCATTTTTAACCCATTTCGTTTGGAATCCTTTAGAGTTAAGATATGTGGATAATAAAGCCCCTAGGTTTTCATCGTCCTCCGCTAATAAAAAATGTTGTTTCATTGTTTTTATTTAAATATTAACTCAAATACCGTTCCTTTCCCTACTTCACTTTCTACATGAATCTTCCAACCATGCGCATCAGAAATTGCTTTAACGTAACTTAAGCCTAATCCGAATCCCTTTACATTATGTATGTCCCCCGTCGGGACACGATATAAATTATCAAAAATTTTAGGTAAATACTCTTTCGGTATTCCAATTCCCTGGTCCTTAACGAACAAGTGAATGGTATTATTTTGGTAACTAATTAAAATATTAATTACAGGGCTTTGTGGAGAATATTTACAAGCGTTATCTAATAAGTTGGCAATTAAGTTCGTGAGGTGTAATTTATCCGCAACCAATTCAACGGGGTCTCCCTTTTGTTCGATCAAAATGGTAGGTTTATTCGTTTTTTTAAATGTGGCAATCTCAACTTGTTTTTGAATTATCTCATAAAGATTTACTACTTCCTTGTTGAGCACTAAATCTCCTTTAGAAATTAATGCACTCTGAAGAATACCCTCTACCAAATTACCAAGACGCTTATTCTCTTCCTCTATCATTTTAATGTAAGGTGAAATTTCTTGGGTAGTTGGGTGAGATACTACATCTTTATCACTTAGCGCCTGGCAAGCCAATGAAATCGTTGAAATCGGTGTTTTAAATTCATGTGTCATGTTGGAAATAAAATTCGATTTGATCTCTGACAGTTCCTTTTGATCTTTTATCGTACGAATCAAAAAAAACAAGGTAGAAATCATCAAAAATCCCAATAAACCAGTAATAATAAAATACGACTTCATTCCTTTTAGCAAAAAGGCTCGTTCTTTTGGAAAATAAATGCTTAGATACAACTTTTCATTGATTTTATCCGTTGGAAAAAGCACCGTAGTGAAGCCCTTTACACGTTGTTTTTTGGTAGTATAGGTCGCATTTAAGCCATTAAACTTTAGGGGGGTGCCTTCTTCTAATGTTATTGTAAATTGATATTTCTTTGGAAGTTCTTGGCGTTTTAGTTCGGTTAATATAACAGAATCCAGTAATGCTAAATTGATTCGCTGTTGGGGCTTATTGTATACATTCTCTTTAAATGCTTGAAGCATTAATTCATTCATGAATTTTGCTTTTTTAAAAATGTGTTGCAAGAGTTTTTGATTAAGGTGTATTGTAATATTCTCTGATGCTTGAGTATTACCGTTTTTGGAGGATGAAACGAAATCTTGCAATTGACGAACATCCTTAATTAATGTTGTTTGTTCTGTTCTAACCCCAGAAAGCGTATCACGAGTGGAACCTTTAATAACCAAATAGGGTTCTATTCTATTATTAATAACAATACTGGTGTCATTAATGGATATTTGTTGGTTTGAAGCCAACATGCCTTCGAATTCACGTTCAATGATTTTTTTGTATTGAGCACTAAAATCCTGACGAATAATAGCGTTATATCGTTGATTATCTACCAACTTTTCATGAATATAACCAATCCTCTCAACCGCACGAACCGCCTCATTATTAAAGCTGGATTTTTTTTGACTATACAATTGAATTAATTGAAATAGCTCATACATTCCAAGCACCCCCACCAAGACAATAGCAGATGTAGTCAGAAACTTAATACGTACTTTATTTATCACAACAAGGCACTAAGTTCTGCATGAAAAAAACAAATGTAAAGCCTGTTAACTTTTTTTAAGATTATCGTACCAGTGTAACGTGCCCTGTGAACTGCATCATTTTATCTACATCTGGCATTTTTATATTGATGAAATACGTGTAAACCCCCGGTTGAGCATCTAATCCTTCTACCCCAAAAGAACCATCCCAACCTACTTCCAAGTTATTGGTTTCAAAAACTACCTCACCCCAACGGTTGTAAATTAACATATTATAGTTATACGGATCAAACCCGACAGGAAAGAGAGGTCTAAATGTTGGGTTAAATGGGTCTCCATCTGGTGTAAAGGCATTTGGAATATAATACAAGCCTCCAACTTGAGCACCAATTGAGATTTCGGTACTGTCTGCACATCCAAACGCTGTAGAAACAGTTAATGACACCGTATAGCCTGCTTGCGTTCCAATAAACATATGAGAGGGAGAAAATTCTGTTGATGTCTCTCCATCACCAAAACTCCAGAAATAATTAATACCCCCAATGCTAGCATTTGTAAACTCAACCGACTGTGAGGATTCTGTAAATACCGCCACAGAAGATGAAAATTCCGCTGTTGGAAATCCTTCTGTACAAACCGCCCCCAACATCGACGCACTATCAATACATCCGTTTAAGGTTCCTACTACAAAAATAGAGTAGCATCCTCCTGCTGTATACAAATTTTGGATAGAAGCTCCGGATCCAGAAAAATTATTGGTTGACGTCCACTGATATGTCGTTGCAGGATTTGGTGAGTCAATCGACATGGTAACATTTAGTGGAATACAGCCCCATGTCGTGTCTAAACTGAAATCCATAAGCGGTAAAGGCTTGATGGTAACAATACCATTGGCTAAATTGCTTAAACAATTATTCAGCACATATTGAGCTTGATATGTCGTTGATGCAAGTGGAGCAACGGTAATGGTGTTTGTGGTCTCATTCGTAGGCGTCCATAAAAATGTGCCGCCAGGTAAATTTGGAACTGCGGTTAATGTTCCTGTTTCTCCATAACACATAGTCAAGGGTGCTATCGATAACACAGGGACGGGATTTACGGTAACGGTCCCTGAAGCCTGAGCAATACAGCCCGTTAAGGTGTAGGTAACGGAGTACGTGGTTCCCGGCAATCCTGGGTTAACGTTTATTGATTGCGTTGTTTGATTATTAGACCATAAAAATGTACCCCCAGGTAAATCTGGTGTTGCTGTAAGTATGGTTGTATCTCCATTACAAATCGTATCACTATTTACAGCAACGGTAGGCGTTGGATTTACAGTTACTACCGCTGAATCTGAGGCAGAACATCCGTTCCAAGTATAAGAAGCCGAATAAGTAGTTGTTTGCATCGGATTAACCGTAATTGAATTGGTGTTTTGTCCTGTATTCCAAGCAATAACACCCCCGGCAGGTGACGTTGTCGCAACCAGCGTAGTCGATTGCCCGGTACAAATTGTAGCGGGGTTCATTGAAATCGTAGGTGTAGGCGCAACCGTCGTTGTAATCGATGAGGTATTAGTGCACCCCTGGGCGTTTGTAACGGTAACGGTAAATGTTCCTGCCGTAGTTATACCCACAGAAGCATTTGTTCCCAGGCCGTTATCCCATGCATACGTTCCGCCACCATTTGCTGTTACATTAATGACGGGCGCATTACAATCAATATTCGTAGTTCCTGTATTGTTCGTAATCGATGCCACCGGGGTAGGATTTACGACTACTTGTGTGGTTGCGGTTACATTACCACAATTCGATGTGATCGTACATGAATAAGTCCCTGCAGATGCCGCCGTTGGGTTGGCAATCGTTGGGTTTTGCTGATTCGATGTAAAACCATTTGGACCAGTCCATGCAAAGGTATAATTTCCATTTAATGGAACCGCTGGAGATGGATTAATGGAAAGATTCAATGGTGAACCCGCGCAAATTGGGCCGTTGTTTGTTGCAATTGCCGTAGGAGCCGCGCAGCAGTTTATATACATCCAAATTCTACCAATATTATAACTTACTTCCGACCAAATATTGGCCATAGGCTGTCCTCCTGTAGGGCAAGATTGCATACCACTTCTTCTTAACACCGTTGGAAGTCCGTTAATTGTTGTAGTGAAATTAGGAGCACCATACGAATTAACGCATGCGCCTCTTACACCATAAACACCTATAATTTGTCCTGCCGTTACTGGTATATTACAAGGAATTATTCCATTCGGCTGATTCGTAGCGCTAAATAATTGTGTGAATGCATTTGTTGTTCCAGGAAATGCAGGTGGAGCAGCAGCAGTAAATCGCACAACACGTACCGTTTGTAATCCATTCGATGCGTTTGTGGGCACCTCCAGTCCACATATAGTAAAATTAGTTGGTGCTGTAAAATGATACCCCCTAATCATAGAAGTAAAGGTGTTCGTTTGATTACCAACACTAATCTGTGTTTGCGCATTCATACCAAATGATAAGAACGCTAACAATACTCCAACAACAACATTTCTCATAATCTTAAATTCCTTGCAAATTAAGTTAATTTAACGTTAAGCTTAAAATTAGGTTGCTCGTTATCTTAATAAATTAACATGACCCGTAACGATTGATTTTTCTTGAAGGCCGCCAATCAACGTAAAACTTATTTTGTAGGTGTATGTGCCAGAAGGGCAATCAAGTCCTTCGCTGCCATATGAACCGTCCCAACCAACATTGATATTCTTAGATTCGAACATGATTTCACCCCACCGATTAAATATTAGCATTTCATACCCATCTGAGGATATTCCTGTTGACACGACGGGCTTGAATATTTGGTTGTATTTATCCCCGTCTGGTGTGAAGCTGTTAGGTATGTAATAAACTTCACCAAGATTAGCTGAAATCGTAATCGAGGTGCTATCCATACATCCCATGGATGTGGATGCAATAAGGGTTATCGTGTACCCGTCATTTGTGCCTTGGAATAAGTGTTCCGGGTACTCCTGATTTGATACATTCCCATCCCCGAAATTCCACACATACCCTGTTGCTCCGATACTTGAGTTATTAAAATTAAGCACCTGTGTTGATTCTGTAAAGGAAGGTGGATTGGCCTCGAAATTCGCTTGTGGATAATCTTGTACGCATACAAAATCAGGTTGGGTTACACTGTAAGAACATCCGTTTAATGTAGCCGTTAAGGTCACGTCATAACATCCGCCAACTCCAAAGTTCATTTGTGCGTTTGCACCGACGCTTCCTCCTCCTCCATTTGACGACCACGTGTAGCTTGCCTGCTG
>Ga0315899_10009702_pt1 | contig 10335 bp, 7 predicted proteins | sample LakEriMetagenome_2_FD_203518 | JGI IMG/M metagenome (GOLD analysis project Ga0315899, IMG submission 203518) | Freshwater fungal communities from buoy surface, Lake Erie, Ohio, United States - Buoy 4 MA112 | ecosystem: Environmental > Aquatic > Freshwater > Lake | place: USA: Lake Erie, Ohio...
GGAGCCGGAAGTGATGGAGTCGTGGAGAAAGGGAGTGCTGGGGTTCCAAAAAACGCCACTACTTCAGCACTCCATTCCCCGAAGACCTTCGACCTCCTCGCCAGCACCCGCATCTTCGAAGGCAAAGCCTTAGAAGATCTTAAAGCCCTGCAACCCGGCCAAAGCGTCCTCTTCAATCTCACCTGGGCCACCCTCTACGGCCCTGGACGCATCACCGACGTGTGGCTCGATGAACCAGCGCGAAACCTTGCCAGCGCTCAGCAACTCGAACGCCACCGCATCCACATCCGCCAGCGCGGGCTGCCCGGCTGGGTCACCGCCGTCGAGGACGAGCCTCAATTCGTCACCATCACCTTCTTTGGCAATGTCGATCCCAAGCTCTTCGACGAACTCACCATCAAAGACCCGAACGCCAAACCGCCGGCCGATGGCAGCCCGCCGCCTGCCGAACCGCGCGGAGGCCTCGCCGTCGCGCGCGATAGCCTCATGACCTACGACCCCGTGAACGACCGCAAAACCGGCGGTATCCTCGACGTGAAGAAGATCCCCATCGAACCCGGCAGCAGCGGCGTGCAGATCAAGCTCAAGATGGACATGATGCTGGAAGGCTACCGTCCGAAACGTATCGTCCGCTTCTATCCCCCCACTTGGAAAGTAAATGCTCTGCCCAGAGAAGAAGAGTTTCAGGGGCGGGAGTAGCCCTGAGGTGCTGAGGTGCGCTACAACCAGGGCGAGCAGCCGATGGTTTTCGAGGTCACATGCGACGAGAAAGTCATGTGGGAATTCGTCAATCACGCACGCTTTGAGACCGTTTGACAGATACAGTTGCTCGATGTGCCTGCCGGCGCGACAAAAGGCGAAGTCCTTCGCTGAATGCCTCCACCATTGAACCCCATGAACAGACTTCTGAACCCCATGAACACACTTCCACTTCACACCCGACGCGACTTTCTCGGTGGCATCAGCAGCGGATTCGCGGGGGTCGCGCTTTCGCAACTGCTCGCTCGCGACGCCTCCGCCGTCATCCCGGTGCCAAGGCCGGAGTTCAACGGCGGCATTCATCATCCGGCAAAAGTGAAGCGCGTCATCCAGCTTTTCATGAATGGCGGCGCGAGCCCGATGGACCTCTGGGATTACAAACCGATGCTCACGAAACAGCACGGACAGGAGCTCGGCTCGAAGGTGAAAATCGAAGGCGCGACCGGCATGCAGGGGCCGCTGATGAAGAGCCCGTTTGAGTTCAAGCAGCATGGTCAAAGCGGACGCTGGGCGAGCAGTCTGTTTCCCGAGCAGGCCAAGCTCGTGGATGAGATGGCCTTTCTCATGGCGATGCAGGGCCGCTCGAATGTGCATGGTCAGAGCGCCTACCTGATGAACAGCGGCTTTCTGCTGCCGGGCTTCCCCTGCATGGGTGCATGGATTTCCTACGCGCTCGGCAATCTCACCGACAACCTTCCCACCTTCATCGTGCTGCCCGATGCGCGCGGCCTGCCCTACAACGGACGCGGTTGCTTCACCTCTGGCTTTCTGCCTGCCCTGCATCAAGGCACCGTCATCAAAGCAGGCGCGTCACAACCTATCCCCGACCTCTTTGCCAGCGACAAGTTTGCCTTCGCCACGCGCCAGGCCGATGGCGACGGACTGGCGTTGTTGAACCAGATGAATCAGGCGCACGCCGCGCAACATCCCGGCGATTCACGACTCGATGCCCGCATTGCAGGCTATCAACTCGCCGCAAAGCTTCAGCTCAGCGCGCCCGAAGCCTTCGACGTGATGCGCGAGCCCGAGTCTGCACGCCAGGCCTACTGCCTCGACAGCGCCGACAAAGCCACTGCTGACTTCGGCAAGCGCTGCCTGCTCGCAACGCGCCTCATCGAGCGTGGCGTGCGCTTTGTCCAGGTGTGGAGTGGCCCCGAGGGCGCGGTGAACAACTGGGACAACCACGGCAACATCCCCAAAGAACTCCCGCCCATGTGCGCCAGCATCGACAAGCCAATCGCCGCCCTGCTGCGCGATCTCCGCCAGCGCGGACTCGCCGAAGACACGCTCGTCGTCTGGACCACCGAGTTTGGACGCACGCCGTTTTCGCAGGGATCACTGGGCCGCGATCACAACTGCGGCAGTTTCGTGAGCTGGCTTTGGGGCGCAGGCATCAAGCCCGGCATCGCCCACGGCCAGAGCGACGATCTGGGCTACCAGGCCGCGCAAGACATCACCACCGGCTACGATATGCATGCCACCATACTGCACCTGCTCGGCATCGATCATCAAAAACTCACCGTGCGCACCAACGGCGTGGACCGACGCCTCACGGATGTGCATGGGAACGTGGTGAAGGAGATTCTCGCTTGAAGCCAATCACCGGCCATGAAAACGCATCGGAATTACATACCAGATATTACTGCGAACCGCGCACCGCTCCCAAGGAGTCAGTCATGAGAAACAACTCATGCACCATCATGCTGCTGGGCCTGTTGCTGATTGCAACGCCAGCCCGGGCGGCTGATGTGGCATTGGCGAATGCGGATGAGTTCTTCACTTCCAAAATCGAGCCGTTGCTGAAACAGCGCTGCTACGAGTGTCATTCGCACGAAAAGACAATGAAGGCTGGGCTGACGCTCGATTCCAAATCCGGCTGGGAGGAAGGAGGAGACTCGGGGCCTGCTATCGTCGTGGGAAAACCGGAGGAGAGCTTGCTCATCAAGATGGTGCGATGGTCAGATGACGATCACCAAATGCCGCCGAAAGAAAAACTTCCGGCGTCGGAGATCGCGATGCTGGAGGAATGGGTGAAACGCGGAGCGTCCGATCCGCGCGTGCTCGTAGAGACGCGACCAAATGCCACGGACTGGTGGTCACTCAAGCCGCTCGTGAAACCCGCGATTCCAGTCATGGCAGGCTCGACGGTCGAGCATCCGGTGGATGGCTTCATCCGGTCGCGGCTCGCGGAGCGGAATATGACCCCTTCTCCTGAAGCAAACCGACGCACGCTAATCCGGCGGTTGTATTTCGATCTGCATGGCTTGCCGCCGTCGCCTGCCGAGGTTGAGGCTTTTGAAAAGGACAGTGATCCGAAGGCTTACGAGCATTTGGTGGACCGGTTGCTCGCTTCACCACGCTATGGCGAGCGATGGGCGCGGCACTGGCTGGATACGATTCATTTTGCGGAGACGCATGGCTGTGGTCACGATCTGCCACGGGATCATGCGTGGCGGTATCGCGACTATGTCATCGAGTCGCTGAACGCGGATAAGCCTTGGTCTCGTTTTGTTCGCGAGCAGCTCGCTGCGGACCGTCTTTTCCCCGAGGAGCCGCGTCTCATCGCTGCGCTCGGGTTTCTCGGCGCGGGGGTGTTTGACCACAGCGCGTATGAGACGGCTCCGACGAACTTCGACTACCTCGACCGCGATGATTTGGTGACGCAGACGATGGCGGCCTTCACCAGCACCACGGCGAACTGCGCCCGATGCCACGCGCACAAGTTCGATCCGATCACGCAGGAGGATTACTACGCGCTGCAAGCAGTCTTTGCGGGCATCATTGAAGGCGATATTCCTTTTGATGAAGACATGAAGGTCGCGCGGCAGCGGAAGCATTGGCAGTCGCTGCTCACCGCCGCTGAATCGCAGGACAAGACCGTGCTGCTCACAGCAGAAAATGAGGCGATCGTCGCCGATTGGGAGAAGCGTCAGGGGCCGGCGGTAAAATGGACGACGCTCGGATACGAGAGCTTCATCAGCACCGAGGGCGCGACGCTTTCGCGCAGCGGCGAGGTCATCATCTCTGGCGGCACCAAGCCGGAGAAAGACACGTATGTCATCACCGCCACGGCGCCCCTCGCGAGCATCACCGCGCTGCGGCTCGATGTCATCGCAGACAAGTCCCTCCCCAAAGACGGTCCGGGCAGGCAGGACAACGGCAATCTTACGGTAAGCGAGTTTGAGGCGCAGGTCTTCGATGCTGGAGCATCGTCGCCGGTGAAGTTGAAGTTCTCACGCGCGACGGCGGACTTCAATCAAGCCAGCTACGCAGCTCCATCGGCAATTGACGGCAATGCGGCCACGGGCTGGGGTATTCATCCGGCCGTGGGTCAGTCGCACCATGCAGTGTTCGAACTCGCTGCTCCGCTTACCCTGAAGTCTGACGCGAAGCTCACCATCTCGCTGAAGCAACTCGCGCCGCAGTCGCATCTCGTGGGCCGCTTCACACTCTCCGCGACCGATGAACCCGCAGCCCGCGTTTCAGCGATGCCTGCGATCGCCTCGTCGGCGCTCGCCATTCCCGCCGACCAACGCACCGAGCCACAACACGTCGCGCTCGCCGCTCATGTGCTGCGTCTGCATGCCGCCGACGCAATGCAAAAGCTGCCCGCGCCGGCGCTCGTCTATGCCGCAGGCAGGAAGGCCGATGTGCTGCTCGCCGTCAGCAAAGGCAAGCCGACCACCGTGGCCAAGCCCAAGGTCGTGCACATCTTGAAACGCGGAGAGTTTGATAAGCCCATCGGTGACGCCGAGAGCGGCGTGCTCAGTGCCGTGAAGGTGCTGCCCGCGCGTTTCACCAACGCACACGCCGGCGATGAATCCGAACGCCGCGCTTCGCTCGCGGATTGGATCGCCGATGATAAAAACCCACTCACCTGGCGCAGCATCGCGAACCGCGTGTGGCATTATCATTTCGGTCGCGGCATCTGCGATACGCCAAGCGATTTCGGACGCATGGGCGGCGTGCCGTCGCATCCCGAACTGCTCGACTGGCTCGCCTGCGAATTGCGCGACAGCGGCGGCTCCTTGAAGCATCTGCACCGCCTCATCGTCACCAGCGCCGCGTATCGCCAGAGCAGCGAGCACCGCGAAGAGGGTGCAAAGCTCGACGGCGACAATCGTCTGCTCTGGCGCATGAATCGCTTGCGCCTCGACGCCGACAGCTACCGTGACTTCGTCCTCGCTGCGGCGGACAGACTCGACCTCACCCTCGGCGGTCCCAGCGAGCGGCAATTCATCACCGGCCCGCCCGTGCAGCTCACGCCCACGCTCGACTACGCCGCCTACGACTGGTCCGCGCTACCGAGGCATCGCCGCAGCATCTACCGCTTTGTCTGGCGCGGCGTGCCCGACCCTTTCATGGACATGCTCGACTTCCCCGACCTCGGACTGCTCGCCTCGAGCCGCAGTTTCTCCGCTTCGTCGCTGCAATCCCTCGCGCTCTACAACAACAGTTTCGTCCTGCACTTCAGCAGTGAGTTGGGGAAACAAGTCACTACGCCCGCCGAAGCCATCCGCCGCATCCTGCTGCGCGAACCGACGGAGGATGAACTCCCCGGCTTCATCGCATATGCTCAGAAGAACGGCCTCGCCGCGCTCTGCCGCGTGCTTATCAACAGCAACGAGTTTCTTTTTGTGAACTGAATCCCATTCATGAAAAACATCCTTGACGGACCTGGCGACATTGATGACGAAGGCCGTGGCTACATCTGCATACGATTCCCCAACCAGGAATCCCTCAACCTTATCCATGCCGACGAAGCGCAGGCCAAAGTGAAAGCCCTGCTGCCTAAGTTGGACGTGAAGTTTGTGAAGTAACGAAAGGAAAAAAATGATCCACGTCATCGCCACCATTGAACTCGCACCAGGCACGCGCGAAACATACCTGACCGAGTTCCGGAAAATCATTTCCGACGTCCGCGCAGAGAAAGGCTGCATCGAATACGGCCCCGCTGTGGACGCACAAACTGATCTGTCCAATCAAGCCAAGGTCGGTCCCGACAAGGTCGTCGTCGTGGAGAAGTGGGAAGATCTCGCCGCACTCAAGGCGCACTCGGTTTCGCCGCACATGCAAGCGTATCGCGTCAATGTCAAAGATTACGTGCTCGGCATGCATTTGCTGGTGCTCGACCCGGCCGACTAAGTCGATCACGAGAAACGACAATCATCGATCCAGGACTTCCCGGCTATCACACAACCACCGTAGAAGGTTCTTGAACGGCCTCCGCGTCGCGCTCGATCTTCCGATTCTCGAATGCTGGACGCCCGCGTCGCACATTACGATAGAATCGCCGCTACCGTCTCAGCCATTTCCTACCGCGATGGCTGGCTCAGTTCTTTCCCACTGATCCAAATGAGTTGTCAGTCAATACAATAGTGGGATTGGCGATGGCGGTGGCGATGGCCTGCAAGAAGCGGGCAGCTGGAGCGCCGTCGAGGATGCGGTGGTCGAAGGTCAGACTGAGGGTCAGCGTCAGGCCGACTTCGAGACGTCTGTCGCGAACGACTGGCTCTTCGATGATTCGACCGATTCCCAGAATCGCTGCTTGCGGGAGGTTGAGAATCGGTGTGAAAGCGTCGATGCCAAACATACCTAGATTCGTGACGGTGAAAGTACCTCCGGCAAGATGCTCCTGCTTCAACTGTCCGGTACGTGCTAGCTGTATGAGTTGCCTGGTTTGCCCTGCAATTTCGATGAACGTTAAGCGATCGGTATGACGGACGACCGGAGCTAATAAACCATCTGGTGTATCGATCGCAGTGGCAATGTGAATTTCTTCAAATTGGTAGATCCCTTCGCGATACCAACAGGCATTTAACTCCGGGAACTTGCGAAGCGTTTGAGCGGCTATTCCAATCAAAATATCGTTGTAGCTAGGGACCGCACCATCGCTGGCATCGAGCTTCAGTTTTTCGCGAAAGGACACAAGCGATTGTACATCGACTTTCGTTGTTAGCGTAACAGGGGCAGCTTGATGAAGTCCTGCCATCATTCGCTGTGCAATGACTCGGCGCAACTTGCTTGCAGGGAAATGATGACCAGGTACGGACGGTGTCGGCTCTGCAACCGTGTTCGCCACCTGCGGTGTGAACGGTGCAGTGACGACATCTCGTTCTCGAATTCGGCCCCCACGTCCAGTACCCTTCAGACGAGTCCAATCGACTCCGAGTTCGCGAGCGCGTCGGCGTGCGCGTGGCGTTGCGATCGGGCCCTTTGCATTTTCGCCAATCGACTGGTCGCGATCATGAGCATTAGCAATTCGTCGGATGTCTTCCGTGAGGACTCGCCCGGTCGGATCAGGGGTGAAGACAGAGCCCAGGTCTATACCCAGTTCGCGTGCCAATCGACGCGCTGCGGGACCCGCAACCCGCGGACTTGAAGACACAGTAGCGGCAGGAGAATCCGCTGATTCAGTACGCAAGCTGTCTGTGGCGACCGACGGAGTGGGCGATGAGTCGATGCGATGGACATGAACCGACGCGGGTGCGGGTTCCCCTTGGGCAAGAAGAAAGCCAATCACTTCGCCAACTTGGACGGTTGCTCCCGGCTGAGGTGCATCCGGTGGAATGCATAAGTAGCCCGAGTCAAAAGATTCGATCTCCTGCGCTGCCTTTTCACCTTCCAGCAAATAGATCATTTCACCAGCGCGAACATATTCGCCAGGTGACTTGAGCCATTCGGCGAACACGCCTTCCTCCATCGACCAACCGAGGCGCGGAATCGTGATTGAGTGTGCCATTGCTATTCTCCCATCAAATCGCGAATAGCCTGCACGACCTGTGCCACATCGGGCACGACCGCTCGCTCCAGTGTCGGTGCGTAGGGCGTAGGAGCGAACGCACCATGCAACCGTTTGATGGGTGCATCCAGATCGTTGAATCCCGCGTCTGCTACGTGAGCGGCAATCTCCGATGCGAAACCACATGGCCCAAAGGCTTCATCGACAACCAGCAATCGCCCCGTTTTGGCAACGGATTGAAGAATACTATCGACATCCAAGGGTGAGACGGTGCGTGGATCGATAATCTCCACGGAGATATGCTCGCCCGCAAGTTGTTCGGCGGCTTGCAATGCATGCTGAACCATCAACGAGAGTGCGACCACGGTGACATCGGTCCCGACTCGTGCGACCCGAGCTTTTCCAAAGGGAATTTCATAGTGCTCCCTGGGAACGGAACCTTTGCTCTGCATCAGTTCGCGGTGTTCGAGGAATAAAACTGGATCGTCGCTCCGCAGCGCGTGTGCAAAAAGACCTTTTGCATCGTAAGGGTTGGACGGCAATACAACGCGTAGACCGGGAATGTGCGAGTAGATGGAATGATACATTCCAGAATGATGCGTGGCAGCCGAGTGACCGACGCCTCCACAACCACGCAATACAACAGGCATCTTCAGTCGGCCGCTGCTCATGTACTGCATCTTGGCGATCTGGTTGACGATCTCTCCAAACGAGTCATTGATAAAGTCGATGAACATAAAGTCGATAATAGGTCGTGTGCCGGTCATCGCGGCTCCGCAGGCTAGCCCCACGAAGCCGCGTTCACAGATAGGCGTATCGCAAAGTCGGTCGGCTCCGTACTTGGCGTACAAGCCGAGCGTCGTTGTAAAGTTACCACCGCGAACGCCGATCCCTTCACCCATTACGAAGATTTTTGGATCGGCTGCCATGGCTTGATCGAGGGCTTCCAGAGTGGCAGCGACGAACGAGAGATCTCGCGACTCAGAGTCGGATTTTGGAAGTTGAGCATCGACAACGCCTGCCGAATAGACATGCGTAGTTGCTGTCCTGGCTGGCGGTACCTCGCTTCGTTCAGCGAAATCTCTCGCTTCCTTTACTAAGCCTACCACTTCTTGATCAACCGCGTTAAATTGGTCGATCATCGCGCCGTTCTCAGTTCTCAAACGCGCGATGGGACAACGCTCCTTCCACGCTGCCACTTCTTCTTTGGTTCGGTAAGTAAAATCACCCATCCCCTCGGCGTGGGCTCGAGTGCGATACGTTTTGCATTCGATCAATGTCGGTCCGCCACCACTTCGCGCCCGTGCAACGGCCTCTGCTGCGACTCGGTAGATTTCCAACACATTATTTCCATCGATGGTGATGCCTGGAATTCCGTAGGCGGCGCCTCGCGACCCGATACTTGGATTGCCGCTGGAATAGGAAAAGGGGACTTCGGTAGCGTACTGATTGTTCTCGCAGATGAACAGCACGGGTAGCTTCCAGATGCTGGCCATATTAAGCCCTTCATGGAAGGCCCCGTTGTTGACCGCTCCATCACCAAAGAACGCTGCCGCAACGGTACCGTTCTTGAGTATCTTCGAACTGTACCCACCTCCGCACGCTTGGAGCAGACATGGCCCCACGATACCGCTAGTTCCCATCATGCCGATCTCTGGTGAGAAAAGATGCATGCTGCCGCCGCGTCCGCGAGAGCACCCCGTTTCGCGACCGAACAGTTCCGCGATCAATTCTCTCGGTGTCATGCCCTTAGCCAATGCGTGACCATGTCCACGATGCGTTGAGAAAATCGGATCCTGTTCCGATAAGTGCGCACAGACACCTGTCGCAATCGCCTCCTGGCCAACATAAGTATGACATGCACCGTGAATGAGTCCTCGCTGATGGCACCGCGCGAGTTCCTCTTCGGTTTGCCGAATAATTTGCATCGTGCGGTAAAGGGCCAGAATCATTTCGTTTGACAGGTTACAAAACTGGTTCATGGAGTTCACTTACTCTCCGTGCGAAACGATTGAATGTTTCCAGGCTCATGGCCTGGCGTGCCGCCAGCGTTCATGGCCATGTTGCCACCATCCATAGGGATGATGGCCCCGGTGATCCATTCCGATGCGTCGGATGCCAAGAGTACCGCAAGGCCCATGATGTCGTTTGGCTGTCCCAACCTTCCTGCGGGAATGCCTCGTAGAAAGCGACCTTCAAGCGTACTGTCGTCGGCCATACGGGCTTCAAGGCTCGGGTTTACCACTTGCGCTGGCGTTACACAATTGACGCGGACTCCGCGATAACTCCATTCGGTACTCAACTCACGCGTCATTTGGATGACGGCTCCCATCGCCATGCTGTAGGCGATATGTCCACGACCGAGGGCTGTGGAGCTAGCCAGCGAACCGATGTTCATGATCGAGCCGCGGCCTTGGGACAGCATGCGCCGGCCCGCCTCTTGGCACATCGAAAATCGGCCCACGACCAAATTCTGCAACACCCGATGCAGATCGGCGATGGTCAAATCTTCAGGCTTGGCCAAATGCCCGTCACCGGCAATATTTCCCAAAAAATCGACTCGTCCAAACTGAGTATCGACCCGTTGAAACAGTTCAGCGATGGCTTCAGGAGAGGAGACGTCGGTTCCAGCCACCAGCGTCTTGCGTCCGAGTACCTGTATTTCAGTCGCGGTGGCTTCTGCACCTGACAGATTGCGATCCACCAATACAAGATCGGCTCCGTGCTGGGCGAGCGCCAGAGCGGTCGCCCGTCCCAAACCTTGCGCAGCGCCGGACACGACGGCGACGCGACCCATGAGTGAAAACATAGAGTCCATTGAGATCCTTATCAAG
>Ga0315899_10009703_pt1 | contig 10334 bp, 7 predicted proteins | sample LakEriMetagenome_2_FD_203518 | JGI IMG/M metagenome (GOLD analysis project Ga0315899, IMG submission 203518) | Freshwater fungal communities from buoy surface, Lake Erie, Ohio, United States - Buoy 4 MA112 | ecosystem: Environmental > Aquatic > Freshwater > Lake | place: USA: Lake Erie, Ohio...
GCACGCAGGGTCAGGAGCATATCGCCGCGGCCGGCCAAGGCTGCGTGATTCTGGTCCACCATTCCCAGCCCCGCGATGCGGCCGCTTTGGCGAGCCTGCTGCCGCCCGAGGCGCTTTTCGCTTTCGACTGGGCCTATGCGAAACAGCCATGGGCGCGGCCCTTCCTGCGCGGCGCGCGCTGCCACCCCGTGCAAACGCCCGACGGCATGGCCCCGCGAGCGCTGGCCCGCAAGGCGGCCAAGGGCGAGACCATCGTGCTGTTCTGCGGCGGCGATCTGAAAAGCCAGGCCCGCGCCCGCGCCTATCGCCTCGCCGCAATGATCGCGCTGAAGGCGGACGCGCCCATCCTCCATGTGCGCGCGCAGCGCCAGCGCGCAGGGCTCGGCCGCGCGGATCTGCGCTTCGTCTTTGCGCCTGCGCGCAAGCTTGATCCGCCGCCGCATCTGCGCGGTACCTCACGCACGCGCGCCGGAGCCGTTGCGGTCTACGACATGGTCTCCGACCTCGCCTTCGCATGCGCCGATCATGGGCGCGCGCTGTTCGAGGCTTTCGCAAGCGCCGCGAAATCGCTGCCGCGCGGGCGCGCCTTTCTGGAGGATCCGCTCGCCGGCTCCCTTGGCGCCGGCAAGGCGCTGATCGGCGCCGCCTTGCTGGGCCGCAAGATCATGGCCTTCACGCAGGAGGGCGAACGCGTCGGCCTGATGCTGCCCAACGCGGTGGGCGCGGCCGTCGTGTTCTTCGCCTTGCAGGCTGCAGGCCGCGTGGCCGCGATGCTGAACTTCTCGGCGGGCTCCGCCAATGTGCTCGCCGCCTGCCGCGCGGCGCAATTGCGTTGCGTGCTCACCTCGCGCGCCTTCATCGAAAAGGCGAAGCTCCATGCGCTCGTCGAGGCGATGGAGCCGCATGTCACCTTCGTCTATCTGGAGGACGTGCGCGCCGGCGTGACCGCCGCCGACAAGCTGCGCGCGATTCTGGCGGCGGGCAAGCCGCTCGCGCGGCCCGCGCCCGACGATCCGGCGGTCGTCCTGTTCACGTCAGGCTCGGAAGGCACGCCCAAGGGCGTAGCGCTGTCGCATCGCAATCTCCTCGCCAATGTGGCGCAGATCCATGCGCGCGCCGATCTCACCTGCGACGATATCGTGTTCAACGCGCTGCCGGTGTTCCATTCCTTCGGCCTCACGGCGGGGCTTCTGCTGCCCACGCTCTCGGGCATGAAATGCTATCTCTATCCATCGCCCCTGCACTATCAGCAGATTCCTGAACTGGTGCATGCCACCCAAGCCACCGTGATGTTCGGCACCGATACGTTCCTCAACGGCTATGCGCGCGCGGCGCAGGATCATCATTTCGAAAGCGTCCGCTATCTCGTCGCCGGCGCCGAAGCCGTGAAGGACGCGACGCGCCGCATGTATCGGGACCGGTTCGGCGTGGAGGTTCTCGAAGGTTACGGGGTGACGGAGGCGGCGCCCGTCATCTCCGCCAACACGCCCATCGTGAATCGCGCCGGCGGCGTGGGCCGGCTCGTCGCCGGCGTCGAGGCGCGGCTCGATCCCGTTCCCGGCATCAAGGGCGCGGGACGGCTGTGCGTGCGCGGCCCCAATGTGATGCTGGGCTATTATCGCGCTGAGGCGCCCGGCGTGCTGGAGCGCCCGCCCGGCGGCTGGCACGACACCGGCGACATCGTCGCCATCGACGACGAGGGCTTTCTCGCCATTCGCGGCCGCGCGAAACGTTTCGCCAAGATCGCCGGCGAGATGGTCTCGCTCGCCGCGGTGGAGACCATGTGCGCCGGCCTTTGGGACGACGAGCCTCTGGCCGTCATGGCGGCGCCCGATCCGCGCAAGGGCGAACGCCTCATCCTGCTCACCTCGCGCGCCGACGCCAACCGCACGGATGCGATGTCGCATTTGCGCCGGATGGGCGCGACGGAGCTGATGATGCCCGGCGAAGTGATCGTCCTGCCGGAATTTCCGATGCTGGCGTCCGGCAAGACGGATCTTGTGGCGCTCGACCGGCTCATGCGCGCGCGCGCGAGCGCATGAGCCGGACGCTCAGGGCTTGAACGGCCCGAGCGCCTTGATGGCCGCCTCGACGAAGGAATGATCGACGATCTTCGCCACGTCGACCTGGCCCTGCACGAGTCCCTGCGAGGCGTAGAAATCCACGTCGCGCTGCAGGCTTTCGACATTCACGCGCCCGTCCGCATCCATTCCCGTGGGCGTGATCTTGCGCAACAGATCCGCATTCTTGACCGACGTATATTCGATGAGGATGGGGATGACCTCTTCCGCCGTCTCGCCGGCGAGTTTCCCATCCTTGAGCGCGCGCACGTAAAAGCGGATGCCGCGCAGATAGGCGCGCATGAAGCGATCCGCCGCGTCACGCCGGGCGGCGAAATGATCGCCATAGAGCAATGTCGCGATCTGATGGTTGGGATAGATCTGGTCGTCGCGCATGATCTCGACGGCCGCGCCGCGCTCCACCGCCAGCGTGGCGATGGGCTCGATCGTGGCGCCGGCGTCGATGGACCTGTTCTGCAAGGCGGGGAAATGATCGGGGAAGCCGAGATTGATCACCTCGACGTCGGAATATTTCAATCCGACGGAGGCGAGCATGGCGTTCAGCATCGCGGTATTGCTGACGCCGGGCGCATTGCCGGCGATCTTCATGCCCTTGAGGTCGCCAAGCCCCTTGAAGCGACCTGATTCCACGAGGTCCTTGCGCACGATGAGCTTGGTGGCGCCATAGCCCGCCGTCGATTGCGCCTTGTCGGCGACGATGCGGATGTTGATGTTGCGCGCCACGGCATTGTACATGCCAGCGGAGGGAGAGCCCGCGCCCACGTCGAGCTGGCCGGCGCCCAGCGGCGCCACCATCACGGCCGCCGAATTGAACGTCGTCATCGTGACGGCGAGCCCCTCCTCCTTGAAGAAGCCCTTCTTGTCGGCGATGAAGATCGGCGCGTCGCTGATGGCGCCCAGCGTGCCCACGCGCACCGGCGCCTGCGCGAATGCGGAGCTTGCGGCGCCGATGGCGGCGAGCGCCGCGACCAGCCGCGCGACCGGCGACAACACGCCCACGAGATCTTTCATCTGCGATATCCCCCCATAAGCCCGTTCAAACCGCCGCGCCGAAACGCTCGCCGCTGCCCACCTTGTAGCGCTGCTGCGAAACGTCCGTGCGCCCGCCCTCGGTCGCGCCTTGCGTATAGGCGGCCACCTGCAGCAATTCGAGTTCGCCGTCGCCGACATTCTCGAACCAATATCGCGAGAAGCGCGGCGTGAACGTGCCTTCATGCGGACCGAACTCGCCGATCACCACATCGCCGGGACCATAGAAGCGAACGCGGCCCTTCAGCACCATCCAGAACGAATCCATCCGCTTGTGGTAGTGCAGATTATTCTCGCCGCCGTTCTTCTTCACGACCTGCACGGCGCCCTTGAGAATGTCGGTGCGCGCAAGGCCGACGAAGCCCTTGCCGGCGTTCATCGCCTCGGGCTTTTGATAGGAGAAGGTCTTGATCCTGCTTTCCGCCTCAAGATGCAGCGCTTCCAGATCAGAATCGGCCTGCGTCGGATCGCTCATGTCATCCTCCCTGCCGCAGCGTCGCGCGCCGCTTGTGTCTGTGCGCAGATTAGCCGCCTCGCGCGCCAGCGCAAGCCCGCCAAAGCAAGCCCGCGCCTCCTTGAACGCCGCAATATGCCGCCATGGCCTTGACGCCTGCGCGACGAAGGCCGATCCTCCCGCCCAATCAACAGGGACTGGACAGGAAACGGCCATGCGCACCGCCATTGAAAGACGAGCCGTCAGGATCGGCCCCGCCATGCGCCGCATTGCGGCTCCCCTCGCCGCCGCGCTCCTTCTCGCAGGCGCCGCAGCGCCCGCCAGGGCCGATGCGGTCGCGGATTTCTACAAGGGCAAACAGGTGCAAATCGTCGTCGGCTATGGCACCGGCGGCGGCTATGACGTCTATGCGCGCGTGATTTCGCGTCACTTCGCCAAACATCTGCCCGGCGCGCCGACGATGGTGGTGCAGAACATGCCCGGCGCCGGCAGCCTGCGCGCGGCCAATCACCTTTACGTCACCGCGCCCAAGGACGGAACGACCTTCGGCACGTTCGCGCGCAACATGCCCCTGCTGGGCGTGCTGGGCGGCAACAAGAACGTGCAATTCGATCCGCGCAAATTCACCTGGCTGGGGTCGCCGTCGAGCGCGCAGGACGACGCCTATATGCTCTTCGTGCGGAAGGATTCGAAGGTCAACACGATCGAGAAGGCGCGCGACGCGAAAGGCGAGCCGATCGTCATCGGCGGCACGGCGGAAGGCGCGACGGGCAATGACATCGCCTTTCTCATTCGCGACACCGTGGGCCTCAATCTGAAACTGATCCCCGGCTATCCCGACGGCGGCGCGCTCTTCATCGCCATTGAGCGTTCCGAGCTGGACGGGCGTTTCGTGGGCTTGTCGGCGGTCGCCTCCAACAAGCCGGAATGGCTGCGCCCGGATGGGGTGGTGTTCCCCATGCTGCAATTCGCGCGGCGCACGCGCCATCCCGATTATCCCAACGTGCCGACCGCGCGCGAACTGGCGAAGGACGCGCAGGCGCGCCAGCTCATCGAGCTGGCGGAAATCCCCTATATGCTCTCGCGCCCCTACGCCGCGCCTCCGGGCCTGCCGGCGGACCGCGCGGCCGCGCTGCAAAAGGCCCTGCTCGGCACGACGACGGACAAGGAATTCCTCGCCGACGCCGCGAAACTGGGTCTCGACGTGAGCCCCGTCGGCCCCGAGGAGGCGATGGACATGCTGAACTTGCTCGCGGAGGCGCCCGAAAGCCTCAAGGAGCAATTGCGCAAGCTGCAAAGCGGCGGCTAGGCGCGCCGCGCGCCCTGATCGGGGCGGCCACGCTCATGCGAGATCGGCCCGCGCCGCGCGCTCTGTAGACGCGCGCGCGAATGGGGCCTATTTTCCCAGCAATTCTCCGGGAGGCGGCCATGCATATCATCGACTCGCATTTTCACTGGTGGCCCCGCTCCGTCTTCGAGACGCTGTGCAAGCGCGAGGGCTTTCCGCGCGCGCGCCCCAACGACAAGGGCTGCTACACCTGCATTCTGCAGGACGGCGCCGATTACGTCATGAACTCCTGGCCCGACTGGTTCGATCTCGACGAGCAATTCGCGCATATGGACGGGCTTGGCCATCGCGTCGACGCCGTGGGCTCCATCGGTCCCTTCTCGGTTTATTTCTCCACGCTTCCCCTTGAGGAAGGCCGCGATCTCGCGATCCAGTGGAATGAGGAAATGGCCTGGGCGCAGCGCCGTTATCCGGGCCGCTTCTGGGGCTCCGCCGCCATTCCCTTTCAGGACGAGAAAGTGGCGATGGACGTTCTCGAAGACGCCGTCGGGCGTCTCGGCCTCATGGGCGTGAACCTGCCGGGCTCCGTGGGCTTCGATCCGCGCATCGACGCCGAGCGCATGCAGGCTTTCTATGCGCGCTGCGCGCAATTGGGCTTGCCCGTGTTCCTGCATCCCACCGACGCCGTCTTCAACCACATGCTCGACGGCTATAACGGCGCGCTGCATCTCTCGCTTGGGCGCGTGATCGAGGTGAGCGTGGCGGCCATGCGCCTCGTGCTCTCCGGCACGCTAGAGCGCCATCCCGATCTCAAGATCGTGATGTCCCACACAGGCGGCGCGCTTCCCTATCAATCAGGCCGCATGGACAAGAACACCAAGGGCGCGAAACTGCCGCGCCCGGCCAGCGAATATCTGCACAATATGTACACCGACACGGTGAGCCCGCATGCAGCCGGCATCAAATTCGCGATCGACTATTATGGGATCGACCGCGTGATGTACGGCACGGATTATCCCTGCTGGGATCCTGCGGCCTGCCTGAAGCTGATCGACGAGATCGGCCTGTCGGACGCCGACAAGCAAAAGCTATTCTACGACAATGCGCGGCGCATCCTGAACCTGCGCGATCCCGCGCCCGCCGCCACGGCGCCCCAGCTGCGCGAGGCCGCCCCCGTCAAGTGAGCGTTCAGCCGCCCGGCGCGAGAAGCCGGGCGGCGCGCCAGCGCAGGCCCGCGACCTCCAGCTCCACATTCAGCACGAAGGGCGAGGCGGGATCGAACCCTTCCGCCGCGCCGTCGGCGCTGGCGACCGCGGCGAGCGGATAGGATCCGCGCGGCTGTTCGGCGCTCCAGTCCTTCACCTGACCGCAGCCGGCGAAAACGCGCGCGAGCGCGCCAGCCAGCGTCTCGCCGGCCCCAAGCGCCAACCGCGCGAAGGCCGCTTCCGCCTGCGCGAAAGCCGCCTGCGCCGCAGGCTCTTTCGCAAAAGATCGCGCGCTGCGGCTCCACACGCCCTTATAGGCGACGCTGACGCGCAGCGCGAAAGCGGATCCGAACGCATGCGGGCGGTCCGCCCGCAAAAAGCCGCCCGGCTTGCCCAGATCAGGCGCCAGCGTGATGAAACATTCCTCCGCCCCGCCCAGACGCGCGCCCTGCTCGCAAGCGGCCACCAGCGCCAGAGGATCGAGCGCGGCCTCCGCCGCCAAAGACGCCAGGCTCTCGCGCGCCAGCGCGTCCGCGCGCAAGGTCAGGCCGCGTTCAGCGGAATCCATGCCCGCGCGCGCGGCGGCGAAAGCGGCCGTGGCGTCGATCAATTCCACGCCCGGCGCGCCCGCAAGAATGGTCTGCGCATGGCCCGCGGGGAACCCGTCCAGCTCCAGAACGCCCACGCGCACGGCGCCGCTCTTCGCCAGCTGCTCCGCGATGAGCGCAGGCGGTTTCGGCGTCGTGACGACCTCGCCCTGCGGCATGACGGAGGCGATCCATTCAGCCACGCGCTTCGACAAAGCGGTGGCGAAGAGAGGCGCGCCTTGCGCGGGCACGAGCACGAGACCCTCGTTCCAGTAGGGCGTGAAGCCTGTCAGCCAGCATACGCCCGCGCCGCGCGCGATATTCGTATAGACGATGAAAGCGTCGAGCTTCTCCTCGCCCATGCGCGCGCGCAACCGCGAGAGCCTGTCCTCCAGCGCTGCGCGAGGAAGCTCCTGCGCGTCCCACGCCATCAATCCACGACGCATCTGGCCCTCACTGCACGCTGAAGAGTTCGCGCGGCGTGCCGCACAGATTTTCGCAGCCGCCCTCGCGCACGATCATGGAATCGCCAAGCACGAGATAACCGACTTCGGGATGATAGGTGTTGGGATGAACGATGATGGTCATGCCCGCCTGAAGGGGAATCTCGACATCCTCCAGAATTTGCGGCTTCTGGTCCGGGAAGAGGCCCATTCCATGGCCGCGCACGCGGGTGTATTCCGACGTCGTATATTCGCCGAGCCCATATTTCCGGAACACGTCGTTCTCGGCTTTCGCGACGCTGGCGGCGGTGACGCCCGCCTTCGTCGTCGCGATCCCCGCCACCATCGCCTCGAGATAGACGTTGAACGCGCGCTTCTGCGCCTCATTCGCCTCGCCAACGACGAGCGTACGGCAGATCTGCGCGTAATAACCCTCGAAACACGGCGTCAGCTCCGTGGTCACCATGTCGCCGGCCTTGAGAATCTTGCCGCCGGGAGGCGCCATGCCGCGCACCTCCTGCCCGCCGACGCCGATGATCATGAAATTCTCCGGCACGCCCTTGGTGCGGAAAAACGCCTCGATCTCGGCGATCAGCTCATAATCTTTGCGGCCCGGGCGCGCGGCCGCGCGAAACACCGCATAGCCCTCGTCCGCCAATTGCGCCGCGCGCCGCACGCAGGCGATCTCCGCTTCAAGCTTCGTCATCAGCAAACGCTCGACGATCTTCGCGCCGTCGTTCACGCGCAAGTCGCTGTCGCCATGCAACAGCCCATAGGGCAACAGATGAAACGGCGCGGCCGCGATGGTGCGATTGCCGGATCGCCCGAGCCGCGCCTTCGCCTCGCGCACAAGCGCCGGCGCAAAGACGACGTCGCAAGAGAGGCCTTCGCTGCGCGCGCGCTCGCATTCGGCGGGATCGTCGAGCAAAAGGCTCGCAGACCCGTCGGGATGCACGAGCGCTATTCCCTGCCCTTCCTGAATGCCGAAATCGACGGCGTAGCGCAAATGGTCCGCATGCCAATTGTTGCCGAAGAGAAGCAGAAGGTCCACGCCCTCCCGCTTCATCGCTTCCGCCAGCGCGCCCTGACGCGCCGCAAACGCCGCCGTTGTCATGCAAGCCTCATGCGGTGAGCGTGGAGGGGATGGTCGCGCCTGCGCGCCAGCCATAATAATCGCGCGCCTTCTCCGACGAAACGAAGCCCTCGGCCACGTCGCGCGCGACCGAGGCCGGCGCGCGCGCGGCGGGATCGCCGAAGCCGCCGCCGCCTGCGGTGAGGAAAGTGACCGCATCGCCCGTCGCCAAAGGAATCTCCGTGCCCTTGAACACGATGCGCTCGGCGCCGGCCTGCGGGCGCACGATCGCGACATTATGCGCGCCTTCGCGTCCGCCATTGAGCCCCCACGGGGGAACCTTCGTGCGCTCGCAATTGATGGTCACCTTGCACGGCACCAGCGTGCGATAGGTGATCCGCACGCCAAGCCCGCCGCGAAAGGCGCCCGCGCCGCCGGAATCCTCGCGCAGCGCATGTTCCTCGACGAGAATGGGATAGCGGATCTCCTGCAATTCCACCGGCGAATTGCGCACGTCGCCCTGGCATACGGAGACGCTCGCGTCCTCGCCGTCCTCGGTGGGACGCCCGCCCCAGCCGCCGCCGAAAATATTGAGCAGGAGAAAGCGGCTTCCGTCTTCGCGGAATCCATAAAAAGAGCAGCCGCCCATATCGCCCTTGTGGGCGGCGGGAATGCGATCCGGCAACGCCGGCGCCAGCGCTTTCAGGATCGTGTCGATCGTCGTGGGAAGCGCAATGCTCCACAGGCCGATCGCCGCGCCCGCTTTCGCGCTCACGATGGTGCCTTCGGGGATCACCACGTCGAGCGCGCGGAAACAGCCTTCGTTCACGTCGAGATCCGGCGAGGTGATCGCCTTGAAGGCGACGCGCGCGGCGGCGATGCCGCCAGACTTTCCGGAATTGAGCGGCGAATGGGTCTGCGGATTCATCTCCGAGAAATCCACCGTCATCGTCGAACCCTTGATGGTGACGATGGTCTTGATCTTGATCGGCTGCTCGAGATTGCGCCCGTCATTGTCGAGCGCGCTTTCGGCCACATAAACGCCGTCGGGAATCTTCTCGATGACGCTGCGCACTTTCACGTCGGCCTGTTCCCACACCTTGTCGATGCAGGCTTCCACCGTCGCGCGTCCATAGCGTTGCACAAGCTCGCCATAGCGGCGCGCGCCAAGCTGGCAGGAGGCGACCTGCGCGCGCAAGTCGCCCAGGCATGCGTCGGGGAAGCGCACATTGTCGGTGATGATCTGCCACAGCGTTTCGTTGCGAACGCCCGCCTCATAGATTTTCAGCGAGCGCATCTGCAGGCCTTCGGCGAAAATCTCCGTCGTCAGCGAGGAGCCGAATCCGATGCGCATGCCGCCGATATCCACCCAATGGGCGCGGTTGGCGGCGAAAGCGACAAGTTCGCCGTCGACGAAACAGGGCGCATAGATGACGACATTGTTGAGATGCTGGCCGCAGACTTCATGGTTCATGATCATGATGTCGCCGGGCTTGAATCCGTCCAGCCCCCAGCGCTTGATGCCGTCCTCCACCGCCACGCCGAGATCGGCGAGGAAGATCGGCAGGCCGCCGCGATTTTGCGAAATCATGCGGCCCTTGGTGTCGATGAGGCCGCAGCAGAAATCGCGCACCTCATAGATCATCATGTTATAGGCCGCCTTACACAGGGCGTTGCCCATTTCGTCGGCGTAAGCGACGATGGAATTGCGGACCACTTCGACGGTGATCGGATGCGCATCCGCGCTCTTGGTCGTGTTCGTCATGGTTCAGGCCTTCTGGGCGAGATCGACGATGAGATGGCCCGCATGAGTCACGGTCACCTTGTCGCCCGGATGGATGAGGATGGTGGAATTCGGCTCCTCGATGACCGCGGGGCCGACGATGGTCATGCCGGCGGGCATTGCGGGACGCCACAGCACGCGCGCCTTGAGCGGCTTGGCGGGATCGTCATAGACGACGTCGCGCACGCCCTCTTCGCCCGCCTCGGTCGGCGTCCACGGCTCGGTGAGCCAGGCTTCCGCGATCGTGTCGTTGCGCGCGGCGGTGAGCACGAGGCGCAGATTGACGATCTCGAGACTCTCGTCGACCGCCGCCTGCCCGTAGCGCTGATCATGTTCGACATGGAACAATTCGCGCACGCGGCTGGTGTCGCCCGTCAACATCTCGGGCGAGC
>Ga0315899_10009705_pt1 | contig 10333 bp, 5 predicted proteins | sample LakEriMetagenome_2_FD_203518 | JGI IMG/M metagenome (GOLD analysis project Ga0315899, IMG submission 203518) | Freshwater fungal communities from buoy surface, Lake Erie, Ohio, United States - Buoy 4 MA112 | ecosystem: Environmental > Aquatic > Freshwater > Lake | place: USA: Lake Erie, Ohio...
AATACAACATGGGGATGTAACTTTGCACACCCATGCGGCGCATCATTGCTATTACGGGCTCTGGTCCGAAGCGAGATATGAGCGTCGCGGCAATAGAGTTCACGGAACCTGCCAATGCCCTGGACATCGTAAGTGTAGCTCCGCCACCACCCTTCGGACACCATCTTCCCCCGGTAGGCAAATCAATGCAACCCGCTCCGGTAATTTTATCACACGGCTTCATGCCCATTCGCATGGCCATGGCGTAGATAAACGGTTTAAAAGTTGAACCAACTTGACGTTTCGAAAGAAAGACATTATCATACTTGAAGTACTTGTAATCGATTCCACCAACCCAAGCTTTCACAAATCCATTTCTTGGATCTATAGACATTAAACTGGCATGCAGAATAGTCTTGGTGTAAATGATACTGTCCATCGGCGTCATCGTTGTGTCTCTGTATCCCCCGTGCTTATAGACAGTCATCTTTGCTGGTTTATTAAACACTGCGGTAATTTCCTCTTCAGAACGCGAATCCCACGTGTGACCGCATCCTCCAATATCTTCTTTGCAATGATTGTGTCCGTCTACACTCTCAATGTATGAAGCCGGACGACCACAATCTGGGCACATTTTACCTGCCAACATTTTATAACGATCACTGGTCACAACCGCTTGTCTAAGAATTGCATTGCGATCGTTTTCAGTAATACGAGCAAAAAATGGGTATTTGTCCTTCGGTCGTGAAGCTAAATTTCTGGTAAACGCAGGCTGTAACTCCTTACTTAAATGCTCTTCAATGGCATGCTCTGCATGAATTTGCATGTTTCGATCCAACGTTGTGTAGACCTTCAACCCATCTTCGTATATGTTAAAGGCAGTACCATCAGATTTTTTGTACTTCAGCTCACCGTTAGCATCACGACTTTCAAAAATTTCCGTGAGCTTGTTTCGCACAGCTTCTCTAAAATAAGGTGCTTCTCCTTCGTCGTGAGATACTTTAGCGTATTTCAGCCCGAGTGGTTCTAATCTGTATCTATCATAATCACTCTGCGATAACTTTCCATACTTCACCATTTGTGATAAGACAACTTCACGTCGCTTTGTTACCAAAGAATCTCTTTTCAATGGATTGAAAAGAGATGAATTCTTGAGCATTCCAACCAACATGGCCCCCTGCGGGATAGTAAGTGAATCAGGGGAAGTAGAAAAATAAATACTCGCAGCACTTTTCAAACCTACCGCTTGATTTAAAAAATCATACTGATTCAAGTACATGGTCAATATTTCATCTTTGGTATATACACGCTCGAGTCTTAGTGCAATTACCCACTCCTGCAATTTCTGGCCTATTCGAGTGAAAATGCCAACATCCTCGTAATCGCGTGTAAACTGTAGTTTCGCTAATTGTTGCGTAATCGTACTTCCGCCTCCGTCTGCACCCATAGAAAGTGCGGCCCTTGCTAAACTTCGAGCATCTATTCCGCTGTGCTCTCTGAAACGAACATCCTCTGTTGCTAATAATGCATCAATTACATGCGAAGGAATTTCTTGATATGAAATATCAGAACGATTCTCTTTGTAGAATGCTCCTATAGCGGTTCCGTCCGAGGCGTAGATTTGAGAGGCTAAACCCACTTTCGGATTTGCCAACAACCCAACATTCGGTAGTCCACTGAATAACACGGCCACCAATACAAAGGTGAAAAATATCCAAGGCGACATTCCAATCCACCAAAGAATCTTCGCGTATTTCTTATTTTGTTCCGGAGTATTTTCCATAGGTTCAGATTAACGTATTTCTCAACGTAAAATTTAAATTATCAAAACTATACTATCTATTCCGCCTTCGTGAAATAATTCTTTATTTTTTCAGCTATTTTTTCCCCTACCACCTGTTCAATTTCTTTTTGGCCGGCTGCCTTAATTCGAGCCACTGAAGAGAAGTGCTGAAGTAACTTTTCAATCGTCTTCTTTCCTACACCAGCTATGTTCTCCAATTCTGAATGAATAGCGCCCTTGCTGCGTCGCTGCCTGTGTTTGCTAAGTCCGTATCTGTGGGCTTCGTTCCGCAAATTTTGAATTATCTTCAAACACTCACTGCGCTTGTCTAAATAAATTGGAATGCTGTCTCCTGGAAAGAAAATTTCCTCCAATCGCTTCGCTATTCCAATTACCGCAATTTTTCCTCGAAGCCCTAAAAGATCCAATGATTCCATGGCGGAAGAGAGCTGGCCCTTTCCCCCATCAATAATGAGCAATTGTGGAAGTGGCTGCTCTTCTTGAATCAAACGCGAATACCTGCGATAAATAGCTTCCCGCATGGACGCGAAATCGTCGGGACCCACAACAGATTGAATGTTAAAGATGCGGTAATCCGATTTGCTCGGTTTAGCGTTTTTGAAAACCACGCACGCACTTACTGGATTGGTTCCTTGAATGTTCGAGTTGTCGAAACATTCGATGTGAACAGGTAATTCAGACAAGTGCAAGTCCTTCTTTATGGTTTCCAAAATGCGTTGCGTATTACGCTCAGGGTCCAGGAAAGCCTCACGCTTGCGCGCTTCCAACAGAAAATGATTCGCGTTTTTTAATGAAAGGTCTATGAGCTTTTTCTTATCTCCGCGCTGCGGAACCAATACTTCAAGTCCAGGAATCTTTTCATTCAACTCGATGGGAAGCAACGCCGTTTTGGCTTTACTATTCATGCGCTCGCGAAAGGTGCGGACAACAAATGCTAATACTTCTTCGTTGGTTTCATCTAACTGACGAACAACCTCGGCAGTGTATACATGGACGATACTTCCGCGCAAGATGTGCATGTAATTCGCATACGTTCTCTGCGTATCTGAGGCAATCGAAAACACTTCAACATTATCAATATCTGTGTTTACAATCGTTGACTTGGCTTGGAAATTTTCGAGCGTTTGAATGCGCTCTTTCAATTGTTGCGCTTGCTCGAATTTTTGTTCTGAAGCCAATTGCAGCATATCCTTTTTGAGGTTCTTTACAGCCTCCAAATATTCTCCTTTTATTATACGTTTGATGTGCTGAATACCTTGCTTATAGTCCTCTTCATGTTGCTTGCCCACACAAGGACCTAAGCAATTTCCCAAGTGATATTCCAAACAAACTTTGAATTTTTTCGCCTGAATATTCGCCTTGGAAAGGTTCAACGTGCAGGTGCGAAGAGGATACAATTCCTTAATTAAATCAAGAATGGAATACAACGATTTTCCGGAAGTGTAGGGACCGAAATACGTCGAGCCATCATCTAAAATCTGACGCGTACTCAACACGCGCGGAAAGGGTTCGTTCTTAATGACAATACTCGCGTAAGACTTGTCGTCTTTCAACAAAATATTGTAACGCGGCTTGAACTTTTTAATGAGTGAATCTTCCAACAACAACGCATCTGATTCAGTTTCCACCACGGAGTACTTCACGTCCCGAATCTTCTTGACCATTAACTTGGTCTTAATGCTGTCGTGCTTAATCTTGTTAAAATAACTCGTCACACGATTCTTCAACACTTTCGCTTTTCCAACATATAAAATGGAACCGTTCTCGTCGAAGAACTGATAAACCCCCGCCTTTTCAGGCAGGGCTTTTAATATGCTTTTGATGTGATTGGAAACTTCCACAAGACAAATATCGGTATATCTTCGCCACAATGAATTTTGTAACAGGCGCAACGGGTTTAATTGGGAGTCATCTAGTTCTTCGTTTAACAGAAGAAAACATGCCCGTTACCGCATTGTTTCGAAATGAAAAAAGAAAAACGGAAGTCTACGACTTGTTTCGTTTTTATGAAAAAGAAAGCTTGTTTCAGCAGGTGCAGTGGGTGAAAGGAGATGTGGAAGACGCAGATGACATGTATGAACTAACGGAAGGAATGCACACGGTCTTTCATTGCGCAGCCATCGTTTCTTATCACAAAAAAAACGCTTCTCGCATGTTGGAAGTGAACATTAATGGAACGAAAAACATTGTGAATGCCTGCATTGAAAACGATGTGAAGCACTTCATACACGTGAGTTCTATTTCTGCCTTGGGCGATTCGAAAGGGGAGATTATTAACGAAGAAACACCGCGCAATTTCAACGATTATCACTCAAATTATTCGAAAGGAAAATACCTTTCTGAACAAGAGGTTTGGCGTGGCATTCAAGAAGGATTGGACGCAACCATTGTCAATCCTGCGGTCATCTTCGGGCCGAACAATTGCACCCGCAGTTCAGGAACCATGATTGCTCGAATAGAAAAAGGCCTTCCGGCCTTGCCCGCTGGTGGTAGCGGGATTGTCTCTGTATTAGATGTCGTTGAAGTGATGATTCGCGCGGCGAAACAGGAACCCACTAATGAACGCTATATTCTCTGCGCCGAGAATGTTCTAATGTCAGAGCTCTTCACCAAAATCGCAGGTGCCCTTCATGTTAAAATTGGAAAAACCATTGCCAAGAGATGGCAGATTGTGTTGGTGTTTTACATGGAAGCAATGGTAGAATTATTAACCGGAAAAAGAGCAACTATCACGCGAGAGATTATTCGCAATTACGACGAAGTGAAACGATTCGATGGAGGCAAAGCCACACGTACCTTCGGATTTCAGTACCGCGACACTTTTTCCAGTATTGAGAATACTATAAGGTATTACAGAATTGTATCGAAAGGTGTTTCCAAAACTTACTAGAAAAGAAAAAACCCTTTCAACTGGAGCTGAAAGGGCTTCTTAAACCAAACCAAACCTCAAAACCTAAATCGTATTATCTGTCGGCGTAAATCCAAACGCCAAGCTGGATGCTCATGTGTTTTTCCATAGTCGTTATCTTTTTCTTTTAACAAAAATGTAAAAACCATTCCCTCCAAATATTTCTAATAAAGCAAAGGCCCCGATAAACTGATTATCGGGGCCTTTCAATTCAGAATAGGTTATTTATTACTCCACAAGAAGCATTTCAACACGTCGGTTTCTAGCCTTACCTTCCTCAGTATCATTCGGAGCTATGGGCTTATCTGGTCCAAAGTAGAACACCTCAAATCTATCCATCGCAAGACCTTTACTCATAAGGTATTTCCTAACTGATTCTGATCTTCGCTTAGATAGGTTCATGTTTGAATCATAGCTTCCAACATTGTCTGTGTGGCCCGAAATTCGGAGTTTCCACGTTGGATTGCTAATCATTAGCTGAGCCAATTCATTCAGACTAGCAAATGAGCTAGAAAGAATTACATCGCTCGTGCTTCTATACTCTAGATTCTCGAAAGCCTTCTTCATTACTTGCTTCTCTTCCTCTTTCAAAATAATCACCTCGGCTTCTTTTGCAAAGCGGAAGAACCCGTCCGCCTCGAGATAAGCATTCTTACCGCGAAGATTAGGCGCAGTTACAAATACAGTCTTCACTGTGTCTGCGTTGTATCCCTCTAGTTTAAACTTAGCTGTTTTTGTTTCCACTGCATTTCCATAGCTGTATACTCCGCCAGCTTGTTTCACTTTTTCAACTTGCGTTTCCCCGTTGAAATGTGTTAACTCAGCAGCAGGACAGCCCTTCAATTCAGCAATTCCGTATACGGTAGGACATGCATCTACTTTGTCTATGATGTTGTCTCCGTCTGTATCTGGACAACCGTTGTATTGAACCAAACCTTTCGTGTCTGGACAATCATCGCTACGGTCCATTACACCGTCTGAGTCGCGGTCTGGACAACCGTTAAATGTAGCCAATCCTTTGTCATCTGGACAGTCGTCTTTTGAATCGGTAATGCCATCGCCGTCTTTGTCTGGGCAGCCTTTCAATTCAGCTAGACCTGCCACTTCAGGACAGTCGTCTTTCAAATCAGTAATACCGTCGCCGTCTTTATCTGGGCAGCCATGTAAAGTTGCAAGACCTGGAACATCTGGACAATCATCTTCTTCATCGCGAATGTGATCTCCATCGCGATCTGGGCAACCTCGATATTCCCAAGTGCCGGGAACCTTAATACATTGATCCTTACGGTCCGAAACTTTATCTGCATCGCGGTCTTTAATGCGTTTGTATGCAACAGGAATACGAACCATAACGTACGCGTCTAATCCAGAAATATCCTTTGAACCAAATCCGTCTCCACGAAGGAAAGCGCGATACGGATACATGCTGCTTGTTCCGAAGGTTACAGGCCCCAAGCGAACAGCAAGTCCGGTGCGAGTTCCCATTAAACTGTTGTGACTGATGGGGACAGAAACGCCAGCTATACGATGATCCCAACGAGGCGTTATAGAAATAGTTGTGAAATCATGAACCTTATTCGCGTTAGAATTGAATCCGAAAGCAATGAAGTTCGTTTGGTTGATGTATAAGTCCTTCCAAATATGATAATCTATTTGTGTGCTGAAAGCAGTTGGCAAATTCATTTTGTAATCCGCTCCTGAATTCGTTCCACCGAAACGAGCGCTTAACGTATCATCTAAAGCAGCTATTGGTGTAGTCCCGAAATCTAATTTAGTGATATCCCAATTGGTTGTGTTAGCTGTAAAGTCACCGCTTTGTCCACCTTTCGAGAACTTCACCCCACCAAGATCAGTCATAGAAACACCAACCTTCAATTTGTATTTATTCTCGTTGCGTTTCCAAACATTTGTCTCACCGTCCATGTCGTGCTTGTGTTTTGCATAGTCTGGACGCCACTCATAGATGACTCCGAAATCGAAACCTAAACCTAGGTTTGAAACCACTCGATAGTTCGCGTTGTCCTGGCTCGCTTCAAAATTTGTCGAGTGGCCGTATTGTACGTCGGCATTGTATAGCGAGAGCGTAGAATCGGAGTGTACCTCGTAATCGAGGTTATCTATAAATAAGTAAGCAGATTGCAAACCTTGCAGCCCCTTGAGGGTCACACCCGCCTTCAAAAAATGTTTCTCCTTATCAACTAATACGCGACCATATCCCAACGCATATTCCATCCACGTCATCGTTTGAATAGAAAACTTATCGTTAGTAATTCTCGTGTTGTACAATGAAGGATAATTCAATGAATTGTATGCGAAACGATACAACTCAGAGTCTACACCGTCTACGTTCACATAAGTGCGCGCTCTCGCTGAAAGGGAAATAGAATTTTTTTCATTGATGGAAACCAGCAAACCTGGCAAATAAATGTTGTTGTATACAAAGGCTCTTCTGTTGTCTTCGAAGTTTGCTGTTGTAAAATCTTCTGTTGGCGGGGTTGGATCTAACAACGGGTAAGTTGTTGAGGTCAATCCACCTTCTCGAACCAAATAGCTTGGTTTGAATCCCATGAAATTATTCGCAACGCCGAAGCCTGTGCCGAATAATTGAATTTCGAATTTCAATCTGTTATCAGCAAGATTGGCTGGATTGATCTGAACACTCGAAAGTCCACCGAAATTGCTAGAACTAATTCCCAAAAGATCTTGGGCTCGGACGCCAACAATTGAAAGCGCTGCGAAAATGATAAGTAGAAATCTTTTCATGAAAAATAATTTACTTGAGTTTGGTTTTGGTAACGTAAAGAAATACCAATAAGTTCCAATTTCAATCGCCTATTTTAAAAGTGTTAAACACCCAACGTTTAAAAAAAACACGGTTCGTAGAAACTTAATTCATTCGTTAACGTACTTTTCCAAAGTGAAACAGATTCTATTGCTACTATTTCTTGGGCTTGCTAACTTAGTTGTTGGACAAGATTTTCGCGCAGCAGCTATTCAACAATATGCGGAAGGAAATTATGACGTTGCGCTGCATAGCATTAACCTTCTGGAAAAATTCGAGGCTTGCGATTATTTCATAAACTCGGTCAATTTCAACAAGCCAGCGCGAACTATAATGAAGCAAAATCTGCTGGTTGCGATGACGATGCATTATTGCTAAACAACGGAATCTGCGAATATTCCCTCGGAAATCTGAGTGAGTCGGTTCATTTGCTAAAGCTCTATACGCACGAAAACAAAACGAATTTTCAAGGTTACTATTGGTTAGCTTCAGCTTATTACCTTCAGCATAAATATGCAAAAAGTCGCGAAGCACTTGAAGCTGTTTTCGAATTGAATGAAAAATATGCGCCAGCCCATTTTCTAGATGCCGCCATTCATCAAAGCCGAAAACAATATGCCGCAGCGGTAGAGAATTTTTTAGAGGCTTATGCCCTCGATAGCACTTTAGAGGAGGCGCGATTACAGGCGGGTATTTCGTTGCTTGACATGCAGAAAAACGAAGAAGCATTAACCCTATTCAAAGAAATGCTTAACCCGGATAACAAGGCCTACGTTCAAGCGCTTTACTACTCGGGTGAAACTTCTTATTTGCTGAAAGAAAATGACGAAGCTTGCAAGTATTGGAAAGCAGCAGCAGATGCGGGCGATTTCGATTCAAAGGAAATTGTTCGTACGTGGTGCGAAAACAAAAAGACACCTATTTTCAAAATACGTTCTTCGCGCCTTAAATTCTAGTTAAGCACCACCTTCACACTCCAATTGGCGCGCACTTCAATGGGTTTGGAAAAGACACTCACGCGTTCACATCTTATTTTTTGTTGAAGATCTGCAATGTCCCATTGATTATTTTGGTTCACATCGTGAACCAATCGAACGGTATATTTTCCTGGCTGAATACCCGTAAATACAAGCGTTTCAGAATAATCTACCTTCCGAACAATTGTTCCTTTTTCATTGCGAAGTTCAACGAATTTTTTAAAGCTTTTGTCCTCCAAAAGTGGGATAGAAAGCTCGAGACTTCCCAATTTTTCGGGAGAAGAAAATTCGAAATTGGTTTGAAGGGTATCGTTCGTTGTGCCGAAGGCTGTTTCCCAAGCTCCCGGTAAAATGCGCAGACTTCCTTTGCCGGTTAACTCACTCGCATCGGCATCTATTTGAATGGCATAATGCAGCGGAGAATTCGTCTCGACAATAGTACCTGTTGCCTGAATTCCTTGAACTGTTACTTGACATGTATTTCGTTTCAACACGGAATATGCAGGGGCTTTCACTAAAATCAATGATTTCGGGTCTTGCTGAATACTTCCAGAAAACTTGAACTTCTTAAGCTTCGGAGATTTCGCAACTAAAACACTCAAAGTATCTACTGGTTTTTGATTAAAAGAATAGGTAACTCCTTCGAAGTTGTTGCTCGGTGTTGTGCCTTCTCTTCCGCCTAGTGCAAAAAAAAGGGTGTCGCTGTTGTTCAATGAACCGTATCTGAAAGGAACACTCGCCGTTGTTGGAGCTAATTTAATTTTTTCAATCATTCCATAGGCGCCAACAATGAAGCCACTTCCAACAGAATCTGTCTTGAACATTTCCTCTGTGATTTTCTCTATTTTTTTTTGAGAAAATCGCAAATTCAACGGGTAATTATTTTGGGTTGAAAACGGATTTTCAATAAAATCTCCAATTTCATTTTCATCCCAAATTCGGTTTTCATTCACATCGGAAAAGGCTGCTATGTGAAAATTCGTTTTCGGTAAATAATTGAAAACAAACTCGCCTTTATCGTTCACCTTTTTTGCGTAAGCCACCGATCCCATTAAACTATCTGAATATAGAATTACCGTTGCCTTTTCAGGCACCCCACCTTTCTGAGCATCATACACCGCTCCGCTAATTGAAGCAGAATCGAGGGCACTTCCTGTTGAAAAAACAAAATTCAATGGAGTCTTGTTTCCTTCCGTAATATCTGAAATGGCATTTCCGAATTCAATGGTGTATGTCGTATTCGCTTTCAACGTATCGCTCCAAGAAAGCATAGCCAAACGCTTATTGCAAATTAAAGTCGCTGGCTGTTTCAATGCTGGGGAGATAATCACTTCATTCGCAGCACCCGCTTGAACAAATTCATCAAAGTTCAACACAAGTGTATTCGTCGCGACATTCGTGGCGAAAGAGTCTATGCTTTGCGCAAGTAGTTTTGGCGGAGTCACGTCCTTCGCCCCACCGTTCAATCCGCGCACTTGAGCGCATCCTACGGCAACAAGAGCGATTCCAATGACAATACTATTTCGAAGGTTAAAAAACTTCATTCGCTAAAATATTGGCTATTTCTTCCAAGCCGGTTAGATCATCTTCATCGAAAAAATCAAGGTGCGAGCTGTCTACATCTAAAACCCCAATAACCTCATTATCTTTCACAATAGGAACTACAATTTCACTTTTCGAGGCGCTGCTGCACGCAATGTGTCCGGGAAAATCATCTACGTTGGGAACAATGATTGAAGCCCCGTTTGCCCATGATGTTCCGCAAACTCCCTTGCCGTGCTCGATCTGCGTGCAGGCAACAGGGCCTTGAAAAACGAAGAGATTCAGCGAGTTGTTATTTACGATATAGATGCCTACCCATAGGAAATCGAAATTTTCTTTGA
>Ga0315899_10009707_pt1 | contig 10332 bp, 14 predicted proteins | sample LakEriMetagenome_2_FD_203518 | JGI IMG/M metagenome (GOLD analysis project Ga0315899, IMG submission 203518) | Freshwater fungal communities from buoy surface, Lake Erie, Ohio, United States - Buoy 4 MA112 | ecosystem: Environmental > Aquatic > Freshwater > Lake | place: USA: Lake Erie, Ohio...
TGTTATAGTTTTTGATTGTGTTATTGTTTTTTAATTAACCCCCCCCCCCCCCGATGAAGTTGCGCAGAGTGCGAGCAGCAAAGAAGGAAGGAACGTGGCCCAACATAATGTTCCGGTGCTTGATATGTGCTGGGGAAGGCAAGCTCTTAGTCAAGGCATTCGCTACCATGAGATGGGTAACGTAGAGGCACAAGTTTGATCACCATATTGCGAACGATGTAACGTCGGATATCAATGTGACGGGAGAACTTGCGACGAACAGGATTTTCAGACATGGCAACACAGGCCAGATTGTCTTCGTAGATATGTGTAGGAGCGGTTTGGATGGGTGGGTGAGCATAGCCGAAATCACGAAGGATCTCGCGCATGTAGTACACTTCTTGTCCGCACTGACTGGCCGCAACATATTCACCTTGAGAGGTGGAGAGAGACACGCAGTCCTGACGACGGGACTTCCAAGAGACAGAACCTCCGTTAAGCATGATAATGTAACCTGTATGGGAGCGACGAGAGTCAACATCTGCCTCCCAGTCCGAATTGACCCATACGGGAACGCCGGGTACCAGCGGGTGCACCACGTTTTCGGGGGGCTTCGCCGTGCGCATGCCGCGCAGGCCGCTGCACGTGCCTGCGCCGCCTGCATGCGTGCTCGTGCCGTGGAAATGTCCTTTTCCAGCACGTTTTCCGCAGCTGTGGGTACCACAGAGCTGCTGCGGGGCTGGAACGTAGCTCAAAAGCTTGCACGGCTTGCGATCTCTAATGTTGTAGAGCGGGGCATTGTCAGCCGAGGACATGCGTTGGTTGTGGGGCCTTCACAATGTGATTGTGTGCTCTAATTCACTAATTTGAGCACATTTGGTGTAGCTGTGGGTGCCACAGAGCTACTGCGGGGCCGCACAGTAGCTCAAAACATGGAGTTGCTTGTTTTCTCTAATTTTGCATAGCAGGTCGTCTGCAGCCGCTGACGTTTGGTTCTGGGGCCCTTCATGATTATCATGGCCGTGGGCACCATGTGTTTGGAATGCCGCGGCACTCTCATGTGACATACATGTGTGCATGGCGCTTCCCTAGCGGTCAGAGAGGCCCTGTGGCTCCGTAGCAACCATCACTGCATACATGGCTCAATTTCCTGGCGTATTGGATAGAATAATAGACAAAATGACATTTCTCAAACATCTGCTGTGGGTTTCATTTCATTTCTTCCTGAAAGCCAGGATTTTTCTGCCGTTCACATGGTATAAATATGTCATCCCACGGCAAAGTAAAGGACGCGCATACGATATCACATGTTGTCGGGTCACGAGAGCCAGTGTCTTTGATGAATTAGAGCACACAATCACAGTTTCCCAGACATTGTGAAGGCCCCACAGCCAACGCATGTCCTCGGCTGACAATGCCCCGCTCTGCAACATTAGAGAGCGCAAGCCGTGCAAGCTTTTGAGCTACGTTCCAGCCCCTCAGCAGCTCTGTGGCACCCACAGCTGCGGAAAACGTGCTGGAAATGGGCATTTCCACGGCACGAGCACGCATGCAGGCGGCGCAGGCTCGCGCAACAGCCTGCGCGGCACGCGCACGGGCAGCGCCCCGCAAACGTGGCGCACCCGCTGGTACTCGGCGTGCCGTGCTGCCTCGGATGCACCCCGCCCGCCCACGGCCCACCCCTGCGCCACCTCGTGCCTCCTGCAGGAGTGGCCGTAGCACGCTGCTCTTTGACGACGTGGTCAGCCTGCGGGCTCTGCACACAACAATCCTTCCTCTCCCTAGCGCTACGAACGGCCGCCCCGCCTCTCCCCTCCCGCCTGTGCAAGGACAGCCAAAGACAGCAGAGAAATCAGCTGAGGGCACCTGGAGCACCCGCGGGTGTCCTCACAGCACGCCTGCCTTTGCTCGTTTGCCACACCTCCTTGCGCCAGGCTGGCACCTGCACACCGTAGTGTTTGCTTTCTGGCCGTTTTGGCTACTGTATGGGCGTTTCGTCGATTATCCCGGTTGCTGGTCCCCGGCACGGCGGCGATGGTTTTCGCGTGGGCGGGGGCGTCGTCGGCCGCCTCGCACGCGGCAGTCCATCCCGCCGCAGCCACCGCTGACGGAGCCGCGGGCGACCGTCACTCGAACTCGGAAGCGAAGGAAGAGCGTGAAGCTGACAAGAAGGAATTTGCACCCCCCTTCTTGCATCGGTCGCAGTCGCAGAAGAATGAAGACTCTTTGGAGCCTGAATCTCAAGCAAAGACGATGCGAAATGCCGGGTACTGCGCGGCCTGCGTGCTTGTCCCGCGTGAGGCGCGTGCCGTCAGTCTCGTGCTCCTGCCCCTTGACATCGACCTGCCGTCTATCTTCCCTCACCCGGCCTCGACTGCTGTGACGTCGAAGGCCTGCTCCGATGCGCTCATGCCTTGGATGATGGTCGTTAACATGCTGCTGCTTGTCCAGCGTTGTTGGTATTTTATTGCTGGCCGTGTTCCTCATCTGCGCAATTTTTGAAGGTATGCGTGTTTGGTTTTTTGTGTCTGCTTGGTACTGCCCGAAGTACCACGCAGTCACGTTCCAATCTCTCTCAACGCGTGCGTCCTCGTAATCCTTCATCAGTGCAAAACGTGCGCGCTATATTGCCATTACCGCCGATGCTGTTGCTTCTTGATGTGCGTGTGAATTTCCTCTGTCGTGTCGCAGGCGTACGTCTGCTGCTGTGCGCACTGCAACTGGTGATAATCAGCTGCCTAAGTTGCGTGTGGGAGGAAAATTCATACCTGCCCTCCGCTTCTTTGCCTGCAGGACGGCGTCTGCGCCAAGGCATATGCCAGGTGCGCGAGAAAAGGGGGGTTTGCGAGGCAGTAGGCGTCAAAAAGAAAATCCCGTACTGACTTGCTTAATGTGTCTCTGCTTTGCTCTTTTCGCACGTGCCCGGATTCTCTCAGGTGTTCATGGTGCTGATTCCGCTGGCTACCGGTGTTTGGCTGGCTATCTTGGGTGTGAATAGTTTTATCATTCAGGATACTCTAGAGTCTTTATGATCTAGAGTATCCTGTATTCACACCCAAAATGACTCTAAAATTTTCTTAATGACGGCCAGCATGCACTGGTCCGCATGAACTATGCGGACATGCGGACCATGCAAAACGTTTCGACAGGCGAGCACGTCGCGGGTGTGAACAGAAAATGATGCGAGAGGGCAGTACAGGGCCGGGATCGCAGTTGAAAAGTCAAAAAACGATCGAACGAGCATATTTCTCACGTTTATAAACTGAAGCCATCGCATGAGAGGCACAGCTGTCAATGCTGCATCGCCCGCGCCCTAGCGGGCATCTCAGGGTTCTTAGCGATTCCTCCCAAAATAACGTCTTCGTTAGATCAGCTGGAGCTGCTGCTTGCAGATGAGTGTACAAACATGCAGATCCATATGTATCTTCACATACGGATCAGGAATCTTCCTGGGCACAGAAGATTACGTCAACACTCCCTGTCGTACAGACAGACCTGAATATTAATAAAGGATCGAATATACAATTTTCGTGTATCAATTTACATGCATAGAAGGCACTTGGACCTCTGAAAACGAGGAGAATACAAGTGCACATACACATGCACACATCATGTGCGCGACTCATATGCGTTTTGTGGATACGAAATTGATTTGTGACATGATTAGGCCACATAGTAGCCTTGCGCCAGGGCCTGTGGATCCCATCGCTTCTCGGGCGCAGAATCCTGCTGCGCTGCCGCCTGCGAGGTCACGGCATGTCACAAATGTGTACGAACAAATGTATGCACGGCATGAAATACACGAATATGTGTGTAGGTATACATACTGAAACAAAACATGAATGAGCATAGCAGTGGCTTTTTGGGCACAGGCTCGTGTCGCCTTTGAATGTGCTGCCGCCTATTTGAGAACGCAGGCATCAACATGCACAAAGACACGCAGCCCAGTGAACATACTTTTATCCTACACCCACCCTGTAGGCTATACAAAACTTACTTGAACCAGCAGGGCGTCTTCCTCAAAGGATTCGTCATCCACAGGGGGCCTATTTCGACTGCCTCATGCAAATGTTGCGTATCAGGAAGTGTGTACACGCTTAAATTTTGTAGATTCGCATAATTGAATCATTAAATTTGCGAATCGGCCTTGTGATAAATATACAACCTGGTTTAACATGGATTACAGTGACAAAGATAGACACATACTGTCGCTTGTGTTCGCACACAAACAGAGGTGTGTTAGGTAAATTAGTTGCAAAGCACATAAAAATGTTTGCAAAGTACATCATATGCAAGCAGACAGTGGACCTTCCATGTAGCATTTTTTCCATGGCATAGGACTGGAAGTTTTGGACCCCAGATTGCGAGAATCGAGCTCGCGTAATAGTCCTGCGCCCTGGAGTGCGTAATGTACGACCGGCACCGTCTCGGCGCTTGTCCGTGGAGCTGAGAAAGGAACAGAACGAACGCGTGAATGTGCATGCGGACTCATGCGCATGCGCTAGCATGAGAGGATGTGTTGATGTGCGAGCGTGTTTCTGCTGTGCCTTCGTGAAAATACGAGGAAGCGAGCAGAATAGATGGCCAAACACATTATTCCTTCTTGCTGTTATATTCGTCGCTGCAATAGTCACCGACATATCTATCAGCAATGGGCTCCGCACTCTCTCGCTCGCAAGCAAACCTCGCTGCCCTCGCTATCTGCACGTGTAAGAGAGAAAAGAGGGGAACATACAGACATACAAATAGAAACGCACTTGAGGCCGTCAGCGTCGAACGCAGAAGAACCAGATGTTGTGGCGTATGAGCTTGTGGAGGGACAACGCTGCAATTCGTCATTGCCTGCAGCATTCATGAGCTTAAATCGCATCTCTTTGAATCTTGGTTGGCAGATGTGAAGCAATAATTCACATGCATGGGCAAGCGACAAAGCTGGAAAGAGGATTGCGGTTGGATGTAGACGCCCTGACACATGCAAACGTATCACAACTGTGCAAAGAGAAAGGAGTGGAAGTGGCGCACAGACACAAAGATGCAGATGCAAGCATGGAAACAGAGTTTACCGATCAAGAGCGATGCGCCGTTGACGACATCCTGTGCACGCGCGGCATACCCAACCACGTTTGGCGGTGCCACAGTCTTCAAAGCTGCCGCCTTTACGTTCGAATGATAGTGCTGGTGCGCATGATAGTTCTTATTCACCTGTTCGTTGCCGTTGATGTGCCCAAAGGGTGTGCGACTGGAGGCCGCAAAAACTCTGGAATATCAAGTGGGATCTTCAGCATGTGCGTGTGCGCTTATGGCGTGTGCAGCAATTGTGCGAGCGAGTCTTTTGGCATGCGTGAGTTCAAGCAATTGTGTATGCAAGTTCTTGTGCTAGATGCAAAAATGCATGTGCATTCGAAATTCATCTTTTTTTTGAATTCCTAGATTGCTTATGTACTCCTAAATCTCACGTTGAAGCTGAATGATGCCTGGTGTTGACGCCAAACAGATCGCAGGTAGGTGGTTTATTCTCTTCGTCGCCCGCAGGCCTTGATGACGCTGGGAAACAGACAACAGGCAGAACATATATGAGAATAGTTTGAAAAAGAGTGCACGATGGAAGAGTAAAATCGAGAAACATCGCACAGGCAGAACAGGGACACGCACATAAAGAAGATGAGGGAAATGATTGTTATTCTGATGACGCGTGTATCATGCGTATCAAAACATCCACATGCATTCTTGGATTTGCAATACCACGATGCCCGTTCGCATGCACATGCGCAGGCTCGCACCAAAGCAAAAACGCGCGCACGCTCAAGCACACCTATGGGCTTAAACGAGTGGGCAGCTTTGGTGCCTGAGATTGAGATGTTGACAAGTGCTGATGAACACGCACTCTGCATCGGGGCTGAAAGTGTACATCAGATCACATTAGTCGACAGAACCACAATTGTCACCAAAGTCGCTCATGGTCATCTGGAAGTTTAGGTGTTGTCACGGCGGTGTGGGATTGAAGAGATGACCTGGTGCAGTCGAGACAGAAAGCTTTGTCACTGAAGCAACCTTGTCCAGGCTTGTGCTGACGTGCTCGACACTACACGGCAAGTGTGACTCTGGGCCTGCCGCCTGTCGGTTTGCAATGGTTGGTGCCGGTTCCTCTTTGACAGTTGTAATGGACTTATTCCCGTTGTTCCTGGCAGCGGTTTGGCTACTCCACTCGGCTTCGGTTGGCACATAGAAGCTATTAAGTATGCATGTGCGTATGACGTTCAGTAGATGTGTGGATATGTGCGTGCGCTTTACTTATGTGGTTCTCAACACAAACACATGTATGCATCGGCGCCTACGTGAGACTAGATATGAACATTCACACCCGTGAGCATGCATGGGCTGAGAACGTGCCAGTGCTCAAGCACCTCCCTCATTTGCGAGTATCTCTGTGTCTCGCTGTTTGTATTTCCCTCCTTCACGCATGAATGCTCAAGCGCAATTGGTTGTCTTTCACTTTTTACCTCCATGAAACAGGGGCTTGAGTGGAGGAGTCTGGTTCGTAACGATGAACTGGACTAGAATCGTTTCTTGCGCTGTTGCTCACAATGGGCAGCTCCTGTGTGTTTGATGTGCAGGTGCACGGGAGTAGTTGCGAGTGTGATCTGTGTGCAACACTTTGATGTGCACAGAGCCCTTCGCGCAGGTTCATGTACTTCGCTCCTCTTAGATGCGCGCACCACACACTTACATCGAGTGTTTTTGCCGCATCCACGCCTACGCGTACGCGCGCGCGCGCACACACACACACACACACACACACGTGTACACACGTGTACACACACACACACCTTTTTGGTTCTGATAGTGGTGCTTGCGTGAATAGAACCACCGGGTCCCGTGGCAGCCGCTGGAATTTCGTCGTATCCGGCATCTGCTCTTTGCCTCTCCAATAGTCAGTTGTACACATTTTCCATCAGCAATTCTTGTACATCTTTGAGAAGTCTGTGCAAGAATACACGTACATGGAAGTACACACATACACACACACACACACACGATTACGCAGACGCACGCGCACTCGCGAATGCGAGTGCAAAATAACAGTTAGAGAAATGCGCCTGTCAGGAAGGATATGTAGTAAGATTTGCGATCTGATTCAAGCTCCTTCGTAATGGTATCCACAAAGCTCTCTGCCAAGTGCACATTGGCCGGCTGCAAAAGGAGTAGACGATGTGTGAACGGTGGTGCGAAGGCAATCAGCTCGTGCATGTCAGGATGTTGAACCTTGTTGTCCTTAACGCAGCACGGAGAAAGAGAAAGCAGAGATCATTTGAGTGTGTCTGTCTGAGTCCATCGACTCAGACAGACACACGCATGCGTGTGCACTTCACACCCTTCCTACACACACACAAACACAGACATACACACACACACAGGCAGTGAAGCAAGGAACTGACGTGAGGGGGGGGGGCGAACCGGCGCATCATGCACGGCGGTTGGCGTAGGCTGCCGATGGCCGGCCACTCCTGAGCATGCGAGAGAGTGAGTCAGTAAGTGCATACGTGAAAAGATACACAACCAAGTGTGTGCAACGATCATGTTGCATATGCAAGCATCAACACATTTCTGTGGCTTTACCTGAATGAATGCGGCGAACATCACCGTCTATGCCCGAATGAATGCCGCGAATGTCACCTTTTTCTGATCCTTTTGGCGAGGTGTAACTGCCGATGGGAGAAAATGCCAACAATGGCGCCGCGAGCACAAACCTTTCCTGCACCCGTGCACGTGTATACATGCATAACGTCAACTTACATACTTGGAGCGCAAGCATGTGCATGTTTGATTGTGTACGTGAGCGGGATAAAGGCAGCGGAGCGAGAAAGCTAAGAGGAGAGAGAAGGGAGAATATAAATACATAGACACATATGCAGGGACACTACTTGCCTGCGGGTATGACCAGGCAGCGCGCTTGAGAATAAGGTAGTAATCCAGATTTCCGCGCCGTAACTCCACTACTACGTCTGATCCAGGCGCGCCAGTAAGCGGCGATGATTTGCCAGCACGAAGACCGCCGGGCTGCCAGAACATATGTGTGGACGTAGATAGGAACGTCAATGCAACCATATCGCGATATACATCACTGTCGTGAAGGGCGCGTGGCACACCGGCACCACTAAAGCAAAATGAAGCAGCACACCTGAAGGCTGCTGGGATCGAAGCCGTCTATGCCCGTGACAACGTCTCCTTTTAGATATTTTGAGAGCAGAGTTTTTTGTGAAAAGCGTGAACAAAAGGCAAATCGAAAGAGCGAAAGGGAACGGGGGACCGGGAAGATGCAAGAGCAGAGAAAGAGCAAGAAACCCAGTAAGAGACGAGGAGGAGGCAGTCAAAAACCAGCAAGCCGAAGCAAGCATATAGGAGATAGAGAGTATCAGAAATGTACATGACTCTTGGCAGGCTCAACCCAAAATTGTTTTGCGTTTCTAAAACAGGGAGTAGATGCACCTCACAGGATGCATTCTCACACTGTCGCAAGAACACGTATCTCATCCTCTCTACAAAATCAGTACCAGGCAACATGCCCTGCTTTTGAGCAGCTCCCCCCTCGAGCACCTCACGGACCACCAACGAATCGCCTTTTGGATCCATCTGCCCCATAGAGGGAGTGTTAGGTCTCGAGTATTTTCACAGAAGACAACATCTGTCGAGTCCACCTGTAGGACACAGCCGATGCCGCCAACTACGCAGACTCCAGGGTTCGAGTTCGCCTTCAGCTGCGAGAAAGTATAAAGAGAGATCGGGGGAAGAAAGCACAAGTACGTATCAGTGTACTCCTATGCCGAGCAGAGGGCGGCACTGAAAGTCTGCAAGAGAGAAAGAGCTTCAGAGAGAGAGAGAGCGGTAGTGCACGCCATGCTCTGCTCTGGGATGCGCGAATCTAAGCTCTGTTCTGGGATGCGCGAGGGCGCTGTCGCCCCGACAAAGGCAGACGTGTCTGCGGTCGGCAGAGGTAAACGCGATGCGTCCCATCGTATTTTCAAATCGACGCCCCACCTGCTCTTTGCCGCGGCGGATCTCTGTAGTTTGCCCTGGCTGCTGGAAGTTCGGAAACCGCAAAACCTGCTGGATGCTGCCGCTGCCGAAGACAGCAGGCGCAGAACACGCAGGGGCACGATGCGCGTGAGGCGCACGATGCTCGTGAGGCGCACCTCACTCTAGACCAGGCTGGAAGACGCACACGGAAGCGCAGGACAGGGAGCAAGAAAGACGGGCTAGGGCCAAAAGGCGGCGCGCCAGCGTGACACACCCTAACGCCGGCTTCAATATCCAACCACCCTCTCTCCCTCTTCCCCTTGCGCTCGACAGCGGCCCAGGTCTCAGTGGGCGGTCTGAGCGACTGCGGACCTGCCATTGCGCGAGTTGCAGCAGTCCGTGACCTCCTTCGAGAAGCTAGACCCCATCGTGCGGCCCGGCAATCCGTAGGACAGGTCCTACAGTGTCGCGACCAGGAGCCGATCCTCTGCGACCGCACACGACTCGGCGACGTGTGTAGCTCCAAAGCCTATAGGGTTTGGAAATTTGAAACGATGGCGTGCAAATCAAAAGCTTTTTATTTTTTCAGAGGCTTTGCAAGTGCCGGGAGCGGCGAAAGGGAACCATGATCGGCGAGGCTCTCTTTGGCATTGTGCTTCTGGTTGGGTTGACGGGCGTGTACGCGACGCAGGCGAGCGGCTTGGACACGAAAGATTTGGACGAGCGGGCCGAAGCGAAGAAGCAGGCCATGTACGACAAAGTTGGCAAGTAGCCGCCGCCTCTGCACGTTGGCGGCACGAGCCCCAGCGCCGGCTCTGTGAGCGGGCCAGATGCGCAATGCGCTGTAACGAGTCCATCTCGACCGAGCAAGAGCACTTGCGACCACCCAGCTGTCGTGCGCGCAGCCGCATTGCTTGCCAGCGCTGCAGGAACTCGCAGAGACGAGTGCTGATGTATAGGGTTGGGTGTGGGTACCGGCTTGGGTAGATTATTCATTACGTGGTATCCCGCTGAAGGAGGCAGGGGGAGGGCGTCGGGGGAGGGGGGGTGGCGGGTCTTGTCCGATGCTGCTGAGTAGTAGTGTCTGGAGTATTTTCTTTTTTTACCCCCTTCTCCCCAACGAAGGGTGGGGGCGCTCAGGCTTGTGATTAGTGTTCTTACTTTTGAGTTCAGTTTGTAGTTATGACGCGTCATACAACGTGTTTTGTAATGAAATTTGTATCTCAACACTGTGACACGATGGGGCGGAGGGTTTGACGGGGCGGTATGTGAGGTACGGGCGGAGAGAGAGAGAGGGTAAGGGGGGTGGGCGGAGAAAGTGGGTAATGGGGGGGATGC
>Ga0315899_10009709_pt1 | contig 10331 bp, 3 predicted proteins | sample LakEriMetagenome_2_FD_203518 | JGI IMG/M metagenome (GOLD analysis project Ga0315899, IMG submission 203518) | Freshwater fungal communities from buoy surface, Lake Erie, Ohio, United States - Buoy 4 MA112 | ecosystem: Environmental > Aquatic > Freshwater > Lake | place: USA: Lake Erie, Ohio...
CTACTGAATTATTGTTGCCAGAAAGCCTGCTGAATTCTGATTCATTGATTCGGAAGCTGGTGGATGAAATAGCTGAGGATGATTGGCAGCAGGTGGAGATTATTGGTTGGTTGTACCAGTACTACATTTCTGAAAAGAAAGATGAAGTCATTGGCAAAGTGGTTGCCAGCGAAGACATTCCTGCTGCCACTCAGCTTTTTACTCCCAACTGGATTGTTCGTTATCTGGTCCACAATACATTGGGTCGGAAGTGGCTTGCTACCTATCCAGATTCCTCCATCCGCAGTCAGATGGAGTTTTACATTGAACCGGCGGAGCAGGAGCCGGAAGTTCAAGCAAAGCTGAAGGAAATAACCCCTGAAAGTTTGAATCCTGAAGAGATAACCTTCTTGGATCCGGCCTGTGGTTCAGGACATATTTTGGTGGAAGCTTATGACCTATTCAAAGCTATCTATCAAGAGCGTGGCTACCGCACCAAGGATATCCCCTCGCTGATCCTGCAAAAAAATGTGTTTGGATTTGAAATTGATGATCGTGCAGCACAATTAGCGATGTTTGCTTTGCTAATGAAGGCTAGGGCAGATGATCGAAGGATTTTAGATAGTAAGGTTCAGCCCAACATTGTTTGTTTCATTGAAAGTAAGGGTTTGAAGCCTACTGATTTGGTGACTGCAATCAATCAGTACATAGATGGAATTGGTCCGGGGAATATTTCCCAATTCGACTTAGGTGAACTGGTAGAGCTGTTTGAGCATGCCAAGACATTTGGATCTTTGATTCAGGTGTCGCCTTCTCTTCAGAATAAGTTGGTATCGATTGAAACCAGAGTAGATTCCATTGAAAGAACAGATGATTTTGCGTGGCGATCGCTGAAGTTCCTTCCTGTTCTGGTGAAGCAGGCAAAGGCATTGGCTGCAAAATATGATGTTGTAGTCGCAAATCCGCCTTATATGGGCAACAAGTACTTCACGCCGAATCTAAAAGATTTCCTAAAAGATAAATATCAGGGCTTTGAAAAAGATCTATTTTCTTCTTTCATTTTTAGGAATATTAGTTTTTGTAAAGACTTTCAATATTTCGGTATATGCACATCATTTACTTGGATGTTTATTTCATCGTTTAAAAGGCTTAGAGATGAATTAATAGACAATGAAAATCTTCTTAGTCTTGTTCAGCTTGAATATGATGGATACGAAGAAGCTAGGGCTCATCTCTGCGTTTTTACTGGTATGGCAAGATGCATTATTGGATATAAATCCAGCTTTATCAAGTTGACGGATTTTTATGGCGCACATCTTCAAGGGCCAAAAACTCTTGAAGCTATTCAAAACAAAAAATGTGGTTGGTTTTTTGAGGCAAAACCTTCGGATTTTAAGAAAATTCCGGGTAGTCCAATTGCTTATTGGGCAAACCCAAATCTTTATAAGTCTTTTTCTGATTTTGAAAGGCTGGATCAATTATCAAATCCTAGAAAAGGAATGGTTACTGCCGACAATCCAAGATTTATTCGATATTGGTATGAGGTTTCATCTAGAAAAATATCCTTTAAAAATCAATCTCGTGAAGAGGCAAAGGCATCGAAAGCAAAGTGGTTTCCTTACCAAAAAGGTGGTCCTTTTCGGAGATGGTATGGAAATAATTTGGCTATTGTAAATTGGGAACATGATGGTCTTGAATTAATGAATATGCAATCGCAGGGTTATAAGGTTGGGTCGACAAATCACAATCTGGATTTTATATTTAAAGAAGCTATTGTTTGGAGCAAAATTACTTCGGCCTCTCAGAGTTTTCGGAAAGCAGAAAGCGGGTTCTTATTTGATGATGCATCCGGTCTGTGTCCTCTAAAAAATTTGGATAATTTGGAGGCAGTAATTTCCTATCTGAATTCACCTGTTTGTGATTATATTCTTGGAATAACAAATCCAACTTTAAATTTACAGCCGGGCAACCTCTGTTTTTTGCCAATACCAATTAATGATTTTTGCGAAAAAAATAGCATTCGGGAGATAATTCAATTATTTAAAAATGATTGGAATTCAATCGAGGAATCATGGGATTTTGATGGAGGTGAACTTAAAAGCCTCGAATCAAGGTCAATTAAGGAAATGTTTGAGAATACCAAGAAAAAACTTTCCCTAAATATCCAAAAGGCAAAAATTATTGAGGAAAAAACCAATCTTTATTGGATTAAAAAATTTGGACTAGCGGATACTTTGACAAATCTGATTCCAGATCATCAAATAAGCCTGCGCCATTTTAATTTGCCCCATGAGGCAAATCGTTTAGTTTCTTTTTTTGTAGGCTGCATAATGGGCCGATATAGCTTTGACCATGAGGGTTTGGTCTACGCTCATTCTAATAATGAGGGATTTGATTCAAGCAAATATAAAACAATTCCTGCGGATAATGATGGGATTGTTCCATTATTAAATAAAGACTGGGGTGTTTCAGATGATGCGACTGAACGCTTTGTCCAGTTTGTTTCAGTTGCATGGCCTATAGAGCATTTAGAAGAAAACCTACGATTTGTTGCTGAAAGTCTTGGTGGTCCTCCAGAAGACTCTGCAAGAGATGTGATACGCAATTATTTTAGCACTGGCTTTTACAAGCATCACCTTCAAATCTATAAGCGCCGACCCATCTATTGGCTGTTCAGCAGCGGTAAGCAAAAAGCTTTCCAAGCCTTGGTGTATTTGCACCGCTACAACGAAGGCACCTTGTCCCGCATGCGAACTGAATATGTTATTCCCCTTCAAGGGAAGATCTCAGGACGCATTGAACAATTGGAAGCAGACAAACTCACAGCTACCAGCACCAGTCAGCGTAAGAAGTTCCAAAAGGAGCAGGATGACCTAAAGAAACAGCAGGCTGAATTGTTGGTCTTTGATGAAAAGCTCAAGAACTATGCAGATCAGCGCATCAAGCTGGATCTGGATGATGGTGTGAAGGTGAATTACGCCAAATTTGGCGACCTACTTGCTGAGGTGAAGGCGGTCACCGGAGGCAGCGACGAATGAGTAACCTCGTCAAGATTCAGGAAAGCCTCAAGAAAGCCTTCCAGCAGGAGGGGGCAAGGATTGTCTTTTGGAATGATCCTGAAAAGGAGTTCCTGATTGATGTGGATTCATTGCACATTGAAGGCGTGACCACACTGCGTTTGGATCAGGAAAGCAGTCTTCAGGTCAAACGGCGTTTGGAGCGTGAGGAACCTCATTCCCAATTTCTTCTGTATTCACCACAGGAAGAGCCTGATTTTGAATCAGATTGGCTGTTGGACATCAGGCTTTACAGCAGAAGCTTCCGTGCTGACCGTGCCAGCATTCTCCTTCAAGAATTGGGACTTCTTCAGCAAAGCCTGAAGGGATATCTAGCAGAAAGGCGCAAATTCTTTGATGCCAAGGACCGGTTCAATCGTTTGAAGGCCTTGGTTGATCCCAACGATACCGCTAATGACATCGACAAGAAAATGATGATGGTGGTCACCAAAGCAGACCAGCCTGATTTGTTTCATATTGTTCGCACTGTGTTCCACGGATGGGTGGAAGCCCCTTCGTTGGATCTGGATGAATCCCCAGCCAACTGGCTGGCAATGGAAAAGCTGGATTTGGATCAACCATTTTGGGCAATGGTGGAAACTGCATTCGGTTATGCAGAAGATCAGCCTAACCTGAAAAATTTCCTGATTCGGTTGCTGGTTACTGATTTCTATCATCATCTGAAAGGTGAACTTCCCGCAGGCTTGAAACCCTTGTTATTGCCTGAACGAGGGGTTCAAAACGCAGTGGTCTGTTTAGCCCATTGGCGTGATAGTTCGACCAAGGGTACTAGTTACGACCAGCTATCAGCCGAAGTGGCTGAATTCGTTCATATCAACAACTACCTACCCAAGATGGGGGCGCAAGATCTGGCTGATGTTCACACCTTTTTGGCGGTGGAGAAGCGTATTGCCAGCCGGTTGCGTGATCGTATTGCGGAGAGCCAAGAATCGATCCAGATGGAACCGATTCGCAACATTATCAATCAACGCCTGACCGGACATTGGGTTACCAGCGCCTCAGCCGACAATAGCTTTGCCCCCAGAGCAGCGTTTCATGCGGTTTACGATGCATTGTTGGCCGCTGGGGAGTTCTTGCATCTATGGCAGCAGCATAAGGCCCAAATTCAGTTTTCTAGCGCAAAAGAACTGTACAAGGCTTATGAGGAGACCCTTTACCAGTTTGACCAAATTTACCGCCATTTCTGTGAAGCTGCCAACATAGCCGAAGCCAAGGGTTGGGATATCGCCAAATCCCTGCGCCCTGAAATTGAAAACCATTATGTGCATGGTTTTTTAAGCAGCTTGGCATTGGCTTGGGGTGGGTTTTTGGAGCCTTCCAATGGCTTGCTTTCTAACTGGCGGTTAGATCAAATCCCCAGCCAGTTTCGCTTTTATGAACGGAATGTGGCGGCATGGGTGAATAGCGGGGAAAACCGGCGTGCATATGTCATTATCAGCGATGCTTTCCGGTATGAGGCAGCGCAGGAACTGTGTGGAATTATCAACAATAAGACCCGCATGGAAGCCTCCATTTCCTCACAGTTAGGGGTATTGCCTTCTTACACCGCTTTGGGGATGGCCAGCTTGCTGCCCCACCGGAAGCTGCAATACTGCGGAACTGATGTGCTAGCGGATGGAAAATCCAGTGCATCCAACAACCGCAACGCCATTCTGGAAATGGTGGAAGGTGGTGCCATCAAGGCTGGTGACCTGATGGCCATGAAGAAAGAAGAAGGCCGGGATTTTGTCCGAGAAAAAAAGTTGGTTTATATCTATCACGATGTGGTGGATTCCACAGGGGACACGGCCAAGACTGAGGGCAAAACCTTTGAAGCGGTGCGCCAAGCGATAGATGAGTTGGCTAACCTGATTTCGCATGTCACCAACAACCTGAATGCCACCCATGTGGTGGTGACTGCAGATCACGGTTTCCTCTATTCCGATACTCAGCCCAACGAGACCGACAAAACCACCCTGAAGGACAAACCTTCAGGCGCAATAGTGGCCAAAAAGCGATACATCTTAGGCAATGGGTTAAGCCCACAGGAAAATGCTTGGAAGGGAGCTGTTAGGACTACCGCAGGCGTTGATGATGACACCGAATTCTTAATTCCCAAGGGAACCAGCCTGTTTCATTTTGTAGGTGGGGCAAGGTTTGTACATGGCGGGGCCATGCCACAGGAAATATGCGTTCCGGTCCTGACCATCAAGCAGGTGCGGGGCAAGGATACAAAAACCAAGCCGGTTACTGTTCATGTATTAGGTTCTCAGCATCGCATCACCACCGGAACCTGCCGTTTCCAACTGCTCCAAATGGAAGCAGTGGGGGAGAGGTTGAAACCTGTAACGCTGCGGGTGGGGGTTTTTGAAGGGGAAGAGCAGGTCAGCAATATCCAAACGGTGAAGTTTGATAGTGAAACCAGCAATCTGGAAGAACGCAAGAAGTGGGTGATGCTCACCCTGACCGGCAAAAGCTACGAAAAGAGAAAGCCGTATCGACTGGTACTGACGGATGCGGAATCCGGCATTGAACAACAAAGCGTTGAAGTGATCATCGACAGGGCGGTGGCAGATGACTTCTGATTTGGATCAAGGGACAGACTCCACCCTGAATGACCTGCTCAATCGTCATTTCGCAGGGAAGGTGGTCCGCAAGGATTTGACCAAGCTCCTGAAAGAAGGAGCCAATGTCCCTGTGTATGTCTTGGAGTACCTGCTGGGTAACTATTGCGCTTCGAATGACCCAGCGGTGATTGATGAAGGCTTGAAAACGGTTAAGAAGGTTTTGACCGAAAACTATGTTCGCCCTGATGAGGCAGAAAAAGTCAAATCCACCATCCGTGAGCGTGGGAGCATGAAGGTCATCGACAAGGTGACCGTGAGTTTGAATGAACGCAGGGATGTGTATGAGGCGTTGTTGGGCAATCTGGGTGTAAAGAATGTGGAGGTGCCCAGCGGTTTTGTGAAGCAGTATGAGAAGCTGCTTTCCGGGGGCATCTGGTGCATTGTCAATCTGGAGTATTACTACGAGGAGGATCAGCGGGGATCCCCGTTCCTGATGCGGGATTTGAAGCCGATCCAGATGCCCGGTCTGGATATGGAAGAGGTGTTTGCGGGGAGGAGAGGATTTACAGAAGAGCAATGGATTGATGTGCTATTACGCTCCACAGGCATGGAACCAGCCAATCTGGAAAAGAGAGTCAAATGGCATTTGCTCAACCGAATGGTGCCCTTTGTGGAGAATGGTTACAACCTAGCGGAACTTGGGCCAAAAGGGTCCGGCAAGAGCCATATCTACAAGGAAATCAGTCCCAACAGTATTTTGATTTCTGGTGGCCAAACTACGGTTGCCAACCTGTTCTATAACATGGCGAGGCGTGAAGTTGGTTTGGTGGGAATGTGGGATGTAGTTGCCTTTGACGAAGTCGCAGGCATTCATTTCAAAGATAAAGATGGCGTACAGATCATGAAGGATTACATGGCTTCTGGCTCCTTCGCCAGAGGTCGTGATTCTATCAATGCCAAAGCTTCGATGGTATTCGTTGGCAACATCAGCCAAGTGGACACCTTGGTGAAGACTAGCCACCTGTTTGCACCTTTTCCAGAAGTGATGATTGATTCCGCATTTTTTGACCGTTTCCACAGCTATGTTCCCGGCTGGGAAATCCCCAAGATGCGGCCGGAGTTCTTCACCAACCAGTTCGGAATGATCAGCGATTACCTTGCCGAATGGATGCGGGAAATGCGGAAGCAGAACTTCTCCGATGCCATCTTCAAATATTTCAAGCTGGGCAGGGATTTGAACCAGCGTGACACGACTGCGGTGAAGAAGACAGTTTCAGGGTTGCTGAAGCTGCTGTATCCCCACGGTGAATATGACAAGGAAGCGGTCAGGCGTTGCCTTGAATACGCATTAGAAGGCAGACGAAGAGTAAAAGAACAATTGAAGAAGATTGGGGGAATGGAATTTTATGATGTTCAATTCAGCTACCTCGACAATGAAACCTTGGAAGAAAAATATGTAGGTGTGCCAGAGCAGGGGGGTGGTTCGCTGATTCCTGAGTCTCCCCTTAATCCGGGAGTACTCCATACGGTTGCAACAGGAGCCAATGGGTATTTGGCCCTGTATCGTCTGGAAACCCAAGTCATAGCAGGCAATGGAGCCTTGAAGGTTTCAGGTTTGGGATCGATGACTGCTGCTAAGGAGGCGGTGAAGGTTGGTTATGACTACTTTCAAGCTAATGCCAGCCGTGTTAGTGCATCGATCAAGACTGGTGAACATGATTACCACCTGCATGTGGTGGAACTGAACAATACTGGGCCTACCACGGCATTAACATTGTCAACCTTTGTGGCTTTGAGTTCCGCCCTCATAGGCAAGCCAATTCAAGCGCAAATGGTGGTTTTGGGAACAATGAGTTTGGGTGGCAGCATTGTTCCGGTTGAGAATTTGGCGGAAACCCTGCAACTGGCTTTTGACGCTGGGGCCAAGAAGATATTGCTGCCAATGGCCAGCGTCAAAGACCTGCCTACCATCCCCGGTGAACTGTTTGCCAAGTTCCAAACAGCGTTTTATTCAGATGCCGTGGATGCGGTGTTTAAAGCGGTAGGGGTTAGTTGATAGACAGTTTCTTTCATTGGCAATCGTTAGGTTGAGAAGACTGATATGAACGGCCAAATGCCAGCAAATTTCTTCGGACGAGAAGCGGAATTAGCCAAGATTCAAAAGCAATGGGAAGATATTGTCGCTGGAAATACAAGCGATGAATCGTTCTCCAACTTGTTAGTGATTACTGGTTCAACTGGAGAAGGCAAAACACGGCTAGTTCAACGGTTTTATGAAACGCTTGCAAATGATTCGAAATGGAATCCTGCCGACAATGCTTATTGGCCAAAAGCATTCCAGAAGGATGATCGTTACCTGAGAGCGAATCCTGATTTAGCAGATCATGAACCAAAGGGCCCACCAAGGTTTATCTGGCTTGGGATGCGATGGCAGAATCCAGAGGCAAGGAATTTGGAGGAAAGACTTTGCCCAATTCCTGAAATCAGGAAGGAATTACGATTGCACAATGATCAAATCAAAAAAAATCAAACGCTTTGGGAGAAAGTAAAGCATTCAGCAATGCCAGAAATATTTGGTGGAATAAAAGAAGGGACTTTTGAAAAAGTAAGCGATAGGATCATTTGGCAAAATTGTTTATGAAATAAACCAAATAAACAAATCAAGAAAAGATAAGGCTGAAAAAGTAAAGGCTGGAGACATAGAAGCTTTGATTGATGATTTGGAACAATATTTCTCATTCAAACCAGCGATTCCTCTTCTATTATTTTTGGATGATGCTCAATGGATTGATGAGTCAACTCTCGAATTTTTAAGCGTATTTTTAAAGGAAGTAACAACAAGAAAACTTCCACTTTTTATTATTGCTACACATTGGATTGCGGAATGGAATCTGTTAAAGCAAAGCAGTGACAGCCTAAGCCTCAATAGCATTTGCGGAGTATTTAAAGCACAGGTTATTGATGTAAAACCATCAGAATCAGATTTGATTCGAAACCTGTTAAAAGAAAAATTGCCCGGCCTTACCGTTCAACAGCAAGAATTGCTTATAGAGAAATCAGGAGGCAATTTCTTGAGCTTAGAAGAAAATGTGACTTTTCTAAAGGATACTCCTGAAAACTTTGTCAATGAAGATACTAAACTGGCGCTCACCGAGGTTGGTGAAAAAGAAGTTGCCGACTGGGAAAGTGACCGAAGCAAACGAATTAAAAACCAGTTCAACAAACTTGAAAAAGATGCAAAGCGTGTTTTGGGTTGGTCTAGTCAGATTGGTGTGAAATTTTTGGCAGATGTTATTGAAAATGTCGCTAAGCAAGAAGCGCTATCATCAAACTTAAAGGTCACATTCAACAAAGTGGAGCAGCGTGCATATATCGCACCAGTGAATTCATATTTCAAAGAATTCCGTGACAGGGCTATTTTTAAATGTGCTCAATACTACTTCAAAACTTACGATTCAAAAATGGAGGCATCAATCCAAAAAGCTATCAAAGAAAACTCGATTTTGTTGATTCATAATGCTTTTGATGAAGTTGGTACAGTAAAAACCGTTTTTGAAAAATGGATGCAGCAGGAAGTAGGAATAATTGATCTGGAACCAACTGAAAGGCGTGACATTTTGGGGATGATGCTCCAAGTTAATGGTAATCCAAATAAGGAAAAACAAAATAAAGATGAATACACACTCAGCACTAGAATTCTTGTTCTTGATTATTTGAATGATTACGATTGTGATTTGCTTGCCGCAGCGAGGAAAAAGGCGGAAAAATTTGTTGAAATTGACTGGGACTATTTGGTTTTGGATGGAATAGGTTGGCGTCAAAGATTAATACTTTGTGGTATTTGCAACAAAATTGATTCCTATCATGTTTCAAAGTGTCTATTAGATCAATTGAAAAAAGACAGGGCTTTCTGCGAAGAGTTTTACATGGGCTTGATAAATGTAAGAGTTGAATATGATCACCTTTTGGCTGAATGTTTGGAAAATACTGGAAGGGGTGATGTTGCTTTTGAAATAAGGAAAATCTTAATAAACGAATTGCTTGAACGATTAAATAAAGGTGACAAATCAATCCAGTTAAATTCGTTGTTTTTTGATGCTATTAAAGAAATCTCTCAAAATGACTCAGCTAGACAAAATGGTTTTAATTTTGGTGATTTATTTGGGATTGCTGCTGAAAATTTTGAAGAACACTACAACAACCAAAAAACCAAAAGGAAAAATCAGGAATATTTACAATTGGCAATAAAAAGCTGGAATCGAAAATTTATTTACGATAACGAGGATGTTATAGATGGTATTAATGCTAAAGCTTTCCGGGAAGCCAAAAGGATTGCATTGAGGATTTTTCATAGTGAGAAAAAGCCAGATGCTTATATTGAATTTTTTTATATTTACCAAAATACAGCAATGGTTTTTAACAGATTGGGTAAGCGAAAGGCTTCACAAAAATCTATTGCCAAGATGATTAAGAGTTTAAAGTATATAAGGGAAAATTTCACAGCAGATTCAATTAAAGAAATTGAAAATGATTTAGAAAAAACAAAAGGAGATTTTTATTATCGATTTGGGCATTTTAAAAAAGCAGCGGGTCAATTTAAAGACAATTATTTAAAAGCAAAAGTTGCTTGGGAAGAAAATCAAACAATAGATAATTTATATGCATTTGCTTTTTCGTCTTTTGATTTAGGAAACAACTATTATCTAGGTAGACAACATAAAAAATCCCT
>Ga0315899_10009711_pt1 | contig 10330 bp, 12 predicted proteins | sample LakEriMetagenome_2_FD_203518 | JGI IMG/M metagenome (GOLD analysis project Ga0315899, IMG submission 203518) | Freshwater fungal communities from buoy surface, Lake Erie, Ohio, United States - Buoy 4 MA112 | ecosystem: Environmental > Aquatic > Freshwater > Lake | place: USA: Lake Erie, Ohio...
TAGGGGGGAGAGAGAGAACGAGCGGTGAACGCATACCTGCCCTGAAGGCAAGTTGGAAAGTGAAAGTATTAGACGAGTTTGTACAGGAAATTTGTTTGGAAAAACGGTAAGACATAGTATGACACACAGTACTCGTCAGCCGTTAAAAAACTTCGTGTCTGCCTCTGTACAAAAAAAAGGGCATCGTTGCAATGAGCAGTGCCTTTCCTCATTACATTACGAGTTCACTATCACTGCTTTCTGGTGTACATCCCTCTTCTCCTCCACCCCACCCCCGAGATTTGACGGCTCTTTGAATTACTTGAGCAGCCGGCGAGGCAGACACGACTACTTCATTATTTCTCGAGCTTTTTCGAGTAAGTTCCCGTGCGCTCAGACCTGGAAATTCCCGTGCACTCAGACCTGGTTCATTCATGTAATTTAGCGATCCCCTCCGCGTTCAAAACAGCCAGTGTCTAGTTGTTCCTGTTATTATTATTATTATTATTATTATTAATAATATTATCATAATTGTGATTGTAAAACGAGAATGTGAAAAAGACACACGTACGCACACACTGAAGGACGCAATAACGTAGGCACAAACTGAAGAGCTCACTAACGTAAGCGCGGAGTCCTCGGAGTCGTTCTTAGAATCGATGGCGTGGTCTGAGAAGGGAAAGATGATCTATAAGAGGCACAGCGAGTCATTCAGGGACTACTGAGTTTGATAGAGTTTGCCTCCGACAGGCAGGCAGCTAGCCAGAGTATGAAGCGTCCAAATAAATGGGTTCAGACAGGTTGGATCAACACCCGCATGTTTGTGCACGCCCGCACAAACACACACATACACACACGCACACCGGGGAAGAGGATTCAAAATGTCCCGCCACGTGTGTAAGTCGCCCCAGCTACGCCCTGCTCACGGTCTCACGTTCAAGGACTGTGCTGCGCAGATTGCAAAGAGCACATTGCGCATGCACTGCAGTGCTCAAACCTACCTGTCATCGTGAAGGCATGTACTCCTGATCCATTTTGTGCCTCTGAATGCCTAGCGCCATGATCTTCTGTGTGTCGTAGCATATCGTCTGCCTCCCTCCGTCCGCCCTTGACGTCTCCTTTCCCTTGTCCTCTTCCTTTTGATTCTTGTTTTTCTTCTGCACAAGAAACACAATTGTTTCAACATTAAAAAGACACGGGTGAAAGATGAAAGGGAAGCTAGGCATGTGAGCATCTAGTGAAGTCACAAATTCCTTATCGTGGAAGCGAAAGCAGCACACAATTCAAAGGACAATCAGCAGCTTGGTCCAGAACCGCTCTTTTTCGCTGAGCCGGCCCTCTTCTTGCGCAAGCTCCTACCTGTATTGTATTGTTTAGTTTAGTGCACATACATGGCACGTAGATGTCTCAATTCATTGCCAAGCACCCTATTGTGCACGCGCTTACAAGTATCATGCTCATTGCACGAGCACTTCATCCTGTGCGCACACCCCTGGCAAAGTTTACAGATGGAGGCCACGCACCATCTACTGGGCCATCGAATTCACGTCGTCCTTCGCACACCAGCCAGCTCTGTGCTCCTTTTTCCAAGTTATCATGTGCTTTAGCAGTTTCTTGTGGAAGCATTGAACTTCCCAGAAAGGAATTACTCACGGCTTCAGACACGGTGGTATCCCTTCCCCCTCCCCAACCCCCCCAACTGGTGCGCTCAGACACATTAAGCTCGGGTGTCTCATTCGTCCCGCTCGCCCATCCACTCCACATGGCTCTAGCTGATGATGCGCTGCCCATCTGCAGCTGCTGAAGTCGCAATATCTTTTCCGAATGCATCGCAAGTATATCTAGGCGAGCAGTGAGATCATTCTGCAAATGTTCAACCTGACCGCATGCAAACGCAGCGCGTTGACAAAATGTAAATGTGACACATATCGGATATGTTGACAAAATGTACAGTATTGACATCAGTGTTTGCAGGATTTGGTACATCACTCGCTCGATTTACCACTGACACATTCACAAGAAGGTACAAAATAACCCGAATCAGTCTGTCCATCACGTCGTCAACGTGGAAATGACGTTTGCTCCCGGCTCTCGTGTGTCCCGAGATTGGGTCGTTGATCAGGAGCAACAGTTTGAGGCCATGCAGCATCGCCTGGACAACTCATCCATGGCAAGCCGAGTAGCAATATTACGTCAATTTGCAACGAAATTTTCCAAGCGCTCGTCAGGTTTTTGCACTGGAGCATGTATCATTTAAAATATTTGTATGCTCGGAACCTGAGTGGAGGAGAAGCTTTCTGACTCCTCCCATATCCCACCGAATGCAAGTTGCCGCTGTGTGCGTGTGTGCCTGTGCGGTCAATAGGAGACTCGGCATCAACATGTAAATTGACTATCAACATCTCAAATCCCAAAAACTCAGGATATCAGTTCGGAGGAAGACACACCTGGATATACAAGGCAAGATGTTGCCGCACGATGATTTCGAAACCATTTTGCGTCAGGTGCCCGTTAGCATCTTGTAAGTTTTGCCTCACGTCCCCTGAATTTCAGTTGCAAGATGTACAAACTCGAACAGATTCAAGATTGAGAATAGAATACATGCAAAAACAGGGCTGCTGGCAGCATTTCGTGTGAGCCTCTTTTCATCACTCAACACAAGCATCTTTTTAGGTTTTTGCAGAGCTGATAGCCAAGGCTCTAGATTACCGTTTTCAGACGAATTTGAGATGAGAGCATCAAAGTCCCCAGGCGTGACTTGTATCGGAGAAGTGTCACTCGTGTGTGTCAATTTCCGAAGTCCTGTGGCAAATTCCTCGAAGGAGATACCGCCTATGTTGAGACAGAAGAAAGAAAAAGGTTAGGGAGAATATACATACTCTAATGCATGCATGCACACATACATGTCGATTACCGCTGTCGTCGCTGTCGAGCATGCAGTACATGGCCTTGATGTTGGCAGAAAGATCGGATGAGTTATTGAAATTTACCTGGACATATATGCATATAGCCGTTATGACTCCAGCACACATGCAGGCACGAAAGTAATTATCTCACAACACCGCCTCGCGCAAGCGTACATAGGCGAGTCGCGGCCTCGGCTGGCGAATACATGGAAGTGTAGAGGATACTAAATTGAGTACCAATAAACATCACTCTCTCTCATGTGCGTGCGCATGTGCGTATGCGTGCGTGGTGCATCGCGACGTGCACCAGCTTTTTCAGAAGAGGGTCCAGCACGCTATTTCGGGTTTTGGTGCAGCTCTTTTCCGCGTTCTTGCTCTCTTTGATAGTTGCGACGGTGTTCACGAACTAATTTGGCCAAGAGACACAGACAATGTCAAACAGGACAGTGCCCAGACACAGGCGCAGTCGTCTCATCGTTAACAAAGATACGGCATCACGCTGAGATACCGACACTCACTCACTACTCGAATTTTCCTCAGACAAGTACACCAGCACACACCTCATCTAGCAGCACAGCCACAACGACATTCAAGAGCACAATCCCAGTCACGACAAAGTAGCTTATGAAGAACAGGTTCACGAGTAGGTCGTGTGAGATCTGCATCAATGGAGAGTGATAGGCAGAGAACGAGTGGAAAGGAGGAGGGTTAAAAGATCACGTTAAAAGTGATTGGTAAATCGACATCACTGTCTCCGAGATCATGTGATTGACAGATGCATCACGTCAGGCATCGTGCTTTTGCTGGGATTGCCAGTAGCGCACTGCCTGAGCGTACTACTTAAAGTTGATAAGGCAAGGACTTCTAAATTATAGGTCGGATTTGAAGGAGGCCCATAGTGTAGTGAGGGATGTCTAATTGAAACTTCGGCAGAACGTGCGATAAAGATGACAAGCCTGCAGTAATTTTCTTGAACTCGTTATTGATATGATGATTATGATGTTTTCGCCTTTCTACGATCAATTACAGCGTTACTAAGCCTCCTACCACCCCCAACGCGATTGCGCGCTTTCCCTCCGCGAAAGTGGAATCCCTACCATACATATGTATTGTAGGGACAATATTTCTACCTTACAGGAACCACCCGCCCTCACCTCATTAGTATGCATGGGCCGCACGATGCCAGAAATCCAACCGTCTCCGGACGTTATCTGAATCATGGTGAAGAGTGAAAGCGAAAATCTTCCTGATATCATACAAGCATGAATTCAACATCAAAATGCTTGATGCGGTGGTCAGGAGCGCACACAAGCAAGGTAAATAGCGAGAGTCCACAAATTGTAGAAATAAAATACCAAAAAGATCTTGAAACCCTTCCCGTTCGCTAAAGAAGATTACAGCGACTGCGGCATACAGCGAGGCAACAAGTAACAGCACGAAAAAAGCGTTGCACACTGGAAGGATCGCCGCTGAAAGAGCCTCCATGAGAATCCTGATAAGATATGTTATGCCTTGACAAGGTTTCTTTTATCATGCAACACGAAAGCAAGTCAGGTAGTGATAATTTATGCTACTTGCAGAAGCCAGAGAACACGGTCACCTGAGCGATTCCAGGCGCCTGAAGAGGCGCACGACACGGAAGATCCGCACTAACCTCAGAACCTGTCAAATCAACCAATTGTTTTTGGGGGACACAATAAATCCATTTGATACGTGGTCCCTGGATGCAAAAGCTGCAAGTAAAACGGTGACCATGATGAGATATATATAATCAGATACCGAGACGCCCGGCAAATTCTCGAGGAAGATGGCAAGAACGGAGATTATTACTACCACGAGGTCGAGAATGTTCCACGCGTCCTTCCTGCGTTGCATCGCAACATGGATGCGTTCAACGGAATGAGGTTCTATGTTCATACACATCGCGTACTCGCGAGCGTGCAGAATGTGTCATCAGAACGCAGCATGTGAGAGTGCACAGAAAGAGAGGGAGCGGGGGAGAGATGAAGGGGCTGTTGCTTTTGGGCGGCAGATAGAGAGTACGAGACCAGAAAGGGCGCCACCAGAGCGACAGCATGTTGAGGGCAAGCTCCATGGCAAAGAGAACGGTGAACACCTCGTCAAAACGATCAAATGTCGCCTGTCACATGTGACATATATGCACGCACACGAACTCATATGTGCTTTCACGTGGCAAGACTCAAAGACTGAAAGACGGTCAAATGTCGCCTGTCACTTCAGGGTTTACAGTTTTTGGTTTATGGTATTGGGTTTGGTCGTGCTGTACAGCAACATCAAAAGGTGATGTGGTATTGGGTTTGGTCATGCTGTACAGCAACATCGTTTTGGTTTGGGGTGTAGTCCTGCTGCACAGCAACGGCACAGGGTTTAGGGTTATTGTTTATGGTTTAGTCATGCTGTACAGCAACAGCAAAAGGTTTAGGGGTTTAGGTTCCAGGGGTTTAGTCATGCTGTACAGCAACGGCAAAGGACCTGCGCCTGCGAGCCTGAAGCAGGGAGCATTTCAAGTTGTATATGATGATGTGACACTATGTATGATGATGTGACCTGCGCCTGCGAGCCTGAAGCAGGGAGCATTTCAAGTTGTATATGATGATGTGACACTATGTATGATGATGTGACCTGCGCCTGCGAGCCTGAAGCAGGGAGCATTTCAAGTTGTACCACATTCAATATGAAGTTTGATGACACAAGAACTGCGCCGATCATCTGCATTTTTTCAAGCAAAGTGCGCATGCATGCGTGCATGAGGCACGTGCTTGCTTATACGTCCTCACATAACTTGCGCAACACCACACTCGCTGGCGTAGAGAGAGGTTGGGGGAGAGGGAGGGAGGAAGAGGGGGGAAGAGGGCGGAAGGATGTTCTAGGTTTCCTGTGTCATCGAATGTTGCTGGACGCCTTTAGCCACCCGCTGCGCTTTGGCAAACAAAGACTGCTGCTCAATCTCAGCCTTGGTCTGTTTGTCACGCGCGAGCTGGAGCTGGGTCTGGATGACTTCAATCCAAGCTCCGACTTTGTTGCATTGGTCCAACGTACACACGTGATCTTATCGGTAGAAATATTGTATTTTTTGTAGAGACACTTCAGGTTAGCTTATGGGGCCTTTGTATCAAGCTGAAAGGACTGGACAGATCTAGTGCTTGTAGTGTCTCTATAGTGTCTCTATAGTGTCTCTATAGTGTCTCTATAGTGTTTGTATCGAGCTGAAAGGACAGATCTAGTGCTTGCAGGGTCAGGCTATCACAGTTCACGGTCAAAGCAGATCTATATACACATACCCTATATATATACATATACATATACACTATGTATATATATATATATATATATATATATATATATTGTGTGTGTGTGTGTGTGTGTGTGTGTGTGTGCGTGTGTGTATTGTAAGTTGAGTAAGTAAGTGATGTAAGTGAGTAGCGTGAGTAGCGTGAGTAGCGTGAGTAGCTTCGTGGATATAGTCAAGAAATGATAGGGTATAAAAAGTAGGTCTCTTTTGCCTCTGTAGTAGGTCTCTTTTGCCTTAAGAGAGTCAAGAAATGATAGGGTATAAAAGTAGTCAGCAACGAGCTATTTAGATGTATTATAAAAAGTAGCCAGCAACAGGCAATTAAGATATAGTATATAAGGCCTTGTCTTAGAAAATAAATTAGTTTTTGTTCAAAATAATCGCTCTCCCCATATCCTCCTCGTCTTAAAACTTAGAATAAGCACGAATTGCGAATATCGTGTTTTTCGCAATATTCGAATCCGGAAATTCGAATATTTATTCAAATCCGGATTCGAACATTTTGTTTTTCGAATATTTGAATCCGGAAAGATAGTTTTTCGCAATTCGATCACGTTAGAAGCTTGCTTATTCCATTCTGGCATAAATTTTTGAAAAGCTATTACCCGAGCTAAAAATTAAGGGCAAAACCTTACCTTAAACATAAGTCTGATTCATACAAACTTTTCATCAACTGGACTTTACTCGATCACGTTACCAACTAAGTTGTTTTCTAAGACCGGGCCTAAGGCGGATCGGCAGGGAACGGGAGAACGGCAGGGACGCCTTTTCAAAAAGAAAATCTTTTTGAAATTAAAAATTGGAAATGTTTTTTTCTACTTTTGTTTGAAAAGGGGTTCCTGCGTTCTCCCGTTCCCTGCCGTTCCTCTTACTACCTCTCTCTTCTTTTACTCTTCCGTCTCTTTCTAAAATAATAATAGTAATATAATAATAATAATAATAATATAAATATAATATATAAAAATAATTCAAATATGATTAAAATGTGTTAAAGTCTCTTCAAATTTTGAAAATGAATGATTTATGTTTGGTATTATTGGGAAACTATTACAATACATCAAATAAGTCATCTACAATTTTACCATTTACAAAAATATTACTACCATCTATGACATTATCCACTATTATATAGTTATAGTATAATTAACTTCACCTTTATCAGCAATACAATGTAATATATCCCCTACATTATAAGTACCTTCGTAATCATTAATATTTATATGAATAACATTTCCATTACATTTAAAATTACTATATATATCATATAATGTCCCTTTTTGAGTTGAAACTGCTTCTGGTATAATCTCTGCGATTTGTTGTGATATAAAACCATATACTCAGTAGTAGTTACATGAACTAAACAGTGTCAGTAGTAGTCACATGAACTAAACAGTGTTGTGATATAAAACCAGATACTCTGTTTGCCCCACTATTAATTACGTCTTGATATTCACAGGTTTTAGGTTGTATGTTTAATATTTATCTAATGCTATCATCATCAACACTTGATATAGTATTTGAATTAGTATTAATATATCGTTTAGTCAAAGTAGTAGTATAGGCACCTTGTGATACATAGAGAGGATACAAGGCAGTCACTGGCCCAATGGCTAAACCCATACTATTCATACTTATAATTGAGGTCCCCCCTATATAAAACTTATGTAAGGAACCGCTGGGTACAGAATACCATAATGTACTATCATCAATACCTAATGAAAATGGATGGGATGATGCTGTCCCATCCCAGAAAACAAAAGTCTCTCTCTCTCTATGTCTCTCTCTCTCTATATTAATAGATGTACTGACTGGTAAATTTATTGTTATATTATTGCAACAAAAACCAATACGTATGTATGAATGTATGTATGAATCATACGTATGTATACATACGTATATACGTATGTACGTATGTATACATACAAATGTACATATGTATGTATGCATGAATGTATGTATGTATGTTGCACACACGCACACACACACACACACACACACACAGCTTATCATTTACCTTGGACATCTTCTGCGCGTAGGCCATACACTCGTCCATCACTGAAACCTGCACGACAAAGGCTCAAACGCACGGTTGTTTGCCGGGTTCGATGACGAGGAGAGGAGAGTCCAAATGTGTAAACAAATAGTTGCCTCCTGATGAAGAGAGCCACAGCAGGACAAATGGGAAAACAACAGAGGGACAAAACGCAGGCTTTCCAACAGCAGGATTTCGTACCACCGTGCTTGGTAAAGATTTCAAAGGCGCCTTGACCCTCGCCGAGCGCCTTCTTCACCGCGCCCACATCCGGTTTCCCGACGTTCTTGTTGTCCTCTTGGTCAAGCTGGAGGGTTGTATAGACAATCATGCATTGCTCACGATGGCTTTGCGCGGAAAACTGAGCTAGATTACGATACAACAAACTCCAATAACAGGCAACCGTTTTGACGCAGCAATGATACCGGGTGGCGCGTTTCTAGGTGATTGATGTCGAGCAGGAATATCCTGTCGGTAACATCAGAAGATTCGTCGGCTGCCAAGACAATTTCATGTGGGGTGATCGCCACAAACGAGCGCTTCCAAGAAAAGTCCATCAATTGCCTTTCCAAAAACCCGCTCTTGATGAACGTCTCCGATGGTGGAAGAGGCCCCCATGTCTGCTGAACTGCGCTGGCATTTGTCTTTTCCGAGTCATCGTGATCTTGTCGAACGAGATTTGCCCTGGGGTTTGATTTTGTGTGATAAAATATGAACTATATCCTATCCTAATATACGTGTGCACACGTCCTGCACTTTTTCACTTTCTACTCCTATCCTGCTCTTATGCTACACAGTCGAGGTTCCACTTTCATTCGCCGACCTCCATGGGACAATCGAGCTATGCTGTGCTACGTCGTGGCCCTGGCCCCTGTGTGGGTGCCGGGCGGCCCCTGCTGCCGCGGCCATCACACAATCGAGGTGTCCTCTCGACTTGTGTTGACTCACTTCTAAAGACTGGACTCACGGCTTGCTTCTGAAATCACCAAATTTTACTACAACGTCAATGTCTTGTCACCACAGTATTCTTGAAATCCAAATATTTTTTGAAATCGAACCTTTTGAATCAACCGATGAAAAAATTTACTACATGTACAAACGTCTTTGTCATCAGTTTTCCGAAATCCAAATCTTTTTTAAAATCGAGCATTTTGATTTCGGACAAAACACATGCGTGCGCTCAATCGAAATGTTTGAATGTTAACCATTGTACCAGTAAGGAAATCAGTATGGAAATAAAAAGGTACCTACTGGTACAATGGTTGACTGAATCGAGATTCGGCAAAAGGAAATAAGGAATTCCTTTTGAGAAAAGGAGCGGCTCGGTGACCTTAAAAATAAACAACCAACAGAGAGTCTCATGTCTGCGGGGATAGGCTGTAAAGAGAATTGGTTTCTTTTGCCCTGTCAAAATCCACCTCCCTCCACACGCACGCCTCCACCAATAGCAACAACACTCTAATAGTATACAGATTGGGGAAATAGCCAGCGCCCCCCTCTTGTTTTGAGCTCTTAGGGTCAGGCCATCTGCCGTTTTGTGAATAAAAACCACTACTCAGTGACTCATCAAATCCGCTCGCCCCCGGCGTCGCTTGTAGTCCTTGCACCTGATCCTCACTCGGCGGTGGGCGCAGATGGAGGCGCCCCCGCAGTCCATGCAGATGCTCCTGACTCGGTTGTGCTCGCAGATGGAGGCGCCCCCGCAGCACATGACCCATGAAATGTATTGGTTAAGGAGGGGCCGGGTGCAATCCCCGGGTGACTTTTGACGGAAAGGTGATTCGGGACCACCACGGGAAAAGTGACCCTGAATCCGCTCGCGATTCGGGACCACCACCACGAGATAAGTGACCCTGAATCCGATTCCCCCCTGCCTGTGTTTCTCTTATACCTGTGGGCGTCGAGGTGCAACTTAGTCGGAATCCAGCCAATTCAACCACGGCTCCGGCTGGGATGTATCGCGGCGCTACCCCGATTACGCCGAAAGGGTACATGTAGTCCTGTCCCGAGGGCGGCTTGACCAGTCTCGGTCTTGCTTTGCAAGAGACCGTGACCACTCACCTGCGCGAAGCATGGGAACACGAAAGTACTGTAGAAAGG
>Ga0315899_10009713_pt1 | contig 10329 bp, 11 predicted proteins | sample LakEriMetagenome_2_FD_203518 | JGI IMG/M metagenome (GOLD analysis project Ga0315899, IMG submission 203518) | Freshwater fungal communities from buoy surface, Lake Erie, Ohio, United States - Buoy 4 MA112 | ecosystem: Environmental > Aquatic > Freshwater > Lake | place: USA: Lake Erie, Ohio...
CATTAGTGTTTTTAATAATATCGGCTTGTTGAGGTGGTAAATTGTGTTCGCAACTATCGAAAGTAGCAAACTGTCGGGGGTGTTTCTTTACTTGTTCCTCAACCTTGTTTACTATTCCTGAATAGTATCCATATTCTTTTACGACTTTATGGGTTAATATTGTTGGGAATTCATTTTTAACAAAGCCCCAGCCTTCTTTCGTTCCTGTATGCTTAACGTGAAAAAAATTTAAGTGAATATCCCTCACATATTGTTCAGCGTTTGCCCCATAAACGGTGTCTGGTGACACCTTAAATTCAGTCTCAAAATATTGTTCTCCCTCTTTGTATGCTTCAATGTATGATATAAGGTATTCCAAGCCACTTATTTTGGTTTCTTTTTGGGTATCGATATTATGGGCTGGTAATTCCTTTGAAGTGAGAATAACAGCTAATTCAGGGGTGTAAATCTTAACGGTGTCGGCGTCTATTTTCACAATAAAACAACCATTATTTTCAATTTCTCTTTTGAAACTTTTGTATTGATTGGTAGTTTGCTCTTGCTTCTCAAAAAAGGTGGTAAGCCAAAACCTAACATCATTAAGTACTTTATCTCTGCTCATTATTTAGAAAAATTAAAAGTAATTACTTATTTCTAACGCTAAATCCTTATTGCTTTTTCCGATATAATTCAAAAACATAGCTTCGCTACTATGTCCCGTTATGTAAATTAAAAATGTGGTTGGAATTTTACCATAAAAATTTGTAGCAAACGAACGTCTACCTATATGAGAGGTAACTAATTCATATTTTTGATATACCCCTGAAACTTTTCTAATTCCGTTAATGGTTTCAATTTGTTTACCTCCTGGTATTTTACTTTTTAACCCTGTTAACTTACATACCTCTTTTATGTAATCATTGTAACGCTGGTCGGATATTTGGCGGGGAAAGTTCCCGCCTCGCTTTTCAAGTATCTGTATTACTTTATTATGTAGTGGAACTGTCATTGTTTTACTCGTTTTCTTTTGTGTGAACTCCAAAAGTCTTTGGCCTTTTTCTATTCGTATCATATCGGGTGTAAATCTCAAAAAGTCTGAAACCCTTTGACCAGTATAGCAACTAATAATTAACCAATCTCGGGCATTATCCAAGTAATCATTTTCAAACTCTTTTCTTTCTATAGCCTCGAGTTCATCAAATGTCAAATAAATCTTTTCTGCTTTTGCCCTTTCAATTTTTATTGAGTCCAATTGCGGGTTGGTTTCAAGTCCAATAAATCGGGCGTGTTTACAAAAGGTTTTAAGAAATACCAATTCCCTTTGTATTGTGTTTTGTGCGTAACTGTTGTTTTTTTGATAGGAAACAAACTCATTCTTAAAACTGTCATTCACTTCTTTTATCAAAATTGTTCTTTTACGGTCGGTCTGCATACGTTCCAACTTGTGTTTAATTACATTGTATTTCTTTATTGATGTGGGCTTAATTTCGTGTTTCCTGTATTCAATGTAAAAATCTATGTAGCTAATTAGGTCGGTTGGAATTTCTTTTTGCCGTTCAGTTGGGTTGTAATAAAGGTCAATTTGTAGTTGTAACCACTCTTTTGTTATTAAACTGGGGTTGACCTCTTTAAATGCTGCTAAAACGTGGTTTTCAATATTGTTCAATTCATTATGAATTTCACGCTGCTTGTTTGCGACCTCAATATCTTTTGGACGTTTCAAAGAATGTACGTTTATCCAATAGTGTTTTGATACCTCCAAGTTAGTTTTTGCACCAAAAACAAAGTCTTTATTGTTGTACCTGAATAATAACCTCAATACGAGGTGTGCTTTTTCTTTTGATGAGCGGTAAAGAAAATTAACAGTTGCCATACAATAACCAATTAGACTTAAACAAATCTAATCATTATGTACGGCATTTGTACGGTAAATTGCAAACTGTTTAAACCTAAATAAAGGTAGATAAAAAACTAAAATACTTTTAAACCTTTGTTTATATTGAATTTACAATGGTTTTTGTAGTGTTAACATAGGTTTTCAAATAGTGTGTTTTTGAACATTTGTAGTCCCTCCGACTCCACAATTTAAAATCGTAAATATCTATAAATTAGGTGTTTACGATTTTTTATTTTATCTATTTGTACGATTAATGTACAGCTGAATCAATTCATCTTAATTTCCCAATCAAAGTTATTTTCTATTTTTGTTATTCAAAATACCAATTATGTCAAATATAAATAGAAAACAGGCTTTCAATTTTTTAAAAAAATCTTTAGATAATTTCAACTTTATTCAAAAGGCTGAAAATTGCGCAAATGAGGCTCAAACAAAGAAATTTTTAATTGACCCGTTTTTTATGCTTTTAAATTATGCACACGAAGATTTAATTCCAGAGTATGAGGCTGATTTTGGGGATAGGGTTAGCAATAAGGTTGACTATGCTATCAAATTGAATAGAAAGGACATAATAATTATTGAATGTAAAAAACTAACCAGTAAACTAACCGATAAAGAGGCTGGTCAATTAAGCGGGTATTTTCAAAACGCAAAAAATTCAAGAATTGCAATTTTGACTAACGGAAAAGAATACCGCTTTTATTCTGACGTTGCTTTAGCAAATACAATGGATTCAAAACCCTTTTTTGTATTTGATATTGAAAGTTATTCCGATAATGATATTGAGGGCTTGTTAGATTTTGACGCGCGCATTATCAATGTTAATGATATTATTACGAAGGCCCAAGAATCTGTATTTATTGAGGACTTTGAAAATACTTTTTTTAAGGAAATGATATACCCTTCAACAGAGTTTTTGAAATTGATGCACAAAAGAATGATTTTTAAAACCAAATATAATGAAGAAAGAATGAAGGAATTAATGAACTCTTCTTTATTCAAATCATTAACTGAAAAAATCATTATTCACGAAACCAAGACTAACTCAAAGTCCGCTGGCATTATTACCACAAATGAAGAAATTCAGGCATATCACACAATAAGAACCCTTCTTATTCAAAATAAGAAAATCCCAAACGACCGAATAACATACCGCGACCAAAAAGGAACATTTAATATTATGATTGATGATAATCAACGTAAGACAATTTGCCAACTTAAATTCACGGATTCCAATAAAAAAATAACAATCGATTCAATAGATTATTCACTCGAAAGTATTGATGACATTTTAACTTATAAGAATTCACTTAATGATAGGACTTTAAGATTATTAGAATAAAATGATAAAATTTGCTTTTATTTTTTTTATCAGCCTTAATTTATTAGGACAGAATTGGATAGACTACAGTGAAATTATTCAAATCGAAGATACTATATACTCCAAGAAAAATGGTTTGCCATATACAGGACTAATCACAAAATCATCAGATAATAGCCGAATAATTTTCAAGGCGCGTGCAGTGAAAGGTATTTATAACGGGAATTATATTCGTTTTTTCGAAAATGGAGACACATTAGAAAAAGGAACATACAAGAATGGTAAATTACACGGAGATATTTACAATTATATTAAAGGCAATTCCGCGTTATCAACAATAGCATTTTGTTGGCTAAAGACTACTTTTGATGAAGGTATTAGAAACGGGAAAAGTGAATCTTATTATGAAAATGGGAATATCTATATTTCCACGTTTTACATTAACGACGAGGAAAATGGTATATGTTCAGTCAATTATTCATCTGGAGAAATTTACGCTACTGGGCAATTTAAGGCAGGTATTCCAAGCAGTGAATGGTTTATCTATAATAAAGATAAATCAATAAATGCTGTTTTGCGATTTTATGATGGAATAGTGATTAATTGCACTGGCGAATGTTCACAAATTTCAGAATTAAAAACTGATTTTAATGATTTACTATTAAATCTTGCAAGGTTAGAACTCAGGTAAAACCTATATTTTATTAGACTGTGAGAAAATACAAAAGTTAAATGACCAGCAGGAATTAAAAAAAATCAAGGTTTCTGAATTCTCCTCGAATAACTCCCTCTAAAACTGCCCCTGATAAATCAGCACCCTTTAAATTAACGCCTGATAAATTAGCGCCTGATAAATCAGCACCTGATAAATCAGCACCCTCTAAATTAGCACCCTCTAAATTAGCACGTGATAAAAAATCCTTTCCTGATAAATCAGCACCTGATAAATTAGCCCGTGATAAATTAGCTCCTCGTAAATCAGCTCCTCGTAAATCAGCTCCTTGTAAATCCGTTCCTGATAAATTAGCCCTTACTAAATTAGCATAAGATAACCTAGCCTCTTTTAAATTAGAATAAATTAGATTAGCGCCTGATAAATCAGAACCCTCTAAATTAACCCCTGATAAATCAGCTTCTTGTAATTCGGTTTTCTCTAAATCAGCGCCTGATAAATCAGCTCTTGTTAAATTAGACTTATAAAAAAATGCTTTTGATAAGTTCAATCTTGATAAGTTTACTCCCTGTAAATTCACTCCTCTTAAATTTAGAGGATTAGTAGTTATTGCTATTAATTTAATCAATTCTGTTCGCGTTAAATCTGGTTCCATTTCTATAGTGCTTTAGCCAAATATAATAAATGTATCTCACCCCAACAACGCCAGTTCAATTTCGTGGTATGGTATGCTTTCCGCTTTTTGTATTTGTTCCATTATGCGTAAATACTTTTTGGTTGGTTTCCCTGCATACGTTTTTTTGAAATGCTTTTTATACAATTCGAAATGAAGGTTTTCACTCTTGAAATATACACCCAGCGTTTTATCGAAAAACCTGCTTTTTTTGCTTTGGGTTTGCTTTTCGTACATACAACCGTTAAAAGCTGAACGGTGGTAAAAATAGGTGTCTGCTAAATATAGCTTTCGGCAACGCTTGTTAGTTTTGGGGCAAATGAAATACCATACAACCCCTTTACCTAAATTAGAAGGGGCTGAAACGAGTTGCGCCTTGTACTTAATAGGTTGTTGGTTGCATTTGTAATCCAGTTCAAGGTAAGGGCTTTCGTTTTGGGTGTTTACCCTTATTGAAATGCTGCCTAAATTTTCACCGTTTCTGCTCCAATGTATTGAACCTGCCTTTAGCTTATTGGGTTTTAAATACCCGTGGTTGGTCAAAAAGGAAATACTAACAGTTTTTACCTCATCATATAAGGTTGGAAAAGCGTGGGGCTTAGGCATATTATTTATAGTTTTTCATTCAATCTTTTTGCATTGTTCTTACTAAGAAATCTAAATTATAAAGGAATAATTCATATTTTTATTTAAAACCGTTTTAAGTAGTTATGATTTCGAAATATTTTTTAATCCCTATTTACCTTTGCGCAATAACACTATTTTATTTGCAATTCGCAAAATTTATAGGTCATTTTGAATTTATACCTAATTGTTCTTATACGTTTTTGATAATTGTAATTTTAATTTCATTTAGCGGTACTTATTTTTCCTATAACTCGTGCGATTCCGATGATATCCTAAATTTACTTCTTGGCTATAGTTATTTAGTTGGCTACTTAATATTATCAGTTACATCATTTGTTTTGTCAAATAATTGGAGTATTTTCTTTGGGGTATTTTGTTTTGGTTTAGGTGCTTTGTATATGTCTTACATATTTCTAAAAGCATTTCTCAAAATTTATTTTGGCAATGAAACCTAAATCATTAAGGAACTTTAGTACATTGAAAATTTGACCGCTTAGCTTTGAATAATCAAATTGACAAATAAATTCTAATCCCTAAGGCAACGGACAGAGAACCCATTTCCCTTATGGTTATATTCCCAGTTTACATTGACCCAGTAAGAATTCACCTCGCAGCCTTGGGCACCGTCTGAAGTGGTCTCCGTAGAACTCCACCAGCCACCCTTATCGCCAATTTCACTGAACTTACCAAGTACGATACGGAAACCGCCCGGAAGACCTGAGAAACCACTTTCGTTTGTTCCGTCAAAACCAATATTTATTTTATCCTCAACCTTTCTTTTGGTCTTTGGTATGTATTTACCTGTTTTAATTGACTTTCCTCTTTGATTTCTACAAACAGTACAAGGGTTGTTTACCCTTTGCTTCTCAGTCCAATAGGAACAATTATTGCAAGTAACCCATTTTGTTTCATAGTAACCACCTTCTTCTACATAACGTATTTTTGTTTCATAAATTGGCATAGATTTCATTTTTTCTCCTGCATTCCTCCCTAAAGAATCTGTGAGTATAGCCCATTCTGCCTCGGTTGGCACGTGGTAACCGCTTGGTGCCAATCCTCTTGCATCGTTAACTGCATACCAATTATACAGTTTTCCATATTTTGTTCCATTCTTGGGGTCATTGTCGTAATAACACCAAGCAGGTTGTTTTAAATCATTTGCTCTTTTCCACTCCTCATCGGTTTTTGCTTCAGGAATGGGTTCTCCATTTCTAAAGGTTGCAACATCGAGATTCTTGTTCATCCATACTTGGGTTCCAATGGTTACGGTTTGGGAAAAGATTGCACTACCTGTTCCTGTAAGCACAAATAAAAAAAGAGTTATTGCGGCTTTCATACTAATGTTTTACCGAATTTAATCAAATTATTTAACTTCCCCACCCATTCTTTTTAGGTGGTTCGGGTTCGCCCAACGTATGTTTTACGCTTTCGGTTTTGGGCAATACATACGGCATAAGTTTACAAAGTATGTTCAGGCGTTGCACGGGTTCAAGTTCTTTGAGTGTTTCAGGTAACTGCTCAAGTTCCTTTTGCATCATTTCTTTAAGGGTTTCTCTAATATTACCCGTCAATGGTTTGTTGTATTCAGGTAGTTTGTTTGTTTCTGCTTTAAGGTGTTCCGTTTGGCTTTTCAAAAGGTCTTTAATCTCGTCCGTGTCTGCATTTTCAAACTCTGAATATTTTACATACTTTAAAACCCATTCAAATACAAACAACTTTTGATTGGCGTCCAATTTCTGTTTGTCGGTTTCGGCTTCAAATATCTGAACGGCTTTTAACGGTGTTTCAAAGTGTTCTGTAAAAATGTCCACGGCTTTGCTAAATAGTTGCAAAGGTATTTTAGGGTTGGGAAAATTGCCTTTTTGTATTACTTCGCAAAGCATTTCAAAGGCATACCCGTTCCAATGTTCGTTTTCTGTTTTAAAGTAGCTTTCAAGTGCTCGTGCTTCTTTTGTATTCATATCAATTTGAATTTGTGGTTAATACTTGTTTCAATTCGTGTAAACGGTTCAGGTAGGGTAAAAAGGTTTGTTTACCGTTATTCGCTTTCACGGTAGAAAAGTTGCTTTTAATGAACAGGGAAAAGTTTGATATTGTACTGTACCTGTTCAGCTTTACGGGTTGGGTTGGTAGTTCAATACTTGCAAAGTAGTTTTCAAGTTCGGTAATATCCTTTTCCCTGCTTTCGGGCTTTGGTAGTTGGGGTTGCTCAAATGGTTTCACCTCAACCAATGGTTTAACGGCTTCGGGTTCAGGTATCGCAAACTCTTTGTAATCGTATTTTATTAAAAAGTCGGCAAGGTCAAACCCTTGTTTCTTTTCTGCTTCGCTGGCTTTGCGTTCCAATAAATCGGAAACGGTGAGTGTGGCAAGGTGTGAAAGTTGCTTTGCTTTACTGCTCCATTTATCGAACCCGTTGAGGTCGGGAAATAGTGTAACATTGCGACCCTTTAGTATGCTGCACTTTTCAGCGTTCAGGTTGGTAAGGCTACCAACTGCAACCCAAATAAACTGGGGCAAATAAACGCTGGAAATTACAGCCGTTTTTTCACTCTCAACTATTGCAACGGGTTTTATTTTATCAATTAGTAAGTGTTCACCAAACAAACATTGCCTTAACTCAAATTCAGGCTGTTTAAGGGCTTTGTGCACCCAATAAACAGGTAATTCAAGGTTCTTTACTCTTTTGCCCGTGGAGGGGCTGTAAAGCATTATTTTGCCCGTTCTTACTTTGCCCTGTGTATCTATTTGCCAAAATACCGTTGCCCCGTTCCAATGTTTTGAGGTAGCAATAAAATAACGGCTTACCAGTTGGCTGGCAACCTCAACCCCGAACAGGTTAATAAGGAACTGTACAAAGTGGTTCGTTTCAAACGCTACGGGGTTTAGGCTGGCTTTAAATTCCTCAACGGGAATAAATGAAACGGGCTTTGGTTGAGGTGTAAGAGGTCGGGGTTTGTATGCTTTGGGCTGGGGTGTATCAAATGAAATATTGTTATCCTGAAAGTATTGTTTCGGGGTATAATGGTATCCGCAATTACTTTCACGGTTGCACCTGCCAACGCTGGGGTGTATGTGTTCGCCTGTTTCAGTATCAATATACAGTGAAAAAGTTTTATCCCTTTGCTGGCAACTGGGGCAACGGTAACGGGTATTCATTCCCTTGTATGGTTCTAATGTGTATGGGTGTTCTTTCATTGTTATACTTCGTTTTCGTACTGTTCGTACTTATCGTACAGGTGTACGAATGGTACGAGGTGTACGAATGGTATTTAACTATCCGTTTCACTTTCATTTGCTTTCTTATGCCATTTACGTATTGCGCCTTCGGAAACTCCAAACCTTCGGGCTATTTCAATATTTGAAATACCTTGTTTTTTTAGTTCCATTGCTTCGATAATTTTTTGCCCTTTATCCTGTTCCGTAATTTCCCGTAAGTGTTCCCGTTCCGTTCCGTAATCGAGAAACTCAAACTGTAAAAAGTTAAGAGGTTTATCTATTTGACAGATACAAACATTTTCAGCATCAAATACCCTTTCATTTTGCCTCGCTTTAATTTGCTTTAGGTATCTTATGCTTTTGTCTTTATGGCTTTCACCAATAGCAAAACAGCTATCCATAAAAATTGAAATCATTTTACTGCCTTGTATATCATTAACGCTTAATGGTCGGGTACTATCCCTTTTCGGTGTATGTGCTAATACTAAAACAGAAAGCCCATATTTAGTTTTTAACGCTTTCAAATGCTTCATTAATGGTAAAGCATCTTTAGCTTTTTCAGTTTCATTTTTCAGGTAGGTAATATTGTCAATAATTAAAACCTTTGCCCCTGTTTCGTTAATACTTCGTTCTAATGAATGGTTGAGGTAATCCTCAAAGGTTTGGTCTTCGGGAATTACAGCATCAGGGTTTATTTCAACCCGAATAAAATTGTTATCAAAGCTGTAATGCTGTTCAAACTTTATTGAATATCGGTTTTCAAATTGTTTGTCGCTTAACTCAAAATCGAAATACAAAATCGTTTGTTTTAGTGTTTCCAGTTTAAAGCCCCGTATCTGTTCCCCCTTGCTTATGCTGTTTCCAATTTGCACGGCTAAAATTGACTTACCTAAATTGGTGTCGGCAAACAAAATACATAATTCACCCTCAAACCAAAATTCACCAAAAAGCATTTTCGGAATAGGTCGGGTTTTCGCCTGTTCAATCCAACGGCTGGCTGTTTTTACTGTGAAAAGTCCTTTACATTCTTTGGCTTCATCACCTTGCTTTATTAGCTGTTCAGCTTCGCTTTTAATATCCTCAGCCCCGATATTGTATTGGTCAAATTCAAACACTGGGGTAATGATGTTGTACTTACTCAGATTAAGGCTTTGCGTATCTTCTTTATTCATCGCCTTATTTTTTTAATTGTTTCAAACATTGCAACAACTCCGTTTTCTTGTAATACCTGCGTTTTCCAATACCATAGGCAACAACTTTACCTTTGTTAGTCCAATGCCACAATGTAGAACTATCAATTTGTAGAAACTCGCAAGTTTGTTCACGAGTAAATAACTCATCGGGGTTGTGAGTTTGCAGGTCTTTCTTAAAGTCATTCAGTTGACTTTTAACACCCTCTTTGATTAACTCAGTTAATACTTCAGGGCTTACATTTTGTAATAAAATTGAATTTGTCATTTTTACGATATTTTAAAATTATATCGCAAAGGTTTGATGAGGTTTGAACCCTAAAAGACTACGTTGTGTACCTTTTTGGGTACGTTATGTACCCTGAACTTTATAGAGTTGTTTTGCATTGGAATAAATACTTTTCCGCGCGGTTGTCTTAGAATAATTGGAGGTTTTCTCAACTGTAATTTGATAAGTTTCGGAAATCCAATTTAAAAAGGTTATTTGGTTTATTGTATTATATATCAAGTTATCTTTTTTCATTTCCTCAAACATAAACTTCACATCTGTTCTACTACTTCCTTTTATTTGAAAACTATCAAACATTGCCTGCCAAACCTCAAACGCATTTCCTTTAAATATATGAGTATGCAATTCTCTGATGTCATTAGTGTTTTTAATAATATCGGCTTGTTGAGGTGGTAAATTGTGTTCGCAACTATCGAAAGTAGCAAACTGTCGGGGGTGTTTCTTTACTTGTTCCTCAACCA
>Ga0315899_10009714_pt1 | contig 10328 bp, 18 predicted proteins | sample LakEriMetagenome_2_FD_203518 | JGI IMG/M metagenome (GOLD analysis project Ga0315899, IMG submission 203518) | Freshwater fungal communities from buoy surface, Lake Erie, Ohio, United States - Buoy 4 MA112 | ecosystem: Environmental > Aquatic > Freshwater > Lake | place: USA: Lake Erie, Ohio...
CAGATCCCTCGGAAATGATGGTGTCGCCGGACTTGAACTTGCGCACCTTCATCTTGCTTAGGCACTTGGTCATGTCGTCTTCCTTTCGCAATGTGTGTGTATGTGTGCCAGTGTGTATGTGTGTGTGAGAGAGAGAGAGAGAGAGAGAGAGAAAGAGAGAAGAGAGAGGTAGGGAGGGAGGGAGAGTATACCGACAGCCCGCGAAACAGTTCAAAGGACTTCCAAGCAGCTTTTGAAAATGATTTCTCCGCAGAGCCCTGCGACCGGTCTTGGCTACTACTGCGAGACCTTGACCTGGAGGCCGAGCCAGTGCCAGATTCTACAGATCTTGGTGTCGATGCTGCACTCCCACCCCCCGATGCTGAGCGAGATGCCCGGGCTGCAGGCTCAGGACTCGCGGTCGTTGACTTTGATGCAGATCTGAGGGTCCTCGTCGATCCATAGACGTTGGCGTTAGGCTCTGGGCTCGCGGTCATGGACCTTGCACTGATCTGGCTTGCCCTGAAGTCAGATCGGTTGACGGTGACAAAGTCGATGAGGCTAAAACCTGCCGTGCTGTCCGCGGAACTGTCTCTACTACGTTGCCTGTCCTTCGCCTGGACGACCGCATTTTCGAATGGGGACGATGCGGACCTTCCCGCAGGTCGCATGGGCGCCACGGCGGTGTCGTCAGGCTGCGCGCCGAGGCTCAGGCCCACGCTGGACAGTAGCGATGTGATCGTGTCCATGGCTGTGGGCAGTGGTGACGGTATCCTGGCGTTGTCCACCATCGACCAGTCACCTCTTGTGTCAAAGGCCATGCCGTCGAGGAAGAAAGTCCCCCTTCCCTCCGCAGCCATTGCTGCGGAGGGAGGGGGGACGCTCTTCCTCTCCATGGCTGAGGAGGGAGGGGGAACCGACGCTCTTCGACTCGACGGCGTCTGCAACCTTGACACTTCGACGGCTCCGCCTTGATATAGCTCTAAAACCGCCGTCACGGCATCACGGGCTTTTCAAGCGGTCTTATAATTTCACTCGTGAGAAGTCGTGATTTTCAAGCGGTCTTAGAATCTCACCCGTGAGAAGTCGCGATTTTCAAGCGGTCTTGGAGGCGCACGGCCCGACTCCCGACGCCCACACACGCCCGCGTCCGATGCGCCCGCCCCAGGCAGCGCCGCGCTGCTCGACCGGTCGTCCTAGCCTGCCCCGTGTGCGGCGAGTCCGAAAGAATGTCGTTGAGGACCTCGAGCTCTTCAGCACCGCCGCCTCGCCTGGACTTTGAAACTAGGCTCAGCCACGATCTCACGCACTCTGTCCACGCGCTCGGTGTTGTTACAACCCGGTTGTAGCGCAGGTAGAAGTAGGTGAGCTGAGTAGGTGAGCTGCTCCTGCAGCTCAAGGGGGCGCTGCGGAGAGTTCTTGTCGTGCCCTGACGGGGCGGTGCTCGCCGGGCGATGGGTTGCGCAGACAGGAACCATCAGCTGCGCAACTCGCCACGTGCCGTCAGCTGGTGCTCCTGAGCCCAGAGGGCAAGGTGATTATGAAAGGCCGCGCAGTGCAAGTGTCAAGAATGCCCCAAGGCAAATGTGTGAGTGTGTGTTTCTTTGTTTTATGTAATCGACACCGGTTCAACTATCGCACGCGCTGTCGCCACCCTCCTTTCACACACTAGGCCTTTCCCCCGCGTTCACTGGTGTGTGGTGGTCAGCCTAGTCCACACAAGCCTCGGCTCGTCGTATCTCATGTCATAGCACATGTCCTCCACTATCCTCCTCACCACGCGCACAGCTTTGTATTATGTACTGCAGTAATAAACAACAACAAAGTTCAACAGGATCCCGGGCCCGCCACCGCGTGACGGACTGGGGGTTACCTATCTACCCCTCACCCTTAGCTCAGACGTTGGCTATGCCTACCCCTAACCTTATTGGGAGTGTGTTGGAGCGATGTCGCGAGCTAATGACGACTATACCACAATAAAAATTATATTATGATACTGTAAATCGTATAAAAGATTTATATTTTATAAAGAATATATAGGGCGCTGGACAGACGACCTTCTTCTTCAAGGACATCCGTCAGCATCTGATAGGAGAGGCACGTGGAGAGTGAGGCGTGGTCCCAGGTCGTGCTGTTGATAGGGGGACAACTCAAGGTGCGTGGCTAACAATGTCAAGGTGCGCCGAGAGAGAGGAGGGAGGCGGAAGGAGAGCTGAGACGGAGGGGATCACCACCTGTGGGCATGCGCGCACCTGGACCTGTATGGGCCCGCGTGTGCAACAGAGTGCATGCACGAGCTGGCACCTGTCCCCTGGTTTACTTGCGTTCCTAATGTGAAAACGTTGCGTGGCTGACAATCTTTTACTTGCGTTCATAAAATTTTGAGAAAGTCCATTGTGTGAAAAGCTATGCGCGATCCTACACACGCAGAACAACACAAGTCACGGCCTACACCCCAGGGTGTGAAAGTGACGAAGCCTTCCAGACCTTGCTCACGCCGCACCTCCGCCTGTGAGCTCGCTCTCCTACTGCCTCCTCCCATTCCTCAGAATCCTGTTCATCGTCTTTCTCTTCTTCCTCTTGCTCCTCTTCATCTCTTGGCCCCGGCTGGCGAATACATGGAAGTTAGAGGATACTAAATTGAGTACCAATAAACAACACACTCTCTCTCCTCGGCGTTGATCTCCGGCACTTTGCCCTCCGTGTCTTTTGCAAGCTCCTTTTTCTCCTCGTTGCCCCATCGATCTTTCACTGCAACGGTTAACGCCTCGCCCACCACGACCTCACGCCCCACTTTTTTTGCGGGGAATTCCGATTGCCGGTCTTGCCCGTGCTTTGCTGCGGATTCTGGTACCGTCCATGCCCAGCGTGAGAAGGCTAGAAAACAACGTTCTTGCAGAACAGTACTGGCAGCCATTTTCTACGCCCTCCTGCGCTCACGGGATATTCGAGGAACCGATAGAGGTTCCTCGAATATCAATGGGTCATTAGCATTATCCTGCCTCAATCCGAGTCAATCATCCCCACCACGAGTGAACGGTATTTAGCACCTTTGTGCTTGGAGCTGAACACAAAAGTGGACATTAAGGGTGAGAAGGGGAAACCCTGATTGAGAGCCCGCTCACTTCGATGACATTGGTTACGCCTCAGCCACATGTCCTCGGCCCGAAGTGCGAGTGACGGCAGAGGCCCCGTAACTCACAAGGGTTCCGGATAGGAAAGAGCCAGGGAAACCTGAGAAGTGACGTCCGACGTGGGCAGCGGTCACCTCCTTGAATCACCCTCTGGGAACCGGGGGGGTCTTGGTCACGGTGGTTGACAGTTCGGAGAAACTTTTAGCAGTCGCAATTAGCAGGCCAACTCGGCCCTCGTTTTACCCGTGACGTTTTACCCGTGACTGCTCGAACGTCACGCCTATTCCCACTTGCGCCACATGTTGGAATCCCGCCGGCGTTTCCCGTATCGGGCTTCAGGATGAGAATGTGTTTCGATCCAGCAGTGCTGGTGGCCCTTACCCCAGTGCGCTCGGCCACAGGTTCTCCTTCGTTGTTGTGCCTGTAAGCTGAATGTAGTTTTGGATGATATTTCGTTATTGGCTGTGGTAGATGTCATATGGAGGTGTTGTGCCGTGATTCGTGGGTCTCCGTTGCTCTGGCTCGTGTCTGGCGAGTTGGAAGATTTTCCGGTCTGCGGTCGCTCTCTCTTGTTTGCGCTGGTCTTGTCTCTCGGACGATATGTTGTCGATGGCATCGTCCTCCGTGCTGTATCTGAGCCTGGCCAATGACCTGCGGTATGTATCGTTTATAGGTCCGGGATCCTGGACGGTGGTGGATCTTGTTGGTCCTTCACTCGCCGTCTCCCCTGCCGTGGCTCCCGGAGCCGGTTGCGGCGCGTGCTGTGTTTCCCCGCACGGCGGGCGATGTCATTGGTCTTCCCCTCTGCCTTTCTCATCAGACTTCGGTGACTGCTGCCCGCCACCGTGCCCGAGCGTTTCCGCCCGGAATGAGTTGTGTACGGTATGGAACTCGGCTCGGTGACCTTAAAAATAAACAACCAACACACACGGAGTAGTAACCCCCTCCCAGACACCGGAGTTGCCGAGGTCACACACCTCCCCAGTCCGCTGTCTCTTGGTGAACCAAGACCGAACCGACTGAGTTCAGAACCTGGGTCAGCTTCCGACCCGAAATGTTTTCAGGTATTGGGGCTCTCCCCAAGCCTGCTACAGAATCCCATGTTGTGAATAGGGGGACCCCCGTAGCCCCTTGTCGGCCAAAGGCTCATCGTCACGGTGCGCGAGGCCAACTAGGGTGAAAACCGAACGTTTAGCTGAAACAAGTAATTCAATTCTTTTTGGAAACATTCCAGATTTTGTTTCTGTAAGAACAATAAAAGGACGATCGGCAATTCTTTTTGGAAACACCAAACAAGTAATTCAAGACTACGACACAGTATTTGACAATTCGATTCCCTTCCGCAAAAATGACCTACTACGGATTACGTATTTCAGAATACCGGTCGTACCTGGCCTGCACTTTGTGCCTTGGCACCGATCCCCTGTCACCGGGGCGGCCGCAGACGAGTATAACCTGAATGTTGTTGACTGTAACGTGTCTGTCACTGTTGCACGCCCGGAGGTCTGGGGGGTACCCCCAGAGGTTCTGGGGGGTACCCCCATCCGCCGGAGGCAAACGTGAAAGATGTGTATGGTTTTCCGTGGCCTCCCCCGGGCCTGCTGGGAATTTATCTGTTCATCATTTATGGGGCAACACTCTCGCCAAGTACAACCAAGACGCATGTGCTGTCGTACGCCTACGATGGACTGAAAAACTCTGTTCCCTAATACAGAGATGGACCTTCTCTCGCCGGGCAGTGGCTGCCTGCGGCGGCGGGGACGGGGCATGAACGGCCAGGACGGGCTCCGGACCGAAGCTGTTGCGTGGTGACATCTTTGTGACTTGTGACTTTGCTGCATCGCGCCGTGTAGGGGCGGGTTGCTGACGACAGGATGTCCTCATTTCCTCCGGCCTTGTTGTTGTTGGCGGGGGACGCACAGCGCTAGCGCTTTTTAGACTTTAGAGCGCACTTCTTTGGATCTTTGGATATTTCGCAGAACCGCAGTTTGTGTTTATTACTGCAGTGTGTACTGCAGTGTGTGTTGAGTGTTTAATTGGAAAACAAAGAAACCAATTCTCTATCAGCCCGGGTATGGAACTCGGCTCGGTGACCTTAAAGAGAATTGGTTTCTTTGTTTTCCAATTAAACACTCAACACACACACACACACACCCGTACCGACATTATTTATACCGAGTCGGAGAAACTTTTTAACAGTCGCAATTAGCAAGGCCAACTCGGCCCCCATTCGAACCTGCAAGTCCTGCAAGTCCTGGTCCTACACCGAGGACGTCCCAAGGAGCTCTGAACAGCGTGAGGCGACACATGGCCACCCGTGTCCGCGAGGCGGATAATCTGTATGTGTCAGGCGGTCGCCGGGCGTCGCTTTTCCGCTCACGCGGGCCGTACACAGCACATCGATCACGGCGCAAACTGGGAGCGATCTGTCTCGCATGGTGTCTGTTGGCGGCGCATGGTGAGTCGTGTGCTGTGGCACGCACGAGCTGTGGTACACACCTGCACACAGGGCACGCCCTTCCCGTGCTGCCCCGCGTGCGCTGGCGCACCGTGACCCTGGTTGCCCGCGGTGATCTCCAGGGCCGTCGGGCGCGCTGGGCTTCCAATCGCTGTTAGCCCACGGGCAGCGACTGGGCGCGGCACTGCCGCGTAGATCTGCACTGCGATGGATTGGCCAGTGCGCATCCGACGCGCACGCCTTTTGGCGTCGCAGACAGTGCGTCGCCCGAATGACGCTCGCAAACAAGCAGGGCGAGAGCCTACTTCCCGATGCCCGCCGCCCGACCAATCTACTGGCCATTCCCTCTCCCAGCATTGACGAGGTATAGTAATATCAGGGCGTGAAGAGCGTGTGTCCAAAGTAAGTTTGTGCACTTTTTGTGTGGGTAATCTCCTTAAACTCCTTAAACCCTAAACCCTGCAGAGATGGATGGAATTCGTGGCGGGGGAGGTACCCGAGCAACATGTGATCCGGCCGGCGACACGCAACAAGTCGAGCCTCTGGTCCAACAACCTCATCTCCATTCCTGCATCGCGCACGCTCAAACGAGTCTCAGCCCATCTCTGTGCCATCATTGCCACAGCGTGCATGGTGTGCGCGTGTCAGCAGCTGTGGCCAGCGCGGATGGCGATACTTTTAGCAGGCCTCGACACCTCCATGCACTCGCTGGTGGGTGGGGCGCTGGGGCTGCTGCTCGTCTTCCGCACGAATTCGGCCTATGACCGGTTTTGGGAGGCGCGCAAGATCTGGTCGGTGATGATTTCGACCATTCGTGACTTCTCGCGCCTTGCTCACTCTTCTCTCCAAGGCTGGGATCGAGAGCATATTCTCCAGCTCCTCGCGGCGCTGCCGCCTATCTTGCTGCAGCACCTGCGGCAGGGACGCGCGGGTGGGTCAGACATTCAGAAGGACGCGCTGCGGCAACTGCTGTCGGACACCGACGTAGAAATTATCTGGACATCGCGCCACCGCCCCCTCGCCATTGTGCGCATGCTCGCCGCCATCGTCCAGGTGGCCATGACGGACTCGCAGTGCGTGATGCAGCGATATGCTGAGAGATACGGTAAAGGCGGGCTCACAGGGGCCGACTTGTCGGTCTTCGAGATAAACCTCATCATGGGCGACATCAAGGCCAACCGCGCACTCGCAGAAAAGTGCCTTGAAACCTTGACCGTCACCATCAGCAACAGCGAACGCATCGTGAAGACCGCTGTGCCCCAGGCCTACTCTAAGCACACAAGTCGGTTTCTGAGTGTCTGGTCCTTCTCCCTGCCGCTGGTCTTGGTGGTACGGCTAGGCTGGGCGATGATTCCTTGCGTTGCTGCCATCTGCTGGGCCTTGTTGTGTATCGAAGAGGTAGGAAACATGATCGAGGACCCCTTCAACATGCCCTTCCTCTTCAAGGACTCGCCGTACCGCGATGAACTTGAGCTGGAGCGCTCGTTCAAAAACATCCGGGGCGACATCTTTGACCGGAGCCCAGCGGCAGTGTGGTCAGACTTGCCGTCTGACAACCTGTGCTTCACCGACTACGACGTTTCCATGTTCCACCGCACCCAAGTCCCCGCGTACCGCCTATCGCTCTCGTCCCCGGCCTCCATCTCCTCCGCTTCACAGCAACTGTTGTACGAGGGAGCTCCGACACCTCCCTCCGTTGAACTGCGACGGTCAAGTATGACGTGAGCTGGCACACTTATATATGAGTATGCCGTCAACTGCCACTGTCAAGTATGCCGTCAGGATGGTCACAAGTGTGCCGTCAAATATGGGCGTTACACGGTCGTTTACACGGCCACAACGTTTGTTGCGAACCTGTGTGTGGGAGTGAGTGAGTGAGTGAGGGAGGGAAGAAGCGAGGGAGAGAGGGAGGGTGGGAGTCACCAACGACCCGAGACGCAGCTACGCACTCAGGGGACAGGAAGGCATGCAAGGAGCGAAGGGATGCACGCCCCATATCAATACCTCCCTGTCATGCCAATCCCCCCTCAGGCATCGAGCAGGCATCGAGCAGGCAGGTGATGCTCGATGCCTGAGGGCCCCCGCCCACGTCCATCCCTTCCTCCCACGCCCACGTCCATCCCGAAGGTGATGCTGGATGCCTGAGGGAGGAATGGCATGAGATGCCTCGCATGAGAGAGAGCACCCATCTCATGCCTCGCATGAGAGGGAGCACCCGACTGGCCCCTTTGCTGCTGACACTATTTATTAGAAATACTGCAATAAAGCGAGCGGAAAGCGAAAGCATTCTTGCATCACACCGCCGTGCAGCTTGGCCGCGTTCCGCAATGGAGGCGGAAAAAGGGAGGTGATGTGCTTAGAGGGCAGGACACAGGGCGTGCGCTTGGAGCGACACGGCCAGAGATGGAAGAGAGCCACACGGCGAGAGACGCAAGAGAGAGAGAGAGAGAGGCAAAAGAGGGTTGGGCTTTCTTTCCAACCTCCTTGAAGATGTTTTCCATCTTGCGCACCGTCTTACACAAGCCGAGGATCATTGCGAGTTGTGCTGCTATGGCTTTGAGAATAATCTCATCCAATTGGCCAAAGCACGAACCTTGCAGTTTTCCAACAGCCAATATTACTGCCAATAGCTCCCCAGATGATGAAACTACTCCCTGGGCCAGCAGTCCCTGGCCCATTCGAAGTTTGATATCGGGGTCACTTGTGGCGCTACTTGCCTCAAAGCGTCACCTCCTTGCCTCTAAGCGTCACCTCCTTGCCTCTAAGCGTCACCTCCTTGCGGTGACGCTTGCCTCAAAGCGTCACCTCCTTGCGGTACTCTCGAATCACAACCGGCACAGAGGAGGGCGGGAGGTAGCCGAGTTCGGTGACGACAAGGACGATGAGGTCTGATGGGGTGAGGTCATAGACGAGGTTGAGGAGTTTCATGTCCTTTACGTCGCGCCTGTCGTCTCCCTCCGCATGTCAGCCTCGTCCCTCCCCTCGGTCTTGCGCCACTACCGCCTCATGCTTGCTTACATGCGATTTGGCACTTGCTTGCGCATGCTTGCAATGCTTGCACTTGCGTCAGTATGTCTCAGGTGTCATGGGCGATGGACGGAGCTTAGGAAGAGGGAGGAGGGGAGGAGTCGGGAGACCAGTCAGCCAAGCTGCGATCCTTGGGGCAGCAGCGATTGTCAGCTGCCATGATGTTGTCCGACGACACCACCACAAGCTCGTCGGGGTCGGCCAGCTCGTTCGTGCAGATGGAATCGAGCATCACCTGCCGCGCCACCAGCCTCCAGTCACGGCCACCCCCGCTCTCCAACCCGACTCCCGCACCAAGCGGCGAGAGGAGACGGCAGGCGTGGCTGAGCACGAGACCGGTACACTGACACGCAGAAGAGTGTCATGCTGGGGTGGAGGGGGGGAAAGGGTGAGGAGTGGAAACCTTCTCGGAAAACTTGTAGGTTTCGCAGCAAACCAGGACAGGGACATTGTACTGCCGCGCCATCATCGCCACCATGCTCGTCCCCACCCGCGAGATCACATTACCGTTTGCTAGCATCGCCGACGCTCCCAACAATACCTTGGACACCTGTTTCCCCCCCCGCATCAGTTAAGGGCACTCGACCGCCCCTCGCCCTCCACCCCCATTTCTTCTCTGCTAGTGGCAAACCGCATGCGACGGCGATGGACGCATCGCTCCATCCCATCCCTCTTTCACTCTGCCCTGGCCTGCACGTGAAAGCGCACAAGACAGGGAGCAAGGTGCGGCAAGGTGCCGCAAGGTGCCGCAAGGTGCGGGGTGTGCAGACCTCCTTCATAACATAGGAAAGGGAGTTGATCATGATGTAGGTGCACGAGATGCCGGCGTTTGACAGGCTCTCCAGCATCTTCTTGCCCTCGAGTCGGGGGCGGGAGTCAACAATAATCACACGCAGCGACGTGCCCTCCTGTCATGAACCGCCACCGTCGTCGCCATCATCATCATCATCATCACCTGGATCTCTTGCACCACATACGCGTCTACCAGCTGCGTGCGCGGGGAATGCCGCGCCACGACACATGCACGCCCACGGCATCGCCGCCCAGGCCACAGCAGGAGCGAGGGGAAGGAAAGCAAAGGGCTCAACAAAAAAAGCCTGTGAATGGGGGTGATGAATTGAGCAGTTGGCACTGCGGCGGCAGTGTTGGCACTGCGGCGGGGCGGCGTGGCGCAGAGACCTGATGGGCGCGCAGCAAGCCGGCTTCCACGCCTGTTGACCGCCCGTACACCAACACCACGTCGCCGTCCACTATCTTTGCCGCCACGTTCTGCAGACACAGACCGCGGGCACACACAGTCACATAGAGAGTCGCAAGAGTCACATAGAGTCACATAGAGTCACATAGAGTCACATAGAGTCACATAGAGAGTCGCAAGAGTCACATAGAACTCCGCCACATCGCCCCAGTCACCCTCTCTCGCCGCGCGCCTCTTTGACCACCGGCGTCCTTCTTCTCTTTTAAAGGCTCCTTTCAACAAGCAGACAAAGGGCGTGGGCAGTTGCAGCAAGCTTCTCGCTAGCCTCTGTTGCAGCAAGCTTCTCGCTAGCCTCTGTTGCAGCAAGCTTCTCGCTAGCCTCTGTTGCAGCAAGCTTCTCGCTAGCCTCTGTTGCAGCTAGCTTCTCGCTAGCCTCTGTTGCAGCTAGCTTCTCAGTATGCACATGTACAGTAAGGATGGCGGTCAGTGATGCAGATGTGCAATCACGGATGCCGGTCAGTGATGAATCATA
>Ga0315899_10009716_pt1 | contig 10327 bp, 11 predicted proteins | sample LakEriMetagenome_2_FD_203518 | JGI IMG/M metagenome (GOLD analysis project Ga0315899, IMG submission 203518) | Freshwater fungal communities from buoy surface, Lake Erie, Ohio, United States - Buoy 4 MA112 | ecosystem: Environmental > Aquatic > Freshwater > Lake | place: USA: Lake Erie, Ohio...
CAAGTGAGAGCGAGAACGAGAGGAGAGAACACGCGCGAGAGGGAGCGAGAGAAAGCGAGGGGGAGAGAGAGGACACGCGTGCGAGAGAGAGAGAGAGAGAGAGAGAGAGAGAGCACGCGGTAGAGAGAGCGAGGACCAGCAAGAGAGGGACCGAGAAAATGAAGAGAGGGAGAGCGGCGCCGGCACAACAACGACAGCGATGAGGGCTTCGTGGGCGTGGACTGGAGCGCCGGCGCGACATCGCAGGCCCGGAGAGGATCGACGTGATGGATGTACCTGCTCGGCTGTGGTCCGGAGAGGGACGGCGCGGGGGAGTTCCTACCAGCGCCGGCACTGATCGCCGAGGCACCGGACAGGCGGTTGGTGAAGTGCGGTGGGATGCGGGAGTTCACGGACAAGATTTTCCACCGCTCGCGAGAGCGTACAGATGCGTTGCGCCATTTTTTTTTCCAGTGCTTGAACCGTCAGCTCCTACGACCTCGACATCATGGGGGCGACATTCAGTGCGGGCGCCCGCGACCGAGCGGTGCCTCAACCCTAAACCGAGCGGTGCGACACGGCGTCTTTCACAAATGACGGACGCCTGTCTCGGGGGGGCGTTGGTGGGATGGCCTCGGGGACTTTGGGGCGCGTAATAGGGCTCTGGGTAGATGGTCGTGGGGAGGCACCTTCGCCACTCCCATCCTTGACATCCTGGGGGCGACATCCAGTGCGGACGCCCACAACCGAGCGGTGCGGCGCGGCGTCTTAACGAATGACGGACGCCGGTCTCGGGGGGGCGTTGGTGGGATGGCCTCGGGGACTTTGGGGCGCATCCTCGGGCTCTGCTGTAGATGGTCGTGGGGAGGCACCTTCGCCACTCCCATCTAGGGGGGGTGTTACGTGGACGCAGGCGATCGAAGGTGAAGACGCGGGCGAGCAAGGTTTGAAGACGCGGGCGAGCAAGGTAGGGAGACGCGGGCGATCAAGACATGAAGACGCGTTCTCGTCAGAAATGACGGACGCCCGTCTCGGGGGGGCGTTACGTGGACGCCAGCGATCGAAGGTGAAGACGCGGGCGAGCAAGGGTTGAAGACGTGGGCGAGCGAGGTATGGAGGCGCGGGTGATCAAGACATGAAGACACGCACTCGTCAGAAATGACGGACGCCTGTCTCGGGGGGGGCGTTAGTGAGGCGACGATTAGGATATGAAGACGCGCGATCGTCAGAGATGACGGACGCCTGTCTCGGGGGGGGCGTTAGTTAGGCGGCGATTAGGATATGAAGACGCGCGCTCGTCAGAAATGACGGACGCCTGTCTCGGGGGGGGCGTTAGTGAGGCGGACTCGGAAATAGTTTGGGGCGCGTGATCGGGTTCCACTGTAGATGGTCGTGGGGGTGGAACCTGAGCCACTCCCATCTTGGGGGGTTGTTAGTGTGGAATAGTCCCCGGCGTGAGAAAGTGTTCCCCGCCGGGGATAAACGGGGGAATTGGAACGTGACGTGGTTTCCGGCGGACGTGTGACCGGGACTCGGCGTGTATTCCCAAGGCTGAGGAAACGGGGTCTAAGCGTGTGCCCCGGGCTGAGGAGACGCGAGTTGGAGTTGGAAAGAAGGAGGTTCCATAGAGAGCGAAGTACGTAGGACTTAGTACCAAAGTTACTACCGAGGAGGGTTGGAGACTGAGGGTTGTTAGGAACTGAAAAGGTTGGGTTTCGCAAGACCTTCAACAAGGGAATTGTCGTGGTCGGTATTTAGGAAAAACCCAAGCTTCTAAAGGGCTTGGTCAGGTCAGCAGGAGCGTACTGTGTGTGGTAGGATGTAGCGGGTGGATCGCAACTGTGGTGTGTGCGTATAATACAGCGATGAAGCCGATGCGTGCATGTTGACCGAGAGAAGTCCAGAATGCTTCCGGTGTATGCGGCGTTAGCAGGGTTTCTCGCGGGAAGTAGGCGTGTGGTACATGAACGAGTACGTGGGTCGTCGAGGCGATCCGCCCTGCACGCTCTAACAGACACGGCCGAGCCCTCACCCCGCCCACGCAGACACTGCGCACACCCCAATGCACGCCACCCGTGACCGCCCGACCCGGGCCCGCGCACGCCGCCGCTCCAGCGGCGACGTGCTCCCGCCAGGCACAGTACAGTCCATCGCCCAAGAGCATGGTGCGTGCACGTGCGAGCACAAAGCAGAGCACGCCGGGCCCCGACCGCGGAATCGCTCCCTGAGCTGTGCAAACAGGAGCCCTGGCCGACACCGTCCTGTCGGCACCCCCTGAGTCTCCACCTGCGCCCGCTCGCCGTCACTAACCACCTCACCTCCTCACCTCCACCCTCATTTGTGAATTTGTGCTTAGTGCTTAATGCTTAGTGCTGCATTTTTGCGCGGTAACGGTGTCATCCACAGGACCCAGAGAGTTATTCAAGGAGATGACAACGGCCACGTCGGGCGTCCTTGCCAGGTTCCCCTGCTCTTCCCTTTCCGGAACTCTTGTGAGTTACGGGGCCTCTGCCGTCACTCGTACTTCGGGCCGAGGACATGTGGCGGAAGCGAAAACCAATGTCATCGAAGTGAGCGGGTTCTCAATCAGGGTTTCCAAACAAACCCTTCTCACTTTGTGACTTTGTGACGGTTGATTGCGCAGTAACATTGTCATCCACAGGGGCCAAAGACCGATTCAAGGAGATGACACCGGCTACGTCGGGTGTCATGGCAAGGTTTCCCACGCTCTTCCCTATCCGGAACCCTTGCGAGTTACGGGGCCTCCGCCGTCGCTCGTACTTCAGGCCGAGGACATGTGGCGGAAGTATAAACCATTTTTCATCGAAGTGTTCGGGATTCTTAATCCGGGTTTCCCCTTCTCATCCCTACAATGCAGGCAGGGCATGGCTCCCACATAATCATCTATATGGCTCAGGGAGCGATTCGTGAACGATCACTGAGCTGTGTGTTTATTACAGCAGGACCTATTACAAAGCTGTTCGCGGGGGGGGGAGGAGGAGAGTGGAGTGGGACCCGGGAGGAACCCGGTACTTTAACACAGGGTGCGCCTGTTTTCCCTGGTTCCTCTCGTTTGGGAATCGAACCCACGGGCCAACTTGAAACTGAGCCATTTTTCCCGTGATTTGTCACACATGACACATCCACGAAATTGTTTTTTTTTCCTAAACCGTTTGGCCAACTGCCCAAGCCGGGATCATTCGGATGGGGCCGGCACCTGTAACCTGGGAGGCAGATGAGCTGCGAGCCGGACTGCGCAAGATTCCGGGCTATGCCGGTCACATCACGGGAGTGCAGTACACGATGGGCCGGACATACGGGACCGCATCTGCAGAAGCGCTCAGCGACGACACCCAGACCGGGTGCAAAGCCAGGCACAGCTCTGCTGTGCTCGGCCACCGCCATGACGGTTACACCACACAAGGTAATACGCTAGTAATCATTGCGGTGGGAGAGATCTGTGGGGGTGTAGTACTTGCTCCTGCATCTTGGATTGCGTCTGGCTGGGTTCCAAGCCGCCTTCTGGGTTCCCAGCCAGCGACGCGACTCAAGCAGCGCGTGTTCCTGCTGCGTCGGCTGCTGGCCTTCACACCCTTGCCTGTGGTGCATCGTCCGCACGCAAGGCACGGCGCGCACCCATGAGTGCTGCCTGCAAAACACTGCGCTCCAGCAAATCGTGACGCGGTTGTTGCCCCCAACAGCGCACCCGGACTTTCCTTTCAAGGAGGAGATCTACCGGAAGCGTCCGGACGCCTATTTTGCCAAAGTTATTCCGCGTTATGCTGGGTACAGCCCGGGGTGGACGAACGCGCACGGGCAGACGATGGGCAAGTATGCGGGGACGGCCATGGTCGACTTCCTGATGTCGACGCGCAAGAGGTCGAAGTCGCTGCGGCAAAGAACGGCTCCGTCTACTATTATGGCCCTCGATGACCCCCCGAAACCCCCCCCCACGGTAGCGCTCTACGAACCGGGAGCGTTCTACATCCCAAACACCACGCTCTATTCGCCAGCGCAGCGCGAGCGTTTCGGGGGCACATACAGCACCCTCACGCGCCAATCCTTCCAGAAGCCTGTGCCGCGCATTCCAGCACCGCTGCAGACTGCAGAAGACGGCAAGAGCCTCGAGTACCTCACTCTCCCGTCGAGCTACATGGGCTATAAGCCGCGCGCGCTGCCGTTCCTGTGCCGGCACCTCGAGGAAAAGCTTGCGCTCGATCAAGAACGCCAACGGCAAATGATGGCCTACGAGCAGCAGCAGCAGCAGCAGCATCAGGCGGCTGCGGAGCAGCAGCAGCAGGCAGCGAGCGGCGAAGACGATTATCCTGGAGAGATGTACGACTATTTGGACCGCGCGCAGGGCGACGCAGCTTTCGTCCAAGCCGTCCAGGCCGGCGCCGAAGCTTACAGGCAAGAAAAGAAGGCGTATGGCCTCGATGCCGCCCTGAAACTGTGGTATGACCACAGGGCCTACCTCGATATGACTTTCCTATCCGGCAACGGCATGGAGGCAAAGCAAGTGTCAAGGCCGTCGATGCGCGCCGCCGCTACTACTGTCGTGGCTGCTAATCGGTTTACGGGTTAATTAATCATGGTCGTGTACCACTAAGTGTAGAAAGACAGACAGACAGACAGAGAGAGAGAGGAGAGAGCGAGAGAGAGAGATAGAGATTAACAGGAACGAAACTCCATAACGGGGGTACAGGGCGTCGAGTTTACAGGCAATGGCGCGCGGGGCTGGCGAGGCGAGGAGCATGCCAGTCCTGTCGACTAGTGCGTGCGCGCTGTGTTCAGGGTGGAGCACAGACACATACTCGAGCGAGGAGGCTGCAAGCAAGAGAGAGGGGGGGAGGGGGGGGGGAGGGGGGGGGAGGTGAAAAGAGAAAGAGAGGTTGTAAGGGGAGGGAGCGGACGGGGAGGGATGGAGCGCACTGCAATGACTGGCTGAATCAGTAGTATATCATTTGGCCTTGAGCCTCGGCACAAGCAAATCTCATCTGTTTTCAAATGCAGCTAAAAAGGCACTGTCGCGGAATGAGACCTCGAAGTCGGGAGAAGCGTCCTCCTCATTAGACCTCTGTTAGAGTATGCTGTTGGACACAGAAAAGTTAGCTCGTGAGAATTGAGGATATGTCACGGATTGGTAGTAAATTGGAGAATTTGTTCCTTAGGAGAATTTGTTCTTCATTCAGTAAATGTAAAGTTTTGCTGTTGTCTCGTGCCAGACATGGCCTAAGCGCCACGGGGGGAGGCCGGGCTGGAAGCCCAGCACCGACGAGCGCACGGGGACCCGCCGCTGTGGAGAAGTCCCTGCCACAAAGGGTGACGGAGAGAGAGAGAGAGAGAGAGAGAGAGAGAGAGAGAGCTTTATAAGGAACAACAGTCCATAACGGGTGGTCTAGGGCGGCGCCCGCAGCACGGACTCGGCATTACCACGCGCTATCCTGCTTCCCCGCCTACAATGGTGGGGTAGCATCCTACATGGCGAAGACTTTCCCCGGACTCTGATGAGAGGCTCGCCGGCTTGTGCCGTTGAGCCTGTTCGCCACCGCCAGGAGACACTGGGCCTGACTGCGTGGCGCGAGTGAGCGACATTGCCCGTTCTCTCGGGAGCCCCGTCTACACCGGGCTAAAAAAAATGAAGGGTCTTGCGCTCACCCCATTCCCTGAAGTACAACGAGTTCTACGGTGGTGTAAGGTGCTTGTAAAAAAAAAGTGGCTGGTAAAAAAAAAAGTGGCTGGCGTCGTCAAAAGGGTGACGAAGCACAGCGAGTTCTGCGGTGGTGTAAGGTGCTACTTATATCTCCCGGCGTGCGGAGCTAGCGCACATCTGAAGAGACGCCGAAGGCGGCGGGGAGACGCGAGGCGCAGCTCACGGGAAGGAAGCTACAGCAGCTGGTGCACATTAATCCTCCTCAAAGACCGGGAGAAGCAGTCCAGACATCGTCATGACGATTGTAGGCATTTTCCGAAATCAAACTTCGGTTTGGAGCTGAAAAGGAGATGGGAGGTATGTGTTTCTACCTTAGACGTGTGCTATGTAAGGCTTCCAAGGACAACGACGAGGAGGAGGAGGAGGAGCAGGAGAAGGAGGGAGGGACTCAAGGCAAAAGCATTGCACGAGGTCGACGCCGAGCGCGACCGTGCGACGCCAGGAGGGCTTCAGAATTGGATTACCGTTGGAAGCCTTATATAGAGAGAACACATTCTATATAGTTGGAAGCACGCGTTCTCTACAGATGGAAGCCTACAGATGGAAGCCTTGTATAGAGAGAACACATGCTATGTAATATAGAGGGCTAAAGTTTGTATTATTCCCTCCCTTTCTCCCCCCTCTCTGAGCACCAACAACAGTTAATCAAAGGCGATGCTGATACAAGGTCAAGATCTTCACCTGCCCGCCATCCCTCCACCCCTGCCACCCACGGTGCCCCTCCCACCCTGCCTTCGGCGCCCGCGAACTCCTTCGCCGTCTGACACTTCATGCTCACCTCGCCCGTTGGCTTGCCCACCCTCCGAGGCTTCCAGCTTCCCTTTCTCCAGATAGTCCAAGCGAAGCGAGCCGAATTCACTGGGGCGCGGCTCTATGTGCACAGCCTGTGCACACCAGATGGTAGTTAGTATGAGTAAAGTTGATTATTCCTCCTCCTCCGAGGCGTGAGCCGTCAGCTGACGCGGAGGAGGAGGTGGTGGTGCAGGAAGAGGACCAGGAAGAGGAGGAAGAGGTCCTCTTCTGCAGGAAGAGGAAGAGGACCTGTCCCAGGACCTGCAGGTGAGGGCCAAGGGCTAAGCTGTCCCCCCTCCACGCTTACTAGTAGTATTGTATCAAATAGAATAAGTAACCTTGCTTCCAATAACAAATATGATGGAATCAGTCCCTGCAGCTAACGAGAGTGGGAGAGCCAGCTGGCCCTCCCTCTGCCCTCTCTCTGCCCTCTCTCTGGAGGTGTGCAAACAAACCCGCGGATATGCCTCTCTCTGCCCTCTCTCTGCAGGTGTGCAAACAAACCTGCGCCGCAAGTGTCGGGACCTAAACCCTAAAGCCTAAAGCCTAAACCCTAAACCGGGTTGATACAGTAGATGGCCATCATGGTTCGACCGTATTTGCGGTTGCGCATTCCAACAAGGCGGGGACCGATTGTGGGCGGCAACGAGCCCAGTTCGACCGGATACTCTACTACCACTACTGAGCCATCGCCTAGGAGCGTCTGCGAGGTAGCGACGCGGTTCAGGAGGTCGCTGTAGTCGATCTCCTCATAGGGTGGCGTAATAGTCACGAGATCGAAACTTTGCTTCTGCATGCGAGCTAAGACGGCCTGCGGCGCATCGTAGACAGCCTCTGCCTTGGAACACACCACTAGAGAGCGCTCATCAAATTCGCAGATCGCGAGATTCTCCTCGATAGTGCGGCACGCGTCCTTGCTGTAGTCCACGAACACTGCCTTGCCCACACCGCGGCTGAGGGCTTCTATTCCGACAGAGCCGCAGCCGGCAAAAGTATCAAGGGCAATCGCATCTTCCCGTAACACATTAAACTCGGTGAGGATTGAAAAGAGCGCCTCCTTCACTTTGCCCATCATGGGGCGGAGATAGACTTCAGGGCGCTTTAGCTTGCGGCCTTTGGCCGTCCCACCCGCCACGCGGATGGTCGGAGGCTTCCGCACCAGATTTTCCCACCCCTGCCCCTGGATTTTGACGGCGGCGCGCGCGCCGAGAATGTCCCCTCGGACCTGCCGCGACACGTCTTTGAGCTTGCCCAACTTTGGCAGGAGCTGCCCTTCCGCGCCAGCGCCAGCGCTGACGGCGGCATCACTCTCTGCACCGGGTGTGTCCTGGTCGTCCTGCCCCCGCGCGCCCTGTACACCCCGCTTCATGGCAACTCCCTGCAGCCAAGTCGAAGTGCGCGCGCGCACCGGGCGCGGCAAGATGCACAAGAACCCGGGCGGCGAACCGCAGCGCTGCAGAAGCGCGCGTTGCCAGCGTGCATCAGAATCAGTGGGCTCTGGGCTTCAGTATGAGCCAGGGTGCAGCACGCGTGGGGCGAAGATGGCACCACAACCCACCTGCATCGGCGCATATGGTGTAAAGCCAAGCACCGGCACGACCAGGAGGGCCGCCACCACCAGCGTCGCCTCCGCCGCGCCCCTGTTGAGCATGTATATGCGTTGGCTCTGCATGCTTTCAGAGCTTTTGTGGGGGCCAATGAGGAAGGGTGTAACGAACTCCAGTCGAGATGGCGACGGGTGGGCTCACGATGGTGCCGCCCGAGGCGCTGGCGCCACTCCAGCGCCGCAAGTTCGAGCGGTACCGCGAGATGCTCAGGTGCGGTCCCGCGCACAGCGCACTTATGACAGCGCACTTCGAGAGCTGTCATAGACGCAAACCGAGAGGGTGTGGACAAGCGAGGGTGTGGGGGCTGGAGCTGTGTTGGAAATTTTGAAGACTCGGTTGGTGCGTGTGGTGGTGGCTTTGCGCATGTGTTGGGAGCGTTGATGTGCGCGTGCGGGTCCAGGCAAGATGCGGGCGGCGGCAACATCGGCTTCTGGGACGTTGTGGTCATCACTGCATCCGACGAGGAGCAGGCGCGGACCTACCTCGAGCAGGTGCGGTGGCGGCAGGAACTGGGCCAGATACCGATGTCGTGCGCCTACCACGTTGTGCCCGATCCGCCGGGGTGCAAGATCGGCAACGGCGGCGCCACCCTCGTCGTCCTCGATTTCCTGCGCGCGCAGGCAAAATTTCTGAACAGTCCCATTTACAGTGACCTTACATAGCAAATGTACTAGGGCACTGACGTTTGAGAGTTTCTCAGTACCGCGAGGGCTTTTCGAAGCTAAAGTGCCTTCTCATTCACGCGGGGGGCTACAGCCAGCGCACGCCGCAGCACAGCGTTTGCGGCAAGATCTTCGCGCCGCTGCCAGTCGGGCCGCTCCCCGGGTCCTCCCTGCTTGAGATGTGCCTGGCCATCTGCAAAAGAGACCTAATACAGCATAAAGGAGACCCAATACAGAACTAAAAGAGACCGAATACAGGACTAAATGAGACCTAATACAGGTCCTCGATGCTGGAGATTTGCCTGGCCATGTTGTACGACATCAAACCTCCTAAACCCTAAACCCTGAACTTTAAGCCCTAAACCGAAAGGTCCTCGATGCTGGAGATGTGCCTGGCCATGTTGTGCGACATCCCTGCGCTCGTGGACCCGGGCGCCGTGATGATCAAGTGCGGCGACGATATCATCATCTTCGACGCCCAAGTGTGCCGCTGGAACCTCCCGGGGTTCACCGCCCTCGCGCACCGCAGCCCCGTCGACATCGCCTTGACGCACGGCGTCTTCTGCCTGGCGCTCCCCGACACCACCGGCGCCGACCTGCCCGCCAACCCCATGTGCCGGCGCTTCACGCACAAGCCGAGCCTGGAGAAGATGCGCCGCTTTGGTGCCACTCTCAATGCCGACAAGGAGGCCTTCACTGACAGCACCTTTCTCTTTGACGCCGCCGTGACCGCCAAGCTCCTGGTGTGGTGGGACACCGAGTGCGGGGGGAAACCCCCACCCTTTGAACTGGACGCGTACGGGGACATGCTCCAGGCCCTCGGCCCTGAGGCTGACGGTGAGTATCTGGGAGAGGGGGGGGGGGAGGGGGGGGGCGCAGACCTGCGGCGGTCACTGTATGAAACACTGAGGCACGCATTCTGAAAAGTACTCCCAATAGTGGATTTATTTAGTAAATAGACTAGGGCACTGACTTTTGAGAGTTTCAGGCATACTCCGTTGAATGTGGCTCTGCCCCCGGCGTCGAGATTCTGGCATATTGGTACGATCCCCGAGGTGCTAGATCACTTCTGCTACCGCACTAGTTTCCTCTTCGAAGCCTCCGGAGGTGGTGGTGGTGGTGGTGGTGGAGAAGGGGGGGAGGGGGGCGGGGGGGTTGTGGGGCAAGGTGCAGGGGAGCCACGGGGGGCGGCCGAAGAGGTCGGCCTTCCGGTGGGCGTGTGTAAGGGGGGGGGGGTGGAGACCCCGCACCTGGCAATGTTACCAAACAATCCTGCGCCATTTGAATTTTGCGTTGGCCCCCAGGGCCTGGGCTTTTATTTGTTAGGAGAGCCTGCCGCGTGCGAGATCTGCTCGCGCGTGGCGCCCTCTGCCGTGATTGGCGCGCGCAGTGTCGTCGAATTCTCCTCCTTGCATGAGCAGGTCCGAGTAGGCCGAGACTGTTTCCTCTCGAGTGTCACCCTGCCGCCGTTCACCAACATCCCCGATGGGTGTTTGATTCAGACACTTTGCCTTCAGCAATCTATCCTTGTCTCGCTTCAAGTGGGGGGGGAGGGGGGGGGGGGAGGGGAGGAG
>Ga0315899_10009718_pt1 | contig 10327 bp, 10 predicted proteins | sample LakEriMetagenome_2_FD_203518 | JGI IMG/M metagenome (GOLD analysis project Ga0315899, IMG submission 203518) | Freshwater fungal communities from buoy surface, Lake Erie, Ohio, United States - Buoy 4 MA112 | ecosystem: Environmental > Aquatic > Freshwater > Lake | place: USA: Lake Erie, Ohio...
GGTCGCTGGCCAAAGCGTGGGCGTTTGGCATGCCAGCGACGACCAAACCTACGATGTCTTGGTGCGTTTAGACCCCCTCATGCGCACTGCCCCACAAGACTTGGAACGCCTGCCTTTCAATGTCGGCCAAGGACCGGATGGCAGTGCCCGCATCGTGCGCCTGAACCAAGTGGCACAGGTGAAAGAAGGCGTGGGCCCGAACCAAGTGAACCGGCGTGAACTCTCCCGCGAAGTGGCCTTCAGTGGCAACACCTATGGCCGCGCCGGTGGCGATGTGTCCAAAGACATTCAAGCCATCATGGCCGAGATTCCCCTGCCCGATGGTTACCGTTACCAATTCGGTGGTTCGACCAAAAACATGAAAGAGTCATTTCAATACGCCGTCATCGCCATGGCCATGGCCATCATCTTCATCTACATGATTTTGGCCAGCCAGTTCAAAAGCTTTTTGCAACCCCTGGCCCTGATGACCTCACTGCCCCTGACGCTGATTGGGGTGGTGCTGGCACTGATGATGTTTGGCTCCACGTTGTCCATGTTCTCGGTGATTGGCGTCATCATGCTGATGGGCTTGGTCACGAAAAACGCTATTTTGTTGCTCGACTTCGCCATCCGTGCCCGCGAAGGCTTGTTGCGCCACGACGGCACCCGCGAACCCGCCCTGCCGCGCAACGAAGCCCTGCTGATGGCGGCCAAGGTGCGGCTGCGCCCCATCCTGATGACCACACTGGCCATGGTGTTTGGCATGCTGCCTTTGGCGTTGTCGGTCAGCGAAGGCTCGGAACAACGCGCACCCATGGGCCAGGCCGTGATTGGCGGCGTCATCACCTCGTCTCTGCTCACGCTGGTGGTGGTGCCCGTGGTCTACTGCTACCTCGACGATCTGAGCCAATGGCTCAAGCGCAAGTGGAATGGCCATGGTGCTCACAGCCTTTAGTGGCTGGCTAAAATTGACGACTGGAAAAAGAATCACATGAACACTGAACTTGCCCGCTTCAACATGGTCGAACAGCAAATCCGCACTTGGCATGTGTTGGACATGCGCGTTTTGGGTCTGCTCGCGCAACTGGACCGCAGCCTGTTTGTCCCCAGCAGCTTTGCCGCCCTGGCCTACAGCGACACCGAAATTCCGCTGCCGCATGGCGAGCACATGATGGTGCCGCGTGTGGACGCTCGTTTGCTGCAAGACCTGCAATTGCAACCGCATGAAACCGTGCTGGAAGTGGGCACCGGCAGCGGCTACCTCACCGCTTTGTTGGCCCAGTCTGTCGCCCAAGTCACCAGTTTGGAGTGCCATGCCGACTTGGTGGCCAGCGCCCAGCAACACTTGGCCCAAGCGGGTGTTGGCAACGCACAAGTGCGCCACAGCACCGGTGTGCCGCAACTGACCGAGAAGTTTGATGCCATTGTGTTGGGCGGCTCGGTGGCCGAGGTGCCCCAAGCCTTGTTCAGCATGCTCCATGCCGGTGGCCGTATGTTGGCCGTGGTGGGCAACGAGCCCATGATGCATGTCACCCGCTTTTCTCGCTTGCCCAATGGCAGCATGCACAGCCAGATTTTGTGGGACGTGGTGACACCACGTCTTCATGGCTTTGCCGAAACACCCGCCTTCCAGTTTTAACCAACGTAGTCACAACGAAAGAAGTTCATGAAATTGTTTCGCACCCTGCCCTTGATCGCGGCCATGAGCATGGCCTTTGCAGGCGCAGCCCAAGCGCAAAGCCTGGTTGAGATGTTTGACGCGGCCCGCGACTTTGACGCGGCCTTCAAGTCGGTGCAATTGCAAGCCGAAGCCACCCAGCGCAAAGTGGAACAAGCCCAGGCCAAGCTGGGTCCCATGGTCAACCTGAATTTGAATGGCAGCACCAACCTCATCGATAACAACCTTGAAGCTTCGCGTGGCTACAGCAGCGGCACCGCCACCATCGCTGGCAGCCAGCCTTTGTACCGCCCGGCAGACAACGCCGAGATATCGCAAGCCAATTTGCTGTTGAAACTGGCCAACGAACAACTGCGTGCCGCCGAGCAAGACCTCATGGTGCGCTTGAGCCAAGCCTATTTCGATGTCTTGGCCAGCCAAGACAGCCTCACCTTCGTCCAGGCCCAGCTCAAGGCGGTGTCCGAGCAACTCGCGTTTGCCAAACGCAATTTCGAGGTCGGCACCAGCACCATCACCGACACCCGCGAAGCCCAGGCCAGCTACGACCTGGTGGTGGCACAAGAAATCGCTGCAGCCAATGACTTGCGCGTGAAAAAAATGGCCTTGGATCAACTCGTGGGCAAGTCAGACTTGAACCCCAAAGCCGTGGCCCTGAGTGCCATGCCGCAAGCGCCAGAACCCGCCAATGTGGATGAGTGGGTGAGCATGAGCGCGCAACAAAACGCGTCGGTGCAACAAGCCCGCATCGGGGTGGACGTGGCCAAATTCGACATTGAAAAAGCCAATGCGGGTTTGAAACCCACCGTGGATTTGCAACTCAGCTACACGCTGCAAACCAACATCAAGGGCACGGTGGCACAGGCTTTACCGAAGGACTACAACCTTGGTTTGGCCACCGGCGCCGTGGTTTTGAGCTACCCCTTGTTCAATGGCAATGCACTCAGCAACCGTGTGCGTGAAACCATGTCCTTGGCCGGCAAAGCCAGTGCCGATTTGGACAACGCCACGCGCAACATCGCCCAAGCCACCCGCGCGGCCTACTTCGGCGTGGTGTCGGGCGTGGGCCAGGCCAAGGCCTTGAAGGCCGCTGAAGAATCCAGCCAAGTGGCCTTGGAAGCCAACCAGCTTGGTTACTCGGTGGGTGTGCGCATCAACATCAATGTGTTGGACGCGCAAAGCAAACTGTTCGACACGAAAGCCAAATTGGCCAAGGCCCGTTACGACGTGTTGGTGGGCCACTTGAAGCTGCGTCAACTCAGCGGCAGTTTGCAATTGCAAGACCTGCAAGACATCAACAAATTATTGGCACCCTGAACATCGCTTGGATAAATCTAAAGGCTTGTGCAACCCACAAGCCTTTTTTTTGTCAACTCAATGCGCCGCCTCTTGAACCTGGGCGTCAGGTTTGACTTCCCTCAGCAAAGCCATCATGTCGTCTTGAATGCGGTGCAAGGCCTGGGTGGTTTGGCCTTCAAAACGCAGCACCAACACGGGCGTGGTGTTGGAGGCCCGCACCAAGCCAAAGCCGTCGGCCCAGTCGATGCGCACACCGTCGATGTCACACAACACGGGTTGGTGTTCGGGCGAAGGCATGCCTTGGGTTTGCGCACGTTTGAGCAGTTCAGCAGTGACGCGATGCGGCTCGCCTTCTGCACACGCCACGTTCAACTCGGGGGTTGATTGGCTGGTGGGCAAGGCATGCAACACCGCGTTGGCGTCGGGCGAGCGGCTCAAGATTTCCAACAAACGGCAACCGGCATAGGTGCCATCGTCAAAGCCATACCAACGCTCTTTGAAAAACACATGGCCGCTCATCTCGCCGCCCAATGGTGAATCAATGGCTTTCATCTGCGCTTTGATGAGCGAGTGGCCGGTTTTGAACATCACCGGCACGCCGCCTGCGGCGCGAATCGCAGGTGCGAGTTGCTGCGAACATTTCACATCGAAGACGATAGCGCCACCGGGCACACGGCTCAAGACATCTTGGGCAAACAACATCATTTGCCGATCGGGGTAGATGGTTTGACCGTCGTTGGTGACGATGCCCAAGCGGTCGCCGTCACCATCAAAGGCCAAACCCAATTCAGTACCCGTGGTTTGCAAAGCGGCAATCAGGTCTTTCAAGTTTTCGGGTTTGCTGGGGTCGGGATGGTGATTCGGAAACTCACCATCGACATCGCTGAAAAGTTCAATCACCTCACAACCAATGGCCCGCAAGATGGCGGGTGCCGATGCGCCTGCAATGCCATTGCCACTGTCGACCACGATGCGCAAGGGGCGGCTCAGGTGAATGTCTTGCACGATGCGCTCTTGGTAGGAGGCATTCACGCTGACCTGTTTGACGCTGCCACCCGCTTTCAACACCCAGCTTTCGTCTTGCATCATTTGGCGCAAGCCTTGAATTTCTTCGCCGTGAATGGCGCGGCCTGCCATCACCATCTTGAAGCCGTTGTAGTCCTTGGGGTTGTGGCTGCCGGTGATTTGAATGCCGCTGGTACACAAGGTGTTGGCGGCGAAATAAAGTTGTGGCGTGGTCACCATGCCGACGTCAATGACGTACACACCAGCGTCCATCAAACCTTGCACCAAGGCGGTTGCAAGCGCGGGGCCACTGAGGCGACCATCACGTCCCACAGCCACGGTGGTTTCACCCTGGGCCAAAGCTTGGGTGCCAAAGGCTTTGCCCAGCGCTGTGGCCACCTCGGGGTTGAGCGCGGTGGGCACCACACCGCGGATGTCATAGGCCTTGAAAACATGAGCTGAAATTTGCATAGCCGCGCATTGTAGGCGTGGCTTCTGACAAGTTCCGTCGACCGCGCGGCTTATGATGACCCTCCATTATTGGAAACTTTTTTCACCCCCTCATGCCTTTTGCACAAGCCGCCCACACCAGCCCATTCAAGCTGTGGCAGATGCCCATTAACACGCCGTTGGGGCGCATGCGTTTGGTCGCGGGTGAAGCCGGTTTGGCCGGTGCTTGGTTTGACCACCAGCAACACCGCCCCGACATCGATCAGCTGCCTTGGGGCCCGAGCCTGCATTGGTTGCGCGAGGCCAAGCAACAGATCGGCGAGTACTTTGCAGGCCAACGCCATCAATTTGAATTGCAACTTGAAGCCGTGCATGGCAGTCGCTTTCAGCAACAGGTGTGGCAGGCCTTGCGCGTTATTCCTTATGGTCGCTTCACGTCCTATGGTGAATTGGCCGCCCACTTGAACCACCCCAAGGGCGCCCGTGCGGTGGGCATGGCGATCGGGCGCAACCCTTGGAGCGTCATCGTCCCCTGTCACCGCGTGGTGGGCGCCAATGGCGCACTCACCGGTTACGCAGGCGGCATCGAACGCAAACTCGCTTTGCTCAAACACGAGGGCATGCTCTTGTGACCTCTGGTTTGCGACGGCGGGATTGGCTGCCAGAGTTTGTGTTGTTGGGCATGATTTGGGGATCTTCTTTTTTCTTCACGCGCATGGCCACGCAAGAATTCGGACCTTGGTCCACAGCCTGGATGCGGGTATCGGTGGCTGCCATCACTTTGTTGCCCCTGCTTTTTTGGCAACACCAAGCCCAAGCCATCAAAGACGAATGGCGCCCCTTGTTCGGCATGGGATTGTTCAACTCGGCGGTTCCGTTCTTCTGTTTTGCGTTTGCATTGCATTCACTCAGCACCGGCTTGTCGTCCATCTTGAATGCCACGACACCCTTGTTTGGCGCTTTGATCGCTTGGTTGTGGTTGAAAGACCGCCCCACGCGTTGGCGTGGACTGGGCTTGCTGCTGGGTTTTGCCGGATCAGCCTGGTTGGCCGTCCATGCGCCGGGCGGTGTGTCCTTCAAAACCGGTGGTTCGGGCTGGGCCATCTTGGCCTGTTTGCTGGCCACTTGTTGCTACAGTTTCAGCTCCCTGTATTCACAGCGCAACCTTCAGCATGTGTCGCCGATGGTGATTGCAACCGGCAGCCAATTGGGAGCGTTTGTGGTGTTGGCGGTGCCGGGCTATTGGTATTGGCCCAGCGTGTTGCCCAGCATGAATGCTTGGTTGAGCCTGTTGGCCGTGGGCATGATGAGCACCGGCTTGGCCTATGTGCTGTACTTTCGCTTGATCGTGAAAACCGGTGCCGCACGCACCATGACGCTCACCTATTTGATTCCCTTGTTCGCCAACCTGATTGGTGTTTTTGTGCTGGATGAAATCGTCACCGGCTCCATGCTGATGGCGGGTGTGGTTATTTTGCTGGGCACGGCCATGGCCAGCGGTTTGTTTCCGCGTCAGGGCTTGCCCTGACACAGCGCCAGCAGCTGCTGGTTCAAGGCGTGGCCAGGCGTTGCAAACGCCTTCATCATGCTGAAGTGGTGCAAGCCAGGCAACACCTGCGCGGTTGGCACACGTTCACGTCCCCATGCGTTTTGAATCAGTTGGTTGTGCGCCAAAAACGCTTCGCTCTCCAAGCCACCCACCACGCTGTGCAACACGCCACGCTTGGGCGCGGGCAACCATGCAGGGCTGGCCTTCAAGACCTGTTCTTCGTCCAAACGCAGCGCCTCTTGCAGCATGGGCGAGCGGCGCAAGGAATCGAGCTCGTACAAGCCCGACACCGACAGGGCCGACTTCACCAAGGTGGGCGGCAAGTCGGGCGCGTAAGCCCGCCAATCGCAGGCCAACATCATGGCCGCCAAATGCCCGCCAGCCGAATGCCCGGCCACATGAATGCGGCTGGCGTCGCCGCCCCAAGTGTCGATGTGCCGCCAAACCCAGGCCAGGGCTTTGACCATTTGCATGACGATCTCGGGAATCGTCACTGCGGGGCACAGCGCGTAATTCGGCACCACCACGGTGATGCCTTGTTCGGTCAGGGACGGCGCGACAAAAGAATGGTCGGACTTGTCCAAGGCCCGCCAGTAACCGCCGTGTAAAAACACCAAAACTGGTGAATTTGCTGAGCTTGCTTTGTTTGGGCGATGGTTTTGCTGCGCTTGGCTTGGGGTGCTGAGGGCGGGATTGGTGGCCGTGAAGATGTCCAGCGTCTCGCTGGGGCCGCTGCCGTAGCTGATGTCGGTCAAGCAGGGCTGGCTGTCGCGCACGGCTTGCGAATCCCGCGTCCATTGCTGCAGGTGGTTGGCGAAATCCGGGACCAGCGCACGGTTGTTGTACATCCGGTCGTACCAGTCGGGGCTGTGGTGTGGGGTCATGGCGCCAGTCTAACTGCCGCTGTTAATTGGAATCTGACCCCAATTTTGGAGGCTTACTTGGACGTCTGCGCCTGCCGAATGGCCGAGTTGGCCGCATCTCCGGCGTTGTTGCCGCCCGACGGGTTTTGAATCACCAGCCCGAGCAAACGCGCACCGTGCTCGACGGCGATGGAGCCATAAGAAATATCGCCGTGCACCACCGAGTCTTTGTGGAACTCGACACGCTCGGTGGCGTAAATGTTGCCTTCCACCTTGCCCGCCACCATCACGCGGTGCGCCGTCACGTCGCCAGACACCTCGCCGCTGGCACCAATGGCCACGGTGACCTTGTTTTCTTTGGAGGTTTCGATGTTGCCAACCACTTTGCCATCGATGCGCACACTGTCGACCAAGACCAAGCGCCCATAAATTTGCGTGGTGCGGCCAATCAGGGTTTCAAAACGCTCTTGGGAACTGGCCAAGGGCTTGTCACGCAGTTTTTCAAACATGGGAACTCCGGTGCGGGATCAGCTGGATCCCAAGGGGAAAACAAGCGCTGGGTTGATGACCCGGTCTTTGATGAAAACTTCATAGTGCAAATGCGGGCCGGTGGAGCGACCGGTACTGCCCACCTCGCCCAAAAGGCCGCCGCGCTCAACCGTGTCACCCACTTGCACCAAGCGTTTGCTCAGGTGCGCATAGCGGGTGGCGAAGCCTTCGGCATGCTGGACTTCCACCACATTGCCATAACCGAAATCCCAGCCAGAACGGGTGACCGTGCCTTTGGCCGTGGCCACCACGGTGGTGCCGGACATGGCCGTGAAGTCCAAACCTTCATGCATGGCCAAACCGCCAGTGAACGGGTCGTTGCGGATGCCAAAACCACTGCTGACGCGGTAGTCCCCTTGGATGGGCACACCGGTGGGCAAGGTTTGCAGCCAGTCCAGTTGTTTTTCCCAACGACCATGCAATTCGGACACCGCTGTTTGGGTTTGCACAAATTCTTGCAGGGTTTGATCGAATTCCACGCCCAAGGGCTGGCGGAACAAGGTGGAGAAAGGACGGGGCGCCACCAAGGGACCGCCTTTGTTGTCGTCTTTGCGGTTGATTTTGTCGCGCACCACACTGGGGGTGGCCATTTCCATGAACCGGTTTTTCATGGTTTCCAGCTGACGGATTTCATTCACCGTGGTTTGCATGGATTCGCGCAGTTGGGACAGGTGATCGCGGTAGACCGACTCCATGCGCCGTTGCTCGGCCTCGGTGGTGACACCACCGATGCTGCGGGCCAGGTCGGGGTTGTATTCGACGGCGATTTTGAAACCGATGAAATGCAGTAAAAAACCAGCCGTGACAAGGAACATCCCCACCGCCACAGCCGCCGTGAGCACGGTGCGGGTGGTGATGGAAATGGTCTTGACATTACCGGTAGGCCCTGAGAGCCACATCAACTGCATGCACGAATCCTGTGTTTCTGTGAGCCTTGGGTGGCTCGTCTTGAATAGGGATCGTCATTCTATGCACAGACCTGAAGGGCTCCAAGCAAAAAAACCTGTGCAAAACCCTTGAATGAATACAAAAAGTTTGCTTTTTCCAAATAAATAGCTTTAGTACTTACTTATAAAGTTGCTTAAAAAGAAAATACTGCTTAAGTTAACGGTCCATGCCCAAAAAAAGCGGTTCAGACCAAAGAACCAAAACACCAAAAAGTGAAAAATCAGGGCCACGCCAGCGAACAACCAGACCCAATCAGGGTTGAACAAGACCAGCGGAAAAATACCTTCCCACACCATGAAGGCCCAACTGCAGGCCAATGCCAGCCACGGTTTTCTGAACACGCTGTCTGGCGGCAAGGGCCCGAACAAGCCACTGTTCAAGAAAACCGTCAGGGCTTGCCCGCTTCGCCACTCCGCGCGTTTGAGTTTCACCCAGCCCGAAACAAAGTAGGAACTCAGGGTGTGGATGGCGATATAGCCCAAACCCGCCCCCCAAGCCATGCTGGCGTCCATGAACAACATCAACACTTGTGCCAACAAGATACCGCTCAAACTGACCAAGGTCATGAAGTCACTGCCGCCATTGAACGCGCCCCGCCATCGCACCAACAACAACAATTGACTCAGGAACAACCAGCACGCCAGCCCAAGGCTGGCCCCTGACCAAGCCAGCAGCACAGCACCCAAGCCGCGTAACACCAGCATGGCGCGGTAGTTCATTGGCAAAAACGCCCCATCCAAAAAGCGCTTGGTCCAGACTGCTGAATCGGGAATGTCGGCGCGTTGCACCGGCCAAGACCAAATACCCTCGGGGTCGGTGCTGTCGGCAATGCGCCAGTGCTCCAGGGTTTGCAGCAGCAAGCTGCAAGCGCACAACAGCTCCAGGCAGCGAATGACGGTGTCACCGTTCATAAAGCCATCTCCGGGCTGCGCAGCACCGTGTCACTGCTGGCGAAGCCACTGGGCACCGGACGTTCCAAACGGATTTCCAATTGATACAGGCCTTGGTTCAAGCCGGGGTGTTGGCGGCGCAAGGCTTGCGCGGCCAAGCGACACACCAATTGGTAGGTGACCAAGCCACTGGCGTCCTGCCCCTCACCCAGGTCTTTGATGTCGCTGGACAAATGATCCACCAGGTTTTGTTCGGCCAACGCCAAATTGCCCCAAGGGTTGTGAAACAGGTTCCACACACTGCGCGGGCGGCGCGGATAGACCCACCACCAATCACTCCAAGCGGCACCCGGTGTTTGATGGCGCACATACAAATGCGGCACAGGACCGACCTGGTGATAGAACTGCCAGTTCGGAAAAAAAGCCCGAAACAAGAAAAACCATGGGCCGCGCACGGTGCGGCTGCGCCACACCAAGCCCAACGTCAACAAGCCAAAATAAATCAACAACAACCATGTGATGGTTTGCATCCACTGCTCCAAACCTTTGCGCCGATTGTCACGAATTTGACGCGTCCTCTGCCGCCTGGCCCGAGCGTGTAAAGTCTGGTGCTGATGTTTCAGGCGCACCGCCCGAACGACCCGGATCCTTTATGAGCTCTCGTTCCTCACCCCTGTCATTCGAAATCAAGAGCGCCACCCTGCCCCTGGTGTCGGTGCTCATCAAGTCCTTGGACTTGGCCACGCTGTCGGCCGACATGCACAGCCGATTTGGCGACAACCCCGATTTCTTCGACAACGACGCGGTGCTGATTGATTTACACGGCGCCGAAGGCAGTTTGGACTTGAACGGCTTGTTGCAACTGTTGCGCCGTTACCGCTTGAATCCGGTGGCCTTGCGGGCTGGCAATCCCACACACGAAGCCGCGGCGGCCTTGGCGGGTTTGTTTGTCAGCAGCGAAGCACGTGTTCTGCCTTCGTTGAACGACGCACCCACCGAGGTGGTGCGTGAAATCGTGCGCGAAGTCGAAGTGGTGCGTGAAGTCGCGGGTGCAGGCCAAAGCGCTTTGGTGGTGGACAAGCCCTTGCGTTCAGGCCAACAGGTGTATGCGCGTGGA
>Ga0315899_10009719_pt1 | contig 10326 bp, 13 predicted proteins | sample LakEriMetagenome_2_FD_203518 | JGI IMG/M metagenome (GOLD analysis project Ga0315899, IMG submission 203518) | Freshwater fungal communities from buoy surface, Lake Erie, Ohio, United States - Buoy 4 MA112 | ecosystem: Environmental > Aquatic > Freshwater > Lake | place: USA: Lake Erie, Ohio...
AAAGAGTCACTTTTGATCCTGTCCAACGCGTCAAAGATGCTCCCTCGAGGAGCATCTTTGACGCGTTGTCACGTTGGACAGGATCAAAAGTGACTCTTTCGCGCGCCTCGATGCCGCCAACAATATTGTGCCGACCATTCAAGCGGTGAATGGTCGGCACAATATATAGCCGTAGGACGCCTGCATGTCAAAACTTATGAGGCTGCCCCCTCCAAGGTCTCTCTCTCTCTCTCTCTCTCTCTCTCTCTCTCTCTCCTGTTCGGAACATAATCCATTTATTGCCCCAAATACAATCCAGAGCACGTTCCCCTCCCATCCTAATGCCCAAACCCCTCCTCCCCTTCCCCACGCCTCATGTACAATACATTTCTGTGTGCGGCATCTTCACAAAAGCTTTTTGAGCGGTCCACGCGTGGACTACTGGAGCAGAGAGCACAAGTTATCTCGCTGCCGCACACTCGACCTTGACACGCCACATCTTCACTTCAATTCTTATAGGCCTTACACGGCCCCTTGCAGCGGCTTCCGACCTCGATGGGTCAGTGCCGGTACAATCGGTGGTACAGGGCTTCTTGGCGCTGGAAAGCCATGGCCATCGCTGACACACCCGTGGCCACGGGCACCACCACGTGCTCGGGCTTCTGCTGCACTGTCGCCTGCTCTCCTATCGCCCGTAGCTGCACAAAGGCAGGTCGGACAGCATTTTTGAGGTCATTCTCCCGGCCACCAGACGCATCCTAACGCGCAGACGAGCAGGCAAGATTGGGGGCGGGGAGGGACGGCAGGAACAGCAAGTGAGACCGCGAGAATGGCAGCGCCTCTGCCGGTCGCGTGCTTCTCGCCCGAAATAAAGTGTATCCGGACACCCAAGGCGTCCACCAATATTTGCTGCCACAGGGGCGACTTGAAGAGGGCATCTCCGGATGCGTATACCTACAGCCAGCAAGCGCGAGCAGGAGTCGCGGAGTCAGTAGTCAGGCGCGCGTGGCGTATGCGACTTCCACACGTGCGCATGCGTCGACCAAACGCCTCTCGCACACAAGACAGACAGGGCAGACCTCGAACGAGTCGTCTGGCAGGATTGAAACGATCGAAGTGAAGACAGCCTTGAGGCGAAGTGCGACCGACTCCATGATGGCGCGCAACATGCCGGCGCGAGTCGTTCGTAGTGTCATGCCCGTCAGTGTCCCCGTTGTCGCCTGCACAAGCAAGACCAGAAAGAGATTCGGCAGCTGTGTGTCAGCAAGTGACAGAGCCGTGTGAGGGTGCGCGGGAGCGTCAGGCACAATCACGGGTGGGCGAAACACCCACCCCGCCATTGCCGCCGCTACAGCTACCGCCGCCGCCGCTGAAGAACGGCAAGACTGTCAGCCCATGCGAGTCGGCGTCCATAGCTGATGCCTCTTCTTGCAGACGTGCCATTTCTTCTAGGCCTCCTGGGAGTGCGGCGAGAGACGGAGAAAGAGGCGCGAGGGCGGAATGAGTTGTGAGAGGGGATTCATGTCAGTTCTATTTTAATCATCAGAGTAGAGCTTGACTTGCTGAGGGGCAGATCGAGAGCGCAGGACTGTACACAGAAGCGAAAGAAGGGGGGGGCGGGAGGGAGAGAAAGCAGGAGGGAAGCAGACCGGCCAACTGCTCGGTGCCCCACGCATACACGCTGCCGCCATCCGCGAGAGAGCCACCAACGAGCATCTGGTCGCGCTTCATCGAAAAGCGGAAAAGCCCCGCAGGCAAGGCCATGTCATCGTCGTTGAGCTTGGCCGCCTTTCGTGCACTCTCCTGCCCGTGCGCGGCGCCCTTGCTCCCGTTGCCGCTCGACTTGCCTCGGAACTGCCGTTCCGTTGACGGCAGGCACACGCGAATGGCGGCGCTGGTGCCCATGTTTACGCAGATGCGGCGGCGGGTGCCGCTGTCACTTGTGCTCGCGTCGCTGCCGGTGCCGATGAGCAAGGCGGCGGGTTCGCCGATGCCGCGAGACCACGCCGTCGTCATGAGCTCGGGCCAGCGCGTTGCATACTTGTCGATAATGCCGCCTTTGTACAGTTGATCTGCGTCGCAGAGGGCAGGGAGAGCATTGAGATGCATGCCGAGGAGATTCAGGAGGCCTTGGTGCCACTGCATCTCTTCGCGGTCCATGAGCCCGGTGCAACTTGCCTCGGAGTACGTCATTGGCTGCAGCTTCCCCGTGAGCTTGCTCAGGAAGTAGGACGAGAGTGAGGTCCATCTCTTTGCCTTTCCATTGCCCTGCAGATGCACACGTTTGCAGAATCAGGTGATCAACGTTGCGTGTGCCTTGGAACATCGCATGCAATTCCATCCACTTCATCATGTGCATTGTGCATTCAAAAGCGACAAGTCCGGAAGCGCACAGCACGCATGTTCATACGGAGACAGGCAAAATCTATGGGTGGCTGCGCACCCAATCTCCGGCTTGGCGAAGGCGCGCAAACAGAGCCGGCGCGTAGCATGATTGTAGCGGTGCGGTCCTGCGCTCAACAAAGTCGAGGGACCCGTCTTCGGCCAACTTCCTCCTGAGCTCGCCCGCATGCCTGTGTCCACACGCGTGTGCGCATGTGCGCATATAGGTGCATCAGCAGCTGTGTGCGCTCACGGCGGCCGGCCGTGTCAACGCAGAAAGAGGAGATGCGCAATCGTGCATGAACAAGGCATATGCGATTGCGCATGCGCAATGCGCATGCACACTACAGGGAGCAGAAAACTCACGCTTGGTTTCGGCCGTCAGCGTAAGTATACACCGGTGTAACCGCCTCGCCTTGCTCGTTGACGCCCACCATTGACATGGCAAAGCATGAAATGCCTACGACGCGCACGATGATGGGAGGCTTGCACGCGCCGCACTTGTTCTGGTTGCGTGGCTCTCGTGTCAAGGCAAGCACCTTTTCGAGAGCGAAATACAGCAGCAACAAACAGGACGCAGCAGCAGCAGGAGCAGGGGCACTGGCAGGAGGACGCATTTGAGACCTGGTTTGTGTTGAACTTTCGTAGTGACACGAGGGCGTCGTCGATTGCTTGGCATGCGGCGTTGACGTAGCCGGATGCGGAAAAGGTGTTGTCGCCATTCCCACTGTGGTCCTTCATGGTGACGCTCTTGTAGCCCTCGACGCCTGCCAGCGCTGCACCATGCTTGTTCACAACTGTCACGCGCACGCAGCTGGAACCCAGGTCGATAGCGAGCGCCCAGCATTGTTTCGGGTCGAGCGCTTCCATCCCGTCCATCATCCCTGAGCGCGGCAGTCCCTGCTGGAGAGTGCGCGGGTGAGATCAAGTGACAGAGGGAGACATGTGCTGCACGAGAGACAGGGGGGTGGAAGAGGTGGAGGGAGGACCCTTGGTCTTACCCTTGGTCTTGATGCCGACTGCGGCTGCTTCTTGCGCTTGCGGTCCTTTTCTTCACTGCCATTGTCATCATCCTCGCGCCACTCGCTGCTCCCGTCACTGGCGCCCTCCTCCCCACCCCGCCCGTCGCTGCCCCCTTCATGGCTCGAGTCACTGCGCCCCTCATGGCTCGAATTGCCAGCCGAGTGACTGGAATGGCCGAGGGAAGTCTGTCCAGTTTCGTCGGTACCGTTGCCCATACTAAAGCCACCACTGTCGCCACTGCCCTCGCTCCCCTGACCCCGCCCGCCCTCGCTGCCTTCACCACTGCCCTCGCCGTGCTCGCTGCCGCCGGTAACGTGACGCTCATCGCTCCCACCCTCACTCCCTTCACTCCCGCCCTCCGCCCCGGCGCTCTCGCTGTTGACGCTGCCATTGTCGCTCCCGTTGCCGCTGTTGCTATTCGCGTTACCGTGCTGCTTGGATGCACGTGCAGGCGCACCTGTGTTTGCCGGCGAGGGCGACGTTGACATTTCAACGTCGACTGCTGCTTTGCCAGCTGCCTGCGACTTTTCTGATCGTTCTCCCGGACGTGTCGCCGGGGCAGGTGAGCTGGTGGAGCCCGAGCACGATGAAGACAAGCCAGCAGAGGGCGACGAAGACTCCGCTGGGCTGGTAGGGTTGCCAACCTGGTCTGCGGAGCCACCATTCGATGAACCTGCACTGCTGCCATTGTCGCCGCCGCTGTTGCCATTGCCTTGGCTGCCGCTGCTGTTGGAACTGCCCCCAGGGCCGACTGCCAGCATCCGTAGCCTTCGAGCCTCTTCGCGCACCCCGAGCAGGTCATCTTGCTCCTTCTTCTTGAGCTGCCGCCATTTGTCTTTGAGGTCTCGCGCCGTGCGGCAAGGTTGAAACTTGTGCCTGGCGCCATGCGGTTTGTCAATGCTGACAGCACGCGCGACGGCAGCACGGGACGTGGCCTGGTGCGGCACGAGGCAGGGGAGAAGAAACAGAGCAAACAAAAAAAAGAACACTCACGTTCCCAGGATGTGGTCCCACATCTGTTCCGTCTCCCCCTTCTTTCCCGAGTCCATACCACGGCTCTTGTCGGAACCAGAGCCCTCTTCCACGCGCTTCTTGTTCTTCTTTTCAAAGCGCATCACGCCCTTTTTGAGCGCCATGATTTCTTCTTCAGACCATCGGTTCTTGTACCTGTCAACTGCTGTCAGCACACAATCCCGTCCCGCGATCCCGCCATACCGCGTCCCTGTGCGCACTATTCCCTATCTGCTCACCAGCTCGGCCAAATCTGCCTGAATCCGCCTCCCCCTGCGGAGCACAATCGCAGGCGCTCACAAGCCAGTAGGCAATTACCGGTCTGCAGACGGACCATGCGAACGACCCACATTGCCCTCCGGCTTAGCATCAGACCGCGCTGCTGAAGATGCAGGATCTTGGACAGCGTCGACGTTGACAGCGTTGATTGCCGCGAAGGTAAAGTCGGGATGCGGCGTCACGGGCGGCTTGGCATCGAGCGTGACTATTGATGGAAGCGCCCCCACCCCTGCCTGCAGCCCGAATTGGGGCATCTGCAGCACAGGCTGGCTCGCGCCCGCGATTTGTGCCTGCAGCAGCGCCTGCACGTTGTATGTGGAAAAGGCGCCTGACTGCAGCATAACGCGCAGTTGAGTCGCTGAGGCTTCGTCGATGCCGAGTCCAGGCCCACCGCTGCCGATCACCGTGGCCGCTGCTGACCGATCATGCGCCGTGCTAGGCATGGGAATGCCCGAAGGGGGCATGGCGCCCAGAAGATGACAAGAAGGTGGGATCCCTTGCGGCAATGAAATGCTGCCTTGCTGCTGCATCTGCAAGAGCTGCAAGACGACCTTCTGGTCCCCGACGCCCAGAACATTGGGAGGTGGTGCAGCAGCAGACTGTGCTTGCACTCCAGCGGCTGCGAGCAGCGAATCGAAGCCCGTGTGCGAGCTGCTGCTTCCGAAGCTGCTCCGCGCGGCTGCTGCAAGCGCGTTGGCTTCTGCACTGAAATCGCTAAACGAAGCAAGCTGGCGCTCCGTAATACCCTCCGACATTTTGGATCGCGACCCCTCCCCGCCGCTCGTGCGCGACTTTTTGCTCTTCCTTTCGTCCTTGTCCGCCTTGCCGGCGCGCTTTGGCGCCATCACGCAGGCCCAGGTGGTTGGCCCCGCAGCGGGTCGCGTTGACCCTCACGAGCCGCCTTGTGAGGCCTAGGCTTAAGTCGGTCTCCAGACGATTAAGGCCTCAGAAGGTCTCCAGACGAGACGCAGACGCGCTCTGTAATGGCTCTCTCGCGTTGACGGTGCGCCGCTACAACCCGGGCGAGTCGCGGCATGCTCGCATAATTGCAAGCGCTTCAACTGTCGAGCCCGCCGAACCCACTTGGACCCCGGCCGCTGCCGCCGCGCCCTAGGCTCCCCCTACGCGTTCTCAAGCGGAAGGGAGATCCCTTCTGGGAGATACTACTATCGCATCCTGCCCTTCTATGACTCTCATTTCCCTCAAAGGAGCTTGTTTGAGAAGCTCCTTTGTATCTCCTGCGCCTCCATTCGATTTGTACGAGATTGTTTTCTCCGCACGTACTTGCGGCTCAAGACGCAACGCTTCACATCTCAAGGCATTTTTATGACAGCTCCAAATTCCTTCCAGTACAAACATGCGAAACTAATCAACTTTTTTTTGCAAAAAAAGTATCCAAAAATGTGAGATACCAGTTGTCCCCAAAAAAACATTCGAATTAAAGTTTGTTCGATACCCTGTCTCATCGTGATTTATTGCCCCCCCTAAGAAGAGTCTTTTTGACATGCATATAAGAGTCAGCGATTTATTTACAACACGGCCCTTTAGTGGGGCAATAAATCGATCAAAAAAAACGATAATAGGGTATCTGAAGAAACTTAATTCGAGTTGGTACAACACTGGTATCTCATCATTTTGGCCGCACGAACGTTGATCTCCTCGATCTCAACGCTAAAAAGATTAAAAAAAACCTCCACGAACGCCAGTGTCGGGGCCGATCTCCGGTGTCTTTCCACGGTGCGGGCCCATGCCGAACAGTCAGACTTCAGGACGCCCCAGACCGCACTTACAAAGGTGAAAGGGAGGAACCTGTTCGGGCGTCATTACCCAGTCGCTCGAGATCAAATCACCACAGCATTCCTCAACTCAAGGACAACACAACGCTGGACGACGAGAAGTGGCGCTGCAGCGCCCACGCCACGACAGGTGCACGCCGTCTTATCGAGGGTCAGGGTGCACGCAACACTGCCAACGCTCATGCTGTAGCTTGAATCCAATACGCAACAACTCTGAATCAACACAAGAATCCCGCTTGCCGTGGACACCGCACGCGTCGATCGCCTGCCACACACAAGGGGCCTGCCCGTGACGCAACTCGCCCAGTCCAAATCCTGGCTGTGATGGGGCTCAGCAGTAATGTGCTTCCACACCACCGACGACGGTGAGGCTCAGGATGAGCCCCATGATTGGATGAAACGAAGGGTTGGGTAACACAACGGATGGGGGGAAGGTGTTGGTAGAACGAGAAATAGTGTGGCGTGCCAGCGATTCTGCTGAAAACAATTCTAATGTCAAATCCAGATGCGTGTGCACACTCTTCTCCTTTTGCTCTCCGGCTGCCGAGGCCCATGATCTGATACTGCGCAGTTACTGTGCCGTGAAATTCAACTCTTCTCCCCATGTGGATGTCTCACGTATCGTGGGATGTTGATGTGTTGTTTATTGGTACTCGATTCAGTAACCTCTACACCGCCAGTGTAGGGTAGGTACGGTTTTAGGAGGGGGAATCTTCTCATTCTGGGATCGAATTAGGGCGGAGTAGGACCGGTGAGAGTGGTGTGAGGGGTCTTCGGGGGGGAGGAAGAAGTCGTATGGTGCGTACCTCCCTTGAGGTACACACGCGGCCTGGGGACAAGAACTAGACATACACGATCACACAAAAACCTCGTTCTCCCTTGAGCATTGCCTTGGGCTTCTCTCATACGGTGTTGCTCCACTTGTCGCTGACCGTGACGTGACTCCGGGGACTGCTCTTGTAGCGGTCTTGTCACTGACGTCGCTGGCACTCCGGGGACTGATTGGTCTGGGAAGTGAGGTGTGGGTGTCACTCCGATAGGAGTAGGCCGTTTTGGGTAGCGGGCCTCGGGGAGCGCCGCCGCTTGGCAGGCACCACGAGCAGGTCAGTCTCTACAACATATGTTCACTCGGTATGTACCGGACGCAACCCCGCCCCGCTAGACCGGGAGTCAGAGAGAGGAGACACGAACCAGAGGGAGGAGACACGAACCAGAGGGAGGAGACACGAACCCCGCCCCGCGAGACCCGCACAAGCACCGCAACAATGCCAGGCGCTGCGTTTTTGTTGGTGAAGAGGGCGACGGAAGTAATGCGGGTTACTTTGCGTAGGTTCCTACGCAAACCAACCCCAACCCTTGACCGCTCCTTCCTTATTACTCTCGTCCTTTTCAGTCATCTTCCTCCTCCACCTCTTCGGACTCCTCGTCATCCCCCTCCTCATCCCACCCTTGCTCCTCATCAAAAAAGCTGTGCTGCACATCGCGGATGGTCGGATAGGGTGCCAAGGCGAGCTGTTCAGCTCGAAATTTGGCCTCGCGTGCCAGCGAACTCTCTCCGCCGAGCCGTAATGCAAATACCGCGGCAGCTGCCTGGAAGTGGCTCCTGGCCTTGGAAGGCTGTCCCAATTTCTCCAACGCCTTGCCCAGCGCGAAGCGCGTGGTTGCCGGCTGTGTGTGTGTGTGTGTGTGTGTGTGTGTGCGCGCGCGCGCGCGTGCGTGCGTGCGTGCGTGCGTGCGTATGTGTGTGTCTATAACACACACACACACACACACACGTGTGTGTGTGTGCATGGATGCATATATACATACATGTTGCGTCCTGACGAATCTACCCATTCCGTCCTCACGCTGTAAACACTTCGTGTTTAGTAGTAGTTAGTTGAACTAAACGATGTCAGTCAATGACACGCCTCACGCTGTAAACACTTCGTGGTTTTGCGTCCTATCACTCCTAAAGTGTGTTCTCTTAGTAGAATGCGTTCTCTTACTAGAATGTGTTCTCTCGTGGTTTTGCGTCCTATCACTCCATATTTTAACCACTTCGTATAATATGACGTTTTTTGATCTGAATGATGATGTAAAAACAATCATCGCAAATTGTACAAGTGATTATTTTATTAGTACAATGTCTATCTTAGACAAACATGAAGATCTTCAAAAAAATTATTTGGAGAGATTGTATTTGATAATAATTTTCGTAAAATTAAAAAGTACAAGATGATGTTAAAGAAAATGATGATTTTAATAATGCTAAAATATATAAGATTTATAAAGATATCAATGATGTGATAGATATTGGCTCTACATGTTCGTGGTTTACAGAAATGTTTGTCTAATTTTAAAAAAATATCAAGAAGCAATTAGGTTTATGATAACTTTTACAATAGGATTCGTTTTAATAATATTAATATCGAATCATACGTATGAATGTATTACATACGTATGTATTTACGTATACATGTATGCATGTATGTATGTATTTACATATACACGAATGTATGCATACATATCTATATATCTATATATAACTGAACCGAGAGGTGCATTGACCACGAACTCGAGTTCGTGGAAGAGATCGTGGTCAAACGGATCATATTGTATCTATATATCTATATATAACTGAACCGATAGGTGCATTGACCACGAACTCTTCAAGGCGAGCTTCTCTAACTCCAAGGCCTTTTTCAGATACTTAGCCGCGCGCGCGGGGTCATCTGCTTCAAGGTACGTGCCTCCGATACATTTGACCGTAGACGCCACCTTATTTTTTTTGTTTTTTTTATTATTTGACCGTAGACGCCACCTTCCAGAAAAAACCAAATGCACCACGTAAACAATAATGTCCTGTGTAAATGATAATTTCCTATGTAAAGGGCCTCGAGGTACGTGCCCCCGATATTACGACGCACGTCTCACTGTATATTGTGTACATTTACCCAATGTATACAATATATGTTACCTTATTATTATATGATAGCATAGACATGTTCAGGACGTTTAAACTAAAAAAACACAAATTCTGAAAACTCAAAACGTTTAGCCTTTTTTTTGTATACAATATATATTACCTTATTATTATATGACAGCATAGACATGTTCAGGACGTTCGCCCAGGAGATTAAGACGCATGTCAAGCATCTTTCGGTTATAGACCTCTATGACGGTACGGAACTCGGCTCGGTGACCTTAAAGAGAATTGGTTTCTTTTGTTTTCCAATTAAACACTCAACACAGGAGATTAAGACGCATGTCAAGCATCTTTCGGTTATAGACCTCTATACCTTAAACTCTAGACCCAAACCTTAAGCCCTCAACCCCCCCCCTAAACCTGTTCATGATGTTCGCCCAGGAGATTAAGGCGCATGTCCAGCGTCTGCTGCAGCCGAACCTATTTGTTTATAAGTACATGTTTATGTATATTTATTTACATTGTATATATATTTACATGGATGCATGCATGCATGCATGTACGTATGTATATATGTATGTATGTATGTACGTATGTATGCGCGCGCGTGTGTGTGTGTGAATGTATGTGGTCATCGGGTCCTGGACATACATTCACGTTCACATTGTACTACTGCTAGCATTGACACGGCACACATTGTACTCCTGCTGCCCCGCCCGGCTGCTCGCGCCCCGCCAGCCGCCTGCTGCCTGCTGCTCGCCACCCGCCCCGTTGCACGCCGCTCGCACTTGCCTCACACTGCCCGTCGCAACCCCTCACGCCACTGTCGCCACGTCGCCAGGCGCACACACTCCACAAACACACACAATCACAGCGGTACCAATGCCTCTCGATAATTGCCCTCGAGCACGCGGGCGAGAGCGATATTATTGAGCACACTTGCGACGG
>Ga0315899_10009721_pt1 | contig 10324 bp, 3 predicted proteins | sample LakEriMetagenome_2_FD_203518 | JGI IMG/M metagenome (GOLD analysis project Ga0315899, IMG submission 203518) | Freshwater fungal communities from buoy surface, Lake Erie, Ohio, United States - Buoy 4 MA112 | ecosystem: Environmental > Aquatic > Freshwater > Lake | place: USA: Lake Erie, Ohio...
GACGCGGCGGCGGCGCAGCGCGTCTTGCTGCTGCCTGCGCTTGGGGGCGGCGTTGGTGCTGCTGCGCTCGACGACGACGATGAGGATGAGGAGCACGAGGAGCAAGCAACAACCACCTCCCCCGCAGACGCCGCCCACCTCGTCGTCGCACGCCGCAACGCGGCCGTGCGCAGGCTGCTGGCGCTCGTGCGGGGCACGCGGCAGAGCGCCATGGTCGCCGGGTGGGGCTACCCCCCGCCGCACGCGCTCGGGGTGTTTGCTGAAGGCGGAGAAGGAGGCTCCGATTCCCAGACCACCCCGCCAGCGTCGTCGCGGCTGTTTGCGGCGCAGGAGCGCTTGCTGGAGCGAATGTTGCTGCCGCCGGCGCCGCCGCCCGTGCCGACGCCAGGCGCCGCCGACCAAGCCGCTGCTGACCCTCTGTCTTCGATGCGCCGCTACCTCGAGGCGCACGCCGCCTCCCTTCCCGCGGCCGCGACAGCGCTGGCCGCCTTGCCGCGCATCGAGCGCAGGCACGGGGGCGGTGGTGGTGTAGCCACAGCAGCTGCGGGCGCAGGCATCGGCCGTTTCTTCTCGGCGTCGTCGAGGCGGAGGGGCGGCAGCGCTGACAACAGCAACGCGACCGCCAGACCCCCAACCACCACCCCGACCACCGCCGCCTTTGCCGCCGCAACGCTCTTGCTGGATGCCTCTCTGGAGGACGCGTTGCGCGACGGCGCCGTACTGGCCGCGGCCGAGGCTGGGTACGCGGGCGCGTGGGACGTGCGGCAGCTGCTGGCGCCGCCAGCAGTGGCGGCGCGGCTGCTGCGCCCTCCGCCGCCGCTGCCGCTCGTCGTCGGCGGTGGTGCTGATGGCGGCGGCCGCAGCTTCGACGAGGCCGTCGCTCCGCGCTCTCCCGTGGCCGCGGTCCGTCCGCCCTCGGCCGCTGCAGCCGCTGGGCCTGCGTGGGCGCTGCCAGACACGGTCGCGAGGCTGTTTGGTGGTGGCGAGGCGGGGTCGGCAGCAGCGGCGACGACAACCACCGCCTCCCCCGCGCCGCTCCCCGACGACCTGCTGATGTTCTCTGGCCGGGGGGGGGCCGCGGCCGCGTCTGCCGCCGCGACACTCAGCTCGGCCGAGAATGCACTGGGCGAGGCGCGCGCGCTGATGGCTGCGATGGGGCTTGGCGGACAGCAGCAGCAACAGCAGGCGGGTGGTGTTGGTGGTGCTGGCGGAGGCGGAGGGTCGCGGCCGGCGACGGCAAGTTGGAGATGAAAGCGCAGTTTGTGTTGTTGATGATGATGAATGATGTTGTAAAGAGCGGTTGGATAACAAAACGCCTCACGGCCCACCACCCCCTCCACCACCAGCCGCCATGGCCAAAGCCGCGCGCCGGTCGCGCTCGGCCTCGTCCTCCTCCCCATCGCCACCGACGCCACCAGCACCACCACCACCGCCCACCGCCCGCCTGTTCCCAACCATCTCATCATCCAGCCCGTGCAAATGATGGTGCCCAACATCGCGCGACCCTCCATACCCACTCGACAGCAAATACGCCCGCTCATCCGCCCGCGCCCAAAGAAACCCGCACGCGGCCAGCCAATCAGGGTGAACGACGCGAGCGGCGCCGTCCTGCTGCGCGCGCCTCGCCTTTTCAGTCTGCCCGGGAGGGGCCGCGACCACGTGCGTCGTGGCCATCGGGTGCGGGGGGGCAACGTACAGCGAGGAGCAGTCGGCACCCAAGGACTCGGCGAGGCGCCAGCGGGGCTGGGCGCAAGGGTCGGCGCCCAAGGGCCAGAGGCCCGAAAAGACGACGCGGCATCCCGCCAAGGCGCGCGCGCGAACGTCGCGAAGCGCGGCGCGCACGTCGCCGTCGCGCGCAAGCCGCTCGACGCGGTCTGGGGGGAGGAGAGTGAATGTTTGAGAGGAAGTCTGCTGCTGCTGCTCGGGTTGGCCGTCGTCGCGCGCCTGGTCGAAAAAGGCGGCGTGCGCGTCGCGGAGCACGCGCAGCGCGACCGCCATTGGCGCGGAGGCACAGGCAGAGGCTCCTGCTCCTGCTGTTGCCTGCTCGCCGACAATATCAATAATCTCGGGCTCGTCGGCCGAGCGCGCCGCACGCACGAGCGCCGCGCGACGCGCGCGCCGCTTGCTCTCCTCTTTCTCATCGTCCTCCTCCTTGCGCTCCTCGCCCTTGTCGCCGTCCTGCTCCGGCCGCTCCTCCTCCTCCTCCTTGCCCTCCTCCCCCTTCGACCTCTCCTTCTCCAACCCGCGCTCCAACAACCCTCGCCCTCCCTCGCGATCCCACCCGCGCGCCGACCCGCCCCAAAAGTGGTAGCGAGGCACCGCCACGACGTTGCCGCGCGCCCTCGACGACCAAACGTGCTCCGTGTCGTCCAGCACCAACGCGCGGCGCTCCGAGACAAGCAACACGTCCAAATCCTTGCTGCCGCGTGTAGAAGAGTCCCCCGCGCTGATGACACGCGCGGAGGAAGAGGAAGAGGAAGAAGGGTTGCCGTTTGCAGCGGCGGCACCGCCACCACCTGCCGCCACCCCACCACTCCCACCACCACCACCACCGCTCCCAAGCAAGGAACCGTCCGGGTCGAGCAAGGCGGCGACCAGGTCAGCGTAGCTGCGGTCTCCCATGGTGTAGACGTGCAGCTCGTACAGCGGGAGTAAGGAGCGCAGCATGGCGCGGGCTCCTGGTCGCACCTTGGTGACGAGCGGCGCGAAAAAGGCGCCGTTGGCGCCGAGTGAGAAGACGTCGTGTTCCGGTGGTGGGGGGAGCGGGGTTGAGGCGCCGCTGCCGCTCTCCCCTTCCCTCTTCATCTTCTCCCTCTGCTCATCCCAAGCGCGCTGCGCCTCGGCCTGCTGCTCCAGCATCGCCACGGCCGCCTCGCGCTCGTGCTCTGTCAAATCTGCCCACCGTACCGTGTTGACAAGCGTGTGGTCGAGGTCCAAGACGAGCGTTAGCCTCTTGCGGCGCAGCAACGCGCGCCCCGAGCGCTCGGCGACGCGCTTGGCTTCCTCGGCAGACACGACCAGCGCTCGGGAGCTGTGCAGGTGGCGGAGGGCCACAGGGTTGTTGGTGTTGTCGGTGTTGGGGTTGCTGCCGTTGGGGTCTTGGCCGGGCAGGGGGAGGCCTGGGTGGAGGTGCGGGTGGTGGGGGTGGGGGTGGGGGTCGTCGGCTGCGGGGTTGTTGCTGCCACCCTCCTTGCCGCCCTCCTCCTCATCCTCCCCCGGCGGCTGGCCGCACACGACGCACAGCCCGCACATGAACGCTGGGTGAGGCGGACACATGGATTTGGTCGCGGCGGCGGTGGGCGGGGGCGGCGCGGGTGGCGGTGGTGGGGCGCGAGAGGTGGTGGCGGTGGTGGCGGCGGTGGGGACGGACGCAGCGACGGCGGCGCGCGCGGCGGCACGCGCGGGCGACCCCGGCGGCGGCGCCAGCTCTCCTACGCCGACGCGCTGCCGCTTCTTGCTGCGCTGGTTGCCTCGCGCCTCGTCGTGGTTGTCGTCCTCGTCCTCCTCGCTGCCGCCCCCTCCTCCTCGTGATCGCGGCTGCTCGGCTGCGGCTGCTGCTCCTCCGAGACCATCATCAGCCTCCTCCTCCTCCTCCGCGAACAGCGCGTCGTCCAAGAGCGCGCCCAGCTCGGCGTCGTCCTCCTCCCCGTCGCCTCCGTTGCCGCGCTGCGACATGGCGATCAAGAGATGGTGGTGGTGATCGAGTTTTTCGTTTCCAATGTAGAAGACTAAGTGAATCGAGAAGAGAGCTGCGCGAGTGCGCCGCTGGCTGTCAAGAGCACGAGCGCCGCCGCGATCCTCCTCCGCCGCCGCCTCCTGCCACCAAGCACAACGGGCACGGCGCGCCGCGCTCGGCCGCCTCATTGCCGTGGCCCTGCCCTCCGTGCATCATCACCCAGCCGCAGCAGCGCGGGTGCATGAAGGCGCCGCATCCACCGCACGAGCGCAAGAGCGAGAAGTTGCTGTTGCCTCGTCCGCAAAACACACACCGGGCCGTCGCCGCTGCCGCCGTCCCCCGCTCCTGCTGCTGCTGCTCATTCGCCAGCGCCACGACGTCCTCCAGCGACGCGCCCGAGGGTCCCACGCGCGGCAGAAAGATCTGCGCCGCGGCGGGCAGAGAGGGCGGACAGAACGCGAGAACCGTGCGGCGGCGGCGCTTGCGGCTCTTGTCGTCGCCGCACCCACCGCCGACAACAACGCATCGCCTGCGCGCCCATCCGTACGCGTGCGCGACAAAGGCCGAGGGCGGGATGGCCAGTCCTGGCACTTGAGCGCACAGCGGGCATTCGCACGCGATCCCGCCGAGGCACAGCGTGCCGCGCAGCAGGACTTGGTGCTGGGTCGAGTCGTTTGGTTGTTGGTTGCCAGCGGCGGCGGCGGCCCCTCCTTCTCCTGTTCCTCGGCACGCGCGCCGCACCTCGACGAGGTCGCCCTCACGTAGGGGCTTGCCGTCATCCTCCTCCTCATCTGACTTGCTCCCCATGCACTGTTGCAGCAACAGAGGGACGGTGATGGTGGTTGCGGTGGTGGTGGTGACGCCGGTGGCCGCCACTGCTGCCGCCGCAAGAGCGCGCGCCATCGCCAGCCGCGCGGCCGCGTCGGCCAAAAACGACGGGCAGGCGTAGGCGGCTAGAGGTGCAGGTCCAGACCTCTCAGCAACGCATCGGCCTTCGTCGGCAAACGGGCTGGCGTGCTCTGGCGAGAGCAGCAGCAGGGGAGCTAGCGGCTGTGGCTCATCATCGCCATCGTCGTGGTCGCCGGGTGGCGGCGGGGCGTCACCCGAGCCTCGGCGGTCGCCGCCACCTGCTTCGCGCGCCGCCAGGATGCCGGCCGCGCGCTTCAGGTCCATGAGCTGCGTCTTCATCGCTATAGGTGGCATTGGTGGCTTGTCGTCTTCCGGCGCTGTTGCTGCCGCAGCGAGAGCGATCGTCGCCATCACGAGCACTTTTTGCTGCGGAACCAAGAGGAGGTCGGGTGCTCAGGGATCGCGCGCGCCGCCGCCCCGGGTCGTCGTTATTGTCGATAGAGGCTGGAGTCGACGTGTGAAGAACAAGCGCGTTTGCAAGAAAAAAGTACTCGGCGGCTAAACGAGCGCACGCGCGCCCCTCTCAACTCTATCACCGGCGCGCCGCCGCCGCCGCCGCCGCCGCCGCCGCCACCAAGCCGCTCTCCTCCTCGTCCTCCCCTGCTCCTCTCGTCCTCCTCCTCCTCCGCGGCTGCTGCTGCTGCTGCCGCTGTTGCTGCTGCTGCTGCTGCTGCTGCTGCTGTCCCGCGCCCTCGAAGCGCCTCGACAGCTTGGCCAAGGCGCGCGCTGTGTCCGGAGCGACAGCAACGCCGCCGCCTTGGCAAAGCGCCTCGAGGTCGGCGAGCCACGCGGCCGCCAGACGCTGCTGCTGCTGCTGCCCCCCATCGGCCTCTTCCCCAGAGAAGAAACGCGCGCACGCCCACGCGAGCCTGCGCGCGTCCGCGGGCGTGGCCTCGCGCGCCCAGAGCGAGTCAGGAGTACTCGTCGCATCCACAAGCGCGCGGCGCCAGGCGAGCGGGGGCCGCGCGCGCAGCGCGGCCGTGGCCGCGGCGACGGCGGCAAGGGAGCGCGGCTCGAGGAGGCTGAGAGCGCTGCCGCCCTCCTCCTGCTCCTCAGCCGAAGAAGAAGGCTTGAGCGCCCCCCAGAACAGGTCGGCCCACCAGAAAGCGTCAGGTACCACCTCGAGCGCGGCCAAGGAGCAGATGGCCGCGGCGAGCGCGCGGCCGCGGCCGCCGTCGGACGCGAGCAGCGACGAGGGCGACGCCGCGCTTCCTGGGAGAGCCACCAGCGCGCCGACGGCTGCTGTGGCTGCGGCCGAGCCGCCTGGGGGTGCCGCGCGCAAGGGGGCGACGGCGGCACCAGGGGGCAGGGCAAGGCCGTCGTGGCCAGCGCCGGCAGCGGCGCGGGTGTTGCTGCTGCTGTCTCCATTGGAAGCAACAGCAGCAGCAACAGGCTCGGGCGACGACGACAGAGAGGCCGCCGCGCCCTCTCCCGCTACTCCCGCTGCTACCCCGGACAGCCGCGCGAGCGCAGGCAGCAGCTCGGCCACATGATCGGGCGTCAGCAGAGCGCCGCCGCCAGCCGAAGACCAGAGTGCCGCGCGCGCCAAGGGGGCCACCCAGCGGCGCAGCGCGAGGCGCCGGCGGCGGCGCAGCAGCGAGGCCGCCGCCGGCTGGTGTTGCTCCTCTTCCACCTCCTGCTCCCGACACCACAGCTCGGCGTGCGCGCTGGCAACACCGGACACCAGCGCAACCAGCGGCGCTGGTTCGGGCGAGGCCATGCCGCTAAAGTCGGGCGGCGACAGGGCGAGCACGAGCGACGTGGCGGCGCCGCCAGTGGCGTTGGCGCCGGCCGCCTCACCATTGTCCGCAGCAGCAGCACTGCCTTCCGCCGCCGCCGCCATCACCGCCTCGACAACAGCCGCCTCGTCCGGCCGCAAGCGCGCGGCGGACGGCAGCAAGGACGTGGCCAGCCAAGCGAGCCACGCGTCGCGATCTCCCTCCTCCGTGGGGCTTCCGTCGCTCAGCGGCAAGCAGACAGCGCGCGCGGCCAGCAGCCGCGCGAGCGCACCAGCGGAGGCCGCGAGCGTCGCGGGCGATGCGCCGTCCAGGGCACGGCGGCCGCAAGCGGCGCGCACGGCGCGCCACAGCGGGAGGTGGGCAGCCAGCGCGGCGCGCGCGCCGCCTCCGCTTTTGTGCGAGCGCTCGGCGAGCGACGCGAGCGCCGAGAGCAGCGCGGCCGCTGCGGCGCCGTCGAGAGGATAGGAGGACGAGCCCGCCGACACAGCCGCAACAAACGCGTCAGCCCACGCGCGCGTCCACTCGGCCGAGGGAGACACGCGCAGAGCGACGAGGGCGTCGAGCACGGCGACCAAGTCGCGCGCGGGAGGCAGCGGAGCCACCGCCGCCGCCGGCGACGCCGAAGCCGAAGCTGCGGCCGCCACCAACCCTGCCTGCAAACTGCCGAGCATCGCCGCGACCCACGCGCGCGACGGGGCCACGTGCGCGCTGGCGTTGGTCGGAGACAGGCGCAGGGTCGAGGCCGACACGAGGCGCGCGGCCGACGCCAGCAGCGCCGTGCTCTCGCGCAGCGGCAGGGCAAAGGCAAGGGGCGGGGTTCCCGCCGCCGCGCTGTCGCCACCAACCCCCGCCGAATAGAGCCGCGCCATCAGCGCGGGGCTCGGCGGCCGGCGCTGGCGGTAAGGGTCGTCGTTGTCTGAGGCGGCTTGAGGAGGAGCAGCAGAAGCGCCGCCGCCGCCGCCGCCGACCCACACGGCCCACGCGCGCAGGACCAGCGCGGCCTCGCGCGCGGCCGACAGCAGGCGCTGCGCAGAGGCGGCGGCATCGGCGTCTTGCTGCTGCGTCGCCGCCGCCTCCGCGGCAAGCAGCGCGTCGTCAAACGCGTCGAGCCAGTCTTGGGGCGGCGTGATTGCCTCGGCGGCGCTGGTCATGATGCTATCGCCGGTGCGCTCAGAGGCTGCCAAGGCCCTGCCGCCCTCCTCTTCCCCGCCGCTGCCGCCGCTACTGCTGCCGCCGCCGCTTCCACCATCCGCATCCGCCGCCGCCGCCGCCTCGGCCGCAGCCGCAGCCGCGCGCTGCTCTTCCTGCAGCCGCAGTTCGGCGAGCGCCCAAGCAAGCGTGGCGAGGTCGCGCCGCCCGAGTGACCGCAGCTGCGGCCGGGACGCGGCGAAAAAGGTTGCGGCCCAGCGGTTGCTGCTTGAGGAGGAGGAGGGAGCGCCGCCGTCGCTGGCGTCGCCTGCCCCTCCCAACTCGGCCCTCCCAGGAATGCCCGCGCGGCCGGCCGCAAGCCCTGCGACGAGCTGGACGAGCGACGCGGCGGGCATAACAAGCGGCGGCGCAGAAGAGGAAGCCGCCAGCACCACCCCGCCGCGGCCGAGCAGCGCGGCCACCGCTAGCCTGCGCAGCGTGCGTCCGCTGGCAGCAGCCGAACGCCCGCCACCGAGGCGCGGCAAGGCGCGCACGAGCGCGGCGAGGTCGGCGGGAGAGAAGGCGCCCGGCAAAGGCTGCTGCTGCTGAGGAGCGGTCGAAGCGGGATCTGCCGCCGCCGCCGAAGCCAGCCTGAGCGCGTTTCGCAGCAGCCTGCGTGTCAGCGCGTCGCCCGGCGCGACGCGCAGGCGCGCGAGCGAGGAAGCCGCGGCGGCGATGCTGCTACCCGACAGAGCGTTGGCGTGGTCGTGCAGGTGCGCGCAGAGCGCGTCGACCAGCACGGCGTCGTAGCGCCGCTGCGCGGCCAGGGCGCGCAGCGTGGCGACGGCGGCCGAGGGGGCGTCGGCGGCGGCGGCGAGGGCGGCGGCAGACGACGACGAGGACGCCTCGCCTGGGGGCAGAGGCGGGCGCGGCCACTGGCTGGTCGGCGCGCCAAGGCCTGTGCTGGCCCAGCCCCAGTTGCTTCCGTTTGCTGCTGCTCCTCCTGCTCCTGCTGTTGCTGTTGCTGCTGCTGCGGAGCTGCCGCTGCCGCCGCCACCGCCACCGCCACCGACCCCGGCAGCCGCAGCAGCCCAGCGCGTGCGCGCGAGCGACACGAGCAGGTCCATCAGCGCGGCGTCCACCACCTGAGGTGGCAAGTGGGCGTCGTCGTCGTCTTCGTTTCCTGCTGCTGCTGCTGCTGCTCCTGCCGCGGCAGGCTCGCCGCCTCGTGCTGCTCCTCCTCCACCACCAACCCTCCGCTGCTGCAGCACGACCGCCCGCAGCATGGCTGTTGCCAAGTGCGCCGGGCCCAGCTGCGCCTCGTGCTCCGTGACGAGCCGCAGCAGCTCGGGCGCCGACTGCGACGCCGACAGCCGCCGCAGCAGCTGCAGCGGCGACGACGGCGACGGAGAGGGCGACGACGACGACGACGACGACGAAGAGCCGTCGCCACCGTCTGCTACGCCCCAGCTCGAGTCGCCCTCGTCAAAGCTCTGCGTCGACAGGGGGGTGCCAGGTCGTTGCAGCTGCGGGCTCATGGTCGGCGGGGTCCGCCGACGGCCGCCGCTGCTGCTGCTTGTTGCTGCTGCCACCACTGCGGCTGCTTGCCGCCGCCGACGGGACGCAGCGGCAGAGGCAGCGGCGGCGGCCCATCGCCGCCACGCTGCGGCGGCGGTGGGAGCGGCGTTTGCTGCTGCTGCTGCTGCTGCTGCTGCTGCTGCTGCTGCTGCTGCTCCTGTTCCTCCTCCTCCTCTTGATCGCCTCCTGTTTGTGTGTGTGTTGGGGTTGTGGTGGCGGCGAGGGGGTGAATGTGAGTGTTGGCGGGAAAGATGGCGCGCCGCCGACGGCGCCGACGGCCCCAAAGGCGCCGACGACGTCGCCGATGCTGCTTTCGCCTCGCAGCATGCTCGGGATGATGCCGCGGACGTGCCAAGCAGCTGCACACGCCACGCATCGATCTCCCCAGGCGCCTCGGTCAGCGCGAAGAATCGAGGGCTGCGCGCGAGGGCAAGGGCCGCGGCGGCCACAAAAGCCTCAAGCCAACCTCTCTTGCTCTGCTCCTCTTGTCCTCACCTGCTGCTGCTCAATCCCCCGCCCGCGCCCGCGCTGGGTTCTGCCAGCTGGGCCATCGAGCTGAGATGGGGGACTCCCCACATCGCGCCTGCTCTATCCCTGCATCGAAAAGCAGCGGGTGTGCGCGTGGAGGAGCGCGAGGAAAGGAAGAGAGTGGCGGACTGCTGTGGTGGTGGTCGTCGTCGACGTCGCGCGCGCGCGAGGCTCGTGTGTGCGACTTGTGTACGTTTTGGTTGGACTGGACACTATAAGGCAGATGGCCCTGTGTGATGCGAGTGTGTGATGATATGGTGCGGTTCTCTTGTCTGTGGGAGGCAGCAAGCGGCGGGCGCGCGAGGGAACAAGAGAGGTGGTGGTGGTGGTGGAGGAGAGTAGCCTCAAAAGCCTCGCGCGCGAAAGAACGCCCTGCCCTCTGTCACAACACAACACAAAAGCACAACCACAACGTGTACTAGCGACGGCCACGTTCATCCTCTTCCTCCCTTGAGCCTTGCAGAGCACCTCGAGCCTTTCTCGCCGCGCGCGCGCTTGCGACGATCAGGCGTGTCGTTTGTCGTTCCACCACACCCGCCCGTGCGTCGTCTACGCCACGAGCCCACACGAGCCACAGGGCTCTCGATCAGCGACGCGAGTCGACGACGCACGCGCTCTTCTCATCGCATCGCAGCCAACGCCGCCCCAGAGAAGCCAAGCCCGACTCTTTGACGAAGCAGCGGGAACGCGCGCACGCGTCGTCGTCGTCGGCGTCGGCGCCGTCGGCGTCGTCGCGCTCGTCATCCGGCGGGGGCGGCGGCCCCAA
>Ga0315899_10009723_pt1 | contig 10323 bp, 4 predicted proteins | sample LakEriMetagenome_2_FD_203518 | JGI IMG/M metagenome (GOLD analysis project Ga0315899, IMG submission 203518) | Freshwater fungal communities from buoy surface, Lake Erie, Ohio, United States - Buoy 4 MA112 | ecosystem: Environmental > Aquatic > Freshwater > Lake | place: USA: Lake Erie, Ohio...
CAGCACGCGATCGGCAAGCACCGACGCGCCGCCGAAGAGATTCGCAAGCGTCTGCTGCGACGCAAGTGCGAGTGCCGCGGTACCGATTCCAAGTCCTGCAATCACCGCCGAAAGATCAAGGCCGAAAATCTGCAGCGCCGCGGAAACGCCGAGCAACCACACGAGAACTGCCGCGACCATCCGCGCGATCTTCACGATCCCGATGCCTTCAGTCACGCCGCGCGCAACAAGCTTCGCCTCGAGCACTTCCGACATCGCACGAATCCAGCGCGCAACGGCCCAAGCCACGATGAGCGCCGTCGCGGCGCGCGCGCCAAGCGAGAGATTCGCCCGCGCAGGAGCACTCAAACCAAGCAGCTTGTCGGCGAATTGCATCGCCACGAGCGAGAGCAATACGCCCGTAGGCGCCGACACCGCCGCGAGCGATTGCGCGATTGGTCCGAGTCCGCGATCGGCACCAGCCTTCGCAACGCGCCCGAGGACGCGCGATGCAAGCCAACCGACGAGTGCACCCACCAGTGCAATTCCGGCGAGTCCGATCCATTGCCAGAGATCGATTTCCGCGAAGCGAAAATCAACGAGAAACGCAGGCAAATTCGCCACCCACCACGAACCGAGCGCGCGACTGAATTGCGGAATCTTTGCAACCGTCTCTGGCGCAAACGACCAGCGTCCGCCGTCCTCGCGCACTTCGACGGGCATCACATCATCGCCGATCTGAATCTCACCGACGACGACCGGATCGGGCAACGCATCTGCGTCGTCGCCATCCACCGCTTCCGCACGATCAGGGATCTCGTTGAAATCAATCCAAAGGCGCTCGTCGAGAATGAGTTTCAGCGCGCGCGCAAGGAGCACCGGATCAGTGCCTTCAGGCCAACCACCCGTCGGCTCGGCGAGGTATCCCGCGGCTTCATCCCACGCGCCATCGCGCGCGAGCATGAGAAAGCCGTACACGGCGTTGCGGGCTGTGGCCTGATTTCGCTCAAGACTTCGCTGAAGACTTCCATCAGGAGTGGGCTCGCCGCCGTCCACTTCACCCGACGTGTCACGCCCCGCGTCATCTTTCGCGCCTGAGGACGGCGTACTATTTCCCACGGCCACCGACTCGCCCGGGCGGGGCATCGGAATCGACGCCGCCCCGACAGGCGCAGCGAACGCCACCCACGCGAAAACGATGGCGCACACAGCGGAAAGGAAGGTCCGAAAGCCTGTCGAAGCGCAGGGGCGGGAGCGCGAAATCATGGGTTTCCTCTTCAGATTCCAAGCGGAAGGCGAGTCTCACAAGATAACGCGGCCAATCTGCAAGTGGAGTTTGAGGGCGAGGTCGGTCGACCCTGTATACCTCGGTGGACCACATCCCTTTTGTGGAGCAATCGCCATGAATCCTCAGACGCTCTCTTCAACACACCTCGCACTCCCCGCCTCCGTCGTTCGTCGCCCACTCAGCCTCGCGCTCGGCCTTTCACTCGGCTGTTCCTTGGCCGCGCTCCTTTCTGCGAGCGCGTTCGCGTCGACGCACACGGCGACGCCCGCCGCACCACAACCGTTGATGAGCACGCTGCCGAAATTCGCCTCCGCGCCGCGATTCGAGTCGCCGAAGCAGCGCGCACTTCGCCAAGCGGGTGCATCGATCGCACCCAAGGGACCGATCGAAGCACCAGCCGACGTCGCGAAGGCATTCGGACTTCTGCGCGGCACGGCGTTCCAACTCGCGCCCGCCGCGATCGGCGAATTCGGACTCATGCACGTCACCGTGGTCGATCCACGCGACGGCGCACCACTTGAGATCGAACTGCGACCGAACTCCGTTCGCACGCCAGATTTCAAACTGATCGCTTCAAACAGCGCAGGTCAGCCCGTCGAAGTGCTGCCGTCGGCGCCAGCGACCGTGCGCGGTTCGGTGGTCAGCGTTCCCGACGCGCTCGTCGCGGGCTCGTACCACGACGGAAATCTCACGCTCGCGATCGTCTTCTCCGATGGCGCGCGCATCAGTATCGACCCGCTCACACTCGCTTTGCCAAACGCGCTGCCTGGCGATCACATCGCCTACACGACCGACGACATCGCTGAGCACGGCGGCTTCTGCGGCGTAGACCACGACCGAAACCACAACAATGCTCACGAGCATGGCGGCATCGAACAACAAGGTGAAGGCGGCCTCGCTGGTGACGGCGGAACCGCTGGCGCAGGCGTTTGGGACACGCAGATCGTCATTGACTGCGACTTCCCGTTCTACAACCGCGCGGGCGGCACCGTCGAGGCGACTGCGCGTCGCGCCGAAACAATCATCAACATCTCGAACACGCAGTACGTCGGAGAAGTTGGCATTCGTCACCTCATCTCTGGCCTTGTCGTGCGCAATTCCGCTGCGAGCGATCCGTACGTTGGCACCACTTTGTGCACGGGCGAAGCTGCGGATCTTCTCGTTCAAACCTCCACCTTGTGGACGAATGTTCAAGGAGCTCCGTTTAGCACGCTGACACGCGACATGGTGCACATGTTCACGGGGCGCATTTCTGGCGGCATCGTCGGCTGCGGATGGATTGGTGATGTTTGCGCCAATGCTTCCGACTATGTGGCACACGGGGTTTCCGCAATCGACTTTGTTGCAAACACCGCACTGAGCACCGATCTCTTCGCGCACGAAGCTGGTCACAACTGGTCGGGGGTGCATTGTGCGTGCAGTTCGCCTGCGTCCACCATGAATCCAAACCTCACAGGCGCGAACACATTTACGAACAGCCCGTCGATCGCAACGATTACCTCGTGGCGCAACACCCACTTTGAATGCCTCGATGTCACGGGAACGGCAACGGACGGATGTGGCGACACGCTCGCAGGATCATCGTGGGTCGCACACGCCTCTCGCTACTCAAATGATGCCGACTGCTGCGCCGTCGTCTGCGCCCTCGACAGTTTCTGCTGTGGCACGGAATGGGATTTCGTGTGCGTCAATCGCGCGCTCACAGAATGCGCCAATTGCGGCTCTCCAAGTGCTGGAAGCCCTTTCACCACGCGGCCAACCGCTGGATGTAACGATCTCAATTGCTGTGCCGCGATTTGCGCCGCCGATGCGTTCTGCTGTGAAACTGCGTGGGATTCCACATGCGTCGTCCGCGCCGAATCGATTTGTCGCACAGGCGATACTTGCGGCGAAGCACGACTCATGGCGCCTGGCGTTGGTGTCGCTGGCTACACCTTCAACACCGCAGAAGGCATCGTGCTTCCAGATTTCACCAATTGTGGTGTTGGCGACACACGCGGCACGTGGCGCAAGTTCACTGCACCTTGCTCAGGCTGGATGACCATCACTGCATGCACGGATTTCGCTGAATCGCAGATGACGCTTTCTCTGTGGAATGCCGTGACTTCGTCAGGCACGACTGGTTGCGGCGGTACTGAATTGCGCTGCTCGACGGCCATCGACCCCACGTGCAGCACGAGCAGCGTTCAGCTCGAATACGCCGTACAAGCTGGCGAGGCGTACTTCTTGCGTATCTCCGCAGTGAACGGCCTCACCGCGGCAGGCACGCTCTCGGTGAGTTGCAGCCCTGTCTGCGGCGGTGGCTCAGGAAGCTGCACCGCCTTGCATGGCCCTGGCTGCTCGAACGCTGAGTGCTGCACGACCGTGTGCAATCTCGATCCATACTGCTGTGAAACCGCATGGGACGCGATCTGCGTAGAAACCGCCCGAGATAATTGCTTCACCGCTGGCGACCTCGACTTCGACGGCGATGTCGACGCGGCAGACCTTTCGCTGCTCCTCGCCTCGTGGGGAACCGCGGCTGGCGACGTCGACAGCGACGGCGACACCGATGCGGCAGATCTCTCGATCCTGCTCGCAAACTGGGGTTGAGTTCGCACAAAACACTTGATCAGTAATGAAGAACGCCCCGCGCGAGGAATCGCGCGGGGCGTTCTTCATTGTGAAACACCGTCACAGTGCGCTTCGAACCTGTTCGAAGCGCTCACACCTCGACAACACCGGTCGAGTCGCCGAAGCGATCGATGCGCGCACCAGCCGCTTGTGCAATTCCAACATGCAGATTGCAAAGTGGCGTGCCCGGCTCGCAGCGCACCACTTGTCCGCGCGCCTTCACGCGGCCACCCGCGACGAGAATCGGCAAGTCATCGTGGTTGTGACGATTGCCATCGGTGATCGCGCTTCCGTAGAGCACCACGGTTGAATCGAGGAGCGGCCGCCCATTTTCCTTCGTGCGCTTGAGTGCGCGAAGAAACGCTGCACAACGCTCGACTTGGAATCGATTGATCGCAGCGAAATGTGCCATTTTCTCGGCGTTTCCGCCGTGATGCGAGACATCGTGATGCCCATCGGAAACGCCGATCTCGCGATAGGGCCGATTCGAACCTTCGTTTGCGAGCATCAGCGTCGCGACGCGCGTCGAGTCGGTCTTGAACGCGAGCGCGAGCACTTCGCCCAAGAGGTCGATGCGTTGCGCGAGGTCGTACGGGCCGCCTTCGAGGTCAGGCACGTCACCAACCTCCAACTGCGCTGCTGCATCGAGATCGATGCGCCTTTCGAGATCACGTACTCCTTCGAGATACTCATCGAGCCGCGCGCGATCTTCGGTTCCAACAGCGCGCGCGAGACGCTTTGCTTCACGCACAGCCCCGTCGAGAATCGAACGTCGACTCCGCAGCCGCGCCGCCGCATCTTCAGGCGATTCGGAGGTTCGCCCGAAAATGCGTTCAAACGCCGCGCGCGGATCAGTCTCTTTGCCGTTCGGCAGATTCTCCGACTTCCACGAGATGTTCGCGCTGTAAGCACACGAGTAGCCCGAGTCGCAGTTGCCCGCCGTCATCGCGGGTTCACTGCCGAGTTCAAGCGATCGCAATCGCAGCGATTTCTGCTGCGCTGCAAGTTGCGACATCACATCATCCGCAATGGCTTGGTCAATCGACCGCCCCGCGCGAATGTCGTCGCCTGCCGTCTTGCGCGGCTGCGCGCCCGTCAAGAAGCACGCGGCGCTGCGCGCATGGTCGCCAGGGCCATCGCCGTTCGCTTCGGCGTTGCGATGTCGAAGCCCTGTGAAGACCGCGATATCGCGCTGAAACTCCGCAAGTGGTGCGAGCGTTGGCGAAGGAATCCACTTCCCCGCCGCATCGACTGCTGGTCGCCACGCGTCCACGTTGACGCCGTTTGGAAAGAAGAGATACGCAACGCGCGTTGGGGTCGCGAGAACTCTCGCGCTGTTCGCACTCGCGACAGCTGCCATGCTTCCAGCGTTCGTCGCCGCCGCTGCTGCGCGCGTGAAACCAGACGTGATCCCGCGCGGAAGCATCGCGTCGAGAAACGGCAGCGCGATGGTGCAACCGAGACCTCGGAGTGCAGTGCGTCGATCGAGAAGCGGCGGTCGCATGTGCGGAATGTACGCCGAGATTGCGTGCAGGCAATCAGCGTACGGGGGCTTTCGGCGAATCAATGCGTGTGCGGAATGCGTCCGACCGCACGATTCCTTCGACGAGTTGGGCGAACGCGCCGTGCGCGCGAAGTTCCTTCGCGAGATTGTCCACGAGCGCATCATCTGCATCGGCCGTGCCGCGGCCGAGTGCGTACACGAGAAGTCGGCGCGCGACCGCACGCTCAAAACCATCGTTTTTCGCGAGGAAACGCTCGACTCCCGCAACACCCGCCAAGATTGATCCGTCCGGAAGTTCGGTGCGATCGTTGATCGGCTCGCCATCGAGTCGATCGCGCAAGCGGCCGTCGACATCGATCCGTTCGAACGCCAGGCCGAGCGCATCCATTTGAATATGACACGACGCACAATCGGGATTTGCGCGATGGAGCGCCATCAACTCGCGGATCGAGAGCCCCTTCTTTTCCTCGCGCGTCTCTGGCAGTTGCGGCACGCCCGGCGGCGGTGGCGGCGGCGCTTCGTCAAGCAACGCATCGAGTACCCACTTGCCGCGCTTCACCGGACTCGTACGCGTCGGGTTACTTGTCGCCAGCAGAACCGACCCGTGCCCGAGCACGCCGGAGGGCCGGGCTTCAGGCACCTCAACCGCGACAAACGTGGCCGCATCGGCAGCCTCCCGTGCGACACCGTAGTGCTGCGCAAGACGTGCATCGACGAAGGTTTTTCGCGAGGAAATCAGCGTGCGCACCGGAAGCTCCCCGCGCACCACCAACTCAAACAAGAGTTCAGTTTCGCGGCGCATCGACGTGAGGAGCGCGCGATCAACACTCGGATAGAGCGTCGGATCAAATTCGCGCAATGCAAGACCATCGATTCCAAGCCACTGCGCTGCGAAGCGTGACGCGAGCGTTGATGCACGCGGGTCGCCAAGCATACGACGCGCCTCACGCGCCAAGCCCTCCGCGGTTGCGAGTTCACCGCGGCTCGCGGCTTCGCTCAACGCCTCGTCTGGAACACTCGACCAAAGGAAAAACGCGAGACGCGACGCGAGTTCGTCACCGGAGAGCGGGCGGCGTCCGCCTTCATCGGCGGGCACTTCGATGCGAAGCAGAAATCGCGGATCAACAAGAAGCGCTGTCATGAGCGCACGCAACTGCGCCTTCCACGAGGCGCGCTTCTCGTCGCCCTGTCGAATCGCCGCTTCGCGCGCGATCGTTGCAAACGCGTCGCTTTCGCTCTGCGTGAGTTCACGCCGGAAAAGTCGAGCACCAAACGTGCCCGCCAAGCGTCGCAGCCGCGCGGTTTCACTGCCCTCGCCGGCGGCCTCCAACGCACGCACCTCAAACGCGCTCGGTGGAGGCGGATCGAGCGGACCTTCCACCACCATCGCTCCAACGCCGAGATTTCGATCGCGACGCGAGCGATCGGGCGCGTTCGGATCCCAGAAATCGTTGAGAAATCGCACACCAATCATGCGAGCGCCAGCGGCGAGTTCACCTTCCCACACGACGCGTTGTGGCTTCGAACGATCGGCGGAGATGTCTTCCTGGCGCAATGACTTTTCGTCGACAAGCAGAGCCATCCGCGCAAGTGCATCGCCTGCTTGTTGTGCCGCGACATCGACCATGATGCGGTACCGCCCCGTGCGCGCGATCTCGACCGACGTGCGCAGCGTGCCATTTGTTGAGAGCCACGCGAGGCCGTCGTACGTACCTCCCTGTCCGCGGCGTTCAAAGCGTTCAGGCGCCACAACAGCGCGACGCGGCCGTTCATCGGGCACCGCCTCAGCCGCGATCGCCTCTGCAACATCGAAGTATTTCTCGAGTAAAAGCGGCGGAAGCGCGAGCGTGTCACCCGTCGTATCAAAGCCTTCGCCGATCTCATCGGCGGGAAGCATGCGCTCGACGATCGCGCCGGCTGCATCGACGCCGAAGACATCACGCACGGAGCCCGCGTACTGCGCACGATTCAGTCGACGGACGTTTGGAACCTCACGCGTCGTGGGAGCAACAACCGCATCGATCGCAGCGACGGCGGCTGCATACTCCTCGCGTGTCGGCCGAATCTCTTCATCGGCTGGCGGCATATCACGCTTGGCAAGTCGCTTGCGAAGCGCGCGCAACGGCGCTTCGCCGATCTGGTTTCGTTCGAGCGCAGGTGCGAGATCGAGCCCACCTTTGCCGCGCGGCCCATCGTGACAGTCAATGCAATGCGCCTCCAAAAGTGGCCGAATCTCTGCAGGAAGCGCGACATCTCTCGCCTCGCTTCCTGCGCGCAACGAATCGTGCGAGATGCTCACCGCTGCAGCGGCCACGAAGATGGACGCGATCAAAATCACGATTTAGCGTTCGATTTTTGCGCGGAACGGAATCATTGGAAGCCCCGCGCCGTTTACGACGTTCGCGCGCTCGGGGTTGTTCTGCCACGCGTACACAACTTCCACCGGATCCGCCACGCCTGGCGCCGAGAGCACGATGCCATCGCGACCTTCATCCATGATCAACGCGTTTGCCCACACGAACTTTCCATCTGCGCCCGCGAGAGCGAAGCCGCCTGGATTTTTGCCTGGATTTCCGCCGACAGCGTGCAATCCCTGCGCATGATCGAAGCGCAATCGAACGTTGCTCCCATTTTCACGCGCTGCACTCGCAAGTTCAGGGCCTTGCCACGCGACGTTCGCTTCGCCGTACACGGTTGCGCGCGCCCACGCTGCAAGACGCTCGCCCACTTCACGCTTCTTGCGCGGATGGATGTCGGCCGCGTCGCCGAGATCAATCGCGCTTGCAAATCCGCCACGACCTTCACGCGCGCCGCGGAATTGCGCCTCGCGCAAGAGTGCCCACGCACCTTGCGCAGGTTCATTCTCGACGAATGGCTGGAATGCAGCGAGCTGCACGATGCCCCACGCGAGTTCGGGATTGCCCGACTTCACACGCCACGATTCCATCAAGAGTGGAAGGAGGTTTCGATACTTTTCTGGCTCACCAGCGTTTGATTCGCCTTGGTACCAAATCGCGCCGCGCGCAGGGAACGTGATCGCGGGTGCCATCATGGCGTTCCAAATCGCGGCAGGCTCGTGCGGCTCTGTTCCCGGTGATTTCGTCATGTCGCGCGCGACAGGTGCTGCGACGCGTGGCACACCACCACCTTGACGCCATTTCCACACGCCTGCGAGATCGATCGACGTGTCGCTTCCGGCGAGTACGAGCTTCATCGGACCATTCGCAATGCCGCCTTGGCCGTGCAAATCAAGTGCCGCGATCGTGATTTGGTGCGTACCCGCCTTCAATCCACCCGGAATCTCGTAGGTGCGACGACGCGTCCAATCACCCACAGTGTTTCCAACTTCAACACCATCGACGAAGACGAGATCCGCGTCATCGATCGGAGGAAGTACGAGCGTTAGCGGGCGATCGGCCCACGCACTCGGCACGTCGATGGAGCGCGTGAACCACACAAAACCGTCGAATCCATCGAGTTTCGCATCGAGCGCGGAGTAGAACGCGGGCAACGTCGCATCACGCCACGCTTGAGGGAAGTCTGCGTTTTTCTGCGGCGTCGACCATGATTCGCGGCCGGCCATTTCATCGGCAAGCACACGCTTCCAATACTCCGCTCGCGCAGCGCGGAATCGTTCGACTTCTTTCGCTGCTTGCGCATCGCGCGTATCCGTGCCAATCGACTCAAACTCGGTCACGCGCGATTCAACGCTTTGCGCGGCCTCGCGAATCGCTGGCACAGTCGACGCCAACATCAGATCTCGCGGAATCCACGGCTCAATTCGTGTTCCGCCCCACGAGATGTCGACTAGGCCAATCGGGACTTCGAGGTCAAATGCACGCGCGAGATCCGCGCCGAACCAGAAGCCCACAGCGGTGAAAGAACCGACGGTCTCCGCCGATGCGACGCGCCATGCACCAGGAACGTCGGCTGCTGGCCGCGCGGCAGTCACATGCGGCGCTTTGAAGGAGCGAATCGGCAGTTTCGCCGCGACGGACTTCGCCCGTTCAGATTCGTTCGACGCGTCGACGGACCACTCCATGTTCGACTGACCTGAACAGAACCACACTTCGCCGACAAGCACATCCGCAACCTTCGCATTTCCGCTTGGTGCGGTGACAACGAGTTCGCGCGGCTCGAGCGATGCCTCCATCGCGGGAAGCTCGATCGAGAAACGACCGTCTTTCCCCGCGACTCCCGATGCACGTGCCGTTCCAAAGACCACTTCGACGCGCTCGCCCGGCAGCGCTGTGCCGCGCACTGGGATCGGTCGGCCCCGCTGCAAAACCGCGTGGTCGCGGAACAGCGAGTCGAGCCTGACGTCTGCGGCGGCAGCGGCTGCAATGCAGAGAACCGAAAGCCCCGCGATGGAGGCGCGGGCGGCAAGACCCCTGCGCCCAGACGTCGTTGAGAATCCGAAGCACGATGGGGCGAAGGCCGCAGTGAGGAGGTGCATTCTCGCATCGTCACAGGCGGGCGCGGCGAGCGCAAGGGACTGCAAGCTCGCTGCGGCTTTTCAGCGTATCTGCGGGGAATTTCCGTGATTGCCGGGGGTTGCGCGGACGGCGTGGCAATCCCACCTCCCAAACTCCGGAGACGTTGGTGCAACAAACTCGTCGCATTCTGCATTTCTGCCGCCGCCGAGCCGATAGTTGAACCGTGTCTCGCCGTTTCAGCGCGCCGTGAGGTGCAGTTTCGCGCGCTGCTGTTTCTTGAGGAGTTGTCTGATGTGCGGAGTGCTTGGATTCGCGACTGTGGAAGGTGGAGAACTTGCGTGCGACCGTGGCATGACTGCGGCGCTGCGCGATCTCCTCGCTCATCGCGGACCTGATGCCGCCGGACTCGTGCAGGAACGCAACGTTGCGCTCGCGCATCGTCGACTCGCGCTGCTTGATCCCGCTGGCGGCGTGCAGCCGTTCGTTCTCACGGAGCCTGGCCT
>Ga0315899_10009724_pt1 | contig 10323 bp, 12 predicted proteins | sample LakEriMetagenome_2_FD_203518 | JGI IMG/M metagenome (GOLD analysis project Ga0315899, IMG submission 203518) | Freshwater fungal communities from buoy surface, Lake Erie, Ohio, United States - Buoy 4 MA112 | ecosystem: Environmental > Aquatic > Freshwater > Lake | place: USA: Lake Erie, Ohio...
TATATATACATGTATATTACATACATATATATATATATATATTACTACAAACTTTACAACACATATACTACTACACACTTAACTGCTTCTGAGTCATCTTTTGCTGCTCTCGCCGCAGTTCTGCATGTACATATTACACACACACACACATATACATATATATACATATATATTACTACACACTTTACAACGCATATATTACAACACACTTTACTGCTTCTGCGTCATCTTTTGCTGCTCTCGCCGCAGTTCTGCTTGCATGTACATGCACACAAAGTATGTGTTTATGTGTGTATGGGTGTACTGCACGTACATACATACATACATACATACATACATACATACATACATACTCATACATATATATACATACATTCGTATATATATACATACATACATACATATATACACAAACATATACATATGTATATACATATACGGGGAGGGAGCGCAGCACGAGCGGGTTGCAATGCTGGGGAGCCAATGGCGCCAAGACACCGGCGTTGAGCCTGCGTGGACGCACACAACGAGGACGCACACAACGTGGACGCACACAACAGGCCCCACGCGAGCTCCCAAAGGAGAAAGAGGGGACAGAAAGTGAAGTGAGTTGGCGACCAAGCACACACCATCCCCACACGCACCCCAACCTGGGGAATTTTTTTTTGTCTTTGCCGGTGCGGATGAGAGCGAGAGCGCGCGCGTTTTATGGTTGGGGGTTTAGGGTGTAGGCGTGCCGCACCGGCGGTCATCAGCTCGAGGTTGGCCTTCTCCAGCGAGAGCTGGCCGGACAGCTGGGCGACCTGCCTCGCATACACCTCCGCCTTTTCTGCCTTGCCAGTCTGCTGCGCCAGGATGGCCTGCGCCTTCTGCCAGAGAGAGCGCGCGCGCGAGTGAGAGAGAGAGAGAGAGCGAGAGAGATTGAGAGAGAGAGCGAGAGCGAGGAAAGAGAGAGCGAGCGAGAGCAAGCGAGAGAGATAGATAGAGAGAGAGAGAGATTGAGAGAGAGAGCGAGAGCGAGGAAAGAGAGAGCGAGCGAGAGCAAGCGAGAGAGAGAGATAGAGAGAGAGAATAGAGAGAAAGAGAGTCGCGCAGCGTGGGAGAACACACGTACGGGGGCACCGTCAGCGGAGCACTCGCGGTGCGACGCGCCGCACGGCCACGCACGGCCACGCGCACAGGCAATCCACCCAACCAACCTGCAGCTCTGCCGTCAGGCTGCGCACTTGCGACTGCGCTGCCACGATCTCCTTCGAGGAGGAGCCGCCCATATCAATTTTAAAAGTTCGTAAAAAAGTTCGTGGCCTCCCCCTTTTTTTTAAGCAGAAGTAGGGGAAGTTTGTGTGGAGATGGAGATGTGCTAACGCTTTGCGGGTCGATGGGTTTACCCCCGAAAGACCAGCTGGGGGCGCCCATCAGACATGCTCCTGCTAATGCAGCTGAGCAAGCGCGTGCGCGACTTACAGGATCGCGTGTTACAGTATCTTCTGATCTGCCCGGGCGGGCTCCTGCTGGATCCCGACAAGTCGGGCAGCCACCTGCACGCGCTTTCGCGCCCTACGCCAGGACTCCATCGCCGGTCTCGTCGGCGCTCTGCCCGTCCGAGTCCCCCGCCGTACTCACCATGCCCGACGGCGGGAGTGCGGCGGTGCCAGCTTCCGTCGCCGGCAGCTCGGCACCACCCGTCATCGAGCGCTCTGCACCATCGTCGCCGGTCGATTGCCGCGGGAGCTGGTCGGACGCGAGTGCGGCACACCACGAGGATCTGCCCTGGACGCACGGTAGAGTCAACTCGGCATTCGACCGGAGATTGCCGTCGTCGGCATCGGCCGCCGGCCAAACGGTTTTGGCGCCCGCTCTTCTGCGCAGGTGTGTGCCATGCACGGCTTGTGCTGCGATACCGCGCTATTAGACCGTAACGGCATATCTCTTCTTCTGTAGGCTGCCCATCCGGGCGCCCGCCACTGTCCCAGAAGATGCCTTCTGCCTGCGGCCCAAGATCGGTGCCTGCCTGGTGCTGCAATCGGCCGACCCCATATACGGTGAGATGCTCGCCCTCCACCGACCGGTGCACCGAGGAATCCCCGTGCCCCGTGGGCCCGATCTGCAGGTCCTGATGGTTGACTGCAACACCGTAACGGCTACAGGCATCGGATTGAGCGTGACGCCTTCGAAGCCGCACAAGGTTGTGTACGCGTTGCTGAAAGATGCCAGCGGTGAGGATATTAGCGCGCAGGTCCGATTGGACGACATTCTGGTTGGTATTGACGGCAAAACGCTGGATGAGGTACCATTTCTGCTCGCAGTATCAATCGATTTCAGTGCCAGCCGAGACCATAGCACGTTGATAAGACGCAGTCCAGCGCTGACTTGCTTGAATGAGCAGTTCGATACCATCGAGTCTGCGATCGTTGGGCCGGAGAACACCCTCGTGTGCCTGGTATTCGAGGCCATGGGCACGGGGCACAAGTACTCTGTCACGTGTATTCGACACACGAGCATACCAACGCCACAATTTTATGCTCTCCGGGAAGACGTGAAGTCTCCTGACATTGTCGTAGATCGATCGGTGAGAGGCGCTTCCTGCAGATTTTTTTGTGCAATATCGTTGCTACTCACTTGGCCGCTGCGCGCAGAACGCTTACCAATGCTTTCAATGCTTTTTAATCTTGATAGGTGGTCGAAGTGCTGGAAGAGATGCGGAGATTATTGACAGACGGCAAAGGTAATCGACGGGATCTCTTGTGGCGGCCAGAGTCGGGAAATGCTTCCCTGGGTTTTCACTTTCATGGGGGGCCGGAGGTGACCCCGAAGTTGACGACTTTTGGTCCTTCGGAGCCCCGTTCCGCGTGTAACGATTACAGAGTGCAGTCGCTGATAGCCGGGGGGCCTGCTCACATTTCGGGACAGATTAATCGTGGGGATCTGATAGTGGCTGTAGACAACGTTGAGGTGACAGCCAAAACGGTGGGATCGTGCTTCAGCTCAAGCAAGTGCATCGGATCGTGTGCATCATTGCGAATACAACGCGAGTCCACCGAGACGGAGGTTGTCCTTGTACGCTCGTCCACCAGCCATCTCCGCAACATGCAAGTTTTGTTCGGATACCTTGACGCACTAGAGAAGACCATCCTGAACAGCGCGGACGGCCGGGAATTGCAAATATCTTTCCAAAAGCTCCTTGCTTACATCATCGATATGGATCGTCAACGGGCAGAGCATGAAATGGAAGTAGCAACGCAATTGGCCATCCTCCAACTGCGCATGGTCGAGAATATCAACGCCATAGAATATATGCTGCGCCCACTGCCTCCCGAACGCGATGTGCACCCAAGGTCTAGTGAACCGTCGTCAAGTAAAGAGGATGTCTCCCCACTCTCGACGGAACAAACGAAAAGCGAGGTACAGGACTTGCAGGACCCGGCCAAGGAGGCTTCGAAAAAGAATATCCTAGGAGAAGACACATCAGTTTCTGACGCGCAGAGGCTGCGGAATGAACTCACAGAGACCATGCGGCTTCTGGATGATGCAAACGTCGTGATTACTCTATTGGACAAAGCAAACAAGGATATGAAATTGTCGCTCGATCAGAAGAAGAAGCAAGTGGAGGACTTGGAGGAAGCGAATGCGGCCCTAGATTCGACAAGGGTAAGCCACTATACCGAGCTGGATGATGTTAGAAAGAAGCTTCTCCGTGTGGAACGTGAATACGACGAACTTCTGCTGGAGTTTGCAGATTCTGGCCTCAGCGATCCCGCACATGTAGAGAGCCTGCTGCTTGCCATTAAGGGACCTCCCGCAATATCACCGGATGTGCTAGTCAACGTGATCAATGTCATGAGGAGATTCCAAGTCTCTGCCAAGGACGTGCAGTCAATGGTAGGGCAATTGCAGAACAGGATTGAGGTAGAGCAATTACAGAACAGGATTGAGCAACTGCAACAAAAGCTGCTCGACGTGGAGCAGCATGATGCCTTCATGACAAGGTTGGTAGAAGAGTTGCAAGAAACCCTTCGTTGCTCGCAGGCGGAGAAGCTCGCCAACGTGTATGAGCAACGTGTCGAGAACCTGCAAAACGAAAATGACGATCTCCGAAAGCAAATCCTCATGAATCAAATTGAAGTTGACCAGCTTAAAGATGAATTAGCACTCTTAGACAGCCTCGCCAACACTGAGCCTGAGTCGCAGAGGGCTCTGAACACGCAGATAGAGACTTTGTTTGAGGACAACCGTAAGCTCGCAGAAAATCAAGCCCTGCACAACAGCACTGTTGGTAAGAGCGATCTTGAGAAGGCGCTCGTTGAAGTGGATGTGGATGTGATATTGTGATTTTGACCGCTCAACTGACTTTTATAACCATGGACTGGCGCTGGCACCAGACAACTTGCGTGCGCGTCTGGCCAGGGCCACGGCAGAAGCGCGAGCGAACAAAGATGAATTGCTGGCGCTGCAGGACAAGATGACCGGCGGCATGTTGGAAACCAGCAGACGGCAAGAATGGGTTCTCTCGTTTATCTTTTTACCTATGTGCTTAATGACAAAAGCCTGTATACATGGCCATGTACGTCCCCTGACAACTCAATTCATGTGACAGGTTAATTCGGTCTTGGAAGAGAATGAGACACTCAAGAGTGACCTGGCAAGTTCGGTCGACAAATCCATGCTATTAGAGGCGGCAGTAGCCGATCTCAAGACTCAATTGACCGCAGCTCACAAAGACAATACATCAGTCGCCGATCTCAAGACTCAATTGACTGCAGCTCTCACAGACAAAAAAGCTCTCGAGCAGAGCATCCGTGGTGAGAAAGAATCCGTGGCAAAATATTAACATGTGAATGAGAGGCAGAGAAAGAAGGCGCGAGAGACTGACATGTTCGTCACACGCAAAGAGATGGAAGACAGGTTTGCGGCGAAAAAGGCCGAGTTCGCGATAGAGAAGGATAAACTGTCGCTGGAATTGAAGAATTCGTTGTCGGCGATGGAGGCTAAGTTGGTGACAGAAAATGACAGACTGTCGCGGGAATTGAAGCAGTCCTTTGAGGAGGAGCGGGGAAATCTTGGCGAGCAGTCGCAGTTTTACGTAAGAATGGTGGGCGAGCTTCATCGCAAGTTGCGCACAACTGAGGTGGTTCGAGCAATGTGGTTATTACAATACTGCACGCTAGCCATTGCATCCCGCTTATGCACGGTAGAATGATGGAAAGATTGCAAAACAACAGGAGGAATGTGATGTACTGCAGCAAGCCCTGGACCAGGCAAAAATGGATCTGCAGCAGGCACTGAGCGAGATTGAAGAAGTTGAGCACCAGCGCGACTACTTGCAGCTGCAACTGAAGGTCCTCTCTAACTGAGAAGCGCAATCTATAAACTGATATTGATCATCCTTCCTCCTGACCTACCCCCGCCCTGCCCCATGCCATCATCCACAATTCCGTCGCTTCTCCTTATTTTTCGCCCCTCTTCCTCTTGGACAACACAACAGCGAAGGGATTTGCCGGTGGTGACGTGTCCGACAATAGAACCAAACGGGGGAACCTTTGCGGGTCGTGTCTGTGTTACAATTCGGGGCAACCTGGAAGGCTGCGCTGTGGTGGGTATCACAGATACACGAAAAACATGCTCCCATGCTTTCGCGCGCACGCACTTGCACACTCACCCACGCAGACACAGTTGCACGCACATACACATACACACACATACACGCATGCGCATGCCCATATATACACACACACAACCTGCGCGCGTGTGCAAATTCAGGTTGGTACCATCGACGGATCTGAGCCCAGTGTTGACTTTGCTAGCCCAAACTCCTTTCGTGGTACAAAAACGCAAAATCTATTCCACAAACCCTGCTCATATGTCAGAGAATAATTTACGCGAGAAACCCTACGCGATCAAGCATTAGCTCTGTGTGTTTTCGCACGCGCGTGCATTTGCCGTGCATTCGTGTCTGTCCGCCCGCAACGCCGTTCATGGTCATCCTTGCGCTTTGCGGTATGTTCTCTTCACTTTTTTCTGATTATGTATAAAGTTCAACATATTCCCGGTGTGTGTGTGTGTGTGTGTGTGTGTGCGTGTGTGTGTGTGTGTGTGTGTGTGTGTTGTGTGTGTGTGGATTGAATTCCAGGACCGAGCCCATTCAAACTAGTGTTGGTCAAGAGCGCACAGGTCAAGTTCGTCACAGTTTCCGTCGACGGGCGTTTCAGCAGCGTTGCGTCGCAGACATACACGGTGACGCAGTGCATTGGTGTAGCATATGGCCATTACTGCATATTATATGCATTGACATGAAAGAGAGGGATGCTATCTTGGTGCTTTATCACACTTCGAAATTCGGAATGAAATGTATGGTAATGATCTCGGTTATGCTATGCAGGCGGGGGCATGTGTGTGTGTGTTTGTGTGTGAATGTGAGAGTGTGTGTGCGCGTGCGTGCATGCGTGTCGCATAACGTCAAAAAACGTGTGAATTGCAAAGTACAGCAAATACCATAGGCGAATGCTCGCTGTTACTCACAAAAGCATCACCTGAACTCATCTACAGGTCCAGCGCACCAGCGCAAGCCTGATCGGCAGGAGCGCAAACGCGCTCTTGCACTCTAGCCAATCCGTTTCCTCGCCATCGCAGCCCAGGTATTGCACGCCGTGTACACGCGTGCGTGCGGATGAGTAAGACAGAGTCAGTGTGCCCTTTGACATGGTCTCTTGAAACTCCATTGCCAGCTGCGGAGTGGGCATCTTGTTGGATATTGCCGAGAAGGGTCCTAGTGTAAAGGTTTTGGTCAAACGTCTTGTGCCAGGTTTGCACCCCGGCAAAATAATAATCCATTTGCGCATCTCCTGAAGCCGTAGCCAATGATCGAAAAGCGCAACCTGCTTTCGCTTTTGCTTTTGCTTCCATGGAGCACCCGTGTGCTCGTGAAGGAATCTTTTTACAAAGCTTGTGTATATTGTAGTGCGTAAAAGATAGCGAAGCTACACCAATCCTCACGCTGTAATAGGTCTCTTTTGACACTGCAATAGGTCTCTTTTGAAGCGAGGCTACACTGTCCAATCCTCACTCACACCAACGGGGAGCATATAAAATAGAGACTAAACACCTTACCGGAGCTAAACCTTCGAGGAATCTTAATCTGATGCAAAACCGTCACAGGCGGTGCAGCCGATCGAGATGGGCGCATCCAGAGCGGAGACCAAATCGTGTCAATAGAGGGCAAGCCTGCCGCAATCCTGGCCCATGATCAAATTTCAGGTAGCCCATTTCTCAACTAATCGTCCTCAGACATGTGCACAACATCAGTTTACGGTCTAGAGCACAGTGCTTGAATGCTTGTGTCCGCGGGCGTTGTTCGGCTGCGTGGGTGGGTGGGTGTGTTTGTGTGGATTTATGTGTGTACAGGCATGTTGAAAGGTGACGAAGGCACTCGCCTCACAATTACCTTGCAGCGTGCAGCGCCGCAGCAGGTCTTATATTTATGCACACCTGTGTTCGTATTTATACATGCATGCATACGTGTGCGTGCGTGCCAAAGCTTTCTTTCTGTCTGCGAGCAAGTGCATGTGTGCTCATCACACTGAAAATGCAGTGACAGAATGGATGAGAACCTGTATGTATGTTTGCGTTTTGGAGGTGCGGTGTGTGTGTATGTTTGCGTGTATGTGTGTGCAGTATTGTATGACTATGAACATGCACAAGTACATTCGTCCCTCCGTATACACATGTACATGGGCGCATGTTTCTTGGCAGCTGGTGTCAATAATCGGTCATCTACATGCGCGCGCACGCACACAGGGAGAGAAGCCGCTGGAATTCGTGGTGGAACTAGTTCGTGCACTCAACAAGGGGCCTTTCACGCTCGAGGGGCAGCAAGGCAGCTCAATATCCGTGTCCCACGTCGGGTGACGACTCTTGCCTCTTTTGCAAGTTTTTTAGTGTGGTATGCATATCGCCAGCGGCGGGGGAGGGAGGGGGATGTCAAAGGTCTGTGGAGATCAATTCAATTGCTCGCATAGATGCACCGCTGCAACCATTTAATCACAAAAAGTCTGTAAGAAGTGATACTCACAAAAGGTCTATAAGAAGTGATAAGTCAACAAATGTAAGTACCAAACGGCAATAGCTACACCGTGTTCAAACGCAAGCTGGTGTACAAGAAGTGCAGAGGCAACTGGAATGCAGAGGCACTTCCTGAGTTGCTCGTCCTGTTCGCTCCACACTTAGCTGCCTCCCGCCCCCAAGCCGCAGACATCACGCTGTAAAGGACTGCAACCGTCAGAATAGCTCCTATGGTGCCCGTGTTGCCACTTAAGCTTGTCGACACGTGTGCGCCTGCCATGCTGTGCCTCATATCCCTCCACTCCTACTTTGCCGCTGCCATTTCCTGGTTGCTCGACAGCTGGTTGTGAGAAAGCGTCATGGGCTCTTGCTTTCTCCTGCGCTACTTCGAACCAGTCGTGCGGCCACTCGCCTGCGCAAAAAAAAAAATCGCTTGTACGTGAGCACAAAAGTTGACGTACAAGCAGCCAAGCTCTCCTGCGGACGTGCAGTATCGGAGTCAGAGATAGGTCCCAAGCGCACCTGAATCACCACCACTTTCGCATGTTGGTAGCATGTCTGATTGTGTCGAAGCATGTAGCAAGAGGTTGAGCCCTTCAGAGTCCGGTGCCGGTGTCAAGTGTAGCCCTGGCGACGACATTGATCGACGGTGAAGAGACGACGTGAGCTTTGACGCTGACGCGGAGGACATGGCTCGCAGCGCCTGCACCACGCCTCTGCTTTGTTCAGACCCCCAGCTCAACCTCTTTGCCGTTTCTTCAGCACCTGCTCCGCTTGCGCTGACACCCGCGCCCTGGCGAGTCTCGGAGGCAATTTCTTGAGGGTTCGGGCCGTTGAAGACCCCGAGCGCAGGAAGCGCGAGCGCCAGCCGACTAACTGTCGTTGATTTTGTCGAGGCGAGGCGACTCACTGTCGTTGATGTTGTTGTCGATGACGTTGGAGGGCCCACAGTCAACACTCCTATTTTCGGCGAGGCCGGCGTACTTTCTGCACTGTTTGTCTGCCTCATCATCAAGAACACTTTCCGAATATCTCCAGGCCCCCAAATGGGGGCCTCTGCCACCGCCGAGGAGTCGCATGGGGTTGACGGCTGGGCGCTCGGGCCCAAGTGGCTGGTGACCAAGGGGTTCGGGGTCAACTCCTGTGGTGCACCTTGCGCAGGGTCTTGATGTGCTTGAAATGCGTCAAGACAGGCAGGTGCTGGAGGCGGCGGCTGGAGGCGGCGTGGGCAAGAAACGGCTGGCGCGGCATGGCGGTTTGCTGCACGTCCTTGAGCGTTGTGCGCGTGGGGACTAACGGAACAAGACTGCAGAGAGCACGCGGATGAGGTGTCGCATGAAGCGCCTGCGGCGTGCCGCATCGGCTGCTCAAACGCTGCTGCTTCTGCTGCATACTCTGGACCCAGGCAAATGGTGGCGGGTTGCGCAAGAGTGAGCTCGTCAAAGTCGCTAGAATAGCTCCTGCCATAGGATGTTTTTGGCCGCTCAGGCGTAGACGCAAAAGAAAGGGCAGACTCTGGCTCGCGGGTGTCGCAAGGTATCGCATCAACCAACAGGTCCGCGCCCCTTCCGCCTCTTCCGCCACCTTGTCCTGCGGCCACGGGGACGCCAAGCTGAACCGTGTCGTGCTTGGCGTCCGCCGGGCGCGAGCCCCAAACGTGGCATTTGGCCAGCACCTTGCCCCCGAACTCGAGCAGACACAGGGTAATCAGCGTCGAGAGGACCTGCGCGACAATGAGGATGCAAAGCACCGGCCTCAGGAGGTCGCTTAGCAGACCCCAAATCAACGCGTGCGCCTGGTCCCGAACTTGGCTGATCAAGGGCGAGACAGTCTGTGTGTGCGCGCGCACACACACACACACGTCAGGAGGGGTTTAGGGTTTAGGGTTTAGGGCATGCGGGTCCAGGTTGCCGTGGTGAGTGAGGAGAAAGGCCAGGCCTTGTAAGTAATTGATGAGTAACAATGGTGCATGTAACTTGCGGAGAGCATGCGCATTGCGAGCTCACACACACACACATCTGGAACCTTGTCTGCCACCTCTGGCAGCCGCGTCAGCGTGCTATTGACGAGTTCGCTCGCGTTTGAGGCGAGGTATACGATCGCCTGCTCGGCTGCGGGCAGCAGGATGGCCACGAGTGCCGCAGCCTGCGATGCCTGCAGAGCTAGTGCGTCGTCCATGCTCGACGCTTGTGTGCTTGCTGCAACACCAAACAAAGTGTCGGAAACCTTCTCGCTCGACATCGCAAAGTAACTTAGTAACTTTGTCCT
>Ga0315899_10009726_pt1 | contig 10321 bp, 8 predicted proteins | sample LakEriMetagenome_2_FD_203518 | JGI IMG/M metagenome (GOLD analysis project Ga0315899, IMG submission 203518) | Freshwater fungal communities from buoy surface, Lake Erie, Ohio, United States - Buoy 4 MA112 | ecosystem: Environmental > Aquatic > Freshwater > Lake | place: USA: Lake Erie, Ohio...
ACGCAGGAGGAGCTTGGGGGGGGGGGGTGGGGTTGGAGAGCGCGCGTGGGGATGGATGTGTCTGACATTGTTTTCGGTCTTTCGCACGCGTGCTCTCGATCCAGAAGTTGAGAGTGAGTGATCCGTTGCGCGGAGATGACGGAACACGGAGAGAGAGGGCAACGTTGGACGCGAATAGGAGAGAAGGCAACACATTGGACTCACTGACTCGACCAGGCCATGTTTGCCGAAGCAGTTCTCATGTGTGATGATTTTTTGGGGGTGGATGGATGATAAAAGGAAGGCCTTGCATCCAGTGTCTATCATTCGCGCGCATGCAAGATGGAGTAAGACGCGTCTCACGTGCATGTAAGATGGAGTAAAGCGGTAGTAAGATGGAGTAAAGCGGTAGTGAGAAGCGTCGCATGCAAGATGGTCCAACGTCCAATCCAAACAAACACCAAATCTCACAGTGATACATGTACAAGCATGGGGGAAAAGGAAGCGCGTGCACACTCTTAATCATAATCTGTCTCTCAGCAGCAACACACTTTGCTTCTCCCTGTGCCGACGCATCCTCGCGACGGCCGTGACGTTCTCTGTAACGTCGGTGATGATCCGCGAAGACATGAACAAGAGCAAACTAGATCTATTTTCAGAGCAACAACAGTTCGTGACCCATCTCGTGCACCGTGACCTCCCCCGTCCATGTCACTTCGTTACACTATATCACACTTACACTGACATGTCCACAAGAGCGTTACCCTGTATCAGGGATAGTCATGTGGGACAGTCAATAACAGGACACAACCACAGACTTGAACATTCTTTACTGAATGATAGTGCGCGCACCTTCCCCGCCGACGCGCTAGCCTCTTAAGAGGCTAGCGCGAGAGGGAGGCAATAGGCTCTTAAGAGGCCTCTTAAGATAGGCCTCTTAAGAGCCTATTGCCTTGAGCCTCCCTCTCCCAACGATACTTTCGAGGGAATTCCGACTCTCGATAATCTCTCGACAATCCAGCCTCGTTGGTTCCTAAGTACGATTCCTGGCCTGAACAATCTCGTCCTTAGACCTCCTTTGTCCTCTAAAGCTAGGAAAACTAGGATAAACGGCGAACCGGCAAAAAAACTGCAATAAAAGGCAATACGGCTATAGATAGCCTCATATCCGCTAACCCCCCCCCCCCGACACAGCGGCGCAGAGTGCGAGCAGCAAAGGAGAATGGAACGTGACCCAACATAATCTCACGGTGCTTGATATGCGCTGGGGAGGGCAAGCTCTTAGTCAAGGCATCCGCCACCATGAGATGGGTACGCAGAGGCACAAATTTGATGACGCCTGCTCATCACTGACAACGATGATGATGATCCTTTTATTGTTCTGACAGAAACAAAAGTTTGCTTGACCATCACTGACAACGATGTTTACTGCAAATATGGAAGAGGAGGAGGAGCCACTACTCGCTTGAGAGACGGTGCTAGCTCATCACTGACAACCATCTACATTATTACATCTTTGCAGTTTTTTAGTAATAAAGAAACACTTTATTACTAAAAAACAAAGTATACTGCCACTTGCACAGAGAGAGTCAAATAGTAGCTGACCCACCTCGGTCCTCAGGCATTTCATAAGTCTCTTTTTGTGTGTTAGTAGGTCTCTTTTGTGTGTTAGTAGGTCTTGTTTGTGTGTTAGAGAGTCATCCTCGGGCATTCCCTCACAAAATGAATGTTCCCATTACACTAGTAATAGAGAGAGAGAGAGAGAGAGAGAGAGAGAGAGAGAGAGATTTCTGAAGATTGTATTAGGAACGGTGATCAATAACAGGTCCTAGACCCCCCGTTATGGACCGTAGTTCCTAATCAAGCTCTCTCGCTTCTCTCTCTCTCTCTCTCTCTCTCTCAGGGGGTCCAGGCTTATCCACGTTGAGCACAAGGCGAAGCGCGGCGACATCTGGAGCGTGCGCAACTTGGACGTTCTGAAGGATAATTCAGTGTTCGTGACACGCTCATGTCTCGGTCTAGCGCCCTTGCGCAACTTGGAGAACTTCTAGACTCCCAGCTGACACTTTGTAAAACAGCAGAGAGGCAGTCCCGAGTTCGCCGCAGTACAGATTTTGTCTGCCCTTACGCCGCTGTCCTCTCCTCCTCATTTGCATGCGGAGGCAAGATCCTTGAAAGCTGTTTGCATGGTGTCGGAAAAGGAGGGGCACAGCGAGGGATCAAAGGGGGGTGGGTAGAGTTATAAAACCGGGAGGTTGCTCAAGCAACGTCCGAACCAAACAAACACCAAATCTCACAGTGATACATGTACAAGCATGGGGGACAAGAAAGCGCGTGCACGCTCTTAATCATAATCTGTATTCGGTCTTTTAGCAGCAACACACTTTTCTCCCATGCCCACCATCGAGCTTCTTGAATTTGGAGTCCATGACCACCTCGCTCGAGGCTGCCAACATCAAGCGCAACATGAGTTTGTAGCCACCGTTGCCAGCACTGCAATGCATTATTGAGTAGCCAGAAAAGTACAAAAGTGTACCGTCAGCCGAGTAGTCAGTGGTCCAGTCGACAAAGGTGTGGTCGCTGGACGTGACTTTGCGGAGTCGGAGCGTATGCAGTGCTGACGACACGCTCAGAGCCTCCTCCTGCAAAGCGAGGGAGGGAGGGCGGGAGGATGGGTCAAGGGTTGAGGGTTGCCATTTCTGAGACGCTACATCACTCGAAAACGGTGAAGCTTGTCAAGCCTTGAGTAGACAGCAAAATGGCAAAATGGACGACTGGAGTGGCACTCACCGACGCCACGATTTCCCAGGTGAGAAAGCGATCCAGATCCTGCCCAGCACAGGCGCAGGTTAGTCGTGCCGAGCTGCGCGCAGCGCAGTCGCGCACCGCGCTGCTCAAGCCAGGTGCGCGTGAAAAGGCAGGGGAATTGAGACCGACATCTCGAGGAGCTTCACGGTGAGCTTGCTGCCATCCTTGTAGGTCTGCACGCTCGTCGCGCCGACTGCGTCATTCGGATCAGCTGTCGACGACTCTATCAGGTTCCACCAGTCAAACGAGCCAGGCCGGATGAGGGCCCAGACCTTGAAGATGGGTGCCTCGATCACGCAGGATTCCTGAACTCGGCAACTGCGCTCGTATACATCAAACACAAGTTAGATATGATCATCAGTGACTCCATGGGGGCTGTTTCTCTTAAGGCGCACCACCGTGCATGACCTGTGCATTTTTGAATTTAGAACTTCCAACGTGGTGGCACTGAACTTCTCGACCGTGGCGTCGGCCTTCGCTTTCCCCTTTCCAACCCCCTTCGGCGGCATAGTTGCTGCCTTCTTGGCGGCAGGCTCCTCTTCGACCGCTGCTTCGGCCTTTGCTTTCGCATTTCCACCCTTCGGAGGCATTTTGTTGACACGTGTGCTTCCAAGGCTTTTAAGGGATTCCCAGGCACACTGGGATCAGTGACAGTGAGTCAGTTGTCCTTTGAGGGCGAGATGAGGCGGAGGCCCGGCTCTGCACCCCCACTGCGGCTGAGCAAGGCCAATGCGAGAGCACGGCCGACATCCGTTGCGCTCTTGAGAGAACGCATTGCTGAAGCGCAGGAGACCATTCCCTTCTCGCGCCTGTCGCAGCAAGAGCATCTCGACTGCGTGCGCGACGTGGAAATGCGCAACAGCCTGAGCATCATTCGCAACACAAGTCAGACAAAGGAGAAGCGGGCCGCAGGCTGCCTCAAAGCCAACACTTCCCGCTTTCTCGGCCAGCTTTGCAAGGTTGAACTTGACAGCAAATGGATAACAGCAAGTCCATGCCAGCCGAAGCCAGAAGAAGACCTGAACGACAAGCTATCTGCCGGGCAGCGAGCTTTGTGTTGCAAAATTGCCGTCTTCTTACAGGGGAGAGACTGGGAGGTGCAACTGATGGAGAAGAGTGCGCAGAACAACAAGGGTGTGTCTGTGTTGACGCCCCAGGTCCTAGAGCGCGTGATTCAGCTATCTGCGGGCACCAAAATATCAGCCGCTGACGTCAAGGCGTTTTGGGACGTCGCTTCTCTCGTGGCTGAGGCTAAAGGAGATGCTACGCGGGATGAAGTGCCACTCTTTGTGGTAATAAGCTTGCTGCGAGATCGAACCCGTCGGCGAAGCGCATCACGCGAGCGCGGCAGAGAGGGAGTCACAGACGACAGACACACAGACACACAGACAAAGACACACAGGCACACAGAAACAAACAACAGACACACGCCCAGCACGACAAAGCCCTGGCTTGGATACGCGCTTGACCCCTGCGAGGGCGGGTTAGGTGGAGAAGGGGGGACGGGGGTCCCAGGCTGCCGCCCCCTTACACGCGACACATTGCTCCTCTCGAGCACGTCGGAGGCGTGGGATGCCTTTTTGAGGCGGGGCAAGGGAGGCTCCCTCCTGCACGTGCGTCTCACACCGCGTTCACAGCAGAGGCGCATCGCTTGTGACGCATTGGGGGCGCCGCGCGCACGGACTGTAAAGCTCAATCAGCGCAAAGAAGATGAAGAGAAGGAGAGAGACACACATACAGAGTTTATGAAAGATACGCCGATGATAACGGTGAAGGCTAATGACGGTGCTGGAAGGGCTGGATCTCTGAGGGAGGGGTCTCCAGCACAGGGAGTGGTAAGAGGAGGTTGGGCGCAAGAGGTGCGAGAGGAGCGGTTGCTGGAGGGAGAGTGGGTCTCGGCGAGCGCACTGCTTGCCGCGTGTCCTCGCTTGCCCTCCCTGCTGCAGGCAGAAACCAGCGATGAGCTTGCGAAACTTGCGCGTGTGTGGACACTCTCCTCTGCTGTGACCAGAAGATGGGCAGGAGGAAGAGGAGAAGGAGAAGGAGAAGGAGGAGGAGAAGGAGAAGGAGGAGGAGGAGACGGGCGTTCGCGGAGAGAGCTGCTGGATGAGTGCCGACGGACAGTGGAACAGGCCATCTCGAGCTTCGTGGGCGCCTTTGAGCTGCGGGCAGGGGCTCAGACCGTTACAAACCAAGTGCGCGAAGCACAGGAGGCGGAACGCGCGGCATTAGATGCTATGGAGCACCTGCACACCAGCGCACTCTCTGCCATTTCAAGCAACGAGGATAAGCTGCGCGAACTCGATGCGCAAGAGGTGGCGGCCGCCGAACGCATCGCGAGCCTAGAGCAGCGCGTGAGCGTGGCGGCAGAGGAAGCGGAAGCGGCGCAGGAAAGGAGAGACGAGCATCTCTCGCGACGCGCTGTGCCTGCGCGCAAGAGGCGCGCGTTGATGTTGGGTGAGGCAGAGGTACGGTTGAAGGCGGTGCAGAAACGGTGTGAGCAAGCGCAGGCGGCGGATCTTGAAATGCGGGCACGGAAGGGCAATGTGTGGCAGCATGAGACTGAGGAGCGGGTGCGGATGAAAGCACGAGTGAAGGAGGAGATGGCAAAGGAGCTGGCACGCAAAACGTTGGAGAAGGAGCAAGAACTGATCCTACTTCAACTGCAGGTGAAAACGGCGGAGCAAGTCAAGAGGACAGAAGAGCTGCGAGAGCAGCAGGCCGCGCATGATCGCCAGCTCATCCTCACCAAAGCAAACGCCGCTACTCTACCTGCCCCCGCGGGCAACACCACCCCGAGCAACGCAGCAGCTGGTGCGCATATGCATGGAGTTGAATGTGTACACGAGCCGTCGAGAAGTTCTATTTTGGGCGAAAGACCCTGGCATAACCCTCATGTTTCTGTTCAAGAACGCCTTGATTACCCAGGGTCTGGGGGTAGGGGGCGGCGGGTTTGGGGAGGGGGCAAGACTGGAAGACTCTCAGGATCTGGTATACAGAGTAGGGATGGGAGGGATGAGCGAGGGCGGGAGGATGAGGGGGTTGGAGAGGGGGTGATTTATGTGGACATAGATCCGGAGCATGTCCCCTTGCTGCTGGATGATCTGCTGTTGGACAGGGACGTGGAGGAGGGATCCGAGGAGGAGGAGGAGGAGACGGAGACTTGGCAGCAGCGGCGTGCACAGCGAGCGCAAGAGGAAAAGAAAAAACTGAAAGTACTCCTCGCCTGCTACCACAAGGCGCTGCTGAACATGATGCTCTACTACGCCAAAGCCCAGCGCGCTCGCGAGGTGTGTGAGTCCGTGTGTGTGTGTGGCCCTATATACATTTACACATATATCTTTACACACACACATAGGCTTGGCGCACCGGCGGTCCCGTGGATGCTGCAATGCAGATGCTAGAGGACGCGCACGTGACTGAAGATGCTTTCGTCGCCCTCGCCCGCGATTGCCATATGATTGGTCATGAAGGAGGCACTGATGAGAGTAGTGATGGCTCGAGAGGAAAGGGGGAGAGAAGGGGAGGAGTGGGAGGGGGGGAAGGGAGAGAAGGGGAAGGGGCAGGGGGGGAAGGGGGAGGGGAAGGGGGGGGCAGAGGGGGGTGGCGGGGAGGGGGAAAGGGGAGGGATGGGGGCAAGACAGCCCCGGCGTTTGGGTCGTCACTAGATTGGGGTATTCAAGGAGGCAGGCCCATTTTCTGCGGCAGGCCCGCACACGACAAAATCGACTCATCGTGTGAAGGAGGAAATAGAGCAGAGGCTGATAGAAATAGGCGGAGGCGGAGGTTGGGGGGGGGAGGGGGGTTGACAGTAGAAATGATATCCAGTTGCGTTTTTCATGCCCAACTCCGGGAGCAGCACCGCCAGGAGGACAGGTGGCTGGAGCGCCAAAAAAAAAAATATTTGGAGTCAAAAGATGCTGAGGCCAGCACACTCGTGTTCGATGTAACTGCCCATTTAGCAACCGCTTTCGACGCGGTGGACCGCAAGGAGAGCCTCCACGCATCCTTAGGTGATATATATATATGTATATATATATATATATACATATATATATATATACCGCAAGGAGAGCCTCCACGCAATCTTAGGTGATGTATATATATATACATACATACATAAATGCACACACATACACACACACACACACACACACACACACACACACACACACACACACAAACACACGCAAACACACACACACACTAGGACACGGACATCTGCGCTCTACCATTCCAATCGAGTGCGCAGTTTCAATTCTCCAAAAGTTTGGGGCACCTTATATGACCGTGGAACTTCTCCTTGCCAGATTACAAAGTGTCCGAGATTCTGATGCTGAGCGTAGCTCGAGCAAGCACTCTGGCATGAGCCCTCCTCCACGAACAGAAACATGCCCAGAAACTGCCAATTTAGGAAGTGTCTGCGAAATTAAGGACGTTTATGGTGCGGAGGTGGGAAGGGCAGATTTTTTGCAGGTTTTTGGTCGGCTTCAAGACGAGGAGCGCTCGGTAATACTCCAACATGGAGTGTTGCTGGAGGGCTTCCGACTGAAGAAGCAGCTCATCGAAAGACCGGGCTTTCTCTCGGCCCTCGTCCGCCTCAGCCTTGCCTTCGTCATCTCCAACCGCATCCCCCTCCTCACCAGCTCCCCCGTGACTGAGGCCTTTAGTCACTGTCTTCGAAACCTCATCCTTCCTCGAGGCCTGCACGTGCCTGGCGTCACCTTTGTATCCTACGGCGCCAAGATCAGCAGAGCAGCTGCATCACAGGGTAGTCTCTGTGACAGTCTCCTGCCCAATGCCGTCGCTGGTATCCACGGCGTCGCTGATGGTTGCAAGGAGGGAGGATCCGGGAAGCTGGGCGGTGGAGACCGAGTAGTGCGAACGCAGAAGAAAGTGAAACGTTTCAAACGTGGCGGCCACGCGAAAGGCAAGCTCGGCGAAGGGGCGATCGAGACGCACGGCGAAGGGAAAGCAATAGGGGAAGCAGTACGGGAGGCTGTAAGCGCTCGAGATGCAACATGTCTGCAAGTTTCGCGGCCGAGAAGAGTGCCAGTGCGGGAGGGTAATGGTTGGCAGTCCGGGAGCAGTGAGTCGAGTGAGTCAGACTCGCGTGACTCATCCGTTCCAATTGTTTGCGTCAAGGTGTCCAGAGCAGGTGGCGCGACAGGAGACAAGGATAGCGTGGAGCGTGGGAGCGAAGCCTGGGCGGGAGGACGTGGTTTAGGGGAAAGAGGGACAGGTTTGTTCATGCTGCAGGGAAGCTCCCTAGATGAGAGCATGGAGGAGAGGAATGGAAATGAATGGCAGCACCTTGGTGACGCAGGGGGGGAGAGAGAGAGAGAAGGAAGTGCGGTCATAGGCGGGGGGAGACGTGGCGAAAGACAGCCAGCAGCGAGCGAGTTGCAGTCGAAATATTGGAAGAAGGGGTACTGCAGCGAAAGAGCACGGTTCCGAGCTCTTTCCGCGCCAGTGCAGGTCCATCCGAAGAATAAGGCGCTGGAATGGGGGACAGGGTGCACGACGGAGGCGCAAGACAAGGACTCCTTGACGTTCGCCAATTTTGTATAACCTGGGTGAGTTTCGCTCAGGTTAGAGCGTTCGTGGGTGTCACAGTGGGTCAGCAATTCAACCCACGGTGGTTCTTTGTTTAATCAATATGGGTTCAACCGACTGAGGGTCCAGGAGGCGCACCTGGGGAGTACCTGTTTAAACCCGGCACCTTAACGTGACTCCGAAGTTTGCCTGGGCCGGCCGAACTAATGTTTATTTCTTGGAATTTGGAGCGGGTAGATATCTATCTCTCTCTCGTGCACCTGGTGCTTCCAGAGGACACGAAGCGGGCTGGGTGGGTCTAGATGTGGCAGAGGGTTTGCACCTCGCGGGAACCCGCCCCAAGGTTGTACAGGCATTCTGTCCGTCTTGTTTATTACAACTAATACCTCCTCCCTCCAGAGGGCGAGCGAGCGAGTGCTCGCGAGGGTAGACGTGAAAGGTAGGCAGTCACAGCAGGGGACTCGCTGTTAGCAAACTCCAACGCACCCGGGACAGTACCCATGGATCTCCCCGTCAGGGGCATGTGTCCAGCATCGTTGTCGTCGTCGTAGTCACCCCTTGTGGCCTCCTCGGCCCTCGGCCAGTAAGGTGTGAAGATCTTCACGAAGAGGGACTTCACGAGGTCGTGGACGGCGCGCCTCAGTGAGACTGCCGCGGCAGTTTGCCCCGAAGGATAGTGCTGGTGTGCGTGACGGAGAAGGTGTTCCTCGATAAACGCCCACTGCACCATGTGGTTCGTCTTCTTGGCTGGGTCGACGAGAGGATACATCTCAGCGTTCAGGAGAAGGAATTTTATGACATCTGCGGCGCACTGAGCAGCGTCTTTGTCCCATAGCTCTGCGCTGAGCCTGTACGTGGGGATGTTGATGTCCAGGAGGTTGGTCAGCACCTTGGCTGGCCCGGGCACTCCAACTATGCCACCATCGAGGGCAGCCTGGAGCCACTTTGTCACGTCACGCACTTTATCATCCAGGCACGACGATGCCGACCAGTGAGAGAGAGAGAGAAAGAGAGAGAAAAGTTTATTGACAATCAAGTGGATGACTGAAGGTCGGTAAGCACAACACCTCTTGCGGAATACACCGCCCCTGGACGCTCGAGTATGCGGTCCAGGAAGCGCCGCCAGCGGCGGCAGCAGACTCAGAGAAGCCTGAGAAGGTCCGAGCGGCCTGAGTCCCCCGGATAGGAGAGAGCCAGGGGAGACCCAGCCATGAACTCCGACGTGGGCGACACTCATCTCCCTGAATCGCTTTCTGGGCCCTGTGGATGATTCCGTTACCACGGACTCCACCGTCACAAAGTCACAAAGTCACAAAGCCGGGCCAGGCCGGAGCCTCAGGCAGCCTGAGGCCAGGCCCGAACTCGTCTGAGTTACGGGGCCTCTGCTGTCGCTCGTGTTTCGGACCGAGGACGTGTGGCAGAGGAATAACCAATTCATCGAAACGGCGGAGCTCTCAATCAGGGTTTCCCCTTCTCACCCCTATAATGGAGACCTATGATGGTCCCGCGTGGAGATTAATGTCCACTCGTTGTGTTCAGCCCCAAGCACCTAGGTGCTCTATCCCGTCTCCCATTTCAGGGGTTTGCGAGACGCTCTGGAATACAAGTTTTTAGGTTTTATTCAAGACCATCACCAGTGACGGATCGCAATGGCAGGGCAGGACTCGGATGTATTAGTAGTATAGATATGTCCAATAACGATGTCGGTAAGGAATCAGCCCAAAATTCATGAAGCAAACAGGCGCCCTAAAGGCCGCCACCCTTTATTTTGCTTCATAAGCTTCATAGGCATATACTACCCCCTTACTGACATCGTTATTGGACATATCGTTTATATTAATGAAACCACCCATCCCTAAACCAACTCTTAAACCCATCCCATCCACCCACCCATTCCTCCGCCCATTCCTCCGCCCATCCCTAAACCCATTCCTTAACACCCTCAAAATCCCTCCGTCAAAAGCTAAAAAGCATTTAA
>Ga0315899_10009727_pt1 | contig 10321 bp, 7 predicted proteins | sample LakEriMetagenome_2_FD_203518 | JGI IMG/M metagenome (GOLD analysis project Ga0315899, IMG submission 203518) | Freshwater fungal communities from buoy surface, Lake Erie, Ohio, United States - Buoy 4 MA112 | ecosystem: Environmental > Aquatic > Freshwater > Lake | place: USA: Lake Erie, Ohio...
TCGGCGGAATGGCTCAACAGAGCGCGCGTGATCGTGTCCTCAACGATTTCGCGAAATTCCGGCGTAAGCACGATTGACACTTGTCCGAGCAGGTTTTTCCCAAGGTGTTCAACACACCAGACTGCATGTGGCGGGTTCGTGCTATCCCACGTAAGCGTTGCAAGAAAGGGTACTTGCTGACCTCGGCAAACAAGGTAGGAGACATGGGTGGCACTTTCTGGCAATACCCGTTCAAAGAGAAGTCTGTCGCCGGTCTCCCGGTCGATCAAGCCACGAATTTTTATGTCATAGACAAAAGGCATAGCAACTTTACCTCCTCAATGGTTTTATGAATGTCTCACCTGTAAATTATGGCAGTAACTTTCAGGGGTTAGGTTGTAGGGAACCCTCGAAAAACACCGCTTTCGTCGGTGTTATTCGCAAAGTCGCTGAACTCCATGTTCGCCGTGGACAAGTTATTCTCGATACTCCACATTTCGCGAGGGACAATTCGGAGCGTCGCCCCAGGTTTGTCGTGCAAGTCCACGACGAGAACTGGACGTTCATGGCTCGCGAAAGTCTCTGCGTCAGCGATAAATGCAAACGTGTGCAGGCCTTTCTGATTGCCGCTCGGAGCCAACTCAAGGAGTTGGTCCGCTGTCAGCCCCTGATAGTCGGGATCGTTGATGCATCTGAGGCAGGCCGTGAATCCATCCTCGCTTGGCGCCTTCGCAGCCTTACATAACGAGGCCCAATCGGAGTCGTCTGAAAAATCAGCTCGGATCAAGAGAGACTCGTCGGCACTCGGGAAATTCTTCACGTTGATCTCCAAAGCCATTAAGTTGTGAGCAGAATGCTTGCGAAAAGGTAGGAAACGAAGAAAAAACTCATTAAAAACGCGTCGCGTCGGACTCTATAGAAGAGTATCGACCACCGGAGGGTAATGATGTTGTAGTCGTGTTCAAATAGGGCACGTCGATGAAGATAGCCGCCGTTCCAGTTCACATAAAGGCATTGGTCGACATATGGCTGTTGAGTTGCCCGCGAAGAGCCTTGTCCAGTAACTCTGGCATGCGACTGGGGTTGCAGGCGAAGCAAGGAATGCCCATCGAAGCCAATGTCTTTGCCAGCGACTCATCGAAAACCGGCTTGCCGTGATCGGCAAGTGCCAGCAAGCAGACGCACTTCACCCCATCTTCCACCATTTCCCTTAAGCGTCGAACCAATTGTGATTGATTCCCACCCTCGAATAAATCGGTGATCATGATGAAAAGCGTCTTGGAAGGATCTTCGATAAACTTCTGGCAATAAGCAACCGATTTGTTGATATCTGTGCCACCCCCTAGTTGAACTCCGAAGAGCATATCGACAGGATCATCACCACATTTCTCTGTCAGATCGACCACCTCTGTATCAAATGCAATCACATGTGTCTTGAGTGCAGGCAACGAAGCAAAAATTGAACCCATGATCGCACCATAGACGACCGAATCCGCCATGGAACCACTTTGATCCATGTCAACAATCACCGTCCAGCTATTGGTTTGCTCGGCTCGTGAGAAAAAGTACACTCGCTCGGGGACAATCGTTGCTAGATTTGGCTGGTAGTTCTTCAGATTGCGTCCGATTGTCCACTTCCAGTCAATACTACTAGCGTTTGGCAAAGGAGAATGTTGACGGCGATTGATCGCTCCCATGATCGCCTGACGAATTTGTTGCTCCAACTGCAGTTTTATATCCTCGACGACTGCCTGTACGACTATCCTTGCAGTCTGTTTGGTCCGCTCAGGAATCTGGCCGCTCAAAGACATCAGCGTGCCCACCAACTGAACGTTCGGCTGGACGGACTTCAATGTCTCGGGCTCGAACAAAAGTTGTGTGAGTCCCTTCTTCTCAATGGCATCTTGCTGAATCACGCAAACCACATCTTCTCTGAAATAGGTGCGAATATCTCCTAGCCATTTCGCAAGTCTTGGAGCGGATCCACCAAGTCCCGCGCCCCGCTTATTCCCGCGGTCGCTATCTTCGTCGGTTTCGTCATAGATGGACGCCAAGGCTTGATCCATTTCAAGTTGCGCAGGAGATAGTTCCATCCCTGAACAGCAATCCCCAAGTTTGTCTTGGGACGGGGCACCCAGTATCAATCGCCAACGCTTGACCTGCTCGACTTCTACACTCATGGCACGATCTCCTTGGCCTTCGGACATTGGAAAAGCATGCGGGTACAGACTCTAAACATCCCCGAAGTCGAAATCATTTAAATCCTCCAATGCTTTTTCTTCACTCTGAGTCAATGGGCCGTCGAGCGACTCCGTCGCATCGTCCGCATGGACACCCCAAACCTCAGCGAGGTTTTCGGCAATGTTACGCTTTTCGTTGGGGCTGAACTCGCCAAAAGCCCGGCGCAGAAACACCAACGAACGCTTGAATTGCTCCTCGTCCAACGTCGATACATAGCTATCAATCGCTTCCCACACAGTCTGTCGAGCAATCAAACCATATCGATTCCGTTTGGCCAAGCCCTCGAACCAACCAGCTCCCAAATCGGCTGAAATCCCAGGTGAAAGTCGACGCGATACCTCGCAAACCAGCGAGTCGTTGCTCATCCAGCCCCGCTCCAGCAGCAATGCACAAGCAAACCCGGACAGGACTGGATTGCGATCATCGGCGTTCGACAACGCTTGCAGTTTTCGGTTCCACAACGCTTCATCGATTCGATCATGAAACTCCAGGGACACTCGATTGATCTGATCGATCGAATGCAATAGCTCCTTGGCGGCCGTAGCGTCACAGTTAGCCGCTTCGTGCAAAGCTACACAGCCTTGAACGAATAAGGCTTCGATGAGAGGCACAAGATGCTGAGTATCAAACCGACGAACATCGCCATATCGGACGACTTGCATTAGCTCAAATGCCGCATCAGCGATCTGCGTGATCGCCGAACTATCACTCGCCAAATGCTGCAATTTTTGCCTCGCCTGTTCCATCGACTGCATCATGTTGCATTGGCAAGCGTCACTCACCAACAACGCTGCAGCATCGATTGTCGGAGCCGATTCAATCAGTTGCTTAAAACGATAACTGCATGCAAGCTCTATCGATTCCCCGAGCAACACGGACTCCACCAAAGCGATTTCACTCTCCGGACTCCATTGAAGATTCCAACGCTCGGCCCAAGTCGCAGAGTCTTGACGCACTGGGACATACTCTGCGAACTTGATCCCTAACAGACGTAAGCGATGTAAAAATCCCGAACGATCCAAATCGAGAAATGCGCTCATTTGCTTTTTTGCCGTACGATTCTCTCGCAAATCAAGCGACAACTCTTGCTTAACGGTCGTCCGGTATTTCTCTAACTTGAGTCGGGCGATTTCCCTCTCAAAATCCTCCTGGATCGAAGTTCGACTAACTCCCGGTGGCAATTCGCCAATAGCAGTGCCAATATCGACACGCATCAATGATTCGGCGATGTTGCTGCGTTGCCCATGGCCTAACAACGCGATGGCTGCATCATGAAGATCCTCTAGCGTTGGTTGATAACCATCCTTCAACGCTGACAGCGTCTGCGCTAATCGGACACCTTCGATCACCTCGGCCGTTGAACGATACGTCCCCAGTTCACGATAATTCCTAGCGACCGCACTAAGATATCGAACTCCCAAAGCGTCTAGGTTGTCGCTTTGCAAGGTCTCCCATAACAGCTCGAAATAAGCAGGAGCAATATTCCCTGCTCCATACCCGGACTGGGTAGAGAGCCGAAAGTACGAGTAGGGCATCAGCGTCAGCTTGCTTGCTCGACGCGGCAAACTCGCGAACTCCGCATCGCTCATCGATGGATGAGAGCCATTCAATACGGGAGCATGATAAGCCCCCACGACGGCGACAATTTTCTCTGGAAGTACTCCACTTGCCACAGCCTGCTCAATCTGCCGACGCATGAATGACTCTCGGACAAGGCTCTCGGCATGGCGTCGAATCGGATCACTATCAAGCTCGCGGAGCGATTCTCCAAGTCGGTTTGCGGCTAATCGATATGCATCCTCGTTGAGATTGTGCTCAAATCGACGTTCCCAGTAGGTATCGTAGGTCGACTCCCCAGAGATTTCCGCCCACCGATCGTAAATCGAAGCATTGCTTCTCTCCGAATCCTCATCGGCGATGGGTGAATCGTCTGCTTCATGATCAACTTGGTCTCGTTTTGCAGGCTCTCGCTTCTTGCGCTCCGCGAAATTAACTTCGACATCCTGTAAGCCCAAAAAAGCATCCGACGGCAGATCGATGAATTCGAGCGGCTTACGATTCTCATGGGCCCAAAGTATGGCCTGAAATTCCGGACTGTAGACAGCCAACGGATACACCAATGTTCGCACAGGCAACGAATCGGTATAGGCCAAAATTGCCACCGGAGGCTTAGTTCCCTTCTTGACTAAGTGCCCGGTTAGCTCAACCGCATCATGCAAACCCTCGACCATCACAAGGTCCGGCTGTATACGGTCCAAGTATCGACGCAAATGCCAAGCACCGCTGGGGGAGAGATGCCGAACTCCAAAAATGTTGACCTGCCAAGACCCAGTCATGACATCTTATCCGAACAAGCAGTGAAGAGCGGACGCCAATCGGCTCCTCGCTTCTTGAGAACATTCGAGAGATACTCCTGCCAAACAATGTTGTCTTTCTCTTCATCCTTGATCACAGCACCTTGGATGGAGGATGCCAAGTCCTCCGGTGAAACCTTGCCATCGCCAAAGTTTCCGGCAAGCGCCATACTCCCGGCTAGTACCGAGATCGCTTCGGCGGTCGACAGTACTCCCGAAGGAGATTTGAGCTTGTTCTTGCCGTCGAGCGTCTGACCAGTGCGCAGCTCGCGGAAGATCGTGACCACTTTTTCGATCGCCTCATCCGCCGGGACTGGGGCTTTGAGCTCCAGATTCTTCGCAAGTTCATGTACTCGCCTACGGACAATGTCTACTTCCGTCTCCAACGTTGCTGGTGCAGGTAGCACCACAATGTTGAAGCGTCGTTTAAGGGCAGCCGACATGTCGTTAACACCACGATCTCTTGTATTCGCGGTGGCTATCACCGAAAAGCCCTTTTGTGCAGGGATCTCTAACTGCAGTTCCGGAATCGAAATTCGCTTCTCAGATAGCAATGATATCATCGCATCTTGAACTTCGGATGCACACCGCGTGATCTCCTCAAAACGTGCAATTGCACCCGCCTCCATTGCTCGCATGATGGGACTGCGAATGAGTGAAGTATTTGACGGGCCCTGGGATATCAACAACGCATAATTCCAAGTGTAACGTATCTGTTCCTCAGTCGTGCCGGCAGTACCCTGTACGACTTTGGTCGAGTCGCGATTGATAGCTGCGGCCAAATGTTCCGACAACCAGGACTTAGCTGTCCCCGGCTCCCCAATCAACAAAAGCGATCGGTCTGTGACGAGTGTCGAGATTGCGATCTCTACTAGGCGTTGATAGCCGAGGTACTTAGGAGTGATCGTCATACCTCCCACCGTACCACCAGCGATATAGGTCAGCACCGCACGAGGGGACAACTTCCAACCAGGTGGTCGCTCATGCTTATCAGCCTGCGCTAACGCATCGAGCTCGTGGGCATACAACTCCTCGGCTGGGGCACGTAGAACGTTTCCCTGACCGTTTGAATTATTGTCAGTCGCCATCGAGGCCACGGAGTCATCGGCTTTTTTCTTTGCCATTTTTCACGATGTTTCGGTAATATCGAATGGGAATGTAGACTCAGAACAGGTGCGTCGTACTCGGAACTATTTTTTACCGCGTTCGCGGATTTCAGAGATAGCATCGACCAGCCGATCACAGGCAACATCGCCAAGTTTTGGGTTGCCGGCGAGCGACTCCAGTGCGGGTAATGCATCGACGTTTAAACTCGACGCTAAGCGACACCAATGATACGATTCGTATCCCCCCTTTTTCGTCAGAGTGGCCGTGAGCTTTTCAACCACATACTGAGTCGCCTTGGGGTGGCCGATTGCGATCATCGCTGAAGCAAATTCCCACTCCACCTTAGAAATAGCCTTGGGATCTTCAAGCTTTGTGTCGATGTATCTTTTCAGTCCAGCATGTTTGGGTTGTGCAAGAGCGACGGCCAATTCTAAATCGTCGACCGTAATCGCGTCATTCAGCCAAGCAATATCCAGGGGCTTGCCAGGCTTGTCGCTCATCCTGGTCGGGTGATATTCGGGTACTGTAAGCAGAGCATCGCGCACAATTTCGTGCCTTCGGTATTCAGGCGTGTTCTTTTTCGCGGAGCGATTGAGGTATGGCGCGAAAGTCTTGTAAAACTCTTTCGGAGTCATGGCCTCAAGTCCTTGATTTAGGATTTTATCAAAGCATCCAACGGGCACGTTGTCTCGCTTCTGGATAAGGAACTTGATACTCGCGGTATCGGCTGCTAAAGCCTGAACGGCTGACTCAACGATATCCAGTCCACCAGGCGACGACTTGATTTTCTGTAGGTCTTCACAAGACTCCACGCACTGCTGCAAAAACTTCCTGGCCTCAGGGCCGATGCCGTTGCGGAGGATGGAAATGAATTCCATGGCGCGACTCGCCTCCGCGGCCTGCTTTTTTATATCCTTGATCGACGGCAGTTCGACGACGAGCTTCTTGACTCGATCAAGTGCTACTGCGATTAGCTCAGTCGGTTTCATCTTAATTGCCGCTCTTGCGACAAACTCCAAATCCTTGCCATCGATCCCTTGGACTAATACGCTTAGCGCTTCCTTGTTCGATAGCTTGCACAGAGCGTAGTAAGCGGCCTGACGCACATCCTTGGATGCAGCCTTGGATTGCTCGATCAAGTAGGAGAAATCCTCAGGATCGTCACCCAAACATTCGATGGCCGCGACCTTGACGTCGGGAGACCCAACTGCGAGCGACTCCTGAACGACTTCTCTCGCGAATTCTGGATCGATTTGGTGCATCAGCTTGAGTCGCCGAGCATGACCACCCTTTCCCTTCGGGTCGAAAGTGGTCTTCAATTCTGCAAGGATCGCCTTGCCGTAACGAGGGAGGACTCTTTCTGCGATCATGTCCGCGATTTCGCTGTAGGAATCATCGATTGCCCTCAGGGCAGGGCGAACCAATCGCAGATCTGCAAACAGTCCATGGTCGATCGCGTTTCGAATTTCATCGAGTCGCCCTGATCCTGTCGTCGTCAAAGCTTCCATCAGCGGTTTGAGTGTACGAGCGCTAATCTGTTGACGCTGCGTTTGCACTGAAGCGGAGTCGATGTCTTCCAGCTTCCCGTCGGTTCCGGTCATCCCTTGCGTGTAGAGGATCGAACAGACGAGAGAGCTGAGATTCAACAGACTGGTCGCAGAGGTTCTGTCCGTCGAATGGACCAGTTCCTCGACGCTTTCGGCTACCTTCGCAAAAACAGGTGCTTTAGTACCTGCCTTCTTAAGCGGATCGATCAACTTCTTGAGCCGGAAATCGCCCGGCGCGACTAGGCTTCCAGCGATCGCCAGACGCCGAACCTCGGTATAGACTTCGTTAAGTATCGCAATGCTCATGATTTGGTTTTAGAGTGTAAGACGAATAACTTCCGCGTCGGTGACGATACTTAACGGTTTGACTTCAAGCTGGCATCTGTCCATGTCATGACGAAACCGGCCTACTAGGACTTGATCTTTGATTGCATCGGCGGGTACGAGTCGTAGAAGCCCTACGCTGGAGGGCTCTTCTGCCATCCCTCGATCGGTCAGCGAGAATCGATTCCCCGATTTGTCTTCTATCACAAACACATCCTGGATGAGCCCTATCGTGCGGAAACGCAACAAGCATACAGGTTGCTTTTCAGATAGAGGACCTTTGAGATTGTTTTTTATCGTTTTGGCCAGCACCGAAAAATCGTCAGCAGCAACCTTGTGGACGAGTTGGAAATCCTCCTTGGTTGTGGGACGTGGAATCATTTCGTCCCATCGGCAACGGGCATTCAAGTCTCCGGGATAGATGGATAGCATTGGTACTTGGGCGATCTGAAAAAAACTATCCTCCGACTTGATGAATTTAGCCGCCTTGTAGGGTCGATAGGTCTTGGTAGTTAGAACACTTCCAGAGGACAACTCGACCCAGATTCCCGTATCCACGAACTCACGTCGAGCGATATCGTCATGGGAATTAAACGCCAGCTGCAGCAACTCGGCGTTCACGCGAGCCAAGCCAGCTTCTCGCAATTCATTAAGTTGCCACGCGTGTCCCAGCCAAGCGGCGATTGGTGACTCGATTTCGGGCTTAAGCTCGGGGTCGTCCAATCGCTTTTCGAGGTATGCTCGACCGTGTTTTATCAAAGCGTTGAGTCGGCTGAGTTGCTCCAGTGCGTCGGTGTAAATTGCCTCGCGAACTGAAGCAGAAATCTTATCATTGAATTTGCCAGAGTCGTCGGAAAATAAGGATGTGTACGCATGCAGAGCATTTTGGGCGCCTGGTAGATAGGCGTCACCAAGCTGTTTTGCGCGGGATTCGATGGTGCTCGCAAGCTTTGCGTTCATGTTGCCAATGCCGAGACGGGCAAGCTCGATTGTGAGTTGCTCGAGGAGATCAATCCCTTCAAGTTGTACTTTTATCTTTTTTGCTAAAGCCGCTTTGTTCACTTGCTTTGGAACCGATTCGGGCTGTTTCTTTTTCTCAGCTCGAGCGACAATTTTTTCGCGCTTGTTCTGAAGGTCCTCCGGAACATCAGCGATGTTGAAGGCCTTCTCGTTTTGAACATACGCGTACATCAAACCGATCGCGTGCTTGCAAGGAAATTGCCGGCTAGGACAACTGCAGCGATACGTAGGAGCTCCCGGGCGAATAAAGTCACAGGAGCAACCATAGGGAGTTTTGCCACTCCCTTGGCATTCGCCAAATATGATGGACTTGTCCGGAGAGATATTCAGCTTGATGAATTTCTTCTTCAAGACCAGGCCGCGACCGTTCTTGGCTGCGTCCGCGTTTGGAGCGGCAGAATCCACGAAAGGCTCATCAATAGAAATCACAACAGATACCTCCTGTAAATTCCTGCGTGTCATCGACCGCTGAGCAGATCAAACCGCTTCTGTTCAGTATCTTGCCGACGGAACTGTCACGGTGCAAGATCCCTGATGGGGCACATTGTCTATGAAGGGTTTCCACCAGTCAATCAGAGGCGCTCGGTTCACCCAACTGCTTCAAGCGACACTCGGCCCCGGTATTGGCTCGCTCAACCAGATGCAACATTTGCGCGCGAGTGCATTGCCAAACCAGACCCCTGCGAGTCTTACAACGAGCGAAACGTCCCCGGTGACCCTTATTTGCAGTCACGGTGCGGCCCAGTGGAGTGCCTGAGGTGCACCCATTTTCTTCCAAATCATTCTGCCGTGCACACTTCAGTGATTTTCCAATCCCGAAGAGCAACGAAGTAGCCACGAAATTCAGGCTCGCCTTCAATACGGTACCCTAGTTCGACAGTGTTCGACTTATGGTAGATGCTAACGCTAAGATGAGTAATCAGCCGGGCGCAAAGCTCGTCGATTGTTTGAATCTCGGCGTTGCATCTGATTAGGGATGTACAGATGTCTGACCATAAATTGCGATGACGCAACGGAAGTAGACGAAGAAGTTCAAGCTGCTGTTTTGTTGGACCGTTTTCATCCTCGCAAATCTGGATGTGTGCCGACGCGATTGGCGGTGCATCGAATGCAATGTTCGCTTCCAACGAATCAATGTAATAATTGAGTGTTCCTAATTCAGTGTCATCAACTGATTTCCTGGGACTTCTGGTCACGCCACTAGGGGGGCGAATTCACCGGGTGAGAGAATGCGAATCCTGATTTCGTCACCTATGGTGATGTTGGGCGACGCCCACGCTGCATCATATTGGCGAGCGTTCTATCCGTTGAACTGCAATAGGTAGGACTTGATCGGACAGTCGGAATTGACTAGAGATAAGTAAGAGGAACTGGGCAGGATTCCGGCCTTGAAGGACAAGACGTGGAATCACCCGGTCGTGGTCGGCAACCGGCCGTATCGGCGTAACGCCGAAGAGGCGGTTTGCTACGAGTTAAAACCATCGATAACTGACTGAGCTGTCGAGTGTGCATTCAGATGCCCCTCGATCAAACCGGTTGAAATCGATCAGCCGCAATGTTGCTAGCCATGGTTGAATTGATGGAGTATCGCTTAGCTAAGCCAAGTCGCCGTTGCTGCCGCGGGAAATCGCGAACTCATCCATTCCTCACGTAGCGAGTGGAGAGTTTATCCAAGCAACTTGGTCTTTGAAATACATTCCCTGTCATTTCTTCCACTTGATCTTTTTGTTCGATTCCAGCCGTTGCCTA
>Ga0315899_10009728_pt1 | contig 10320 bp, 8 predicted proteins | sample LakEriMetagenome_2_FD_203518 | JGI IMG/M metagenome (GOLD analysis project Ga0315899, IMG submission 203518) | Freshwater fungal communities from buoy surface, Lake Erie, Ohio, United States - Buoy 4 MA112 | ecosystem: Environmental > Aquatic > Freshwater > Lake | place: USA: Lake Erie, Ohio...
TAAATGCATAGATATATATATGTATATATACTACAGAGACCAGCACCGACGGGGCACCCACGCATCCACGAGCATGAGAGCTTGCAGCCATCAGGAAACACGTGAACACCTTTGCCTGGTACAAATTCATTTGTAATTTATGGTACAAACTTGTTTTTAATTCATGGTACAAATTTATATTTATAGCATGAGAGCTTGCAGTCATCAGGAAACACATGAACATCTCTGCCTGGTACAAATTCTCAAAAGACAGCCCGTAGTGGATTTATTTAGTAAATATACTAGGGCGCTGACTTTTGAGAATGCTTGCCGTCGGGGACGCCGTTTTTAAATTGCCCGTGGTATTCATGTGCTGCTCCGTCTTGACAGGTCCACAGCGAGCCTTGACCCTCTGGCAGGCCGTTGTGCAACCACCTATATGCATGTGTGTGTGTGTGTGTGTGTGTGTGTGTGTGTGTCTGTCTGTCTGTCTGTGTCTGTGTCTGTGTGTGTCTCTGTGTCTGTGTCTGTGTCTGTGTCTGTGTCTGTCTCTGTCTCTGTCTCTGTATTACCCCGAGAACTTGCGGCTCGATGTGTCAACAGTGGTGAAAGTAAGCTGCGGCGATGTTGATGCAAGAGTTGTGTTGAGCTCCTGCTGCGCCGATGCCAGCGGCTTGTCGAGGTCGTACTCTTGCTCCGACTCCTCCTGTTTCTTTTTCGCCGCCGCCGTCGCCGCCTCCTCTTCCTTCCTCGTAGCAGCTGCGGCTGTATCCTCCTTCCTCTTCGCAGTCTCTTGCTCTTCTTTGTTCTTCTTGGCCGATGCGTCCTTTTTTCTGGTTGCCTCCTCCTCCGCTTCCTTCTTCTTCTTTGCGGCTGTTTTTCCCTCCTCTTCCTTGTTCTTTGCAGTGGCTGTTTCCTCCTTCTTGGACGACGCCGTCTCTTTCTCTTTCTGCTGCTTCGCCGCTGCCGCCGCCTCTTCCTTCTTCCTGGCCTTCTGAAATGTGTTCAGAATGTGTAGCTTGGCCGCTTTCTTTTCGTCCGGCCTGCTCTCCCCAGCTGCCTTCCTATCCACTGCTTCCTCCTGTTCCGTCACCTGGACCAGCTCGCCAGTGGGCGCCGCTGCCGCCTCTGCAGCCATAGCGGCCGCCAGCAACGGGTCCGCCTGGGCCGCCTTCTTCTTGCCCATGCCCGGCGGAGGTGCCAACACGCGGGGCGCCTCCGCCGCCAGTTGACCACTCTTGTCGAGCTCGACAGCGAGCTCGACGAGCTGTTCAGCATGCTGAACAGCAAGAGCTTCAGTGCTCATTAGAATGGATGATGACTGGGACTCAAGTTCATCTGCACCGACAGGCTCCTTTAGGGCTCTTCGCAGAGCCCCACCAAGGGTTCCACTTCCGACAGCTGTAAGTCCCCGTACGGTCCCTGCTGCAGCCGGATCATCCTTGGAGTCCAGGCCGTGTCCACAATCGCCCGAGGATATGGTCTCTGGCTGACTCGGATCGGGTTTCGATGCTCTTGGGTCTTTCTCCTTCTGTTTCAGAACACTGACGTATTTTCCGAGACGGTCCTGCTGCCCCTTAGGACTAGCCGAGCTCATCGTCAGCCGCAGGCACTGGAGACTCACTGAGTCGCAGTAAGTGCCTTACGCAGTAAGTGCCTTACTGCGGATTTGGAAGTGAATATTAATATATTATACGGAACTAGTGTGAATACAAAATACCGAAGTTAAACACTCCCTTTCAGCTAAAAACTGAAAGGGAAACGCTTTTGTACCGTTTAGGCTCCGAATTAAATCGCACCGTTCTTAATTCTTGTGGAAACCCCATGATCCGTAGCGGAAATAACACGCAAGAGAAGATACAGCCTCTGAAGCCGCCTATCCCCGTACATGATGAGACTCGCTCGGTGACCTACATACATGAGACTCGGCCCCGTACATGAGACTCGGCTCGGTGACCTTAAAAATAAACAACCCAAACACACTCCGAACTCGATTGGAATGCCGAATTTCGAAATGCCGAATCAGGCGAATCTCGATTCAGTCAACCATTGTACCAGTAAGGAAATCAACTGGTACAATGGTTGACGGAATCGAGATTCGGCATTTCGAAATTCGGGCATTCCAATCGATTCGGAGTCTCATGCACGCGGGGATAGGCTGTAGGTTGTAGTTCACCGGAAGTGGTTGGCCCGGGGAGCCAGACTCTATGTTGGTTGTTTATTTTTAAGGTCACCGACTCGGAGTCGGAAGGGATCCCACAGACCCGAGAACGCAGACCGCTGGGGGCCGTGACATGGTCCCCCCCGGCGGCTTTAGACTTTGGCTGGTTTGGTTGATAATAAACGGAACACACACACATGACTTTTGCGCCAGGTTTTTTTTGCGAACAGCGCTCGAGGTCGAGTGGAAATCTGAAACGATGCGAAACCGCGTCCCAACCGAAGCTTTTCCCGCAACCTCTCGGCGGGGCCAGCGGCGCAACACCGAGAAGAAGTCGATTTCTTGTCAGTGCAAATGGTCAGGGCAAGATTGCAACAGGCATCTGACTTCTTTTTTCCCTTCTCCAAATTAGAGCACGACAAGGCCATGTTACCCAAGCTTTTTACGCTGTTCGACAAACAGGGCGAGGAGATCTTGGAGCACGAAGCGTTGCAGAAGTATTTGAAGATGTCTCCCACGTTTCATGACCGTATGCCTTTTTAATGCGCATGGCTTACCAATGAGGGTATGAAGCTTGTTCAGTTTTAGGTCTTTGGTTTTAGGTCTTTGGTTTTACTTGGGGAACGGTAGTTTTTGAGGAAAGCTTGGTTAAAAGGAATGCTCTGACGAAGCACGCTCAGTAGCAACCGTACTTATCCTGCCATTTATCTGGCAGCATAAGCCAGGGAACCAGATGCGCGTTTATTTCGAAGTTTGCGTCGTAGACAAGTCTGTCTCCATCTCTTCGTCCCAAGTATTCTCCAAATTTTCCAATTCATGAGGATCCTTTTTTTGTTTGTTTCTCCTAGTTTGTTTCTGTGTATGTTTCTGTGTATGTTTTTGTATATCTTTGTGTTGCTAACTTGTCTTGGTTCATCCAAAACAATTTGACTTCGTTGAAAAGAGTGTTTTTCTGGTGTGTAGGATTTAGGCGGTCTCTTAACCAATCAAAAAAGGGACCTAATAAAAGTCGTTCAAACGACATTGAGGTGGCCGCTTCTTAACCAATTACAGACTTTACTTCTTGCAAACAACATTTTGAATCCACGAATATTCGAATATTGCGTGTTTGAACAACGTTCGGTTCAAATTAGTATCAAATGAAAATTTGCTAGGAGGTTGACGGGCTCGACGGGCTCCTTTGAAAAAAGCGGTTTTTTCAAGGAGGCCTTGGGCCCTTGAAAAAGATTGACTAATTTCTCCGTACTAATTTTTTACAACGTCCCTGTTTTAATTGGTTAAGAGACCGCCTTACCATACAAATCCTTTTGAGAGGAAAGTGTTGAGCAAGACACACATTGTGGTACGCTGCTGCCATCTGGGCGACAATGCGGCATTCATGTTGACTACATATTCATCGGCTAAGTGTATTTGGATTGGCCAGTTGTTGGTTGTGGTTTAGTTCTGTTGGATACAACAGAACCCGATTCTTGGACGGCGGGCGAGCGGGCAGCGAGAAGTGGCTGCTGTCGTTGCGAAAATTGCACGGACGATGGGTCTGTGCGTGGAGGAGGAAAAGGACTTGTCGTCGTGGGCCAAGATTGCCTTTTGCTTGCAGGAACAGAGTGCAATCACTGATCTTTTGGGGCGGTTGCATATACCCCATTCCCTGTTTCAGATGGAAGGATCCAGGTACTCGACAATCGAGTACCTCTCGCACACCCGTAATAATTTCTCGCACACCCGTAATAAATAGATAAAGTCCGAGTTGGAATCAGTGACTCAGCCATTCCCCCGAGCGAATAACCCCTTGGGACTTTCAGCCCCTACCGCCCTGGGGGGCAGCTCTTGGCGTCAACGCACGACGACGAAAGACACTTATCATTCTCAGGGACTTTATTAGGAGCGAATGCTCCACGAGATTCCTCCTCCTGCGTGTCGCACGCCCCGACCTCACGACTTACTCGCGTCATCTTCCTTCTTCTCCTTTTTCTTCTTGATGGGAATTCGCGGCAGCACCTGCATCCCGGGGGCAGGGCCGTCGCCACCGCCCCGGCGTCGAGGGTTCCTGTTGAGCATTGCAGCTAGCCTCGCTGCTTCCAGCGCGTCTCGCTCTTCCTGCTCGCGGCGGACAAGTGTTAAGGCCCTCTCTCTCTCTCTCTCTCTCTCTCTCTCTGTTTCCCGCGCGCGCGCTCTCTCTCCTTCTCTCTATCTCTTCTCTCTCACTCGCACTCTCTCTTTCCTCTCTCTCTCGATCTCACTCTTTCCTCGCACACACACTCTCCTCTCTCTGTCTCTCTCCCTCCCTCCCTCCCTCCTTCCTCCACGAGGATGCAAACACACGTTCCCGATGCCTCTCTCTGACTCCTGTCTCTCTCACACACACTGACTCTCTCTCTCTTCCTCCCTCCCTGCACTTCATAAATAAATAAATAAATAAGCAAGTAAATAAAATGACCTGAGTCATATTAGCCTCAGCCTTGGCTTCTTCCTCGCGTAGCCGCTCTCGTTCTGTAGAGAGAGGGAAAGGAGGAGGAGGAGGAGGAGGAGGAGGAGGAGAGGAGGAGGAGGAAAATTTATTCAAGGAGGGGGAGTGGAAGCGATGCGAGGGAAAGGGTTTTAGGGAAAAGTTTCTGAGGGCTTAGGACTTTTACGGTTTAGGGGCTAGGGTTTTGGGCCTCAACGATTACGGTTCAGAAAGAGAGGGGAAAGGGCGGAGACCAAAAAAAGAAAACAGAGCTTAGAAGTAGGACCTGCACGAAACAAAACGAGGCATGCACAAACTCAAACGCGATACACCACACGCGAGGGAAAAAAAAATATGTCAATACACAAACTTGAATGCGATACAACACATAGTCAGAACACAGAACTAACCCCCCCCACCCTAGACCTTAAACCCACCTAAATCCTAAACCCTAAACCCACATGGGTAACACATCGTAACCTCAGCGCGTTCCGTTTATCTCTCTTTCTTGCACCTTCCGTCTGTCTCCCTACACCCTAAACCCTAAACCCTAAACCCTGAAACCTAAACCCAATCTCTCTTTCTTGCAACTTCCGTCTCTCTCCCTCCCTTTTTCCCTCTCTAGCCCTCTGGGCACACAGCACACTCCTAATCCCTAATCCATGCACACTGTACACGCCTAATCCCTAATCCCTAATCCCTAATCCCTTTACCCTCTCGGCCCACTGCACACACCGCGTTCCTTCTCGCGCTCCTCCTAACTAAACTAACTAAACCCACCGCGTTCCCTTTCGCGCTCTTTCTCCTGCTCACGCTCCTCGAGCTCCCGTTCACGTCGGCGACGCGCCTCCTCTTTCTCCCTTTTGATTCTGGCCTCTTCCTCCTCTCTGCTGTCCTTGTTCTCCTTGCTCTTTTTCCCCTTCTTACGCGTGTCCTCATCATCGCTGTCATCATCATCACTCTCTGACTCTTCCACCCGCTCCTTTGGCTTACGCCCGCGCTTCTTGCCCGTGTATGTGCGCACAGGCTCCTTCGGTGCGTCTTCCTCCGCGTCCTTGTTCCGCGCGCCGCCCTCGCCGGCATCGCGCCCAAATAGCGAGGATTCATACGCTGCCTTTCTGCTGCTGCGCGCCGCGTCTGCAGCACCCTCGGAGAAGCCCAACTCGATGTCCTCCTCGTCGCCCACCACCACAAAGCTGTTTCGACGGCAACTGCCAATCATCCCATCATCAGCCAAGGCACACAAACACACTGCCATTCATCACCACACAAAAAGGAGGCCACACATCACAATGCCAAGACACTGACAGCCAAACGCCAGGCCACGAGACACACACACACACGTCAGGTGACAGCACCGCCGCCTGTGCTTGGCGGGGGCACAGACACGACCATGCTTCGGGCAGGGTGCAGGAGCACGGGACAGCAAGGCCACCTCTCCTTCTTGCCGCTGTCGTCAAGAGTGATGTAGTACCAGCCGTGCGCGAACTGGTGCGTCTCGCCCGTGCGGACCTCGTCCTTGGGCAGCAGCTGGCCACCATACGTGCGGACTATGCGCACGCGCGTGCCTGGCGGGGGGTTCGACTGCGAGGCCGCCGACGGCGTCATCTCGACATCCCCGCTTCCACCCTTGCTCCCGCGCGCGGACAGGTTCCCGTAGGAGGCGCCACGACCAAAGCTGCCCGGGGTGGCGTAGTGGGCCGGACTGCCGTCGCGCGCATAGTGCCTGCCCTCCACCGCCTCGAGCGCGTGATGGGCGGCGCTACGGTACGCATCCACCGGCAGCGGCGGCGGCGGAGCGCGTACGCGCTGGTCCGCCGTGCGCTCCCATTGAAGCGGGCTGAAGGTGACCTTGTGCCCGTCCTCCATGAGCACCGCGTACAAGCCCTTGCCCCGGTACTCGACCACACGCCCGGTCTTGCCAGAGTGCATGTCTCCATCCTCAGTGACGACGACGCGCGTGCCCATCTGCCAGTGCGCGTTGTCCGCGCCTGTCGGCGGCGGCCGGTCCCATGGCGTGCGCACCGCGTTCGTCATGTGGTCGCGGTTCCACAGCTTGAGCTTCAGCCGGTAGAAGAGGTCCGGGTTCCACTCCTCCGCTCCACCGTGACCCGCCGCGTACCCGGACATCGAGTGGCTCTAATTTTTTTGGTCTTTTTTGCCAAAAAAATAAATAGCCTAAATAGAGCATCCATCATGGAGCGAACACACTTCCCAGCAGCCTGTGAGTTATGTTCGCCGCAGCCGCGAAGCGTGAGGGCGGAAGCGGCAGCGCGTCGTCGCCTGTCGGGGGCGGTGCTGGCGGCCGTGGTGCTGGCGGCGTGCTGCGCCGTTCTTCTTTCGGCGCAGCGCGGCCCGGCGTTCTCGTCGCTTGACGAAGCGGCTGCGCTGCGGCTGGCTGAGAACGCCCTGAAAGCTCGCGATGGCGTCACCGCAGGCGAGGACAGGCTCCCCCGGGACGCTGCGCTGAAGCAATCTCTCGCGGTGCGGGGCGCGCGGTCGGCGCTGGCCATGGCACAGGCCTACTTCGGGGGCATGCCCGCCGCCAGTGCGCAGCAGCCGGGCGCGTCGGCAGAGCCTGTGTGGCCGGGCCTAAGTGACTTTAGAAAGCACGAGACCAAGCTCAGGGCTTCTGAGCGCGACTGGAAGAGCATGCTGGCTCGCAAGATCGCTGCCGGCGCCCCACATCCGCACCCGCAGGCGCTTGAGTGGGACCCTCACTGCCCCTGCCGCGGAGGCTGCCCGTGCCCAGCTCATGGGCACGGTGATAATGTCGTGGCGCTCGCGCAGGAGGAGGGGGCCGCGTCAGGAGAGTATAAACAGGGCCTCGAGGAGGGCATAGCGCTTGGCGTCAAAATCGGGCTCAAGGAGGGCCTCACAGAGGCCACAGATATCAAAGGGGAGCTCATCCGCAAGGAGGCGGCACACATTATGGCGGCAGGCGGTGCCAGCGTGGAGCGTCGTTTCGTAGAGAAGGTGCAGCGTAAGTACGAGAAGGCTGAGAATGCCCTGCACGAGGTTCAGGCATGGGAAGCCGGCCCCAGTGACTCAGAGGGCGCTGTCCTGACTCGGGCCTTGGCCCGCGAGGCCGGTGCACAGGCACAGCACAAGGCCCCACCGGCTCCCGTGAAGCAGCCACAGGTGCTCTCTCGGAAGGCCGAGGACAAGTACATCAAGAATGTGGAAAAACGCTTCCTCGGTGAGGAAAAGACCCTGAAGCCCAGCGTCGCTACTCAGGACGAAGTGAAGCGCGCTGCGACTGCGCACCAGCCCGTGTCAGCGGCAGCAGACACGACAAAGATCAAGAGGGACTTGAAGATGCTAGACGAAATCGCAGGCGGCAAGATATCGCAGCCCTCGAGCAATTCCAATTTGCCGTGGCCGTTCAAGCGCACGTTCGAAACTCCTTACCCAGAGCCCAAGGACGGTGAGTACCGTGGGGACCCCGCGGGCACCCCGTCCATGCCCGGGAAGGCCGGCGGCTCTGGCGCGGTGGCGGGCGCGGGGCAGCAGCATGCACTCCCAGTGGGGATGACGACCAGTGACCATCAGCACATGCTAGACGCGATAGCGGCAAAACGGGCAAGCCACGACCAGGATGTCGACGCCATCACTGATGACTCGCCCTTTGGATCCCTCAAAAAGGCCGAGGCGCTCTCACACTTGTCATCAAAGGCTTCGGCGCTGGCTAGTCACTCTGCAGTCGTGGAGGTCATCGCAAAGCCCTCTGCCGACGCGCTCGCCCGCGCCACGGCGGATTTTGAGATGCGAGGCAAACGCCTCAAGTCGCTGTTGGAAAGCGGCAAGGGACAGTTGCATTACAAAAACCCCTGGCTCGCTAAGAGAATCCTGGCCGTGCACGACGAGAGTGTTCACATTCCTCGCACCCTCCACCAGAAGGCCGTCGACGAGGACTGGCAGGAAAAGTCTGATGAGGTCGCGAGGCAGATGCAAGCGGCCAAGGGCGCGCTCGCCAGTGTTGCCATTGCTGATCAGTCATCGGAGGATGTCCATAGCAAGTTCGCCGGCGCCGCCAAGGTGTCCAAGGAGTTCTCCAAAACCGCGAAAATCGAGCAGGATATTCAGAATCTCTTAAAAACGCACAATCTGGCTGCGGGACACAAGGCCTCCGAGACTGAGCTCGCCGACTTCACCGTGGGCGTGCAAGAGTCACGTGCGTCTGCGCAGAACGCGGTTGGGTTTACCGAGGCGGATGCACGCGCGCTGGGGTTTACAGGATTGGCTGGTCTTGAGGAGCATCTGGCGCGCCGCCGCTTGGGCAGCATCGACGCGCCCGAGCCCAAGATACCGCTCTGCACGGAGGATCACCCGGAAAATTGCCGTGGTGCTCGCGTGGCTGAGGGTAGCAATGTCCGTGTTCAGGTGCGGGCGCTGGAGGGGGAGTCATCGCGAGACGCTCTTGGCTTCAAGACGCGCGCGGATGCGGGGGATGCTTCCATGCGCACGGCCATTCGACAGGCGGCCATAGAGAAGGCGCGGGTGGTGGGTAAGCCCGCCGCCGTTGCGCTGGGATACACGGGAGTGCGTCAGCTGGCGGCGCACCTCGAGCGTGAAGCTCTTGATCTTGCGTAGAGCTCATTTAGGTCCTTGTAGCTGCCACGCAGCGTCTCCATGTTCATGTTATTTTAATGATTGAACCAAATGTTTGTGCTTCTGCTCGTCCTCCTCCTCGCTTCGGTCTGCGCCTTACAGTACCTACTGATGGTCAGACTTGAAGTATCTGCAGAGTGTGTGTCAAGCATTTGTTTTTGAATGATTTCCTAGGTCTCTTTTGAAACAACGGTGGGATATTATGACAGGTCTCTTTTGTATGTGTCACCAGGTTTCTTTTTGTGTGGCTTCCAGGAGAGGAGCGCGCAGGCGAGGACGACATCCTGGCGGTGGCGAACAGGATCAATGGTGTTAGACGGTACTTAGTTACTGTTTAATTTTAATTTTCTTGAACTTTTAATTTAAAATTTAAAAATGCCGGCGGCGGGTCTGAGGGGGGGGTGATTTGGTTACGGGTGGAGGTATGTTTTTTGTTTTGGGAAAAACAGATTTTTTTCCGGTTTTTGATTTCTTGAGACCAGGATCTGCGCGCGACCAGCACAAATTTTGTTGCATCGTTTGCGCCTGATCCAGGCGCACACGTGTATTCAAAAATTTGCCGGGTCAAGCGCAATCTATTTGTTTAGAAAGGAAAAAAAATAAAAAATAAAGCCCACTGGTTTTGGAATTTTTCTCACTTTTAACCACTTTAATTGTTTTGCAGTACTAAAACTTGGTGGTAATATCGGATTGGAGGGACTTTCGGCGGAGGAGGAAAACTGGCATTCTCGGACCCTACGGTGGTACTATCCGACGACGCTCTATCTTATCAGAGTCTCTCTCTCTCTCTCTCTCTCTATCAGAGTCCGGGGATAGTCTTCGCCATCATGATACAAGAAAGATGATGTTGTTTATTGGTACTTGATTCAGTAACCTCTGCACCGCAGTGCATACGCCAGCCTAGGCCGCGTGTGTACCTTAAGGAAGGTACGTACCATACGAGGCTATTTAGGGGTCCTAGCACTAATGGTATGAAAAAGTAGGATGGTCCTAGCCTATGAAACAGTAGGATGGTCCTAGCCGCACCTGGCCCACTCCTCACACCACCCCCCTCTTCCTCCCCCCCGAAGACCCCTCACCTGTGCTACTCCGCCCAAACTCGATCCCAGAATGAAGAGAAGAA
>Ga0315899_10009730_pt1 | contig 10320 bp, 13 predicted proteins | sample LakEriMetagenome_2_FD_203518 | JGI IMG/M metagenome (GOLD analysis project Ga0315899, IMG submission 203518) | Freshwater fungal communities from buoy surface, Lake Erie, Ohio, United States - Buoy 4 MA112 | ecosystem: Environmental > Aquatic > Freshwater > Lake | place: USA: Lake Erie, Ohio...
CCCACGGGCTCAAAATAACTATTAACTGACACAAAACTTTTGCTATTTAATCCTATTTTCCTTGATCCCCATCTATATCTACCATTGAAATCCTAGCGAATTTAACAATTTTGTTACTTAGTAATAGTCATTCAACCAGGAAATATGTCAATTTGTAAAAGGAATATTAAGACATGCTAAAGGTAGGGAGGAATAAGAATTAGAGCAAAACCAATCCCTGTAAGTCTTTGAGCCTTATTTAGCCATCTTTAGCCTTAAGGCAAAATATGAATATCTTGATGAGAGATGTCAGGATTTCCTGCAATTGACGATTTTAAAAATATTTGCCTTTAACGAACCTCCTATGAAAACTGCTAATTTTATTACTTCTTCTTGCCGCTATTGCCGTTACTACCAAGCCGAAGGTAGACGTGGGGGGGTTTGTAATCAACTGAATGTCCCTGTCCAGGCACAGTGGAAGGCTTGCACCCTGGCGGCCCGACCCTTTGGCACAGCGTGGGAAAATCTAGAGGATGTAGTCCACCTTGAGCACGTTTATGCCCTCGATAGTAACGCGGTAGTCATGGAGTCCAACGAGCGAGTTGAATCAGCCTAAGACGGGGAATTTCACTAATCATTAGGCTGTTTGAGCGCGATACAAGGTCAGCATTTCAAGCCCGCGAGGCACCCCGATAAAAACCCAAGCTTCCACGGTGATCAGGGAATTAAGACAACATTGCAGGATCAATTTAAGGATAAATCTTAAAAAGATAGTGGCAGCAAAAAGTTAAGGTAACCAAGGATATTGACGAAAATCGGGGGGGCGTTTTTCCAGAAAAGCTTGTTTTCCTTCACTGCCCTCCTCGGTCATGTAATACAGCAAAGTGGCATTGCCTGCGAGTTCCTGTAGACCGGCTTGGCCGTCACAATCCGCATTAAAGGCCGATTTCAGACAGCGGATGGCCAAAGGGCTCTTACTTAAAATTTCCGACGCCCATTGAATACCTTCCGTTTCCAGGTGCTCAAGGGGGACTACGGTATTTACTAGGCCCATCTCTAGGGCTTGCTGGGCAGAATATTGCCGACAGAGGAACCAAATTTCCCGCGCTTTTTTTTGCCCCACAATTCTGGCTAAATAACTGGAGCCAAATCCCCCGTCAAAACTACCGACTTTGGGCCCGGTTTGTCCAAAAATGGCGTTCTCAGCGGCGATCGTTAAGTCACAGACTAAATGCAACACATGGCCGCCCCCGATCGCATAACCAGCAACGAGGGCAATGACGACCTTGGGCATGGAACGAATTAACCGCTGTAAGTCCAGCACATTTAAGCGAGGGGTGCCTTGATCATCGATATAGCCCGCATCTCCCCGTACGGATTGATCGCCGCCAGAGCAGAACGCATATTTGCCATCGGTGTGGGGCCCGGCTCCGGTCAGCAGTACAACGCCAATGCGAGCATCTTCGCGGGCATTACAAAAGGCATCGTAGAGTTCAAAGACAGTTTTGGGGCGGAAGGCATTGCGCTTATGGGGACGATTAATGACGATTTTGGCAATTCCATCAGCCTTATAATACAAAATATCGTCATAGTTTTTTGCCACATGCCAGTCCATGGTTTGCCTCAGTAACGGTTGGGGTCGTGAATGATCGAGATCAAAGGAAAGGGATTCAATCCATTCCTTATCTTAAGGGCGTTGGGGGGGTCTCTTGGCGCTGCAACCATTTAAAATCAACGAGTGGCCAAACCTGTCCCCTGTATGGAAGATTTTCTATGGCGTTGTTTAACCGTTATCAGGTCGAAACCCCGGAAAGTGTAGCATTAGAGTTTACCCTGGCGGGCATTGGCAATCGTCTTTATGCGTTGCTGATTGATTATCTGTGCCTGGGGGGGATTATTGTTGGCTTGCTGATTTTTTGGGGATTATTAGCGTTTAATCTGGCTCGGTTTTGGAGCAGTTTTGCAGACGGACAACTGTGGTTAACGGCAGTGCAACTATTGTTGATTTTTGCCGTCTATGTGGGCTATTTTGTTGCATTTGAAACGCTGTGGCAGGGACAAACGCCGGGTAAACGCTGGACAAAAATTCGGGTGATTCGGGAAGATGGCCGGCCGGTGGGGTTAACCCAGGCGACTTTGCGAGCTTTGTTGCGTCCCGTTGATGATTGGCTTTATGTGGGGGCGATAATGATTATTTTCGATCGCCGCGAACGACGGCTGGGGGATTGGTTGGCGGGGACATTGGTGATTCGGGAAGGGCGGAACGACGCACTACGGATCAGATCCCAAGGCGATCGCCTGAAGCTGTCCCATCCCGATCAAGCGGCACAATTAGCCCAACAATTAAGGACTCAGAGTCAGTTAAATCGATTAACCCCGGATCATTGGTTAGTGATTCAAGATTATTTACTCACCCGTCAAGACTTGTTAGCCACGGTAAAAACCCAGACCAGTCAACGCTTGGCTGAACAAGTTAAAACCCTCATTCAATTACCGGAGGATTTATCGGATACATCGCCGGAGGTGCTGTTAGAAGCAGTTTATTTGGCTGGTTCAGCGTTTGAGACTAACTAAGGGGCGATCGCCAAACGTTGAGTCACCAACACCATGCCATCGGGACTGACCAAAAACGCCGACAACCACTGGGGATCATCCCCCGCCACAACCCGTTTGAATAGGCCACCTGCCTGGAGTAGTTCTAACTTGACTTGGGTGGGATCAAATTGATAATTCGTGGGGTCAATATCCTGGGCAAAGGCACTACCAGCCAACAGATCATCATTGAGAGGGGTTTGCAAAATCACGTCAAAATCATATTGTTGACCGGGTTTGACTTTTTGGGGTAAACGGACATTGACCAGCGGTGGCTTTTCCCCGGCGGTGAGGGTCATTTTTTCGGATAATACTTCCTGTCGGACTAATTTTTGATTAATAAAAGTTTGCCGGGAACTCACCTCCCCCGTTAAATTTGCCGTCTTACCCAGCCAAGGCCGATTACCTGTCACATTGGTCACCGTTTCCACAATCACCGCCTCTCCTTCTTGTCGCCAGCTTTTTAGTTCAGTCTTGTAGGACAAATCAGGATAAAGTTTCCATAAACTCTGCAAACTTGCTTCCACTTGTTGCAGGGTTAAACCATCACTATTGCTAAATTCTGGGCTATAAATTTCGCCTAGCTGATCAACCTTATGTTGGTTAGCGATACTGTCGAACTGTTGGAGGAGGGCCTTAACCTCACTGGTTTCAGTTTTTGCTTGGGATAATTCCATGGCGGGTAGGCGTGCTTGTCCCACTAGGGCCAGTCCGAAGCCCAAACCCCAGGCAATTAACCAGCGGGTAGGGAGAGCGCGAGAATCAAACCAGCGGAACTGACGCAAAGAAATCATAGGAGTTGCTGTAATGACGCGAAAAGGGCAGAGTCGGGGGAGAATGCGGCCACGGTGCGCCCCTTCTCACGATATATTATGTCTCAATTATTCTCTCTGACAACGTTTCTGTGCCGATGACTAAACCGATTCACCTTCTGATTGCTGCCAGCGGAACCGGGGGTCATCTTTTTCCAGCTTTGGCCTTAGCTCAACAATTACCCGATTATCAGATTGCTTGGTTAGGGGTGCCCGATCGCCTAGAAACGACGTTAGTACCCAAAGAGTATCCGTTACAAACGGTGGTAGTGGAAGGATTCCAGGGTAGACCGAGTTTAAAAACAATCAAAATTTTCTGGAATTTAATCCAAGCAGTTTTCACGGTTAAACGGTTAATTGAAACGAAACGGATTGATGGGGTTTGTACTACGGGGGGCTATATTGCGGCTCCGGCGATCGTGGCGGCGAAATGGTGCGGCATTCCGGTGATTTTTCACGAATCCAACTTTATTCCCGGTAAAGTCACCACTTGGTTTGGGCGTTGGTGTGATCAAGTTGCCCTGGGTTTCCAAGACACGGCGAAATATTTACCCAACTGCAAAACCGTTTGGGTCAGCACCCCGGTGCGGCAACAATTTCACGCTCCCCAACCGTTAGATTTGGACATTCCTGGCGATCGCCAATTAATTGTGATTGCGGGGGGATCCCAAGGGGCCGTAACAGTGAATGAAAAAGTTCGTTCCTGTGTTTCTGCCTGGGTTAAAGCCGGGGCCTTTATTGTTCACTTAACGGGGAAAAATGATCCCGATGCCGAGCACTTTAGCCATCCCCATTATTTAGCCTTACCCTTTTTTGACAACATGGCGGGATTGTTGCAAAGGGCGGATTTGGCCATTAGTCGGGCTGGGGCAGGCACCTTAACGGAATTGGCCATCACCCAAACCCCCTCGATTTTGATTCCCTATCCCTTTGCCGCCGAAGATCATCAGATGTATAACGCCCAGGTGTTTGAAAAAGCGGGAGCGGCCTTAGTATTTGCCCAAAAAAATCTGACCCCCGAAAAGTTAGAACAAGCAGGATTAGATCTGCTCAAATCCCCCAGTCAACGGCAACAAATGGCCGCGGCCGCCTCCTGTCTGGCCAAGCTCGATAGTGCGGAACAATTGGCGGCGATCGTCAAAGAGATTGTCGAAAAAGCCCAGCCTTAAAAATTGAATAACCCAGACAACGATTTGTACCCTGAATCTTCTCCGCCAATTCCAGTAGCCCTTGCCCAGACTGAATCCCCCTTGCCAACCAATTTATCCTAGTCAGCCCCGTCCGATTAAACCCTTAGATTTCCTCAGAATTGCGTTAAAATCTTGGTAAGTTTTCCTCTTAAACAGGCTTTCAGCCTCTGTGGATGATTAATCTTTTTTGAGCCCCGTGACAAGTTTCGTTTTTCCGTGCGTTGGCCCCTCCCCCACCCCTTTTTCATGTTATTTTCTCTTAAATCCACGGCATCAATCTCCCATCAGTACCACAAACGACGATTGCGCTAGTGACTTTTGACGGTGAACCGTCTCTTTTTGATATTTTAGGAGTTTGTCAATGCTACACCGCAAAATCTATCAATTTTGTACTGATGGCCATGAGGTCAGCTTATATTTACGAGACCAACAACGGTGGATCGAAAATGCCAAGATTCTAGCCCTAGAAGGCGATCTAGTGACTTTTCGATATGAAACGGAGGAAGATGATGAAATTTGTGCTTGGGAAGAAATGGTTCGTCTCGAAAGTATTGGTTCTGTTAACCGTAAGTTAGCTTCGGTTTCTCGCCTTGGCCATGAATTGTTGGTGTCTGAAGACTGTCCTGAATCAGAGCAATTGTTTGTCCGATCGCCCAAGTCCCATTTGGAGGACGAAGAAGACGATGGGGAATAGGTCGGGGCGCAGTTTTGCCCGGTGAAGTTGGAACCCTTTCATCCTGCCTGTAAAATAGCTTTTAGCGGCCGTTTCCCCTGAACAGAATCGGCTTACCCCGTTATCGAGTAACAGCATGGTTGCCCCCCAGACGCTAACCGAGTTTGATTTAGCGAATTATCTTCAAGTTAAAAAAGCAGTGGTCGAAGCTGCCCTTGATCAGTCTTTGGCGATCGCCCGCCCGGAAAAAATTTATGAATCCATGCGCTATTCGCTTTTGGCCGGGGGAAAACGGTTGCGGCCAATTTTGTGTATTGCGGCCTGTGAATTGTGTGGTGGCGATGAAGCATTAGCCCTAGCAACGGCCTGTGCCTTGGAAATGATCCACACCATGTCGCTAATCCACGATGATTTACCCGCCATGGATAATGATGATTTCCGCCGGGGCAAACCCACTAACCACAAAGTTTATGGCGATGACATTGCGATTTTAGCGGGGGATGGACTGTTAGCCTATGCTTTTGAGTTTGCCGTAACCCAGACCCCCCAAGCCGAGCCCCAAGCTATGTTACAAGTGGTGGCAAGATTGGGTAGAACCGTTGGAGCGGCGGGATTAGTCGGGGGCCAGGTTTTAGATTTGGAGTCGGAAGGACGTACGGATATTACGCCAGAAACCCTCTCTTTTATTCATACCCATAAAACCGGGGCCTTACTGGAAGCGTCTGTTTTAACAGGGGCAATTCTCGCCGGGGCCAGCGCCGATACCCAACACCGTCTATCCCGTTATGCCCAAAATATTGGCTTAGCGTTTCAGATTATTGATGACATTCTCGATATCACCGCCACCCAGGAAGAACTCGGTAAAACCGCTGGCAAAGATATCAAAGCCCAAAAAGCAACCTATCCCAGTTTGTTGGGGATTGAAGCGTCCCGTCAGCAAGCCCGAACCTTAATTGATGAAGCGATTGAGGCGTTGAGTCCCTTTGGTCAAGACGCTTTACCCTTAACGGCGATCGCCACTTATATTATTGAACGACGTTATTAGCCCTTCGTTTTCCCTTAAACCCTTCGTCCTAGATCTCAGCGGAGATTGACCAATTTTGCAGTATCGTGGACTAGACTATATCCCCCTACCCTATTTCCCCGTCCACCCAGCCGTTGTCAGTTATGCAAGATTTTGGCGCGATACTACACAATCAGGTTTTAGTCATTTCCTTGGTGGCCTGTTTTACAGCCCAAGGGATTAAGGCGATCGTCGAACTAATCCGCAACGGCAAAATCAACCTGCGGGCTTTAGTTTCCACCGGGGGGATGCCCAGTTCCCACTCCGCCTTGGTGGGGGCATTAGCCACAGGGGTCGGGCTCCAAAAGGGCTGGGGCAGTAACGAATTTGCGATCGCCTGTTTATTTGCCGTGATTGTGATGTACGATGCGGCGGGGGTGAGGCAAGCGGCGGGAAAACAGGCCCGAATTTTGAACCAACTGATTGATGAGCTTTTCCAAGAAGAACATAATCTCAACGAAGAACGCCTCAAGGAATTACTCGGCCATACCCCAGTGCAGGTCTTTGCCGGTTTAGCCCTAGGGATTGCGATCGCCTTTTTTGCACTGCCGGTCAGTTAAAGCGTTAGAGAGATTTAAATAGCCAATGCAAATTCTCTTATTTCTGAGTTCCCTGCTGATCCTGTGGTTGATCCTAAGCTGGATTTTTAAAATTGCTGCCACCACCTTCAAAACAGGCGTGATTATTATTGGAGTTTTATTGCTGCTGCATTTGGGTTTTGGCATTGGCCCCGCTGAAATTGGCCAACAAATTCAACAATTCTTTCAGGGTAACTGGCGGCCCCAGCGTTGACTTGTCCCCTAAACAAAGAATGGCGGAAAATAGACAAGGTTAATCCTCAGCACTCCATCTCAGCGCTGTGCAGATTGCCGCTAATCTAGATTAATTAGACGTTAAGTAAAGGTATTGGAGAGCGATTGTGACAGTCAAAATCGGTTTACTCGGTTTAGGAACCGTCGGTACAGGCACCGTCGAAATTTTACAGGATCCCCAGGGACGCAACCCTTTAATTAAGGCCATTGAAATTCAGCGGGTGGGGGTACGGTCTTTGGACAAGCCCCGGCAAGTGGATTTGCCCGCCTCGGTGGTGACCACGGATCTCGAAGCGGTGGTGACCGATCCAGAGATTGCCATTGTGGTGGAATTGATGGGGGGACTGGAACCGGCTAGATCCTTGATTTTGAAGGCGATCGCCCATAAAAAACATATTGTGACGGCGAACAAAGCGGTGATTGCCCGTTATGGCCCCGAAATTTATGCTGCGGCCAATGAAAATGGGGTCTATGTATTGTTAGAAGCAGCGGTGGGGGGCGGTATTCCGATCATTAAACCCCTCAAACAATCCTTGGGGGCCAACCGCATTCAAAGCATTGTCGGTATTTTAAACGGCACAACTAACTATATTTTGTCCCGCATGACCGCCGAGGGGGCTGATTTTGATGCCGTTCTCGCCGAAGCCCAACAGTTGGGCTATGCCGAAGCCGATCCCAGTGCCGATGTGGATGGTTTAGATGCCGCCGACAAGATTGCTATCCTCGCCTCCTTGGGCTTTGGGGGCCGGGTTAAACGGGAAGATGTTGCCTGTGAAGGCATTCGGGGGGTGAGTGCGGTGGATATTGCCTACGCCGAAAAATTAGGCTTTGTGATTAAACTCCTGGCGATCGCCGATGGTAATGCGGGGGAAGATTCGGAAGCGTTGCATCTGCGGGTTCATCCCACGTTAATTGCTAAGGATCATCCCCTAGCCAACGTCAATGGGGTTTATAACGGCGTTTTAGTGACCGGCGATCCCCTGGGTCAGGTGATGTTCTACGGACGGGGAGCCGGGGCGGGGCCAACGGCCAGTGCGGTGGTGTCCGATGTGATTAATATTGTCGGCATTATCACCAGCAGCGACGAGAATCCCGCCCTTGATCCCCTCCTAAGTTGTACCCATCAGCATTACTGCCAGGTTTCCCCCATTAATGACCTCGAAACCCGTTTTTATTGCCGCTTTCTCTGTGCCGATGTGCCGGGGGTGATTGGTCATCTGGGTATGGGCTTTGGCAACCACGGTGTTAGTGTGGAATCCTTGGTACAAATTGGGCTAGTAGATGGCTGTGCGGAAATTGTGGTGGTGACCCATAATGTGCGGGAAGGGGATTTTCGGGCGGCTTTGGCGGAAATTCTTCAACTGGCGGCGGTGAAGGAAATTCCTAGCGTTTTACGGGTTTTATAATTTAATGGCCGGACGAAATTTCACCAAATTTCAAACCATAGGTTCAACCATGAAAGATGAAGATCTTAAAAATTTGATTGCTTCCAATGCCAAGGCGATCGAGGCTTTGAGCCATTCCTTATCCCAAGAACGGGAGGAACGTCAACAAAGGGAAACAGTTTGGGAAAAAGACCGCAAAGGGATTTATGAGTTACTAGGACGAATTGCCCGTGCTCAGTCGGATTTTTATGCTACCCAAGCCGATTTCTATGAACGGTTCGATCGCCTGGAAGAACGCCAAGCCCGAATGACGGAAATTTTGGATCGCCTAGACCACCATGAGCGGTCGTAATACTGTGAAGTTCAAATTGCTGACTAGCAAGTTAATTCCCTCGCTGGTTTTACTGACCCTGGCCCAACTGACAGGAGCGGTGAACGTCCTAGCCCAAACCCTAGCCCCCCTGACAAATGCTTGCCCAGAGGCGATCGCCAAACGCCTGGAACGTTACCCAGCCAAAGCAGGAGAAACGTTAAATACAATCGCCCAAAAATATCAATTGCTGCCGGAAACCCTTAAAAGTGTCAATCCCCAACTCGCATCCGGACGGGTCAAACCGGGACAAATTGTCTTGATTCCACCCTTTAATGGTCAGTTTATTACCGTACCAGCGGGGGCAACCTGGCGGGATTTAGCAACGGCCTATGGTTTACGGGCGGATATTTTATTTGAACTGAATGGCTGCCAGGAAAAACCTACGCAGGTGTTTATTCCGGGAGTGACTTGGACAGAAAAGAAAGCCGCCGCAGTAGACAATTACACGGGCTTAAAACAATGGCCGATCGCCCCTAGACCAAAGATTGGACTAGATTATGGCTGGCATAATAACGGTACTAATGAAGCCGATGCCTTTTTTCATAGCGGTGTGGACTTAATTGCTCCCCTTAATACCCCTGTGGTTGCCGCCGCCGATGGTCAAGTGATACTGGTCAGCCAAGAAGGACTGTATGGGTTTTTAGTGGTGGTGGATCACGGCAATGGTCGCCAAACCCGTTATGCCCATCTCAGTCGTTTTGCCGTCAATCCAGGGCAAATGATTACCGCAGGAACTGTGCTGGGTTATGTGGGAACTACTGGCCGCCCGGATATTGCCGAGCCCCATTTACATTTTGAAGTCCGCTTTAAGTCCCCGGTGGGTTGGGCGGCCCAAGATCCTAAATTACATTTGCCCCGTTAATCTTTATCATTAAACTAAATCGTTGCCTCAATATAATGACTCATTCCTATCCCTTAGCCCAAGAACTGATTATTGATCCCCAAGGTCAAATTCAAAAAGTGGTTTTGAAACTTCAAGATTATCAAAAAATCATTGAAGCCTTTGAAGATGAAGAGTTGCTGCATGCCATCCTTGCCGTAAAAGATGAAACACCGTTGACAATGGAACAAGCAATGGGTGAACTAGGCGAAGAATGAAAACAAAATATTTACCCACCTTTATTAAGGAGCTTAAAAAGTTAAAAAGTAGCCCTAATTATTCTCATATTCGGAAATTTATTTTTGAGGAAATTATCATTTGCCCAGATTTAAGTAATATTAGTATAGTCATTTCAATTAAGAATGAGATGTGCAAAGTCTTTTACCACAAGCTTTTTAGGTATCTTAACTGTCTCAGTCCTACCGAAAATGACTATATAGTCATTTCAATTAAGACTGAATCATTTGAATACCACTAGATAATGAGGTAAAATTTTTGCAAAAATAACTTAACTTGAGCCATGCCTTACAGTTTAGATTTGAGAAAAAAGGTAATAGAGTA
>Ga0315899_10009731_pt1 | contig 10319 bp, 8 predicted proteins | sample LakEriMetagenome_2_FD_203518 | JGI IMG/M metagenome (GOLD analysis project Ga0315899, IMG submission 203518) | Freshwater fungal communities from buoy surface, Lake Erie, Ohio, United States - Buoy 4 MA112 | ecosystem: Environmental > Aquatic > Freshwater > Lake | place: USA: Lake Erie, Ohio...
AGAAGGGGTGCCAATTATGGCTGGCGTAGAAAATATTCGTGGCCTGGCGCAAAGCCTCATCCGCGCAATCCTGCCGGCTGCCTGGCACCAATTCAATCTCGGCGCCCGACGCACGAGATTGCACGGTCTTCGCCGGAGAGGTTAAGGCCGGCACCAGAATCTTCGCGCGCATCCCGCCCGCGGCGGCATAGGCCGCAACCGCGGCACCGCCATTGCCGGAGGAATCTTCCAGCACATGCGCCACACCCTGCGCGCGCAGCAGGGACAGCATCACGGAAGCGCCACGATCCTTGAAGGACCCGGTCGGCATGAACCATTCACACTTCACCAACGCGGAGGCGCCACCAATCACGCGCGGCACCAGCGGTGAACAGCCTTCCCCCATGGTGATGGGATCATCCGGCAGGAAGGGCAGCGCGGCCCCGTAGCGCCAAAGCGAACGATCCTCAGCGCGGATTGCGGCGCGGGTGATGCCGGGCAGCGGCGTCAGCATCAGGGGGGCTTGGCCATCGCCACACCAGCGCGGCGTGGCAAGCGGATAGGTGGCCCCGCTGCGGGGGTCCAGATAGGAAACGTCTGTCATAAGCATAACATGATCCGTTTTGACGGATCATGCCATGCCCATGATTTGAGCGGCTGATTCGCGGCTCCGGCGATGCCGCCTCCGCCGATCAGACGCTAACCTCGCTTGCCCTGAGCCGCGCCGCAAGGGATGCTGGGGGCATGAGCAATGACGCCGAAGCCGTAACCCGCCTGGCCGCCGATCTGGTGGCGATTGATAGCCGTTCCTCGGTCTCTAACCTACCAGTGGCGGATAGGATCGAAGCCGAATTGGCGGGGTTTGAGATCGAACGCCTGGACTACACAGACCCGCAAGGAGTGGCGAAGCGCGCCCTGGTCGCGCATCGCGGCCCGCGCGGCGGGTATGCACTGTCCGGCCATATGGATACGGTGCCGGAAACCAGCTGGACAGACCCGCCTTGGACGCCGCGCATCCTGGATGGCGTGCTGCATGGCCTGGGCAGCGTGGATATGAAGGGGCCGGTCGCGGCTTGCATCATCGCCACGTGCGGCCTGCCCGCCCATGTACCGGCAACGCTGCTGCTGACGGCGGATGAGGAAACCAGCAAGCAAGGGGCGCGCATCATCGCCGCGCAATCGAAGCTTGCGGCATCGCTTGGCTTGCAGGGGATTGTGGTGGCGGAACCAACGGCGCTGGCGCCAGTGCGTGGGCATCGCAGCCATATCGAATACACTGCTGTTGCGCGCGGCGTGCAGGCGCATTCTTCAACCGGCAAGGGGCTGAATGCGAATTGGGCGTTGATTCCCTTCATGGCGGAAATGAAGGCCATTTACGAAAAGCTGCGCTTTGACCCGGCCTATCACGACGCGGCTTATGATCCGCCTTTTTCCGATTTCAACATGGTGATTGATAATCACGGCACGGCGGTGAATGTAACAGTCGCGCAGGCGACGGTACGAATAAAGTTCCGCCGCAGCCGGCGCATTGACGTGAGCGGCATTGAAGCCGCGGTGCGCGCAGCGGCAGACCGCGCGGGGGTGGAACTGACCGAAGGGCGCGAAGGCACACCGCCGGAATTGCCGGTGGATCATTCGCTGATCAGGCTGGCGGAAGGCGTCACCGGCAAGCCCGCCGCTACCGCGCCTTACGGCACGGATGCCAGCGAATTGCAGGATATCGCGCCCTGTGTGATTTTGGGCCCCGGCACCATCGCCACCGCCCATACGCCGCGCGAATGCGTGGCCTTGGCCGATTTGGCGGCGGCAGTACCGATCTTCCGGCGGATTCTTTCTGCCGGTGCTTCGTGAAGGAAAATGATCCATGTTGCGCAGCATTCTTCTGGCCCTGGATGATACGGAAGGCGCGCTTGCCGCGCGTGATTATGCGCTCGCGCTTGCGCGCCATACCGGCGCGGCGCTGACGGCGGCGGTCCTGATGGATCGCCCCGGCCTGACCGGTACGCATGAAGCCGTGCCCCCCGGTGCCGCAGCCTTCAAGGAAAGGCGGGACGCCGCCCTGCTGCGGCAAGCGCGGGCAGACGCTGAAGAAGCCTTAGCGGGGCTGCGTCAAGCCGCGGATGGGATGCCCTTTTCCGTGCAAACCCTGGAAGCCTCCCCCGCCGAAGCCTTATTGGCCGCGGCCGGTGGGCATGACATGTTGGTTGTAGGCCGCGATTCCACCCTGGGGCGTCAGGAGGCGGAAGACGGCCTGTCCCCAACCATCGAAGCCTTGCTGCATGACCGTACGCGTCCCTTGCTGGTGGTGCCACCCGGTGCGCGCTTTGATCCGGCGGCTTCTGCGCTGGTAGCATTTGATGGCTCTCCAGGCGCGCTGCGAGCAGTGCAACTTTTTGCGCTGCTGGGCCTTGGGCGCTGCGGCGCCACCGTGTTGAGTGTCGCTGAGGATGAGGACAAAGCCGCAGCACTTGCGGGAACGGCCGCGGGTTTTCTGCAGCGCCATGATGTGCCGGCAAAGGCGCTTCCCGTGATTGGCACCCATCCTGTGGAGGCGCTTTTGGCAGAAGCCGCCGCCATGCCGGCGGGCATGCTGGTGATGGGCGCCTATGAACATACGGGGCTGCGCGCCCTATTCACTGGTTCCGCCACCAAGCATCTATTGCGCCGCGCACCCTGCGCGATTTTCGCCGCGCATTAGTTGCCGTGAAATTCCTCAGGCAGCGCGCAAAGCCGCTGCCTGACCAGCCAGGCAGAAAAGCGCGGATTAGCGGTCAGCATGGCGAAGGGAATGACGCCAAGCAGGCTGATCAGCACGGGTGCCGCAATCAGCAGTGCGGTGAAGGATACCGCCGCGAAAACAAAGGTCAGCGCCAATCCCGCCAGCGTCGGCGCCCAGAATTGCTTGAGCGCATCGGCAAAACTGATACCGCGTTCGCTGCGATTTTGTGGCGCCCAGCCCATGCGCATACCAAAAGGTAGCACCAGCAGAAACAGGCATTGGCTCATCAACCGCGCGGGTTCCATGAAGGCGGTGAAGACCATTTCGGCCAAAGCGCCGCGCAGGAATTGCGCCCGCCCGCCATAGCGTGCGGCCAGATCAGGCTTCAGCAGCACCTCGGCATAGCCGACAAGCTTCGCGGCGTAATGGCAGCACCAGCCGGCGATGAGCAGCGCGAGCAAGGCGCCAATCGGCGTAGTATCGCCGCCGCCGCCAAGGCCATTCCAGGCGGCCAGTAACAGGATCGCGACATAAAAAGGCGCGCTCAGGAACAGCAAAATCGCCTGAATCAATTGCCAACGCGCCATGGGGGTCAGGCCCGGCAGGCGGAGCAGTGCCAGATACTGCATATTGCCCGCAGCCCAACGCAGATCGCGCGTGATGAAATCACTGTAGCTTGGCGGATTGCCTTCGCTGCTGCCTTCATCATCCGGCAGCACGCGCACCTTCCAACCGGTGGCGTGCAAGCGCGTTGCCTCTACCTGGTCATGCGAGAGGATATGCGACCCATCAGGCAGGGTTTCCAACCGCGCATGGGTACGAAAGGGCTCAATGCGGATGACGGCGTTATGGCCCCAATAAGGCCCCTCATCCCCCTGCCACCAGGCTTGCCCAGTGGCCCAGCTCCGCATGCCGTGGCGCATGCCGAATTGAAACAGCCGCGGAAAACCTGCCTTGGTCGGTCTGCCGTGAATAAGTTGTTGTAGGATCGCGAGCTTTGGGTCTGCCTCCATGCACGCCACAAGGCGCAGCACCGCATCCGCAGTCATTTCCGAATCAGCATCCAGGCACAGCATGAATTCATGCCCATCCGCATGATGGTCCAGAAACTCCATCACATTGCCGGATTTGAAGCCAGTATTTTGCGCGCGGCGCCGGTAATGTGTGGCAATCGGTTGCGCGGCGGCGAAGGCGCGACAGGCGGCTTCCTCGGCCACCGCATCAGCGCCTTCGGGCGTGTCCGACAGGAACCAGAGCGAAAAGCGATCCGCCGCGCCGGCGGCCGCGAGGCTTGAGAGCAAGCGCGCGAGCGGCGGCAGCACCAGCGCCATCTCTTCGCGGCGGATGCAGATGGCGATGGCGGTGCGGGCTTGCGGCAAGCCAGGGCGCGCGGCGGCGAGTGCGGGCAGCACGGCGGCGACGGGGTCACGCGCCAACAGCAATATGCCAAGCCCAATCAGCGCATTGCCCGCCGAAAGCGCAGCCCAGGGCAGCGTGCCGGCGATGCAGACCAGAATCAGGATTTCAGGCAGCGTCCAGCCGCCTGGCGCCAGCACCGCCCAGGCAAGCCAGAACAACCCGCCCATGATGGCGAAGGCCAGGGCAAGAAAGGCGATGCGTCGCGGCAGGATGTGCGCTTGGGTCACGGTGCAGGCTTATGCCGTGACCAAAGCGGCTTGGCGATACTTCGCGGGCGTCAGTCTATCTGCGCCCCGGAAGCGCGCACCACCGGCGCCCAGATTTCAACCTCTCGACGCATGAAGGCGTCGTATTCCGCGGGGCCAAGTGGCCAGGGCTCCGCGCCGTAATCTCGCACGCGCTGGGCGATGGCGGGATCATTCAGCGCGGCGACAATCTCTGACCCCAGCCTTTCGCGAATGGCCGCCGGCACGCCGGCCGGGGCGGTGATGCCATACCAGGAAGCGACATCGAAATTCGGCACGCCCTGTTCTTCCAGGCTTGGCACTTCCGGCATGGTGCTGGAACGCTTTGCGGTCGAAACACCAAGCGCCTTCAACAACCCGCCCAAAACCTGTTGACGCGATGCCGGCGCGTTATCAATCGCGAATAGCGTTTCGCCATTCATCACCGCCGCCATGGAAGGTGCAGTACCGCGATAGGGCACATGCGTCACCTCAAACCCCATACGCATGCCAAATAGCAGGCCGGAAAGATGCGAAGACGTGCCCGACCCGGCTGAGGAAAAATTCGCCCGCGCCGGATTGGCTTTGCAGAAGGCGACCAACTCCGCGACGGATTTGATCGGGCTATCGCCCTTGATGATCAGCACATTGGGCATGGCCGCAATACGCGCCACCCCCGGCAAATCCTTGAGCGGATCAAAGGAAAGCCGCCGATAGAGCGTCGGCCCAATCCCGTGGGACGCGATGTGATTGACGTAATAGTTATAGCCATCCGGCGCCGCACGTGCGGTGACTTCTGCCCCCACCATGCCGCCCGCCCCTGGGCGCGGGTCTATGATCATGGGCTGACCGAGCCTTTCGCGCAGACGGTTCTCCATCATGCGGAGAAAAATATCGGAAACGCCGCCCGCAGCACCACCAATCACGAAGCGCAAGGGCTTGTCAGGCCAGGTGCCCTGCGCCTTCACCGCCGGTGCCGCCAAAAGCACCGCCCCAGCCGCAATCATGCTTCTGCGCGTGATCATGATTTATCCCCCCTTGTTACGCTTGGTTTGACCCAAGCCTAACATGAAAGCTCCGGCTGGGAAGGGAAATCACACCGCCGGCAACAACACCATGAAGCGCGCACCGGTCACGGTGCCGCTGGCATCCCGGATATTCTCCGCCGATATGCGCCCGCGCAGGCCTTCCACGATCTGCCGACTGATGGAAAGCCCAAGGCCGGAATGCTGGCCGAATCGCTCCCCGCTCGGGCGTTCGGAATAGAAACGCTCAAAAATGCTTTCAAGCTTATGTTCGGGAATGCCGGGGCCTTGGTCTTCCACGACAACCTCTATCATCGCGCCGGCATGGCGCGCGGTGACCTTCACCGTGCCATGCGACGGGCTAAAGGAAAGCGCATTGCCGAGCAGATTGCGAAACACCTGTACAACGCGCCCTTCCACACCGCGCACCACAAGCGGCCCGTCTTCGGCTTCCAGCAGCACCACCGGGTCATCATCATCATCCCGCGTCGCGGCGTGCAGATCAGAAAGCGCGGACAGGATAGGCGCGATATCCACCGGCGTTGAGATGGTACGCGACAATTCCGCATCCACGCGCGATGAATCGCTGATATCGCCAATCAGCCGATCCATGCGTACGGCATCATCGGCAATGATCGCGAGCAAGCGGTTGCGGCTGGCCGGGTCTTCCACGCGGCGCAGCGTTTCAATGGCGCTCCGCACACTCGTCAACGGATTGCGCAATTCATGCGCGACATCGGCGGCAAAGCGTTCATTGGCGTCAATGCGCGCCCACAGCGCGCGGGCGGAATTCTGCAAATCCCTTGCCAGCACACCGATTTCATCATTTCGCTTCAGCAATGCGTCCGGCACGGATTGCGCGCGGCCTTCACCTTCGCGGATGCGTTGCGTGGCGCGCGCCAGGTCAAGCATTGGCGTGGCGATGGTGCGGGACAGATAAAGCGAAAGTGCCACCGTCAGAATCAGGGCGGTGGCAAACAGCAGCAGCACGGAAGCGCGAATTTCAAACAGGCGCCGATCCACTTCGCGCGCTTCACGCGTCAGCAGCACAATGCCGACACTTTGAGTGCCGCGCCGCGCGGGTTCCGCGACACTCACCAGCAAGCGGCCATCGGCGCTGCGGCGGATATAGGGGGTGACGCCGCCTTCCAGCGCCATGCGCAATTCTTCGCGCCGATCGGGGCCAAGATCGGGCTGCCAATCGAAATCCGGCGCATCGGGCGCGCTATCCACCACCATCCCCGGGCCGCCGCGCCCGCGCAGCAGGGCCGGGAAAAGGCCGACCATCCTTTCGTAAATGCCGGCCACGGTGGAGGTCAGCGCACCGCGCGGTTCCGGCGGCGGCAAGGGTTCGGCAATCACCGCGCCGCCAACACCATCGCGGATGCGGCTATCGGCCACCAGCAGGCCGGCCGTGTCCAAAAGCCGAGCCTGGGTATTGGGCGAAGGGTCCACCAGGCGCCGCAGCAAGGGCCGCGCAGCTTCCAATTGCAGCACATAGCGTTCGCCTTCGGGCCGCACCGCGGCTTCAGCGATGGCGCCGGCATAGATGCGCGCCTGGGTCCGCATGGCCTCAACCTCCGCGCCCAAAAGCGCGTTCTGATATTGGTCGAGGTAAAGCAGGGAAGCCGCGAGCAAGGCCGGCGGCAGGGCGTTCAGCAGCAGAATGCGCCGAAGCAGCGGCGAAAAGCCGCGCTTTGCCTGTTCCGGCTGAGCCTCAGCTTCGGAAAGGCGATCGAGCGGCGGGGAGGTATCGGGCACGCCGTTTCCTTAACGCGGAATGCGCGTCAGGGAAATCGCGCTGTGCGGTTCAGCCCCGGCGAATGGGCGGCACGCTGCCCCCGCCCTGAGGTGGCGGCGGAGCGCCCCAACCCCCGGAAGGCGGCGGTGGAGGTCCTTGCGGCTGCCATCCCCCCGGCGCTTGCGGCGGATAGGGCGGTTGATAGCCGCCGCCATAGCCTCCGGGGGGAAGCTCCGGCGCTAACGGGTCAGGGCCGAAGCGATTATAGCCAGGCGTGCCGCGCAGAAAGCCCGCAACGATGAAGGCCCAAAGCCAGCCGATCAGGGGGATGAAATTCACCAGCACCCACCAGCCGGATTTGTCTCGGTCATGCCAACGCTTGGCCTGCCCGGCGAGGCCGATCCAAAGCGCAACCAGCCCAGCGATAATGGAAAACGGCCCCATATTCACATCGCCCATGCCGGATTTATCGGGCAGGGCATTTCTGGCGCCAAAGAACTGCGCATCCAACGCGCTGGCCGCAATGTTGATGCCAATCGGGATCAGAAAATAGAAAATCCACCAGGTCTTGCGGCTGATGCGGCCATTGAAGCTGAACCATTCTGCCAGGGTCATGGGCTTTTCCTCAATCCTTTCAACAAAGCTACTGAGGCTGCGGGGGAGGCGCAATATTGGTGGTGTCGGGCGGCGCCAGCGGATCAGGCCCGAAGCGGTTGGGGCCGGGTGTGCCGCGCAGAAAGCCCGCGACGATGAAGGCCCAAAGCCAGCCGATCAGGGGGATGAAATTCACCAGCACCCACCAGCCGGATTTGTCACGGTCATGCCAACGCTTGGCCTGGCCAGCGAGGGCGATCCAAATGCTGGCCAAGGCCGCGATGATGGAATACGCACCCATATTAGCATCGCCTATGCCGGATTTATCGGGCAGTGCATTTTTGGGGCTTAAGATCATCGCATCCATCGCGCTGGCGACGATATTGATGCTGATTGGAATCAGAAAATAGAAAATCCACCAGGTGTTGCGGCTGATACGGCCATTGAAGCTGAACCATTGCGTTAAAGAAATTAGATTCCCCTCAGATTTTTTCTGATCTGGCCGATGAGATGGGATCAGAGCTAAACCCTTGCGAAGACCAGTCTCCCTGAAGGTTGCCGTTGCCGTGTTCTTGTCGGCATCCTTCGGTGCGAGCGGATCAGGGCCAAAGCGATTGGGGCCGCGTGTGCCGGGAAGAAAACTACCGTTGACGAAGAATAGGACCCAAAGGAGTAGAAGAGAGAAGGAGACAAGATTCATACCCTCCACTAAAAATCGATTGATGTTCGGACCACTAAATCCAAGAACGGAGAAAAACATAAACGCCAGAGGGAAAACAATCTGTCCGATCAAATAAATTTTCGCATCGCCCTCGATAAAAAAAAGAAACCAAGTGACAATAAAATTTGGAATCGTCGTCAAACAACCCCACCAGCCAGTTCTGTCCTGATCATGCCAGCGTTTCACCTGCCCCGCCAGGCTTAGCCAAAGCCCCAACAGAAGCGCTAAAGCGGACACCACCGATAATTCACCCATGCCTTTGCCCAAGGCCGCGGGCATTGAGTTTTTCGGCAAGACCCGCGCATCCAAAATGCTGGCGGCAAAGATGATGCCATTAGAAATCAAAAAATAGAAGATACACCACGTCAGACGACTGATGCGCCCCTCGAGACTGAACCAAGTTCTAAAACCCATGTGGCTCTCCCCACGAAACGAAGAGAGCCTAAGCCGAAAAACGCGCCAGCGGAAACCGCCTCACCCCCCCAACAACAACCCCGGCAAAGCCGCCATATCCGAAAAAGTCTCCGCCCCATGCGCCGCCAAAACCCTGGCCGGGCTTTCATGGCAGAAGCCCATCACGCGGCAGCCAGCCGCACGCCCCGCGCGCACACCGGGCACGCTATCTTCAATCACCACGCAATCCTGCGGCGCCGCGCCACAGGCCGCAGCGGCAGCCAGATACATATCCGGCCAGGGCTTAGGGCGCGGCACATCCTCATAGGAAAACACCCGCCCGGCGAAAACCTGCGCCAAGCCCAGGCTCCGCATCTTCGCCGCCAATTCAAAGCGCGCGGAATTGGATGCAACCGCCACCGCCACACCCGCCGCAGCGAAGGCTCGCACCGCTTCCACCGCGCCCGGAATGGCCAGCGTTTCTTCCGCCATGCGCCGCGCAATCAGCGTCGAGATTTCCTGCCCCCATTCGGGCGGCAGCAGCCCAACCCTCGCTTCAATCCGCGGCAGCATATCGGGCAGCGCCATGCCCAAAAACGTCTCCCGCGCTTCGGCTGCCGTCATGGGCCAGCCACGCAGAGTCAATTCCTCGGCGACGATGCTATTCACCACCAATTCGGTATCGGCCAAGACGCCATCGCAATCAAACAGGATGGCAGCGGGGCGCTTCATGCCTCGGCTTTGGCGCGCGCGTGGGTCTCAACGCGCAGCTTTTCATGCGGGCAATCACGATGCTGCTTCGGGCATTGCCGCCCGCCCGCAAAGGAACAAAGGCTGCGCCCTGATTGCAAGGCTCCCCGCACCAAATGCGCGAGGGATGCGATGAAGGCCGGATCACTATTCTGCGCCGGCACGCGGAAATAGCCGGGAATGCCAAGATGCTCGGCTTCCTCCCGATATTCCACATCCAATTCCACCAGGGTTTCGGAATGTTCCGACACAAAGGCAATGGGGCAGATCAGGATCGCCACCTTTTCTTCCGCCGCGCGTTCAATCTCGCCCTCCGTGGAAGGCCCGATCCAGACCTGAGGCGTGACGCGCGATTGATAGCAGACGATGTGATCAAGCTCCGGCATCGCCAATTCAGCGACCACCGCGGCAACGGTTTGCTCGACCTGCCATTGATAGGGGTCGCCCGCCTTCACAATGGATTCCGGCAGACCATGGGCGGAAAATAATACGCGCAGCGGCACTTCTGCCGGCAATTCCGCGCGTGCCTTGGTATAGGCTTCGCGCACCAGCCGCGCGGTGGCCGCCGCAAAGCCCTGATCCGAATGCCAGCAGCACAGCGCCGTGGTCGGCACATCCAGCCCAATCTTGCGCGTGGCATCCTGCCAGGCCACTAGGCTTGAACCCGTGGTAGTGGTGGAAAATTGCGGATAGAGCGGCACCAGCAAAATGCGATCCGGCGCCCAATCCTTCACGGCGCGGGCGCATTCATCGC
>Ga0315899_10009734_pt1 | contig 10319 bp, 11 predicted proteins | sample LakEriMetagenome_2_FD_203518 | JGI IMG/M metagenome (GOLD analysis project Ga0315899, IMG submission 203518) | Freshwater fungal communities from buoy surface, Lake Erie, Ohio, United States - Buoy 4 MA112 | ecosystem: Environmental > Aquatic > Freshwater > Lake | place: USA: Lake Erie, Ohio...
GCTTTTTGGCGTGCTGATCGTGGTTGTCATGCTGGTTCGGCCGAACGGATTGTTGACGCGCTCGTTGAGACTAAATATTATCAACAATCCTCCTGCGGGCGCCAAATAACACGTTACTACGGTCACACCAAAACATACGGAGGCTGCGCTCCATGCTGGAACTCAGGAATCTCAGTCGTCACTTTGGTGGCGTCAAAGCGGTCGATGAACTCGACCTCGCCGTCCACCAGGGCGAGATCCTTGGGCTGATTGGTCCGAATGGATCAGGCAAAAGCACCACGGTGAATTTGATTACTGGCGTGTACCAGCCCACCGCAGGTTCCTTACACTTTAAGGGACAGGATATTTCGCGACGCGATCCTCACGAGCGCTCTGAACTTGGCATCTCACGTACTTTCCAGAATATTCGTCTGTTTGGCAATCTCTCAGTCTGGCAGAACCTGTGGGCCGCGCGAGTGGTAAGAGAGAAAGGCTGGGCTGGTTTTCGTGATCGTTGGCTCTCTGGTGCCAGTGCTGCGCGCGAACAAGCCGAAGCATTGCTCGAATTTGCCGACCTGGCTCACAAGCGCGACATGCTTGCCAGTGAGCTCGCTTTTGGTGAGCAGCGCCGGCTGGAGCTGATCCGTGCCGCTGCCACCGATGCCGAGTTATTGCTGCTTGATGAGCCAGCCGCCGGCATGAATGCCGAAGAAATTCATGATCTCGATGTGCGCATTCGCAGCCTGCGCGACAAGGGTCACACCATTTTGCTTATCGAGCACCACATGGAACTCGTGATGGGCGTGTGCGACCGTGTGGCCGTGCTGAACTTTGGTCGCAAGATCGCAGAGGGCACCCCGGCGCAGGTCCAACAGGATGCACAGGTTCGTGCGGCCTACCTGGGTGCCGACGAGCGTCTCGCCGGCTGATTCAGCTTTCGACAATTTTTTATTTAGTGCCACAACTTAAACATTATGCTGGAAATAACTGACCTAGCGACGTCCTATGGCAAGATCGAGGCGCTCAGAGGGGTATCTCTGTCGGCCAATGCGGGTGAGGTTACGTGCCTGCTTGGGCCCAATGGCGCTGGAAAATCCACGCTCATGCTGACCCTCTCGGGCATACTCAAGCCTCAACGCGGCTCGGTAAAATTTGACGGCGAAGAAATCGTTGGCAAGACCCCGGCCGAAATCGTCTCGCGTGGCATGGCGCTGGTTCCTGAAAACCGGCTTGTTTTCCCGGCGCTCACTGTTCGCGAAAACCTGATGGCCGGTGCATACCGGCGGCGTGATACCCAAGGTATTCGAAGTGATATCGATGCCATGTTCGGGCGTTTCGCGCCGCTCAGAGCGCGTGAAGCTCAGCTCGCCGGAACCCTCTCTGGTGGCGAGCAGCAAATGCTGGCCGTCGCGCGCGCGCTGATGTCGCGTCCGCGCCTTCTGCTGATGGACGAGCCATCCGTCGGCCTGGCGCCTCTGGTGGTGGCAGAGATCTTTTCCATAATCAGCCAGCTGCACAGCGAAGGCGTGAGCCTGTTTCTGGTAGAGCAAAATGCGAATATGGCACTCAAAGTGGCTCAGCATTTCTACTTGATGGAGCAGGGGCGCGTGAGCTTCTCTGGTGGCCCGGGAGCATTGGCCGAAGATGACCTGATTCAGCGCGCCTACCTCGGGCGACAACGCAAGACCTGAGTCATTCGGGATAGAGCCATGCTCGATGTGCTGCAGCTAACGTTGGACGGACTTCTTGATGGCGGCGTGTATGCACTGCTTGCGCTGGGTCTGTCACTGACCTTTGGTTGCTTGCGAAGGCTGAATCTGGCCTACGGCGCCACGGCCATGCTGGCCGCCTACATCGGTGCCTGGTTGTACGCGACTTTTCAGATCTCCGCGGGACTAGTGGCGCTGGCAGTAGTGGTCTCGGCCACCTTGATTGGCTGCTATGTTGAGCAGATATGCTTCGTCCGCTCCTCCAGTGACATGCCACCGCCGACCGCTTTAACAGATGCGGTGTTGCCTACGGATAGCCGCGAAATCATCGCTCTGGCGTCAAGCTTTGCCTTGTGGATGCAGCTCGAGCAGCTGGCCGTCAATCTGCTGCCCAGGCATCTCAATGTTTTTCCATTGATCGCTGTCGTGGACGACTGGGTCATTGGAGCGATCACGATCCGGCCTGATCGTCTGGCATTGACGCTGCTGGCAGTGGCGCTCACGCTGGGGATTGCAGCCTGGCTGAAGCACACCCGGGCCGGGCTCTCCTGGCGTGCCGCCTCTGACCAACGCACCGCAGCGCACCTGTCGGGGATGCCAGTCGCGTTGCTGCAGACGGCCGGGTTCGCTCTTGCTTGCGGTTTGTCGGGCATTGCGGCATTCGCTGTGCTGTCGCTGGATGGTCAGGTGACGCCCATGTTCGGCATGTGGGTGTTGTTCAAGGGCCTAGTGGCTGCGATGCTGGGAGGGCTGGGTTCGGTGCGCGGCGTCTTGTGGGGAGGTTTGCTGCTGGGGGTGATCGAGTCGCATGCACAGTCCCTGCTGGGTGCACAAGGACGCGAATTCGTAGCCTATGCGCTGTTGATGCTGGTGCTGGTATGGCCAGCGCGTTTTGGGATCATTCCTCTAGCGTGGTCGGGAATTCGGCCATGAGCGAGGGCACTGTTGCGCATCTGACTGGTTTATTCAGTGATATGGCCATCATGTCGCTACTTGCGCTCTCCACTTACCTATTGCTGCTGGTTGGACGTGTCTCTTTTGGTCAGCAAGCCTTTTTCGGTGTTGGCGCTTATATGGCCGGTGTGATGTCACAGATGTTTCATGCACCTATTGCGATCGCGCTTTCTTCGGGAATGTTCGTTGGCGCCTTTTTCTCATGGTTGATTGCGTTGCCGACCATGCGTCTTGCAGGCCTTCATTACGCTGTCGCGACGCTGGCGTTTGCCGAGATAGCCAGAATCTTGCTGGGATGGTGGACATGGCAGCTTCCCAGCGAAGACGGGCCAGTTGGCCCCGCAGGAATCGAGGGATTCCGCGATATCCGCTGGTGTCTCGAGAACGATGTCGCACCTCACGAATACCTTGCGCTTACGATTGCGCTTCTGATGTTGGTGTTGTGCATGCTGATGCTGCTTGAGCGTTTGCGCTTGGGCGTCGCACTGCGAATGACGGGTCAGGACGAGACGCTTGCAGCCTCACAAGGCATTGCTGTGGCACGCGTTCGTGAGTTTACTGCCGCACTGGCAGGAGGTTTGGCGGCGCTTGGAGGTGGCTTGTACGCTCATCGCGTTACCTACATTGAGCCCGCGCTGTTTGATCCGATGCTGGGCGTGCACGCAGTAGCTTATGCACTGCTTGGCGGGCTGGGTACCGCAATTGGGCCCTTGCTGGGTGTACTGATCGACCTTGGTTTGCTTGATGCAGCGCGTGTGTTCCAAGGCTGGCGAATGGTTGTATTCGGCGGTCTGGTTGCCCTGCTATTGCGATGGCGTCCGCGAGGACTGCTCGATGAGTCGCTCGTGCAGCGATGGGGCGTGTCACTGGGTCCGCGTGGGATGCGCTGCGTATGAGGTATCGGCTAGCTGACCAATCTACTTCACGAAAGGATGCTTGTTCCATGACCACCTGTGTACCATTTTCATTTGCTGCATTGACGGGCGCTCTCTTAGCGAGCGTGTTGGCGCTGCCCGTTCAGGTTGATGCCGAGTCTACACGACCACGCATCGAGCTGAACTGCGTTTCTTTTGGTACGGGGCCTATGCTGGAATGCCTGGTAAAAGTTCAGCGTCACGACGGTAAACCGCTCAACAATGCCCAGGTGACTTTAGGCGCGCTCATGCCCTCCATGCCAATGGCACACACCATCAAGCCGGTGAAGGCCGAACCGACCGCCAACCCGGGTGAGTACAAGGGCACGCTGGAGCTTCAGATGTTGGGGGTTTGGACCGTCGACGTCGATCTGTCTGGACCAACCAGGGATAAGTTTGCGCGCAACTTTCTGATCAATGAATGTAAGGGTTCGGCGCGCTGCATCTCAGCGCCGTCAGTGCCTTCAGCGCGGACTGACGACTCGGGTAAAGGGCACCGTCATGTCGACCACGGCGCCGGCAAACATTGATTCAGGTAGCACCTATTCATTTGAAGAATCGCTGACATTCAACGCATTATTTACCCATGGGGAGCAAGCAATGACTACACAAAATCTCCTGCAAGACCAAACTATCGTTGTCACGGGTGCTGCGACCGGCATCGGGCAGGCGTTTGCACTGGGCGCCGCGGGGCAGGGCGCGCATGTATTGGTCGCCGATATGAACGCTGCCGACGAGACCATGGATTTAATCGGATCGCTCGGCGGACGGGCCACCTATGCCAGAGTCGACGTCAGCGATGAGTCATCCACGAAGGCAATGGCCGAAGCTGCGATCAAAGCCACAGGACGGATTGATGGTCTCATCAATAATGCAGCCTATTTTCGCGAGGTCAAGCTCACGCCTTTCGAAGATCTCAGCGCCACAGAATGGGACCGCATATTTGACGTGAATGTCAAAGGTGTCTGGCTTTGCTGCAAGGCGGTCATACCTGCAATGCGTGAGCAAAAGCGTGGCTCGATCGTCAACATTGCTTCCGTCGTTGCGGTTGCCGGTCAGCCCGGCTACCTGCACTACGTGGCAACCAAAGGTGCAGTGCTGTCGATGACGAAAGGCCTGGCCAAAGAAGGCGGGAAAGATGGTGTGCGATGTAATGTGATTGCACCAGGCTTTGTGATTACCGACGCCACGAAAAATCGCCCCGTAGAGTGGCAACAGAGCTTTCTCAAGGCGAGGGCGATCTCGCGCGAACAGCGCCCGGATGATCTTGTCGGTACAGCACTGTATCTGCTTAGTGATCTGTCCGGTTTCGTCAGCGGACAGACGATCGTGGTCGATGGAGGTCACATCATGTACTGAAGCGGTTTAACCAAAGGCGCGTGTAGAAGTTTTATTTGACTGACGCTGACATGGCGTCGCTTAATATTTAGCGCTCGACTGACTTGCAGGCTTACAGGCGCATCTTTGGGTTTTCTAAGGAAGTACTGATTGAATAAAACCGGAAACTTTTGCGGTTAAAGAAATCCCATTAATCTCTAGATTTGTCTGTCCCTCGCGTCGCACCGCTGCACTGGCTTGCTATAAAACGTGGATTTATTCAGCATCTCTCTAAGCGTCACAAACTACATAAAAATAACTACTTCTACCTAGAATCGATATTGGAGTTCATCATGGAGTTTTTAGCGAATACGACATCCCCATTCTCACGCATTGCAGAAATCGCAATGATCGAAAAAGGACTCAACATCGAGCGAACCATCGTTGATCCCTGGGCAGACGACCCGCGTTTGCGCAAAGCCAATGTTGCTGCCAGAGTGCCGACCTTGATTCTGGATGACGGTACGGCGCTGAGCGAGAGTCTGCTCATCGTGCACTGGCTTGAAGCCACCAGAAAAGCACCCCAGTGGCCTTGCCTCATCGGTGACACGCCTGATGAGGTCGCAGGCATCATGTCGCGAGCAAGTATTGCTGTAGGGGCGATCGAGGCCTCAGTGCATACCATTATTACTCGTAAGGTGACAGCGCCAGTAAGCTTCGATGAAACTCCCGTAGGTTTACGCCGTAGGCGGACGATGGTTGAAAGTATTCAGCGCCTGGAGGAATTGGCGGCATCAATTACGCTTACCAATCCCGCATCAGCCCCACCGAAACTCGATGCCATTTGTACGGTTGTACTCCATGACTACCTACAGTTTCGTTTTGGCGATCAAGCCTGGCTGCCATCAACGCAGGCTCTCAAAGCGCTTTCGGTCACAATGCACCAGCGTCCATCGGTTCACGCCACGCAACCTCGCTGAAAAAATGGCATGATCGATTTAAAAATCGACAGCCAAGAGAGCACCCATTAAAAACAGTAAGGAAGTGCTGATTAAATAAAAAACGGAAACTTTTGTATCTGAATTATTTTGGCAAGCCATTGATTTTGCTGGACCCTGCGTCGCACAGCCGCGCTGGCTCGCCATAAAATGTGGATTTGTTCAGCGTCTCCCTGACTTTTGTGTTGGAAGAAATTACACCAAGCCCGCGAATGCTCAGGCCACTGCGTCGCGCAGTGACGCTGACGGGTCGCAGCACTGGAACATCGTCAGCGTTTGTATATATTTTTTTAGCGCAGATTTTTGCCGGATGGGTATCAGGCAAGCAAGTTGCGCATTCTTTGCTTGATCGCCTCAGGAATTGATGCAAACCATTCGGCTTCTTCACCGGGACTGGGAAGGATTTTTCCCCATTCAGCAATTTGCTTGGCTGGCACATCAACGATGTAAATTTGGATATTGCTCTTATCCATGTGAGCGATGTCTGCCGTCGCGTCCAGCATCTCAAGGATTATCTGTTGTTTGACTTCCAGTTCGCGACCCGCACGAATTTGGCCGTGAATGAAAACGATATCTTCGGTTAGCGGCTTCCCGCCAATGAAGTAATTACCTTCTGCTACGTCATTAAAAAGCACCTGAGCAAAATAAGCGGCAGCACCGGTTGCCGCGCAATGGGTTTTGGTAATGCTGGCGGCAAGAGCACATTTTTGCTCTCTGGAGAGCCGTCCGGCAGTTGCAGTGACAATATAAGTAGGCATGCATTACTCCGATTGACAAAAAATACCGTACTGCTGCGACCATCTCAGTCAAGTACCACATATCCCTTTTTCGCCGCCAGCGGTAGTAGCTCTTGTCGGTGGCGCCGGCGCTTGGTTACTACCAGCACCTTGGCTGGGACGAGACACGACTGATCGCGCGCCGCTTGAGTCTGCAACTGCGCCCGCGAAACTCGGATTAGCCTGCCATTGCTAGTGACAGCAGATCAAAAAAGCAAGAAGGGAAAACTGCCTACCTTGTCTTGGTGTCAGCTGAAAATTCGACCCTAGCTAATTTTGTTAATGGCTCATCACTTCAATGCTTCATTCCACCAGCGCTATCGGCTTTACAGTCTGGGAAAAATTGTGCAAGGCTTGGACCAAACCGAGCATCGGTAAAATCACAGGTAGATTCATACTCACCAAAATAGACGTCATCGGAGTCGCTCAAAAAATATTTCTTTCCCTTTTGAATTGCGATAGGTCTCAAACGGAAACCAGTCTCATTTCCCTCAATCCGAGCAAGGAAGGAGCTTTTTTCTGTAGAGATTTTTACGATTGCGTAAGGGTAATGCGGCCTGCTGTCAGAGCATGAGCAAATATCACCGCTGACGCGTAGATCGTTCCTTTCGAGGGTAGCAATATCCTTATCACTCATTTCTTTTTTTAGCCAGGCAACGACTTCCGGGTAGCTAAGCCAATTACCTTGAGTGTTATGTGGCTCCACGGCCCTAGGACTGGATGATGCAACTAACGCCAGACTGACTATCAAAGCACGTGAGATTATAAGAATTATCATGTCATTCTTACTTGAATTGAGAGTGTTGATCAAATTAAACAAAAAATTTTCCAAATGGCAGACTGTCGACAAGCTCCTCGTTTATTCGAACCAGAAAAATGATGATAAATATAGCCTATCCCAATGCATCAAGATGCAAAACAATTTATTAGAACGTTTCGCTATTTTTGAAAAAATCTTCAGGTTAAGGCCTGCTAATGAACATCCCACGCAGAAAAGATAAGACGACATTTATCTGGCATTTCTTTGCGATCGGAGCGCTAATTTTCGTATTAATAACAATTATATTTTATGAAACCATAGCTCAATATTTAATGCAATGTACTGCGGATAATGGCTCGAAATAGAAGTTGTCATTCGCACTTGTGAAAGATCTGGACATTCCCCATGTTACAAGTACAGCAAGACCTTTACCCTTTACAGGATCAACAACCTTTATTTAGGTGATCGGGCTAAAACTTATTGACTTCTTTAATTATTGATGATTTTATAAAGATGTATTCGGTGTCCGTCGTACCAGAATTAAATACTTCTAAAGGAGACAGAACATGGAATTTAATGTGCTTAGTGTATTCAAAGGCATAGAAAAAGAGCCCATCAACCCTTTTAATCCCAACGAAGTCGGTACTTCTTTGTTCCTTAATGGTGGAATGGGGCCGAAGATCAAAGAAAGCATGGAGAAACAGGCTAAGAAAGCTGGTATGGATCGGCGTGACTTTTTCCGCTCTACGATCGGTCTGTCAGCTGCCATGCTTGCTGCCAATCAAGCAAACGGCATGGAGTTTTTTGAAGTTAGTAAGTCAGAGGCTGTCGACTTTCATGCCAAGGCAGAGGCGGTTCAAGTCGCTCGTGCCGGCAACGATTTCATTGTGGATGTTCATACCCACGTTTGCACCCGCCCAGATCACTATCAGTTAGGCGTCAACACTACCGAACGTGGTATGTGGTTTGTGCAGTTGCTAGATGATCTGGGTAAGGCCTTTGGTATGAAGAACGGCACCAGGGACATGGATATTGATCACTACGGCAAACTGATTCTTGAAGGTAGTGACACCACCGTAGGCATCTTCAACCCCTTCGGATTTGCAGAACATTACGGCGGCAAGGATATGGTACCCATTGAGTACCAGGCAGAGGTTAAAAAGCGCTGGCCTAAAAACACCCTAATGCTAGCTGGCGGTCTGACACCCAACCAGGGCTTGGGTGTCACACTCGACCGGCTACGTAGGTATGCCGAAGACTACAAAGTCTCAGGCCTAAAACTTTACACTTTCGACGCTACCAAGAAAAAGGGTTGGTGGTTCGACGACGAAAAACTTGCCTACCCCATGTGGGAAGAGTGTCGCAAACTTGGAATTAAGAACATTGGCTGCCACAAAGGAGTTCCATTCGGCCAGTTTTATGCACGTTACGCCCATTGCGAAGACTTCGATGCAGCTGCTGATGACTTTTTGGATCTCAATTTCATCGCTTACCACGCTGCTTGGCCCTATCACAATGAACTTGCAGCATTGAAAGGCTTCAAACCTCAGCGCAAAAACCTTTTTGCTGAAGTTGGGACCACTTTTGCCGCCACAGTCACTAGTCGTCCTTTAGAGTGCGCGCATGTGTTGGGAACACTTCTGCGTGATCTTGGTGAAGACTATGTGCTGTGGGGCACCGATTCGCTGTTGTGGGGTAACCCACAGTGGCAGATTGAGGCTTTTAGAAAATTTCAGATTCCTGATCAACTCGTGGAAGGCTACGGCTATCCAAAAATCACTCCTGAGATTCGCCGCAAAGTACTTGGTGAGAATGCGGCGCGAATTTGGAATATTGACAGAAAATCAGCAATGCAAGCAAAGGCGGAAATCGTCGGTACCGCGCTGGCCTGACAGGTATACTGCTAATTTAAACGGGCAACAATTTATTTGTGATTAGTTTTTTTCTAGGGAGATAAATTGCCTTTTTACGAGTACGAATGTGCCCCGTGTCTTGTCGTCTACAAGGTCAGACACGGGATTCATGAATCCGGCCCAAACGACTGCCCTCAATGTAAAGGTGGCTTGAAAAAGGTTATTTCTGCACCAAGCTTAGTCAGCCGGGATTTTTCAAGTAAAACAGCAGCCAAATACTCAAATATGTCTGTCACTGAAGAGTTGGCTCGAGAAAAGGAATTGCAAAGGGTTTTTGAAACCATTTGGATGCCAGCTGAAATTAAACACAATCCATGGGAAGATCACTAATTGGATATTAAGCATTTGCCCAAAAGAATAACCTCGCAGTGAGTTTGGATGCTGTGAGAACCGCTTCGTTCACCAACCCCAAAAAAGCCATGTCGAGAATAGCGGACTTCGCGACGGGACGCTCATCTAAACAGCGGCTGTACAAATGCAAACCATCCGCCAATTACAAATAGTGCGACGCTGAACCAATAGAGCAGTGCAGAGGCCCGCCGCGTCCGAAGGCAGACCCGCCGCAATGTTGGATCTATCGTACATGGCGCAACTCGAGCGCGCCATTGCGCCAGACCGCCGACACTAAGCATCAGACCGGCAGCCCCGAACACGATCTCCTTGTACTCGCTGACCCAGACGATCCCGGGAAATGCGGCCACCAGCGAGGACAGCGTCGCTCCTGCTCCCAGTGCCACCAGCAGAGCGGGCAGAGCGCAACAAACTAGTGTGCCCGAGCTGGCAAACAGGCTTACGACACTAGCTGTGAGTGGCACGCGGCCCGTCATTAATTCGTCGACGCTCATTTCTTTACCTTGGTTTCGGCCCGCATCTCGGCAACAGATTTTGATAACGTCTCAACACTGACCACGTCGTAACCGGCATCCTTGATCTCGGCAATTATTAGCTTTTCATCCAGCTTCATACCGTCGTTCGGCTCGACCACCACGAAACGTCGCT
>Ga0315899_10009737_pt1 | contig 10317 bp, 6 predicted proteins | sample LakEriMetagenome_2_FD_203518 | JGI IMG/M metagenome (GOLD analysis project Ga0315899, IMG submission 203518) | Freshwater fungal communities from buoy surface, Lake Erie, Ohio, United States - Buoy 4 MA112 | ecosystem: Environmental > Aquatic > Freshwater > Lake | place: USA: Lake Erie, Ohio...
CGGAGCAATCTTTAGTTCTTCTGTTTGTTCTCCTGTCCGTTCTCCGATCATTCCGCGGCTGGCGCTGGAGAAGCTCCACGTGGCGTCGACGCCCACGCACCTGGAGGAGGATGCGGATGCGCGGGACACAGCGCGGGAAAATGTGGACAGAAATCAAACCGCCGAGAGGGGCTCTGAAACGGTGCAGCAAAGCAGTTCCAAATCGGAGATGAAAAGGGTGGTGGATCTTGGGGAGCAGCAGAACGCCAACAGGGCCCTAGAATTCGGTCCTGGTGATCTGCAGCTGCAGCTTGATGCCTCTGCTGCATTCTTGCGCTTGCGCCTGGAGGCGCAAGAGCAAGAATCAAGTTTGAAACGCGCCGCGAGCGATGTGCGCGACAAAGGGACAAACAGTGCGGCACTGCAGGGGCACCTGGACTCAGAGAGGGAAATTCTCAGGACGATGGAGCGAGAATCGGGGGCGGTCGCCCGTAATTTGGCAAAGTTCCAAGAATTAGAAGTTGAATTGAAGCAGGCAACTGTAGAGGCAAACATGAAAGGCAAGCTTGCTTGTGAGCTAAATGTATCGCTAGAGCAGCTCAAAGCAGATCACGCATCCACAATTGCAGCTTTAGATCAGAAGCGAGAAGACGTGATACGGCTTGAGCAGGAGCTGGCCGCCTCGCAGGAAAAGCTCAGCGAACTAAGAAGTCAAGAAAGTGATGCCATGAGAACATTTTGCAACAGTGATAAAATTTTGCAGGAGAAAATCAAGTCGCTCGAGGACGTGCTTGCTAGTTGCTGCGAGAAGATCAAGTCGCTCGAGGACATGCTTGCCGATTCACAGGCAATCAAAGAGCATCGGGATGCCTTGCAGGACATGTGGAAGGAGGCCAAAGAGAAGTTGAGAGAGGAAAAAGTGGACAGATTCCGCTTTCGAGGTGACATATCGAAGATACTAGAAGAGGTGAAGGAGGCGCACGAAATTGCGGTCAGAACGTCGATTTCTTTCAGTACAATCCCCGCTGGCGATGAGCGCGCAGAGCTCCTCGCGTCTCGCGCGCGAGAGCGGCTTGAGGCACCTCCAGCGGGCTGTATGTTGTCCGAGCAGCTGCACAGCCCTATTAAAAATAATATACCAGAAATACATAGCTCACTCTTCTCCGAGAGCCCGCGCGCCGCAGCGGGAAACGCCCAGAAAGAAGAATCAAGATTTCTGATTCAAGAGGAGATTACGAAACTCAGCCAATTATCGATGCTGCAGGCGCAGTGTGAGGCGAGGCAGGAGGAAGTGGAGGCTTTGGAAAAAAAGCTCAAAAAGCACCAAGAGTCGTTTGCTGAGGTGAGCGGCGGCAATGAGCGCATGAAATTGCAGTTGTCGGCGATGCGAGCCAAGTACGACGAGGAGAATGCACTTGCAAAAAGCCATTTTTCGATGCTGCAGGCCCAGTGCGAGGCGAGACAGGAGAACGTGGAAGCTTTGGAAAAGAAGCTCAACGAACAATATCAGGACCGGCAGAATGAGGTCAATGCGCTGCAAGAACTGCTGAGGCGGACCAAGTCTGATTTGAAAGAGAGCGAGGAAAAGAGGAGCGCTGGAGAACAGCTGAAGATTGCTGCGGCAGCGGACGAGGCAGAGCGTGTGATCCAAGATCTGCAAAGCAAACACGAAGAGCATGTTGCACAAGTGCGTGCGCAGTGCGATGCAGCGATACAGGACGTGCAGAATGATTGTCGTTCACAGCTTGATGGCATGCGCGACATGATGGAAGAGATTTGTAGGAGGAGCAGGCAAGAGAGGGAGAAGGAGGCCAGGGTTATGCAGCACCACTTCGATCTTGCGCGTAGCTCATTGCAGGCCGAGAACGCAAAGATAAAGGAGAACGCTGTGAAGGAGGAGCAGCAGCGGACTCAATCGCTGCAGAGCGCACTCGAAAGGTGCAAGTCCAATCTAGCCGACGAAGAATTAAGACTTCTCCAAAAGAAGCTGTCATGCTCGGCGCTGGAGGCTATGGTTGCTCGTCGAGATGAGGAGATCGAGGCATTGCAGCGACAGTGTGCACTCCAGCGCGGTGCCGCTGAAGGGAAAGTTCACACATGCAGCACCTGCAGTGCGCGCCAGACCACCTGCGCCCGTCTGGAAAGCATGGTGCAGAACCTGACGCGAGAAAATTGTGAACTGAGAGCAGCACTCACCAGAGCAAACCTGAACTTGCGCGAGGAGTGGAAGGGGCTGGAAGACGGTGAGCACTTAGCCACGTATAGTCTGATCTGATTTAGCCTTGGGTATGGGCATTAAAGCCTGACAAACCGTTCACGAAACCGGCCTCTGGTCTGCGAGAAGAGGAGAGAAAAAGAAATAGTAAAGAAGAGAGAAAGAATGGGGCATGAGCGAGAGAGACAACGGACGAGATAGATGAAACGGCGAGATTCTTTTCGATCTTTAGATTTGCCCCTGGGCTCCGCATGCGCATAGATTTGCCACAGGACCTTTGACTCTGGAGTCGGGGATTTCCCGTTTACGTGGGCATCCGGAAGGCCCCGAGGCGCATACATCAGGGTGCGCGACGCTGGAGTCGGAGGTCATGGTCGAGGTTCCCTCGCTTCTCCTACAATGCAGGCAGTGCAGGACTCGTGGATGGGGTTGGCTACCCGGAGCGCAGTTGTAGGAGAAAAGATTTTGCGGTACTTTGAAACAGTGCTAAAGCTACTGCAAAACTGAAGAAACTCGGTCTGATTCAGACAGAAAGAGGCAACGCTGAGGCCAGCTGGTTTCTGCTCGAGTCCTAAAGTTTAGAAACAAAGTTATCTTTGTGAGTTCTTTTTCCCGCGACAGTCTCTGAGCAGCAGAGCCGTCTGCGTTGGTTAGGTCGGCTGTTGAGAGAGAAAGGAGCAATGGGCAGAGAGAACGAGAAGGCGTTGATCTTCAATGCAGGATGCTTCTCAATCCACCTTCATGTCTCCTCATGCTTTTCTGCCCTTTCTACGCCCCGACAGGCCCACAACCGCATGGTTAGGTAGCATCAGATTAGTTTGTGTTAGTTTGTGTTGACGCATGATCACTGCTCGCCAGCTGCATTTCTGTCTCATCCGCGTCTTGCTGTTTCATAAGAGAATTCCAGCAGCCTTCGACTCCTGTGACGGTGTGTCTAAATGGCGTCGAGAAACTGGTCGAGAAGGAGATCCTGCTTCATGAGACATACGCGCACAGCAGCGCACTTGCTCTCGTTGGCAAAAAATTGTTCGAGCTTGCCGCGCACCGCTGCGACGTCCGTCGCCCCGCGTCCGGGGCTGTGCGAGTTCATGAGCGTGTCAAAAAATTCCTTCCACAGCTCAACCTGAGGGGCGCGTGGATGGGTACACACGTGGTTAGTGCACACAGGGGCGATCAGGGTCTTAAATGACAACCTCTGTGACAACCTCTGTGCAGTCTCTGTCTCTAAAAAAAGTGTGTGCGCTCTTGAGAGCTCTCTCTGTTGACCTTGTGTAGATAACTCTTTCCTCACCTTCCAGTAGCGCTTGAGCGGCAGCTTGGGTGCGGCAGTAGTCACGCCAGCAGCATCGCTGGTCAAGTCCACCGCCATGTACTCGTTGTACAGCAGACAGTGGATGGTGGAGGCTACTGCAAACAAGTCTACTTGTGTTGTCCACGTTTTGCCTTCGAGCATTTCTTTGCACTCGAAGACTTCGGTGTTGCTGTGTGTGTGTTAATGTGTGTGTGTGTTACGCACACTCTGCAGCTGTCGCTGCACACAGACTAAGAGTTCGAGAATCTAAGTCTGCCTCTCTCGCCGAGGGTCAGGTACGCACCCGCACGCTCATCTGCAATACGCCCCCCCACGTTTGGGCGCCCGCGCAATCACACGCAGAAACACCTGCGGCCAACGAAGACTGTGTCTTCCGGATACATGTTGCGATCAATCGCACAGCCATAGTCAATAAGTTCCACCCCCTTGGCACCGAAGCCTTGGGAGGGCGCGTAGAGCCAGGAGCTGTCCGAGGAGTCGTCGTCGCGTATGAGGATGTTGTCGGGTTTGATGTCGCCGTGCAGCACGCCGGCCGCATGCATTGCCTCTACTGCACGCAGCAGTTCAATGGCGTAGAACATGACCAGCGGCTCGTCCATCTTCTTGTTGCCTTTTCGGTATGCGTTGATTACCTGCAACAAAGACACAAACAACACACACACAATCGCACGCGCGCAAAGACACGTGCGCACATGGATGCCCGCAAGCATTCACGTGTGCCTTAGCACACTTGGCGCCTCCGAATCCTTTGCTCTCAAGGGCATTGACGCGTGCGCGCACGCATACATGCACGCGCACACTCAGACGCACACCTGCTGTAGCGATGGCTGGGCGCGGTACGTAGAGATGAGCCAGGTGGCATCTTGAAATGCAACCACCGCCTCGAACCGCGTCAGCGACGACTGGGAATGATGCCCACATATCAGGGCGACATGCAGCAGCCGAGTCTCAAACCAAACCCTAAACCGTCTCAACCCCAATACCTAACCCGCATCTATGGAATCTGACTTAGTCGCGCGAGTGCGTGCGGTACCTTTGCCTTCTCGGCCACTGTACGGTGCAGCAAAGAGGACACGTGCATTTCCCACACGTTGGCCTCGTCCAAGACCTTGAGCACCTTGCGCGACGTTGCGGCACTTGAATCCGCCTCGTCCAGGCCCGCCAAGAGGTCAGCACCAGTCTGCATGCGACGCATAAGGTACACTGACGCCCAGTTGCCCTTGCCCTGGTAGTGTCAGCAGTGTCCCACGTCAGATCCAGTAGTGGTAAGCGCGCAGGTGTGTGCACGTGCACACGCTTATCAGCGCAGCATCAGAATCGACACAACCCAAGTATAAGAAGATGCTTTAAGCACACACATCAAGTCCAAGAGTAGAATGTGTTCTCTGTAGAATGTGTTCTCGTCCTTGGTTCGTGTGTACGATGCTTTAAGCACACACTCAAAGTCCAAGAGCAGCAGAGCACACACTTAAGCACACACTCAAAGTCCAAGATCAGCAGAGGCACGCAACAAACACCGCTCGCCAAGGACGAATTCCAAGCCCTCTCCAAAGGGACAAAAACCCACCAGCTGCGACTCGCAGTGCCACTTGGCATCATCACCGTTGGCGCGCTGCAAGTACATCTTAGAGCCGAGGCGCACGGCAGGCGCCCGCTCTCGCACACGAGACACATATCCGCTGCTCTTCCGCACGCTTGCCTTGACTTGACGGACGCGCCGGGATTCTTCCTCCCGCGTGAAGCCTTGGGCGACGCCGCCCTCGACGGCAAGGAGTCCCAGTTGCGTGCCAGTGACTGTCAGCTCATCCTCATCGCCTGCCTCTGCCTCCTCAGTCGGCTCGTGCAGCAAAGACGAGTTGGGGCTTTTGCTTTGGCGGCTGTGGGAGGAGGTGAAGGAGACCGAAGTGCGTCCGTCGCCCCAGGGGTTAGCGCCTTGCCGGCATTTTGTGTTGATCGGAAGTTCCTTGTAGCTCACAGATGCCCTGGTTCGGCGGCTGCGTCCGCTGCTGCTACTGCTGTTGCTACTGCTGCTGTTGTTGAGCGAGCAATTTGTGTCGGCGATCGCAGTTTGCATGCCGTCGCCGCTGCTCGCTGCAGCACTACCACTGCTGCCTCGAGAGTTTGCCGCGCCCTGTGGCTTCCAAAATAGCGCCTCCACCTTGCTCTCTTCGCTTGCACCGCGCGCTACCACATCAGAGACAGCCGCGACAAGCAACTCCTCCGCCGCCGCCGCCACCTGCACTCGCCGAAAGCCGGCACCGCCGTCCTCATCGTCGGTTGCTGCCTCCTGTTCTGGCACAGCGTCGACGTCGGAGGCCGAAGACTTGTTGAGAGACTCCTCAACGGATTTGCGCACCTTATCTCGGACGGCTTCAGACAATGGCGAGAGTTTGCGCGCAATCTGTCCATGCTGCGGTGTCTGTCTATTCTCGGCCTGCTCCGCCGCGGCATTCCCCCGCTCTGCCGGCGCTGCAGGGGCAGTCACTGGCACAGTTTGAGTGGGACTGGGCATTAGATCAAGCGCTTCCTCCTCATGCTCGACTGCTGCTGCTGTCTCCACAAAAGCGCAGTCGTCATCCTGGAGAACTTTGAAGGCGGGCGACGCGCTTTTGAACGCAGCCGCCTCCTCCAACTCCGTTGCATGTGCCCCCTGCGACTGGTTGAGCGAGAGGGTGACAGACGACGCAGTGGACTTGTCCTCGTGTGAGCTGCCCTCTGCAATCGTGTTGAGGTCGCAGAAGAGCGTGCCGATTTCCTGCAGACCCGCCGCACTTTCATCGCGGCTCGAGCTTGTCTCCGCCCGCTCTTCGCCCTGTCCATCTTCTTCGGATATCTGCTGCGCGCATGGAGGCATCTCCACATCGTCCGCCTCCGGTGCGTGCACAGGGGCGGCATTCTCGTCGTTGTAGGACACCGCAGCTGGTGCGGCACCCTTTGTCCCAGACGTCATCGCCTGCGCGGGAGCATTCTCGCCGCACGACGGGTCAGCGCGATTGGATGGAAGGAGACAAAGGTCACCTGACTCAAACATGTCGACATCATCTTCCTCCTCCTGCACCTGGAATCCCTTGAGATTTGTGTCCTCGCGGATGTGGAACCCACCGCTTTGTGCGCCCTGTAGACTCTCGGCACCTGCGATGCCTTTGAAATTCGTGTCTTCGCGGATCTCAAAGCCACCGCCTGCAGCGCCAAAGCCCCCCCCAAGGTCCAGGCCCTTGAGATTCGTATCCTCGCGAATCACAAAGCCTCCTCCTCCAAGGCCACCGACGCCTCCTTGGCCCATGCTGCTAAGGCCGCCGCCCCCTACATCCAGGCCTTTGAGGTTGGTATCCTCGCGGATGAAAAAGCCGCCGCCACAACCTCCTTCTGCACCTCTTCCAGCCCTTTGCTCCGCCAGCTCATCATCGGCTGCGATAAAGCCCTTGAGCGACGTGTCCTCACGGATCATGAATCCTCCTCCAACGGCGGCGGGCGCGTCACTGTGGCCTTTTTCTGCGAAGAACTCTAGGCGCGCGCCCGTCACCGCGTGCGTCGCCGTGGGCGAGGGCATGAGGTCACAGACGTCGCGCTCCGCCTGTCTAGTGTTGATGGTGGGCGAGGGGGCCAAATCAAAGCGAAACTCGTTCGCAGCCTTCTGCGTTTCCTTGCCAGTTGCCTGCGCTGGCAAGGAGGGCATCTGCACGGCGGTGGGCGAGGGCATGAGGTCGAAGGCCAGCAAATGGGCTTGTTTCGTCATGATCGTCGGCGACACTGCAGCGCTTGCCTTTGCGAAAAACTCGGGCACCTGTCCCGCCGTCTCCTTGGCCATTTCTGACTCAGCAGTGGATGAGGATGAGGCGGACGGGGTAGATGCGCCCGCACCGTGAGGAGCTGGTTGGGCTCGCAGCCCGCGCGGTTTTTTCGCGGCACCCAGTGCGGTCTGGACACTGCTGTTCTCGTCCACCACCTGCGCCTGAGGGGCCTGCAAAGGCTGCGGCGGTATACAGGTTTGCGTCGGAGACGGCATAAGATCAAAGGCTTGCTCCGCGGCGTTTTTCGTCATCAGCGTTGGCGACGCTACGCTAAAGACAGCTCTCTTTCGTCCTCCTGCTCCTGCTCCTCCATTCCCGCCACTGCCTCCTCTTGCAGGAGCACCTGGGGAAGAAAACGACTGCTCCTGTGGAGCGTTGACACAAAAGTGCATATTGACTCCCACAGTTTCCTGATGCACCCCTGACTCCTCTTGTCCAGCGCACGTTGGACCTTGGTAACATGACTGGCCTCCGGTGTCCACCGACCTGGGCAAAGAGCTCTGGATCGGAGGAGCAAGGACAGTCTGAGTGGGGCTAGGCATGAGGTCAAGAGCACTGTTTTGGGCCTTTTTCGTCACAACCGTGGGCGAGGCGTAGGCGTGCGCTGCCGAGAAGAAATCAGCGCCCATCACCGGGCTCTGCTCACGTTCTGCGTTGATCTTGTCCGTCTCGTGGAGCGAGAAGTTTGCGTCGGCAGCCGGGCACAGTGTCGTCCGAGACGAGTTGGCGAAAAAGGTCGAGTTCGCGGCTTTGGCGATGAAGGAGAGGTCGCCTCCGAACTTGGTGAGTGTGGGCGGGACATGGTCAAGGGACCCTGTGCGCTCGCGCGGATGGTGAGGGGTGACGGCTGCATGCTTGGGGTCGACGGTGGCTGCGGAGTGCTTCTCGACGCCGGGGGGAGGAGAGACCGTGTTGCTGTTGCGGCCGAACGCCTCGTCTTCGAGAATGTACTCATGGAGCAGCGGCGTCTGCGCCGAGAACTGCACGGCGCCAAAGCCAGGCGTCTTGCGCACGTGCTTGGGGGCAAAACTGGAAAACGTCGGTGACGGCTGCGTTTCGTTGGGGATGTCGACCTTGTAGACTTGCGCTTGTAGCTGCTCGCCATTCTCCCTGTCCTCGCTCGCGGGCCCCTGCTCGGTGCTAATGTCCGCGTCCACACACGCCGCCGACTGCTTGAACTCCAACTCCTCCTGCTCGATGGCGCCGCGACGTGAGGGAGCAGGGGTGTCAAAGCTCAGAGTGCCCTGAAGGGCGGCCATGCCATAGCGAGCGAGGACGCGCGCCTCGTCAGGACACAGCTCCTCTCCGTCGGGCAGCTGCAGCATGGAGCGGTCATAGGCCGCCACGCCAGTGCCGTCAGCACTTTTGTTGCGGTTTTTCGGATCCACACGCGGCCGCTTGCCTGCGGCGCATTCGCCCGCGCTGCCTGCGGCTGCGCGTGCATCGGTGCGAGCGCCCTTGAGAGCCCCGCCTTCCACGGGCGCAGAATAATTCTCAAAAGTCAGTGCCGTCGTATGTTTACTATACAAAAAATACTATGTAGAGGACTGTTGAGAACAGAGACCTTCAACGGGCGCTGAAGTCTTTGAAGGCGGCATCCGAAAATCCTGCTCGGCTTTCGGGGCGGGCTCGGCTGCGGCTGCAGCGGGGGGCTCTTCCATTGCCAGGAATGCTAGTGGGCGCTCCTGGCGATGGGTTGCTTCTTGGTCGCGCTGCTTGCCCGCCCTGCCCTCAAGTTGCAGGCGGACTGGTTGCTTGGGTTGCGGGGAGGAGGGCTCCTGTCCCTGCAGCTCCTCGTCCACAAACAACTCGAAGTCGACGCCAGCCTTGGCGGCAGAAGGCTGCGACCCTGCTGGAGTGGGGCGCGGCGCCCGCGACTGGGGAATAGTTCCGGCCTCATCTTTGGTCCACTTGGTTGCTGCGCGCGAGTTTTCTTTACTCCGTTCCTTCTCGCCGGGCAGGTTCGCGAAACCACCCGGGGCAGCAGCACCGGCGTCGGCGGCGCCGTCGTCGCAAAAGATGGAGAATCCGGCCTTGTTGCCTGCGCCCTGGACCGGCACGGACCGCGCTGCTGGGGCCGCGCCGCCGGGCCCGCGGCGGGCCATAGTGCCAGCCACAGACGAGGCGGAGGAGACAGCGGGCGCGGCGCGAGCGACCTCGCGCTTCTTGGTGAGCTGGTCGCCGAACTCGCGGCCGCGCTTGGGATCACCAGCAGGCTTGCTCTCCAGGGCCGCGTTTTTCATCGTCTCAATGGTGCGCTGGTTCATACGGTGCTGGAAGTCCTTGAGCGCCGTCTGAACCTTTTCGACCGGGTGCGCCTTGCGCTGGATCGCCTGGTCCAGCTTCTGGTACGCCTCCGCGTACATGCTCTTTTTGAGCTCCAGGACGAGCGCCCAGGACGTGTAGAAGAGCGCCAGGCCCGTCCCGATGCGGTTGGCCTCGAGGAACTCAAATATGTCTGCGGGGTCTGCCACGGTGTCAATGTACTTGATCCAGATGCGCAGGTAGCGGGGGTCGTCCTTGTACTGCTCCGACGCCTGGAACTTGCGCGTGCAGCGCTGCAGCAGCGCCACCAGCTGCTCCGCGAGCTTGTCGCTCGTGGCGTTTTGCTGCGCCCACTTGATGTACTCATCCCACAACTCGAGCGGGTCGTCGCCCGCGTACCCGGCGAGCTTCTCCTCCCACTCCCTGCTCGCCTCCTCAAAGACGCTCACCGTGTTGGTGAGCGGCTGCGTTTTGAGGCCCTTGACCTGCTTTGCGAGGTCCTTCGGGTTGCGCCCCGCCCGTAGCGGCTGCACATTCTCCTTGACGTCTTCAATCTCGGCAAAGTCGACGACTCTGCCGCTCATCGCGCCCTGCTGCGCGCCGCGCCGCGCTGTGGAACGAGGCGTGTAGATTTTGATTTGAGACAAATCAACGGCATCAGCACGTCTCCAACCCACGAACTAGTCACGTCCTCTATTTGCGAGCCGCGTTCGGCGTCCGTCGTCATCCGCGATGGCCGGGGGCGGCGAGGGGGA